>SDBS01008033.1_pt1 | contig 10219 bp, 9 predicted proteins | sample 2277091 | NCBI WGS metagenome assembly SDBS01 (sample SAMN10404972, study PRJNA504765) | marine sediment metagenome | isolation source: marine sediment core GS10_PC15, 163 cmbsf | place: Arctic Ocean: Southern Knipovich Ridge | collected 2010 | reverse complement strand
GCGCCGATCGGATTCTACCGAGTCGGGCTTGGCTGGGTTTTCGGCGGGCGATTTCTCATGCTCACACACATCGGCCGTGTAACCGGTAAGCAGCGTAATGTCGTCCTCGAAGTGGTTCGACATGATGCGAAAAATGATGCTTTTTACGTCGCCTCAGGCTGGGGAGAGAAATCCGATTGGCTGCTCAATACTCAGAAGGATCCCTATGTGATCGTGCAGTTTAAACGCCGGACTTTTCCTGTTGTTGCCGAGCGCCTTTCGGTGGAAGATGCAGAACTGGAGATGCTGGACTATGGTCGACGGCATCCGGCGGCTTTGAAGCAGCTAGCGCGCGTTATGGGGTTTCGAATAGAAACCACGGAAGCAGCATATCGGGAGCTTGGGCGAAAGGTTCCGCTTATCCGCTTGCGGGCTGTCTCCGCAGGAGTGAGAGAATGAGGTTATTAGTCAATTTGGAATGAAGTTCAGTTTTCAAACATAAAGAATAGATTTTGTTGACTCTAAAAAGGAGGCTTTGAAATGGAAATCTTGATTCTAGTGGCGGTAATGGTCGTGGTAGGTCTGATAATCGGTGCGCTCGCCGGTGTCATATGGAAGGACAATCGGCCAATAGGTGTGCGCGGGGACTACATCGCCGCTGTGATCGCTGCGGTTGCAACCGGCTTTCTCGACTGGTATGTGATTCCTGCGATGGGGTTCAGCGAAACCCTGAAGTACATCGGCATTGCCACTGAACCCGCATTGGCTGCCTTGGCTGTTTTATGGGTGATTCGAAAAGCGAAGAGTTGATCCCAACGGTGGATTTAAACCAGCAGATCATCATCGAGACTCAGGGCTTGACCCGCGAGTTTGGCGATACGCTGGCGGTTGATTCGCTGGATCTATCGATCCGGCGCGGGGAGCTCTTTGGCCTGGTGGGACCCGATGGCGCGGGGAAGACGACTACGCTCCGGCTCCTGACGGGGTTGCTCAAGATCACCTCGGGAAGCGGGAGTCTGGCTGGGTTCGACCTGGCCACACAGCCGGAGGAGATCAAACACCATATCGGTTATATGGCCCAGGAGTTCAGCCTGTACAGTGAGCTCACCGTCCTGGAGAACTTGCATTTTTTCTCAGAGCTCTACGACGTTGCTGCGGAAGAATTCGCCATCCGCAGTGAGCGCTTGCTGGAATTCGCAGCGCTGTCTCCTTTTAAAGATCGCCGGGCTAATCACCTCTCGGGTGGTATGCAGAAAAAGCTGGCGCTGGCTTGCACCCTGATCCATGAACCCGAGATCCTCATGCTCGATGAACCGACAACTGGTGTCGATCCGATCTCGCGGCGAGAGTTCTGGGATATCCTGGCTGAACTTTATCTCGGTGGGACAACCATTGTCATCAGCACGCCTTATATGGATGAGGCAGACCGCTGTTCCCGGGTGGGTTTGATGTATGAAGGACGCATGATTGTGTGTGACAACCCCGAGGCAATTCGGGGCCGACTAGAGGGGGAAGTCATCCAGGTACGGTCGGACGACTGGCAAGCCGCGAGGGTCGTGTTGGGGGGGCTGCCCGGCATTCTCGAAACGCAATCCTATGGAGAGTCGATCCATTTACTGGTTGACTCGGCAGAGACGAGAATTCCGGAAGTCCAATTAGCTCTGGAGGAGAATGGCGTGGGAATTAGAGAAATCCGATCCGCTCCGCCGCGCATGGAAGAAGCCTTCATCTCCATAATTCGCAAGTTGGCGGCAGATGAAGACGCCCCGGAGAAGCCATAAGATGTCTCTCAGGCATGTTTTCGCTGTTGTACGTAAGGAGATCCAGCACATCCTGCGCGACCGCTCGACCTTTGTTTTGGTCCTGCTTGCCCCCACCGTCATGATGCTGCTGATGGCCTATGCGTTGACGGTGGACATCCAACACGTCCCAGTCGCAGTGCTGGACTATGACCGCAGTCCGACTTCTCGTGATTTCGTTCAACAAATCACGGCCGGTGATGATCTCGACCTCTATGCCCAAGTGAGCTCGATGGAAGAGATTGAAGCGCTTTTGATGCGCGGCGAGATCAAGGTGGCACTAGTGCTGGCGCCTGATTTCGCGCGCGATATTAGCTCCCTGCGCGGCATGCCGCTGCAGATTATCATCGATGGCACCGAACCACAGAGCGGTGCCTTTGCTGTTGACCACGTTGGGTGGCGGGCGGAGGAATTCCTGAACCAGGCGCTCTCGTCTCAACTGGGCGCCTTAGGGGTATCTCAAGGGATTCTGCAGCCTATCGATCTGCGTGTTCGTGCCTGGTACAACCCCAGCTTGAAACCCCGTGTCGATATGATCCCGGGTTTGATCTCGATGATGTTGGGATTCCCGGCCCTTTCCGTCGCCTTGACCCTCGCTCATGAGCGCGAGCACGGCACGCTTGAGCAGTTGATGGCTACTCCGATTGGGCGCGCTGAGCTGCTGCTCGGGAAGATGATCCCGTATGTGCTTGTAGGTTTGGTTAACGCAATCATCATACCGCTTCTGGCGATGCTCTTATTTAGGATCCCTTTCAATGGAAACTATGTCGTTTTCTTCATGCTCTCCGCGGTCTTTTTGTTCGCGATCTTGGGCATGGGGCTCATAATCGGTGTGTTCATGAAAACCCAACCAGCGGCTTTAGCTCTCTCTTTCCTCTTAATCTTCTTTCCGGGGTTTTTCATGACGGGAATCTTCTTCCCGATCGCCTCGATGCCTGAGGTCATGCGGCTGGAGGCGCTGGCGCTGCCGGGTACGCATTATGCGATCATCACCCGGGGCGTTTTCCTGACCGGCGTGGGTTTAGACGTGCTCTGGCCTTACGGCGTGATGTTGGCCGGGCTGGGAGTCATATTTCTGGCCATCGCCGGACTGTTTTTCCGCAAGAGGTTGGGGTAACCATGATGGCCACGTGGCGGAAGATTTGGTCATTATCGCTTAAGGAATTCATCCACTTACGCTCTGATTGGTGGCTGCCGGCCTTCATGGTTCTCGGCGGAGCTCTTGAGCTCCTGCTCATCGGATGGGCAACTTCCCGCCCAATCACCAATCTGCCCTTAATGGTTTTAGATCACGATCGCAGTGCGGCAAGTCGTACGTTCGTCGTCAGCCTGGAGAACACCGGGATCTTCACCATGGAAGCCGAAGTGTACGATATCGCCGCTATTGAAGTCGCGCTCAGGTTGGGTGAGATCAGCGCGGCGGTAATCATCCCCCCGGATTTCTCGAGCGAATTGAGTTCACCCGCGGGACGTCCCACCTTGGCGGTTTTGTTGAACGGAGCGGAGAGCATTCCAGCGACGGCCGCTCTACGCGCCATCGAGGGTGTCACACGAGCGATGGGGGATCAGATACTCGTCGATCGACTCGGGTTGAAAGCGGAGGATTTCGAGGGGTTCATCCCCAGCTTACGTGTGTGGTTCAACGAATCATTAAGTGAGGCGCTATACACAACGCCGGCCGAACTGGGGTTAATGCTGGAATTCACCGTGCTGCTTTTTGCTGCGCTCTCCTTCTCCAGGGAGCGAGAACTGGGCACATTGGAACAATTGCTCGTCATGCCCTTCTCGACACTGGAGATTGTCATCGGTAAATCAATCCCCGTGATTTTGGTGGGCTTTATCGATTTTGTCCTCATGCTCGGGATCACACATTGGGCGTTTGGCGTTCCCGTACGCGGTTCACTCTCGTTATTGCTTATATTGGCTTCTGTATATCTCTTGGTTGAATTAAGCAAGGGCTTGATGATCTCAGTTATAGCCAAGACGCAGCACCAGGCTTTCCTGCTGGTTCTAATGGTGGGCATGGCCGATTTCATGTTTACGGGTTACGCGGCGCCGGTGGAATCGATGCCGCAGGTGATCCAGTGGGTGTCCAATGTCATCCCGGCTCACCACTTCCTGACAATCGTACGCGGGATTTTATTGAAAGGGACAGGTATGGAAGTGCTCTGGCCGAATGTACTGGCCTTGATCGTTCTGGGGCTAATCATCGGTGGGTTTTCAATGCGCTTTGTCCGCCGATCCTTAAGTTAGGCGAGAATAACAAGTATGACATCTGAGAGAACCACGATTGTTACAGAGAACTTAATCAAACGCTTCGGCGAGTTCACCGCCGTCGACGAAGTCAGTTTCAAAGTCCATTCGGGCGAGATTTTCGGCTTTCTGGGGCCCAATGGATCCGGTAAAACGACAACGATCCGCATGATGCTCGGTTTGCTCACACCTACGAGCGGAAATGTTGAGGTTCTCAGCGTACCCGTGCTTGAACAGCCCGAGGCGATTCGCGGCCGCGTAGGCTACATGTCGCAGCGCTTCAGCCTGTATAACGATCTGACGGTCCTGCAAAACCTTCGTTTCTACGGTACGGCCTACGGTCTGAGCAAGAAGGGTTTGAGCCAGCGGATCGACCGGGCGCTGCAGATGGCCGGACTCGAGGGTCGGGAAAATGTGCGCACGCACGAACTTTCCGGCGGGTGGCGCCAACGCTTAGCGTTAGGCGCAGCCATCCTGCACGAACCGGAGGTGCTTTTCTTAGATGAGCCCACTGCCGGTGTAGATCCGCTCTCAAGACGGGATTTCTGGGAACTACTTTATCAGCTTGTCGCCGATGGCGTGACGATTTTCGTCACGACTCATTACATGGACGAAGCCGAACACTGTCATCGATTGGCTCTTATTCAAAGAGGACAGATCATCGCCAGCGGCTCGCCGGACGAAATGCGAAATCAAGGTATGCAGGGTCAGGTGCTCGAGATAGCACCTTCTGACAGCGCAGTGGCTGTGAAAGTTTTGCGCGCTGCGAAAGCTGACGGGCGGCTGCCCCTCGAATCGGTGGAGCTTTATGGATCGCTCGTACATGTCATCGCCGAGGGAGTCGAATCGTTGCAGGAGGCGATCGCATTGGAGCTTAAGCGGTCAGACATTGAATCGGGGCAGATGGCGGTTATCGAGCCATCGCTGGAGGATGTGTTCATCGCGAGTATGCGCGATTGAGCCCGACGGGAATTTACGGACGCTCACTACTTAATATCGCCGGAGGTTGAGATGAGATTATTGCGAAAAAGCTTGACACTTACATTTATGGTCTTCATTGCGTTCACAGTAGGTGCCTGTGATTTAATTGCGGATGACAGCGAGATACAGCTTTCTGCGTCTGGCATTGTTGAGGTCCGAGAATTCGCCATCGCTTCTAAATTAGGTGGAACGCTAACGGATGTTTATGTCAAGGAGGGGACTTCTGTGGGGGAAGGGGATCTCCTTTTCAGAATAGATGATGCTGCTCCACAAGCTCAACGGGAGCTGATCATCGCTGCGGGGGAGAATGCGATCGCTGCGGCGAAATTGCAGCTCCTCACCGCTCAACAAGCGCTTGATGATCTGTCCGAGGGTTGGTCGCTCGTTGCGGCGCAGGCCGGGCTGGAATTAGCACATGCCCGAGATGCATTGAAAGATGCAAACTATATTCACGATGTGCGTCAGGAGGGGTATCGGGCCAGTTCAAACACAATCCGAGCTGCGGAGGCGAATCTTGTATTAGCGAACGAAGAAGTGGATGCTGCTCAGCAGCAATACGATCATGCGAGCGGTGATGCGGGGAAGGCGTTGGCCCTTTCAAATCTTATCGCCGCGAAACAACAACGGGATTCAATTCAGCGGAATATAAATTGGTACTTGGGTGCTCCAACCGATCTTGAACAAGCAATACTCGATGCTGATGTCGCAATTGCTGAGGCGCGTGTGAGCAATGCGGAGCTTGAGCTAGCAAAATGGAAGGATGGACCCGACCCTGCCGCGGTAGAGCTGGCGGAGGCACAGCTTACGTTTGCGGAAACACAACTCGCATTGGCAAAATCGCAAGCCGGAGTGGAGCTCCAGACAATTGATCTTCAATTAGCGGATCTCGTTATAAGAGCGCCAGTAAATGGTGTTGTTCTTACACGAAGCATTCAACCAGGTGAGGTTTTAACGCCCGGAGTCACTGCCATGACGATCGGAGATCTTGATCAGCTCACGATCAAAGTTTATGTGCCCGAGGATCGTTATGGAGAGATTCAACTCGGTGATATAGCGCAGGTTTCCGTAGACTCGTTCCCTGATGAGACATTCGACGCGGTTGTTGTTCGCATCGCCGATCGAGCCGAATTCACACCTCGCAATGTTCAGACGGAGGAGGATCGGCGGACTACGGTCTACGCGGTGGAGTTAATGGTCGAGGCGCCTCTCGGTAAGTTAAAACCCGGGATGCCGGCGGATGTGGTATTCGAGTTGGCTGAGTGAAGGTGTGAACTGCGCTGCGGAGGTTTGGACCTGTATTCCGGGTCACGAGAGGTGAGCGGGCGAAATTGAGGTTCATTCAATTCTCAAGTATGATGACCGATAGGGTTACAAATGGCCGTAGGGTTGAGCAGCGATAGGCTTTACCGAGCCCGTGAAGGCTCTCATTGAAGGGATAACATCAAATCCCGTCGGCTTTTGCACAGGACTGAATTGCGAGGGAGAACGACGTTTGATCAATCGGACCAAGAGAACTTTGAGAGGGGTCTTAAAATGGATGAAAAGACGGAAGAGAAACAGCACGAGAAAATGGATGAGAAGACCTGGGAGGAGAAACACCGCAACGATCCTCTCAGTAGAGTGATATGGGCCGGGATATTGATTTGGGCAGGTGTTGCGCTGTTGGCCAACAACCTCGGCATCCTGAGAGGTGTACCTCTACTGGGGGGGATGAGCGCTTGGTCGCTCGCCTTCGCTGGAGCAGGTGTGATTATTCTCGTGGAGGTGCTGATCCGATTGGTCGTCCCGGAATACAGCGGACCTGTAATTGGCAGCCTTATCGTCGCGCTGATCCTGCTCGGAATCGGGTTGGATGACGTGGTCGGTTGGTCTATCATCTGGCCATCCATCGTGATCGGGTTCGGTGTGGTTATCTTATTCCGTGCTCTTTTCCGTAAGGGTTGATGTCGGGTCCAGGATAGAATTGAATTACAAACGGCCGAGATTAAAAGTCTTGAACTCGTTCCACCAATAACGCAGAGGGGTCCACCAGCGTTCACGACCAATGCATCGGAAGTACGGAGGCTCCAAGGCAAGAATGAGATCTCCGATGCGATAGCGGGGGAGAATCGGGGTTGAGACCACCAGGCTGCCAGTCTCGCCAGGGGACATTTCGTGCAGCATCTTGATCCCGCTTCGAGTAAAAACCTCAAAGAAGAATAGATCGTAGTTTGGCACCCAGGCGCGCTTCTCATCGCGCTGCTGCCCGAATATCCCCTCCGTCGTTCCGTAGATCTCACGAATGACCACCGGACCGTATAGAGCAGTGAGTGATGCTTTGTAGTTGGTGTTAATCCCCGGGACGCTTCCCAGAGTCATAATTTGAGGTTTCCATACACCCTTCGGGTAGATACCATGTCTGCGTTTTGTGAATCGACCGAAGCGTACGATCGTTGGCGCCACACCACCCACTAAGGTGACATTCTCATCTTTACATTTCTGATAAGCTAATTCGAAACGGGCATCCCAATCGCGCTGAGTTTTCCCGCCGCCGATGGCGTCGATTTCATCCTGGGAGGGAACGGAACGGATGGGTGTGCGCTGGGAGACAAATTTTGTGTAGATCCCTGAACTGTACCCGTATTCGACTTCGCGATCTCCGACGTGAACGGTGCCCACGTTTGAAGGGAAATTGAGATTGAGATTCACGCCAGCGAAGAGGTCGAACCTCTCGCTCGTGAGCACGTAATTCATCATAGCTCTGCCGGCGCTTACCCGCATCTGGAGGTCAGTGGGGGTCATGGGGATGAATTTTGACTCCCCGGCAGTTGTGCCGCGCGTGATGGCCCAGCCAACCGGTTCCTCGGGGAGAAGCACATCGACATCACCGGTCATGACGCCTTCGATCATCGGTTTGAAATCTTCATACGTTGCGATGGGAAAAGAATCTCTGTAGGCATCGATGGTTCGGGCGCTATCCGCGTTGTGTTTCTGGCCGTAGCCGGTTTTAGCGTAATCAAGCAGCAGACGCTGCAGGATGGTTTGCTGGGCACTGGCGGGATCTGCAATTGAATCGTGCCATGGTTGAAGCATGGCGTTTAGCATGGCTTTTGGATCTTGGTTTTGCATAGGGCATCTCCGATTGAGAAATCGATTCGCAAGTTTATACCTTTTTTGGAATTCGGACACGCTCAGAGCATGGCTAAGGATGACACCCGGAGGAAAACTCTATGATCTATCCATGGTCACGAACGAAATTAACCTCTGAGAATCGATATCCCGTACAGCAGCCTTCAAAGGCACGATATAATTCCAGACTCCACTGAAAGAGGTCAACCGCAAGTAGAAAGTTTTTTTGTTCACTCATTCTCTGGAGACAAGATAAGAGTCATCGGAAACGTAAGTTTATGGGACTGAAGAGCGTCCGTAAGAGGAGGAGGGAAGCAAATCAATGACAGACGATACGATCAACGAAGTACTAAAGAGGATCCCTTATGGCTTCTACGCAATCACAACGCGCAGCGGCGATGACGTCAACGCCATGGTCGCCAACTGGGTAACGCAAACTTCTTTTACCCCTCGGCAGGTTGCCCTGGGATTGGATAAGACAAGCTATACCTATGGCCTGATTGAGAAGGGCGGCGTGTTCGCTATCAATATCTTTCTCAAGGATGGAGCAGATGCGCTCAAGCCGTTTACGAAGGGTCGTTTGAAGAACCCGGACAAGATGAAGGATGTTCAATATTCAGACGGACCTGAGACGGGCAGCCCCATCCTGGAAAGCGCGGCTGCTTATCTGGAATGCCGGGTTGTCCGTATTATCGATACAGGTGGGGATCACGACATCGTCGTCGGCGAGGTGGTCGGCGCGGGGGTCTCAACCCTTGGCGAGGCGGCTGATACGTTGCGCCTCCTTGATTTGGGATGGAGCTACGCCGGCTAATGTACGCATTCTCCCAACTTTTCCGCTGCCAACCATTGCGGATTTGAGCTCGATTTTGTATAATTCCTTTGCTGTTAGGGCGGTTAGCTCAGCTGGTTAGAGCGTTGCGTTGACATCGCAAAGGTCGTTGGTTCGAGCCCAATACCGCCCACTGGAGATTGAAAAACCGTTCATCCCCCGCGATGAGCGGTTCTTTGTTAATAAAAAAGGATAAGCGGCATCACATCTGGTGTGTGGAGATACAGGGAATCTACCCAGTGGGCTCTTTGTTTTCAGAAGATCTGGAGATCCCAGGGTTATGTAAATTGAATGCCAAGCCTTGCTCAAGTTACGATCCAACTGACTTTATCCAAGCGATATTTAAGATAGAATGTCGCCAAATTGGGTTTCGTTAAACCCTGCGCCTGCCAGGTCTATCCAACTTTAGAAATGAAGAGATATTATTCATTATGGTTGACAATCGATAGTGCCTCGTTATAATGAAGTCCAACAAAATACCATAAACGCATGGACCGGGACGAGTAGTCGGAATCAGGTCTGACAGGGAATGGGGATCTTAGATTGAGAGTCCCCAGCAGGAATGAGCCGACGAAAACCACCCGCGAGCGTAAACCGGAAAAGCCAATAAGTGGCCGAGTATGGCGAACGGAGCAGCACCGTTAACGGCTGTCAGAGATGACCCACCATGGGTCAATCTGGGTGGAATCGTGTGAGCAACCGCTCCCGCCCCAGAGGGTTGGAGTTTTTGTTTTTAATGCGGAAGGTTTAAGGAGGTTCGTAATGGCAAAAGGCAAGAAGGCACGTTATGAGGAAACGGAGTTGTACCGCATTCGTCACTCCGCGGCGCACATCATGGCCCAGGCCGTGATGGAGATGTTCCCGGGAGAGGCGAAGATCGCCATTGGTCCCCCGATTGAGGACGGGTTTTACTACGACTTCGATCTGCCGCGCCCGCTAACTCCGGAGGATCTCGAGAGCGTTGAGGCGAGGATGAGAGAAATCATCGCCAGCGATTTCGAGTTCCGGCGTGAAGTCCTATCCGCAGAAGAAGCCCAAGAACGGTTTGCCGATCAACCGTATAAAATTGAACTCATCGAAGGCCTTGATGCCGGAGGGATGGATGAATATGGCGAGCCGATCAAAGAGAAACCAGAGATATCCATCTACACGCATGATATCTTCACGGACCTCTGCCGCGGACCGCATGTCGAAAGCACGAAGAAAATAAATCCGGAAGCGGTCAAGCTGCTCAATGTCGCCGGCGCTTATTGGCGCGGAGATGAGA
>SDBS01008031.1_pt1 | contig 10221 bp, 8 predicted proteins | sample 2277091 | NCBI WGS metagenome assembly SDBS01 (sample SAMN10404972, study PRJNA504765) | marine sediment metagenome | isolation source: marine sediment core GS10_PC15, 163 cmbsf | place: Arctic Ocean: Southern Knipovich Ridge | collected 2010 | reverse complement strand
TTTTTGAAGGTAACTTCCATGGAAGATTAAATCATATCTATAGAGGAGGTTTACAGATGTTCATTGCTCGAGAGAAAAAAATTTCCGTATCGGGGAAGGTGGGGCTGGGTATTACTATAGTTGTTCTTTTGACGGTGGGTTTTCTAATGAGTGGTGCTCTAGCTGAAGAACAGGTAGTCATTAGATGGTGGGGGGAAAGTGATCCAGGGTCATATGAGGCTAATATAGAAGTGAAGGAGCTGTTCGAAAAAGCCTATCCAAATATAAAGGTTGAGTATGATGAATTTCCCGAATTTCAAAGTAAACTTGCATCTGCGTTCGCTGCAGGAAACCCACCTGATGTGTCTCCATTCTATGCACGCGGGATAGGAAAGTACATCCAAGCTGATGCACTTCGCAGACTAACTCCAGAGATCATGAGCAAAGAGGAACTACGAAAAAAGCTGTATTGTTCTCCTGAGAATAAAGAGCCACTAACTGGAAGCGACGGGGAGTTTTATGCGATCCCAGTAGCATTGCTTTCGAGTCAAACTGGATATATGATAAATGAGAACCTTTGGGAAAAAGCTGGGTTAGCAGAATATCCCAAAACTTGGGAAGAGTTCATGGCAGCAGCAAGAAAATTGACTGAGAGAGATGAAACTGGTAAAATCGTACAGGCAGGAATGGGCCGAACCAAGTGGGATTGGTACGTCACGATGCTTTTGACTATCAAACAGTCTGGAGGAGACTACTACAACCCTGAGACTAAAAGATGGAACTTAAATAGCCCAGAGGCTATTCAGGCAATAGAGTTTTGGAAGGAAAACTACCTTCAGGTAAATGGACCGGAGATAACTAGCAACTACGCGAGTTTCCTGAAAGGCCAGTTGGGGATGTTGATTGTGCAGCCCTGGGCGTGGTCAGAAATGACAGCAGCATCTCCAGATTTAGAAGGAAATATGTCATATCACCTTCTACCTTTACCGCCAAATACAAAAGTTCCATATCGTATGTTACTTGAGTACCAAAAAAGCTGGGGTACTCCTAAAACATCAAAACAACCAGAGGCTGTGGAGAAATTCATAGAATTTTGGACTCGGCCAAAAGTTCAAATGATGAGGGAGCGGGGATATCCACAACAGTTTGTTATTGCAAAAGCAGCTTGGGAATGGGATGAATTTAAGAAAGGGGGAGTCTTGTACTATCAGGCTCCTGTCATAGATTTGATGAAGAATCATCCAGACGAAATTTGGTGGGATTATGCTGGACTTCCAGGCCGTAATGAAATAAATGATATTATAAAAGAGGCTTGGGACAAAATTATGAATGAAGAGTTATCAGTTGGTGAAGCTGTAGCAGAAATGCAGTACAGGGTTGATGGGGTTATGAAACGGTATTCTCCGTAGTAAAAGGGAGGTACTTTTTTCTTAACCTATAGTATGATGGAAACGGGTGGGAGGGAGATAATTTTCTCCTTCCCACCCTTCATAAATAAAGGGTTTATCCAGAGGATAGCATTTGCGAAAATGAGTTTTACAAAGACTATGCTGGTTTGAGCGAAACTAATACTAAAGAGTGCAGATCTCCATGAAAAAATTTCTCACTCGTGGAAGTAGCGGGATCATCCCTCAAAAAAGAATTCCTCAAAGGTTTCAGCCATCAAAACGTTCGATAGATTTTTAGAAAGGATTCTAAAAGGCTAGCCCCTCGCTTGGGAACTCCTCGCAAAAACATAAATTAAGACTAGGGAAAGGAAAGAGGCAAATGTTAGAAATCATTTGGAAAAAAGGTAAGTACCATTTTATGTTGGCTCCCTTGGTTGCATTTATTATTGTGTTCAGACTTTACCCTGTGGTAAAGTCTCTATGGATAAGTTTCACAAGATGGACAGTAGTTGGACAGGCTCAATTCATTGGATTTGCAAACTATAAACATTTATTCATTGAGGATTCCTTATTCTGGCTATCATTATGGCATAATATTTTCTACGTTCTTATGATTCTACTCGTGACAGTCCCTGTTTCTATCGTGATTGCGGCCCGTCTAAATGCGATTACGCACCGTAGCATCCGTGCTGTGGCTTCGGGGCTTTATTATTTCCCATATATAGTACCTGCAGTTGTTGTAGGCGTAATATGGCTTGATTTATATCATCCCACATTAGGCCTAATTAATACTATGCTGAAAAGATTGTATTTATCGCCTCAACCCTGGCTGAGTAGTGCTAGTCAGGCAATGACCGCTATATCTATTACTGGGATATGGAGTTTATTAGGATTTAATACAGTGATTTATTTAGCTGGACTGCAGGGAATTCCAAAACAGTTTCATGAAGCAGCTGAAGTAGATGGCGCCTCAAGGTGGAGATGTTTTCTTCATATAACTCTTCCTCTTCTTTTACCAATAACATTCTTTATTATAATGATGAATACAATTTGGTCTTTTCAACTCTTCACGTTAATTTATGTGATGACTAGTGCTAAGGGAGGACCAGGTAATGCAACTTATACGTTAGCTTTTTATTTATGGAAGAAAGGTTTTCTGTATAGCCAAATGGGTTACGCTTCAGCTATTGGGATCATTTTGTTATTCTTTATATTTACGATAAGTATGTTGCAATTTCGTTTGGGAAGGCGAGCATGGCAATGAGGAAAATATTCTGGGTTGATGTTTTGACATTCATTTTACTATTAGGTGGAGGGCTTATTGTTACCCTTCCTCTCGTTTGGATGGTTGTGGGATCTTTCCGACCTGTCGCTGAACTTTTGCGTGTGCCTCCCATTATTTTCCCACGCAGTTTTACGTTAGCAAACTATGTCAAATTATTGGGAAAATTACCAATAGTGCGCTTCTTTATTAATAGCATAATTGTTACTAGTGTACAACTGGTTAGTGTCTTACTTACTAGTTCTTTTGCTGGTCATATTTTCTCGAAGTATGAGTTCAAGGGGAAAAATTTTATCTTCCTTTTTCTTATCAGTACCCTAATGCTCCCTTTTTATGCTTATGTGATTCCTCTTTTTTTGCTTGTTTCAAAGATAGGATGGGGCAATACTTATCAAGGAATTTTTGGCCCTTGGTTGGTACTTCCTTTTGGTATCTTCCTCATGAGACAGTTTATGCGTGAGATTCCTCTAGAATTGGTAGATTCTGCAAAAATTGATGGAGCTTCAGAGGGAAGGATATATTTCCAAATTATTCTTCCTTTAAGCAAGCCTGCTCTGGGAGCTTTAGGTATTTTCGTTTTTATGTGGTCTTGGAATGACTTCTTCTGGCCTCTAGTTATAGTTACAAAAATGGAAATGTTTACTTTACCGGTAGGTATTGCAACTTTCGTTGCCCCTTTGACCTTTTTCCCAGAAGTTGGATCTCAATTTGCAATTGGAACAATTATGGTACTACCACTCGTTGTAATGTATTTACTCTTTCACAAGACATTTACCAGAGGTGTGGCTCTGACAGGTATAAAGTAGCATACACGCAATGATCAAGTTCTCAGAATTAGATTTTGGTGAACATGAAAAAGTGAATCAAGCTGGGAAAGCAAGACGTTTTGGGAAGAGAAATGTTAAAGGCAAGTGTTCAGAGTAATTCTAAGTGCATGGATTCATTACGGTGAATATCAGGTAGTGCCAAAAATAATATGAGTGTGCCGAGAAAGCACATTAGTTCTTACCAGCGAAAGTCCAGCTTGGGTAAAGGTGAACCACCGGCCCAACATTTAATCTCCTGCCCTATTTAGTAATGGATAAGACGGTAAGAGAAACAGGAGGTACCGAGCTGCAACGAGAGCAAAGGGATTGATGAGCCTCGAAATATTTTATGGTGTCGGTGGCCGATACTGTTCATATAGTCACAGGCAGAACTTACGTAATCAACAGAGTAAGGTTACATGAGCTCGATGGAGCCAAAGACCGTGGTGAGGGGGCAAAGGTAACTGATGTGAACTGGGGAGAGTCAGAAGCATTTACCGGATACATCCCCTTGAAGTAGTATTTAGTGATACCCTTGGGTAAGCTATAAACGGCAAATAAGTATTCTTTGTCATAAACTTTCCTTCATGCGGTATTATGAGCGAGATCTAGCTAGTGAGAAAGTAGCCATAATTCAACTTTACCGCACCGGTCACTCAGAACTGTGCGGATGAGATAGGAGCAGATGGGTATGCCCCTGCTGCTGCATCTGCAGTGGATAAAGCAAAGGAGTTTTTAACGAGATAAAACAGTTAGAAGACTAAATTTGAGTATGCAGATTAAAATGGAATATGATTTTAAATGAAGCAAAAATTTGGTAGTGTCAAAAATTATATGAAAGATAGGAGGATAAAATGGGAAAAACAAAGAATTCTTTGTCATCCAAAGAACGAATTTTGTTAACTATGAATCACCAAGAGCCAGACCGTGTACCACTTATGTGTAAATTCGGCACGGAGACCGGTAAGTCCTGGCATTGGCCCAATCAATTTGAGCGGATAAAAGAGCTACTTGCAAATGGTTTTGATGATATCCTTGTTTTTGGATATTATGAGCCACCCTTTAGATTCCATCCTGATGTAGAGGTAAAAGAATGGCAAGAAAATCCTCTTGAAGAAAAATACCCCTTACTTATTAAAGAATACAAGACTCCGAAAGGAACTTTGCGAACGGAAATAAGAAAGACAGAAGACTGGGTATATGGGGATACTGTACCGCTTTATTCGGATCTAGCTATCCCTCGAAGTAGAGCTAAGAAACACCTAATTCAGGAACCAATTGATCTTGACCGACTTTCCTACCTGCTTAAAGATCCATCTTCTGGTGATATTGATGGTTTTCGTGAGAAAGTAGGGGATTTCAAAAAATTTGCCCTAAAGCATGGAGTTTTAATAGCAGGATATGGTGGGAATACCGGAGATGCGGCTGTTTGGTTATGCGGAATGGATGATCTTATCTTGCTTGGTGTTGACAACCCTGATTTTGTTGAGAGCCTTCTCAGTATCTTTCAGCGACTGGAATTAAGACGCATTCAGATACTGCTGGAGAATGGCATTGATGTCATCATGCACCGTGCCTGGTATGAGAGTCCTGATTTTTGGGGACCCACTCTCTGGCGTCGTTTTTTTTCTCCTCTCATACGGGAGCAGGTAAATCTCGTTCATGAGACAGAGGCTAAGTTTGGTTACATCCTCTCAAAGGGAATTATGCACATTATGGATGATCTTGTTGATCTGGGTGTTGATGTTGTCATTCATGGAGTGGATCCTGTCCAAGATAATGTGGATATTCATAAATTAAAACAAAGAATAGGTAATAAAGTATGTGTTACCGGTGGAGTAAATAGTTATGTGACTGTGGAGAGGGGGACTTACCAGGAAATAGAACGTGCAGTTACTGAAGCGATTAAAGTGCTTGCCCCAGGTGGAGGGTTTATAATGAATCCTGCAGATTGCATCTACCAGGAAAGAGAAAAAGCATGGCCTAAACTTATGTTTATCCGGGACTTGCGAGACCGCCTGGGAACTTATCCCATCTCTGTCTGATTTTTCAGGACCAAAAATAAGAACAAATAATGATCCAAGGGAAATGATTTTTTGAATACATTCAAGTTAGTTTTTGGACAGACCAATAAAAGAATTGGAGGTTACTAATGGCAAAACTAGCCGTAAAAGGAGGATGCCCTGTTGTAAAGGAACTGAAAGTTCCTTCCTGGCCTATTCCTAACGAGCACGATGAAGAAAATGTTCTAGAAGCAGTCCGAACAGGACAATGGGGCGGTCTAAAAGGCCTAGGCATTAGCAGGAGCGTGGAAGTATTCGAACAGAAGTTTGCTGAATTTCATCATGCCAAATATGCTATTGGCGTTCCTAACGGGACTGTCGCCATACAGCTGGCTCTGCGAACGCTAGGAGTAAGGATGGGGGATGAGGTTTTGGTTCCTGCACTCACCTTTATTGCAAGTGCTGGTGCTATTGCAGAGGTAGGAGCAATTCCTGTTTTTGTTGATTCTCATCCTGACACCCTTCAGATCAGCCCCGAAGGGATAAAGAAGGCCATAACTGAACGTACTAGAGGTGTGGTTGCCGTACACTATGGGGGTTATCCAATAGATTTTGACGCTATCCTCCCCATTGTGAAGAAACATAATTTGTTTTTGGTAGAGGACTGTGCTCACGCCCACGGAACAGAATGGAAAAAACGAAGGGTGGGCGCACTTGGGAGTATGGGGGCATTCTCCTTCCAGCAAAGCAAATCCTTAACTTCAGGTGAAGGAGGAGTTATTGTTACAGATAATGAAGAGCTGAAAGAGAAAGCACACCTTTTGCGCAACATTGGTAGAGTTGCAGGAAAACCAGAATATGAGCACTATATCCTTGCCTCCAATTACAGAATGACCGGTATCCAGGCAGCCCTTCTTCTCTCTCAGATGGAGAAATTAGGGGAGCAAACTGAGTACAAGAGTAAAATGGGGAAGTACCTTGCCTCAGAACTTGAAAAAATAGGGGGCATAAGATCACCCAAGAAAGATCCTCGAGTAACGAAAAGAGGCTACTACATAGTCTTTTTCAGATACGACAAGGAGGCATTTGCAGGCGTCTCAAGGGATACTTTTCTGGAAGCTTTAAGAGCCGAGGGAATTCCGGCTGGTAACGGATACGGGATGCCTCTTTACAGACAGGTGGCCTTCAGGAAAGAGAAGGTGGAACATCTTCTCCCTAAAAATATACTCGGATCTGTGCCCGATTATGAAAGTATGTATTTGCCGGTAGTAGAGAATTTCTATGAAAATGAACAAATTGCTCTGCCTCACACCCTACTCCTTGCTGATAAAAAACAAATACAATTGGTAATCGATGCTGTAGCGAAGATAAAGGAAAACATTGACGAACTTCGCTAGTCTGTCCAAAAAACTTTTCTGGGAGGTATAACAGATGATTAAAAGAGGAAGAAAAGATGTTCCACAAACAACTGTTGAGAAGTGTCATGGTGGTGAAGGTACAATTAAGGTAAGGCAACTCCTCGGTATCGAAACTAAGCTATCAGGAGTACCAGGTTTTTCTAAGGATTTTGACAGTTGCCTTAGTTTTATGCATGAGACTACTCTTCCACCTGGAACTTCCATTGGCTTGCACGAGCACAAAGGAAATGAGGAACTTTATTTCGTAATCCAAGGTAGAGGTGAGATGACAGTGGATGGTGAAACACAAGTTATGGAACCAGGTGATGTTTGTCTTACTAAAAGTGGGAGTTCTCATGCCTTCAGAAATGTGGGAGATACGGATCTGGTGATTATTGTTCTTGAAGGGTTAGTGGCAGAGAAAAGATAAGATAAGTATTAACAGGAGGAAGGTCGTATACAATGGAGAAGATTAATGTTGGTATGATTGGGTATAAATTTATGGGGAAGGTACACAGTCATGCACTGAAAAACGTTAATTTTTTTTTCGATGTAAATCTTCATCCAGTGCGAGAAGTCATCTGCGGAAGACATGTGGAGCCTCTCCGGAAAGCTGCGGAAAAGTGGGGGTGGAAAGCTTGCGAGACATCTTGGAAAAATGTCGTAAGAAGAGAAGATATTGGTCTTATCAATATCTGCACTCCGACAAATCTCCACCATGATATAGCAGTTGCAGCTGCAGAGAACGGCAAGCACGTTTTCTCTGAGAAGCCTCTGGCAATGAATGTACAAGAAGCGCGGGAAATGGTTGATGCCGTGGAAAGAGCTGGAGTGAAACACATGGTAGGGTTTAATTACCGAAGGGTTCCTGCTATTGCACTTGCCAAAAAATTTATTCAAGAGGGAAAACTAGGAAGAATTTATCACTGGAGGGCAGCTTACCTGCAAGATTGGATTGTTGATCCTCATTTTCCTCTCATATGGAAACTGAGAAAGGAAGTTGCAGGTACCGGTCCGCACGGGGATCTCAACTCCCATATGGTTGATCTTGCCCGTTACCTTGTCGGAGATATTAAAAGCGTTTTCTGTGTAACTACTAATTTCATAAAGCAAAGGAAACTTCCCTCAGAGGAGAAGGAGTTAACTGCCATGCTCACGGCAAAAAGTGGGGAAGGGATGGGTGAGGTAACAGTTGAGGATGCTTCCTTTATGATTGCTGAATTCGAAAATAATGCTCTCGGTTCCTTTGAGGCAACACGATTTGCCCCCGGAAGGAAAAACTACAACTATTTTGAAATCTACGGGAGTGAGGGTAGCTTGGTATTCAACTTCGAGCGCATGAATGAACTCAAATACTACTCTCGCAAGGATGCAGAAGAAACACGGGGGTTCAAGACTATTCTGGTCACAGAGGAAGCTCATCCCTACATTAAGGCCTGGTGGCCACCAGGCCATGTCATTGGCTACGAACACACCTTCATCAATGAATTTGCCGATTTCTTTGAATGCTTGGATAAGGATGAAATGCCTGAGCCAAATTTCCACGATGGCCTGAAATGTCAGGCGGTACTGGATGCTGGTCTTCTCTCCGCGGAGCGAGAAGAAAAAGTGCATGTACAGGAAGTTCTAGAATAGGAGGACTGCTATGAACGTACGAAAAAATGTGAAGTTCTCAGTTGGGATTTGGGCCTTTAGCCCCTGTGGGGATAGGTTCTCCCCTCAGGGGTATAGAAAATCTCTTGCACTGGAGGAACAATTTGAACTTTTATCTAAGGTTGAGGAACTAGATGGAGTAATACTGCAGTGTCCTAACGTTGTGAATGAGGACAATGTTGGTAAGGTAAAACAGCTACTCGAGGATGCCGGTCTTGAAGCAGCAGCTGTTGATGCAAATTTGTTTAGTGGAGAATTTACGAAAGGGGGATTCACCAATCCTGATCCAGGATTAAGACAAAAGGCAGTAGAGATTGGTACACAGACGATTAGAATGGCAAAGGAGCTTGGTACAGATAATGCCGGATTATGGCTTGGACAGGATGGATTTGATTATCCTTTCCAGGCAAATCACCTCAAACTTTGGCAGTGGGAAATTAATGCTATTAGGGAAGTTACCGCTTATGACCCGTCTGTGAGAATTTGTATCGAGTACAAAGTAAAAGAACCGCGTTACCATATCCTTATTGGCAATGTTGCCAAAGGCATTCTAATTTGCCGGGAAGTAGAAAAAGATAACGTCGGAATCACCCTTGATTTTGGCCATGCTCTCATGTGCAATGAGAACCCCGCCGAATCAGCACGACTCCTGCATAAGTACAAAAAGCTCTATAGCGTGCACTTCAATGATAGTTACCGCGTTGATGATGATGATATGATTGTGGGGACAGTCCATTTCTGGGAGACGTTGGAACTTTTAATGGCGCTCGAGGAGATACAGTACAAGGGCTGGTATGGTTTTGATATTTTTCCCTATCGGGAAGATACTGTAGAATCCACTAACTTGTGTATTCAAAATATAAAAGGGCTTCGCCGACTCTTAAAAAAGATAAATATAGAAGAACTAAAAAAGCTGCAAGAAAAACTTGATTTTGTTAAAATTCATAAATTACTAAGAGAAATATTGTACCCTGATTAACGCTATCTTCTTACAAAAACTGTCTTAAAGTCTTGATAAATTACGATGGTTGATACGGTCTGGATATTTTCTCCCGTCGAAAATATCCAGTGAAAGCTACCGAATGCAGTATCGAGACAATGAACTCTTTTGCTACTTCGCTGGAAAAAATTAATGCTGAGGACATATTAAGAGAGAAACGGTCCGTTGAGAGCTTAGTTTGACGGAAAAACCCACCGAGTGTGGTATCTTGTTTTCTGACTCGATCCCAGAACAAATCATATCGCCTAGCAAAACCCTGTATAGGTCGTGATTCATGTTCTAACTCGTGGCTATCTTCATCAAAAAAATGTTTTTGTTGCTGGAAGGGAAAGATTATGGTAGGATGGAACTTGTGGGAATTACGTGACTAAGTAATTCAGAAAACGTTCAGTAAACACGGTTAGAGTCCGACCAGAAGGGTAATGATGAAGTTATTCTTGCAGCAAGGAGAAAACTGGGCTTACCTTTTCCTACTAAACAAGGGACAAATAAAATAGTAAAATAGGGACAGCGCCCTATTATTCAGAAGAATAAGAGAGGAATGATAAACATATTGAGGGAGAAAACATCCCCCCTCAACGGCCTTCGGTCTGCTCCCCCCGTTTTTCTTGAGCTATTACCTGAGAAGATTTGCTTGATAACGATTCAGCGAAATCATTGAAATTGCGATACCTAAATACATCAACAGCTGGTGATTACATAAATAGATACGG
>SDBS01008030.1_pt1 | contig 10222 bp, 5 predicted proteins | sample 2277091 | NCBI WGS metagenome assembly SDBS01 (sample SAMN10404972, study PRJNA504765) | marine sediment metagenome | isolation source: marine sediment core GS10_PC15, 163 cmbsf | place: Arctic Ocean: Southern Knipovich Ridge | collected 2010 | reverse complement strand
GCCTGACGGTGGGGGAAGATCTTGACGGCCGTGCCCTCCTTCTTAAGGGCTCCGGGTACGCTGCCGTCGGCGTTGATGTAGACTTTCTCCTGGCAGGTATGCTCGATCCGGCCCTTCGAGCCGTTGAAGACCACGGTGTAGCCCTCCCAGGGCATGAAGGTGTTAAGCGAGTAGCTCAGCTTGACCCCGCCGGCGTAGGCCACCACCGCGTTCATCGAATCCTCGATGTCGATCTGCCCGCTGAAGACGCATCGGTCGCGGTAGTAACCGTCGTACTGCTCGTTGTCGAGGTAGAGTTTCTTGAGGTTCGCGTTGCCGGCCAGGTCGAGCCGGAATGGGCACCGCTCCGCCTCCGCACAGCCGTGGCACCGCTCGCCGCGCTTGGTCAGTCCATAGCGATCAGCCGTCTGGGGCGTGTAAAAGCGCCGGTGTCCGATGGCAAATACCGTCTCCGGGATGTCCGACAGCCACCAGTTGACCAGGTCGAAGTGGTGGGTGGCCTTGTGGACCATTAATCCACCGGACTCGGCCTTATTGCGATGCCAACGGCGGAAATAGTCCGCCCCGTGATGCGTATCGAGCAGCCAGTGAAAGTCCACCGACAGCACCTCGCCGATCAGACCCGACATCAGCAAATCCTTCACCTGCGTCCGTGGCGGGGCATAGCGATAGTTGAAGGTCACGGTGCATTTCTTGCCGGTCTTTTTCTGTGTTTCGACGATCCGCCGACACTTTTGCTCGTCGGTGGTCATGGGCTTTTCGGTGATCACGTCGCAGCCCAGTTCCATCGCCCGGCAGATATACTCGTCGTGGTGGCAGTCCTTGGTGGTCACGATCACGCAGTCGCACTTGGTCCGGTCGATCATACGGTCGAACTGATCGGCCTCGAAGCCCGCCACCTCCGACCCCATTTCCCGCGCCCGCTCGACGGCAAGCTGCAATCGGCCCGCATTGATATCACAAAGGCCGACCATCTGGCACGTGTCCGCGTAGGTCTGCACCACCGCGTCGGTAAACATCCTCGATCGCCCGCCCAGGCCGACCTGGGCGAACCTTTTCCTGTCAGACATACCTCATAATCCTTTCGCGCGCCCCCGAACCTACAATGCGTCAACGTCAATCCCACACTATAAGCGACCAACGTCTAAGAGCACAACCGCCCGACCGTCCGACAGTTACGGACAAAGCACCGCCGCGCGTTTTGCAATATCGTCCGTGATAGGTACTCTGGTAGGCTACTGTGGTGCATGGCGGCATGGTGCGGTGCCTGTTCGGGGTGCCGCGTTTTGCCTCAGCTTAACCACCTGAACCGACCGGTGGTAGGGGACTGACCATGTCAAGCGCGCTGACCATTGCGGTAGGTTTTTGTGTTCTGACCGGTGGCAGTTTGTTTGCCCGGTTGGCTGTCGCCCGCCCGGCCGAGGCGCCGGCTGTCTGGGCCATCGGCGAAGGATTTCGTGTCGACCCGCTGACCGGGCTGGTCCGCGAGGAGTTTCGGATCGACGGCAATCCGCTGGGCGAGGACTTCAACTACCACCAGCGTAATCTCGCCTGGGACGCCGCCAGGCGGCAGATATTGCTGCGCGCCGCGCGCAACGAGGTGGTTGCCTATCAGTTGCAGATCCGCGCCCCTGCCAGAAAGCTGACGGTTCGATGCGGCGATCTGACCGGCCCCGGCCTCATCCGGGCGGACGAGGACATTAGTGTATTCAAGCAGTGGTATTTGAACGTGACGCGGAACTCGACCAACAAGGACTCCACCACGGCCGCCTACAATCTTGGCAGGGGATGGTACGCCGACGCCCTGGTACCCATCGACTCGGGCGGCGGCTACGGACAGCCCTTCGACGTCCCCGATCGTCGCAATCTGATTTTGGCTCAGCAGTGGCAGGGCCTGTGGATTGACATCTATGTGCCCCGCGACGCACCGGCCGGTGTTTACAACGGCACGGTCACCATTTCGGGCCAGCGCTTCAACGAGGTGCTGCAGGTATCGTTGGAAGTATTCGACGCTACGCTGTCCGACGATTTCGCCTGCGAAGTCGGACTGAACAACTACGGCAGCATAGGTCGCAAAGGCAGTGAACTGCGACTGCGATATTACCAAATGGCCCATCGTCATCGCCTGGCCGTTCATGAGCACTACATCAAGCCGGACCTGAAGGGCGTGGGCGCCGACCTCCGCGGCGTTTGGGACGACTACGACAAACAGATGGGTAAATACCTGACCGGTGCCGCCTTCACCGCCCGCTGCGGCTATCGCGGGCCCGGACAAGGCCGACCGCTGCGCTGGCTGTACTTGCCCTTCGAGACGCTGGGCAGCCACGCCTGGCCCATGCCCAGCCAGGCCGTCCGAACACCGGAATATGACCAGGCTGTGCGGACCATGCTGCGCGACTTTGTGCAGCATTTCCGCCGACGCGGATGGACCAAAACCAAGCTCATGTTCTTCGTCAACGGCCTGGACGAGCCCAAGACGGCCCAAGCCGTCGACGACATCGCCTACTTCGGGCGCTTGGCCCAGTCGGCGGGCGTCGAGGGCGTCTACTACCGCGCCGACATCAACCACATGCACGACATGCACCGCTTCCTTCCCGACTGGACCGACCAGACCATGCTCGACCGCCTCGGGCCCGTGGTGGATCTATGGGTGTGTGTGGCCGACTTTTTGCGGACCGACTTCGCCGTGCTGCTGCCTCGCCGCAAACCGCCGCACAGTGAGGTGGTCTGGTTCTATCAGAACCGCGAGCCGTCGGTCGGTGGCTACTGCCTGGACGACGAGACCATCGGGCTGCGAACCTGGCCGGTCATTGTGTGGAAATACGGGCTGGACGGCTGTGTGCTCTGGGAGTGCACCTTCACGGGCGAGTCCAAGGATGTCTGGATAGACCCCGCCAACAGCGTTACCCCCTCCGGAATCCACAACTTGCCCGCGTTGATGATGTATCCGGCCAAGCCCGGAGTCCCCGAGCCGGTCGCCAGCATTCGCCTCAAAACCTTTCGGCGGGGCGCACAAGACTACGAGTACCTCAAGATCCTTGAGGCCGCAGCCGGCAGACCAGCGGCCGAGCGAATTCTAACGCCGGTCCTTCGTAACGCCCTGCACCGGCCCGGCCGAAGCTACGGCGCCGCCGGCGACTGGTCGCACAATCCACAGGATTGGCAGCGAATGCGCCTGGCCCTGCTCGAGGCCATCGTGAACGCCAAGGGCAATCGCAAATGAGTTAGGCGCCGCTCAACTGCGAACTTCTACTGCCACCGGCGCAAACAGAGAGGAGCTTCCATGGCTACCATGCAGGGCCTAACGCTGCCCGGCAATAGCACCGTCCGGTTCGGCGACTATCCCGTCCCTGATCCGGGACCGGGCCAAGTGCTCGTCAAAATGAAAGCCTCGTCGATCTGCGGCAGCGACATCCGCGCCATCTACCGCCAGCACATAGGCAAAGCTGCCGAAGCCTATCAAGGCGTTATCGCCGGCCACGAGCCCTGCGGACAGATCGCCGCCGTCGGGCCCGGCTGCAAGCGGTTCAAAGCCTCCGACCGTGTGGTCATCTATCACATCGCCGGCTGCGGCGTGTGCCAAGATTGTCAGCACGGATACATGATAAGCTGCCGCAGCCCGTTTCGGGCCGCCTACGGCTGGCAGCGCGACGGTGGCCATGCCGACTACCTCCTGGCCGAGGAGAACACCTGCCTGCACCTGCCGGACGGTCTGTCCTACGTTGACGGGGCACTGGTCGCTTGCGGGTTCGGCACTTGTTACGAGGCTCTGTCGCGAATCAACCTCAGCGGAGCCGACCGCCTGCTGATCACCGGGCTGGGTCCGGTCGGCCTGGCGGCGGCCATGCTGGCCCGTGCCCTGGGAGCTACCACCATCATCGGGTTGGACGTTGCCGACGGGCGATTGGCCCTGGCCAACGAGTTGGACCTGCTGGATCACGTGCTGCGCAGCGACGAGTCTGCCCTACAAAACATACTCGACATTACAGATGGGCAAGGCTGCGAGACCAGCATCGACTGTTCGGGCGCCGCTGCCGCCAGACTGCTGGCCTTGCAGGGCACCCGCCAGTGGGGGCGCTGCGCGTTCGTCGGCGAGGGCGGGACGGTCGACTTCGACGTCTCCCAAGTCTTGATCCACCAGCAGATTACGGTCTACGGCTCGTGGGTTACCTCACTCAAGCACATGAGCGACCTGATCGAAAGGCTGACCCGTTGGCAGATGCACCCGGAAACAATAGTAACGCACCAGCTGCCGCTGCATAAGGCAGCCCACGCCTACCGCCTGGCCGACGAAGGTGAGTCTGGAAAAATCTGTATCGTCTTTGACCAGTGACCGTTGCTTTACCTGACCGGTCGAGGAGTCCTCTAATTGTCCACCACTATATTGCTCATTCGTCATGGCGAAACCGCGTGGAACCGCGCAAAAATCTTTCGCGGCACCCATGACGTTCCCTTAAACGACACCGGGCGCCATCAGGCCCGACTGGTCTCCAAGGCGTTGCGCCGCCTTCGCATAGACGCAGCCTACACCAGCCCGCTGATACGTGCCCGCGAGACGGCCGAGTTGGCGTTGTCCGATCAAGACATCTCGGCGGTCGTCGATCAAGGACTGATGGATTTCTGCTACGGCCACTGGACCGGCTTGGCTGAAGACGAGGTGGCCCGCCGCTGGCCGGACGAATACGAAAAGTGGACTTCGCACCCGGCGTCGCTGCGCGTGCCCGGCGGCAACTCCCTGCATGAGGTATACCAGACCACCTTCGGGGCCATGGAACAAATCGCCTCGCAACATCACGAACAGACGGTGGCTCTGTTCGCCCACCGCGTGGTCAACAAGCTGCTCGTGCTGGCGGCGCTGGGACTCGACCCGGACCGATTCGGGTTCATCCGTCAGGACAACTGTTGCCTCAACGAATTCATACGACAGGACGGCGGCTACGTGATCTGCGCCCTGAACGACACCAGCCATCTCAGGCACGCCGGCATGGACGTATTGACAGCCGACTTCTGAAAAACGTCACGATCCTAAGCCCCCCCCGGGCGCCAACAGAAGCACTACTTGACGAGGCGAACGCCCTCTTTGCCGCCAACGACGTTCGACGCACTCGGCGCCACAACAAGGGCGTTCTTCCCGGCCTTGCCCATGCCCGAAACGGTATTGTCCGCGAATACAACGTTGTCTGACTCAGCCACATAGATGACCGCAGTGGGATCCAGCCCGCAGTCCGTGCCCGCCTGGGCGCAATCCATTTGATGCGTGTTCAAAAAGCGGTTGCCACTTATCGTTATGTTAGCCGCACAGGACACCAGCAGCCCCGCAACGCCCGTCCCGTCAATCACATTATCCTGAATCACAATATTCCGGTTCTCCCGCACTCCTGACAGCGCCCCTTGCGGCACCGACGCGCAAATGGAAATCGCCCCGATCTTGGGGTTGCCGGCGCTATAAGCCACATTAGCGCCCATTCCTATGTTGCGAAGCGTATTACGACGGACGACCACGTTCTGAACGAACGACGCCTCCAGCCAATAGGCGATCTCCGGGCCCAAGGCGATTCCGCTTTGGGTAATGTCTTCCAGCTTATTGTCCTCAATCAGTCCGTTGCAGGCCTTTATCAGAATTCCGCGAGCCCGGTGGTGTCGAATTGTGTTGCTGCGAACGACAAACCCGCTGCCATTTCTGTCAAACGACGTTACGATGTCACCCACGGCAAAAGGTAGTTCCTCCTCTACGGTAAGTTCATAAAGATGCAGGTAATCGCGGCGAATGGGGAAGTACTCAAACAATGACTTGATAGTCGCCGTCTGATCCCGTTCGATCTGCCCTAGATGCTTGACTTTGGTGACCACCGCTTCGCCCTTCTTCTTGGCGCTCTTGCCGTCCAACAACCGCAGCCTGTCGCCCGGCTCGACGTGGCTCCGCATGATACGACAGGTCTTGGATTTACCTCCGGTTACGACCACATCGTAACCGCCGTGAATAGCCACCCCGTCGTCGCCCTGGTACTCGAACGTGCAGTCGGCCACCACCGGCCCCTTCTTTACACCGGAACTATGAAACGCGTCGCAACCGGCGCTCAGCAGCGGCTGCTTGGTCGCCCCCTCAGGAGCCGGCCCGCGCGTTACGGTATAGCTGTAGTGGTTGCCCCCCTCGCCGCCGGCCTCCTGAATGCCTATACCGGGCCCCGAGTGAATGGTGACATCTCTGACCGTCATGCCGCTACAGCGAGCCAAGAAGATTATGCCCCCGGCGCTGTGCTTCAGTACCATCAGATCGCCCATCGACACCTTGTGCTCTTCGACCTTCTTGGGCTCACGCCAATGCAGCCGAAAAACCCCCGGACCGGCCCGCGTCACCTTCTTCGGATACATGTCCCACGTGCCCGGCTTGAGTAGTCGCGTGCCCGGATCGTAAATGTACGCCGCCAGGCGAGCTTTGAAATACTCCACGTCATGCCGATATCCGTCGTCCAGCTTCAGGTCATACCACAGACCTTCCGGATCCGTCGCGACCAGCGTGCCCTGCGTAAAGGGCAGCGGATCAAACTGGATCGTCAACCCCCGCAGCGTAACGTTATGGCAATCCTCCAGCAGCATGCCGCCCACCGCCGGGTTGGTAAAGACAAACGTCACCCCCGTCGCGTCGATCCGCAGGTCGCGGGCGTTCTTGAAAATCAGGTGCCACTGCTCCTTCTTCTCCCGATGCGGTATGCGGTAAACCCCCGAGGGAATCGTGACACTCTCTATTCCCTTATCGATGGCCGCCTGAATAAGTGCTTCGACGTCGGTAGTCCGTTGTTCATCCACAACTTCGCCGCTCGCCGCCACAACCAAACAGAAAACCACTAACAGGGAACCCGCTACGCGCAAACCATCCATAACGCACTTCCTCCGGTAACCACAGTCGGTCAACCAGTCCGCCCGGCGATGCCCGGACTCCTTTACTGGGCAGACTAGCATTATTCAGACACAACATCCTGTCTTTACGGCACTAAGCACGGGGCCGCCTGGCTCTTATGCGCCCCGTCATCCTGAAGGCCATCTCGCTACGAGCCCGCAGGCCGGCCGTGATGCGGTACAGCGTCCGCTGCCCACCACCAGGCTGATTATCCAGCCGGATCTTTTCCAATCGGAACTTGGCCTTCGCAGGCTCGGTGATGGTCAACGTCAAGGTGCTCTTGCCACCGCGAATGCGGGCCTTTTGGCCCTCAACCGTCGTCGGATGCCACGATACGAATGCTTCACAGACCCCCTTGCCCTTGCCGGAAAACTCAAAGGTGTCGCCCAATTCAAATAGGTCTGCCCCTTTCAACGTCAAGACCCGCCTGAGCGACCGCAGCGTTCTTGCCGGATACGCCCCGGCCAACTCCAGCTCCGCCGCCCCCTCTGCCCCGTCCGGCTCAAACCGGACAACCTGGCCACGGAACTGCTTCCCGTGCGACTGAGCCTTATCGTCGATCACCGGCACGCTGTGCCCCAGCGACGATGCCTGCACGAACAAGTCGTAGCGCTTGTCGGAAAAAAAGTCGCGCGAATACATCGGCCGCCCCGGATCGACCAATAGATCTTCGCCCCAGGCATGCACCACAAAACTGCCCACGTCGTTGTGATTGTGACATTCGCCGTTGTGGCCCGCCTTGCCGGCGATCACCACCGGGCCCGACACCAGCCGGCACAACCCCGATACCGGCATCAGCGTGCTCACCGGCTTTAGTCGCCTCCGCCGCGGGCAGGGCGCCCATAGCCAGTCCCGCAAGATCATCGGCATCCTGCCGCCGGCCGACGCCTTGCCGCGAACCAGGCTGTTCAGCTCCCCCACGCCCACCCGCCAAGCCAACTTCGAGATTACCCCGGGCGTTAGCCACAGCTCCGGCGAGCTATCCGAATAGCTGAAATATCGACCGGGCGAAAGCATCACGCTCAATGGATATCGCGCCACCGAATGCATCTTGGGATGTTCCAGCAGATCCACCTTGCCTCCGGTAGCGTGCCTGAGCAGCTCCGAAAACGCGATGAAATTGCACAAACCGTACTGCCAATAACCAATACCCTCCGTACTGACTCCGTCGCTGTCAAACGCCAGGTCCATGAAAACCTCAAGACCGCGAATAACCTCATTCAGACCGGCCGCCAGGCGCCCGACGTCGTCCTCCAAATACAGCATCGCCGCCCCGGTCGAACTGTTACAAACCCCATTCCAATTGTTGTAATGGAACTTCCATCTCTGCCCTTGGTCATCAGGTCTCTGGATATAACGATTCAGGTCCGGCCTTTGCCCGTCATACGCCGCCCAGCGCTTGCGGCCGACGCCGGCAATGTACGGGTCAACCACCCGCCGCCTTACCTCATATCTGACCCGTTCCCGCACCTCCGGCGCCAGGTCATCCTTGAGAACTTCCGACACCTCCGCCAGTGCAAACCCCATCTCCGTCGCAGCCAGGTCTATCCCCCCACCCTCGTGGGCTGGCAAGATCCACGTGCTCGATTCGCAATACGACCACAAATAGTCCTGCACCGCGTCGAGCAATCGCGGTTGCGGATCCAACAGAAATGCCATAACCGCACACGAGAAGCGATCGGCGCGCATCTCACGCACTGATTCATAACGGCGTCTGTTGCCGCTGCGCCAATAATCCCGGTACAGCGAATAATGCGGATGCGGAATCGGATATAATCCCTTCAAATGCGGCCGCAGCACAGCCCGCAGCCGTCGCGCATAAGGCATGCGGCGGAACGCGCGCGGGTCTTTTTTGAACGCCGCCAGCTCAGGAAACATGCTGCGCCGACGCTTCAGCATTGCTGCCGTCACTCTCGGATAAGCCATGAGCCTTCCTTTCACCTTGTTGTGTGCTGCCTCGCAAGGCCCGTGCCGACCGAAAGCTGATTGCGCTGTCACCCCACCAGACAAACGAACCGAATTCTTCCGAGGTGATGATTGGTCGAAACTGGTACCACTCGTGGCCGCGGCGAGCGCGCTCTACAACAAACCCGCCCCGGCCGACGTCCTGGCCGTCAACCACTCCGGCTTTCGACCTGTCGGCTCGTAATATCGCTTCCTCAGCGCTTCAATCACGCCGTCCGCTTGGTCGTCGGCAAGCAGTACCATCACGCTGCCGCCCAAACCGGCCCCTGAGACCTGAGCGCCCAGCGCCCCAGCCGCCAGAGCAACGTCCACCATCTGATCCAGCGGTTCCAGGCTACAGTGGTAGTCGCCGCAGTGCTCCTGCAAGGGCACAGACGGGTCGATCGCCCACTTGCGAACGGCCGTGTCCCGATCGATGCCGGCAACGCGATCCGCATGCTGCGAAAGATTCATGAAGCGACCGTAAGTATCAACGTCCCCCGCCGCCAGAACCTCCGCCAGCCGAGCAGATCGGGTGCACTCGCTCAGGCCAAAGGTGATCACATCCCGGATGGGGTAGCTGTCCGGCTCGCCGTGCGTAGCAAAGTAACTCTCCAGCAGCGACGACTCGTCCGACCATTCACGGCGAAGCTCCTGCCGCGTCCGGCGTTTCGGAAGTTCCTCCAGCAGCTCAAAAAGGGCCGACTCAGCCAACTGTTCCACCAAATCGGCCAGGTAGATCCGCCGGTCGACGGGCCGGTCGGCACGTTCGGCATCCAGACTATCGTACAGCTGGCCGTGGTTCTGCCTCAGCCAGCTCCGGATGTAAAGCTCGCCGATGGCGTAGGTGGCGGTCTTCTCGTTGAACTGCTGCCCCGCCGTGCCCGTCTTGTTGGCCACTACGCCCGAATCAAACACCAGCAACCTGTATCCCTCCGGGAACGGCAGGTGGCCGCGGATTTCCAGCGACGGCTCCGTCCGAGCGTGCGTGATACGGTCGCGGCGGCCAAACTTGATGGCAGCATGGTCCCCGCACCCGCCCCGAGTGCCCACGTACCATTCAGCCGCCCCGCACCGCAGGGCATATTCACCCGTCGCCAGGTCCAGCTTGTTCACCGCCAGCAAAGCCTCCAGACCAACCACCACCACACAAGAAGAACTGCTCAGACCCATCGCCCGGGGCACCGAACTCGACAGCAACCCGTCATACCCGCACAGACGCCGGTCCGCGCAGTACATCTGCTGAAGATAAACAGCCGGAGCCGCCAGCTTGTGAACCCAGTCGCTGCGCGTGTTGTCCGCCGCCCGACGGTCCGCCAACTGCTGCGTCCAATTCAGCCCACCCGGAATGTCATCAAAAGACTCGCCCCGCCGCAGACC
>SDBS01008029.1_pt1 | contig 10223 bp, 10 predicted proteins | sample 2277091 | NCBI WGS metagenome assembly SDBS01 (sample SAMN10404972, study PRJNA504765) | marine sediment metagenome | isolation source: marine sediment core GS10_PC15, 163 cmbsf | place: Arctic Ocean: Southern Knipovich Ridge | collected 2010 | reverse complement strand
CTGCGATTGTTTTACCAATTGCTTAAGCTTTGGGCTTTGTGGTGCCGGGGGGTGGCGGGGGTGGTGGAGGGTCTGGGGGTGCAGCTAATTTATCTGCAACAAATAGTATGTATACCCCCATGCACTCAGGAGGCATAGTTGGTAGGGATGGTTCGCCAATACGGCTTCATAATGGTTTAGCTTCTGATGAATATCCAGTAATCCTTCAAAGAGGTGAAGCTGTAATACCAAAGGGAGGAGGAGTCCAACCTCCAAGTGTTGTTATAAATAACAATACTGGTCAGGCTATGAAGATGCAAGAGGAGGGGCCTGTATTTAATGGTAGTGATTGGGTGGTGACTATTATTGTAGATGAATTAACTCAAGGTGGTTTATTACGAGATACTATTAGGGGATTAAAATAATGTCAGTTCCTTTTCCTACATTATCACGGAACGCACCAAGGCCAGGTTCCTTTAAGGAGATGAATGCCTACGACCCTTCCATACGTTCACAAATGGAAGATGGTACGGTATTATCACGTGCTCGTTTTACTGTAAATAAAAGAAGATGGGAATTCGTATATGATAATTTGACAGAGGCTGATAAGACTTTATTGGATACCTTAGAAAATGATACTATGGTAGGAGCTGAAACCATAACTTGGACACACCCTAAGACGGATGTTTCATATACTGTGAGGTTAGCAGAACCTATACGTTTTAATGTGCAGTTGACCAATAAGGATTTATGGGAGGCTTTCTTTATTTTTATAGAGGATTGACATGACGGAATTACCAGCCAGTTTGATAGCAGAGAAAAATAAATTAAGTAGTACAGCCCCCTGGATTTTACTTTTGGAAATAACCTTAACGGATGCTGGCCCAACTATTTTACGGATATGCAATAATAAAGAAGACATCTCATTTGAAGGAAATGTTTATACCAAATTCAATTTTCAATTGGGAATTGTAGAAAGTGGTATAGAAGGACAAATACCTGTGGTTCGTCTTAAGGTTTCTAATGTTACCAAGTTTTTACAACCATATCTTAATGATTTAGATGGTGGAATGGGGTCTACTATTAAAATCATATTAGTAAACACTGATCATTTGGCAGAAGATTATAGTGAACTTGAAATGTCTTTTACTGTGATGGACTGCATGGCAAGTACATATTGGGTTGAGTGGTCTTTAGGTATGGCAAATCCTCTCAATAGTAGATTTCCACAGTATAGATATTTGGCTAATCATTGTCCGTGGGATTTCAAAGGTCTTGAATGTGGTTATGTAGGAGGAGAAAGTGATTGCAACCACACCCTAAGTGATTGTGTGGAGAGAAGCAATACAGCTTTTTTTGGTGGTCAGTTAGGAATGAAATCAGGAGGATTAAGACTTGTTTAAGATGGAAGATTTATTATTGGTTCAATTTAGCAAAGATGGAAATGGTCCTGACTTTTATAATTGTTGGAACTATTGTAGAGAGGTCGCCAAGCGAGCAAATAGAGTGATGCCAGCTTTTTCTGATTGGATCGAAGAGCTTTCGATAAGAGACAATGTCTTCCACAGATTTTTGAAAAGTGATTTTGTGCACTTATCCAAGCCACAGCCTTTTTGTATTGTAACCATTAAGTTGGTTTATAAATATATAAATCATTGTGGAATAGTTTTGGAAGATGGTATTCATTTTACCCAGATACAAGATGTGGGACCGTCGATTGAAAGGTTAGATGATTTCAAATGGTTAAAACGAATAGAAGGATTTTATCAATATGTCGAACATAATAAAAGTAAACAATCCATTCAAACGCTATGAGCGTGAAGAGCTTAAAAATTCTTGCGTAGGTCTTTCTTTGAAAGAAGTAAGACTATTACCAGAGATTATTGACACTTTACCTGAAGAGACAGATGTTGCTATAGCAGTAAATGGACAAATCATATCCTTTGAGGATTGGGACGGTAAAAAGGTACAACCTAATGACTTTGTTTTGGTTGTTCCAAGGGTTGCAAAAGGTGATGATGAAAAATCCATTATGAATATGGTGATGATGATAGCTGTAATTTGGGCAGCTCCTTATCTTGCTGGTGGAGCTATAGGAGGAATAGGATTCTCTGCTGCATTTATGGAGATAGGTACAGTCGCTATTATGGTAGGTGGTGCTCTTTTGGTAAATTCTTTGACCCCAAGACCTAAAGCACCCAGTGTAGTTTTTAATGAGGAGGAATTATCCCAAACATTTGGATGGAATCCAGCAACGGCTCAAAGACAGGGAATGGTCAGACCAAGATTCTATGGCCTTAATAAGATGTATGGTAATATAATAGGTTCTTTCACAGAGGTGACTGGAGCTACTACTAATATTCAAAATCTTTATGTTTTGATGGATATGGGTGTGGGACCTTTTGTAGAGGTTGTTATCCCTGATACATTGAAAATAAATGACCAACCCAAGGATAATTTTGATGCTATTTTTACCCAAGCTCGACAAGGATTAGTGAGACAAAATCATATCAGTTATTTTGAGAAAACGAAAGTTGAGTTTTCTCCTACCATCTTAATTAAAAATGGAAAACCTAAGATATACGAAACAAAGAATGCTGACTTTGATGATATTGAAATAGATTTGACCTTCCCCAGAGGGCTATATGATGCAACGGGAGCTCCTATTGTTAATAACACGGTTAATGTTACTATAGATATTAAGGCAACTTCTGCTTCTTCTTGGGTGAATTTGGTTACAGAAGATATAACAGATGATACTGTAAGTAAGGTCATTCGCTCTTATACTACTAATGGGGTGATTTCTATTATACGAGGTAATAGATACCAAGTGCGGGTTACAAAAAATACCGCTGAAAGGGATAGTGCTAAATACGGTGATGATTTATTTTTGGAGAGGGTTCGTGAAGTTACTGATGAACCATTTACACACCCACGGGCGGTGTTGGTTGGTTTGAAAGCTTTGGCTACTGATCAACTTTCAGGTACCTTACGTTTTTCTTGTTATTCAAAAGCTTTATATGTTGTTGATTATAGAGACTCGAGTTATGCCATCAAGTACTCAACAAATCCATCTGATGTTATTGCAGATATTTTAACTCAACCAGTTTATAGTGGTTCCTATTCCCCTTGGATTGATTTAAATCTTATGCTACTTTTGAATGGTGATGATGAAGCCACTACCACATTGGATGAATCTACATATGGTCATACAATAAATTTCACAGGTACGGCTCAATTAGATACGGCGGAAAAGAAATTTGGTTCTGCTTCTTTATTGCTCGATGGGGATAGTGATGATGTAAATGTTGCTAATGATAACGAGTCCTTTAATATTTGTGAGAACATAGTTGACGACTGGACGGTTGACTTCTTTGTGAAGTTTACCGACCATGTTAGTATTGAGTATCTCGTCACACAGTATGAAGATGATGCAAATAGATGGTTTGTAGTACACATACATGGTGACGGATTATATTTTCGAAATTTCGTTGGTGGTGTTACTAAGATAGATATAGTAGGGGTTGGCGAGATAAGTGATACGAACTGGCATCATATCGCTTTATGCAAGGTTGGGGCTAATATCGGTCTTTATGTAGATGGTTCCCAAGTTGGATATGATTTGATGGTATCTGGTGATATCGATATTTATGATGGTAATTTGTTCGTTGGACAATATGGAGGTGACGAAGGTTGGTTCCAAGGACATATAGACCATGTGCGTATAATCAAAAGAAATATATTTGATGCCTCACCAAATTCTACTCCTGATGATACTCTTGTGGTACCTACTGCGGAATATGCTGATCCTGGTTCTTCTTTTGTTGTGGAACGATACGATGGATATGATCCTTCAGATTTGGATTTACCTGCCTTAGCAGATTTAGCTAATTGGTGTGACGATGTACAAGACAACCCAAATAAATTCACTGTTGATAGTATTACAGAGGCAACGAATGCCATTATAGTAACTCGTTCAAAACATGGTTTTACAGTTGGTGATACCATATTGTTCCACAATATAGACAAGAATGGAATGGTGGAAATTGTAGATGGCACTATAGCAAATGTTATTAAGATAACAGACGATACGACTTTTACAATTGATTTGGATACCTCTGGATATACGACCTATGAGATAAGTACAAAGGCGATTTATAATTTTGAGGGCAATAATGGTGATAAGGAAGCGTTTGATGAATCAATTTATTTTAATGATATTGCTTCAGTTGGTTTTATCAACAATGCTGGAATAAGTACAGTAGATAAGAAATTTGGTTCTGCTTCTTTATATATTCCGGCTCAAACAGATATTGTAGAAGTGACTTTTGTAGAAAATAATAATTTAGATGTGGTGGCTAATTTAATCGATAATTGGACTATGAGTTTGTTTGTAAGACTTACTGACCATACAGGTTACGATAGTTTTATTGCCAATGCATCAGATCAAAATAATGTTTGGTCAATAGATCATTTGCATGGAAGTGGTCTACAATTTAGAAGTGTTCAATCATCACTCAATAAAATAAGGACTACTTTTGGTGGGGAAATTACTGATGATGATTGGCATCATATTGCTGTATGTAAGGTTGGAGCTGAAATAGGCTTATATAAAGATGGTGTTCAAGTAGGATATGATTTAATGACCAGTGGTGATACTGCTACTTTTGGAAATAAATTTTTTCTTGCTTGTCAGTATCATGCACCAGGTCAATGGTATAATCCTATGGATGGTGGTTATTTGGATGCAATAAAAATATCAAAAGACAATATATTTAATGCCTCTCCAAATTCTACTCCCAATGATACCATTACAGTTTCTACTTCTGCTCCAAGTGTTGTTAGTGATTTTCCAAGTGTTGAGATTTATAAACCTCGATTTACTTTTAATGGTGGATTTGATATCGAAACTAATATGTGGGACGCTGTTTTAAGAGTTTGTGAATTGTGTCGATGTGTTCCTTACTTCAAAGGTAGTCAAATTTCGTTTGCAATAGATAAAGCAGCCTCAGCAGTTTTTGCTTATACAAGTGGGAATTTTACCAAGGATTCTTTTAGACAGATATTTATACCTATAAGGGAGAGAGCGAGAGAGGTAGAAGTTCATTATAGAGATGCAAGTCAAGATTTTCAAAGGCAGCCATTCACTTTACTTAATCCAAACATAGCTAATTTGACGGCACGAACTCGCTTGGATTTATTTGGAATAACAGATACGGAGATGGCAGAACGTATAGCTAATACTATCTTATTAAAGAATCAATATATTAAAACAATAGCAAAGCTCTCAGCTGGTATAGATTCCATAGTCTGTACGATAGGTGACCCCATTTTGGCTCCAATAGATGCAACGAAATATGGACAGGTTGGTGATGGTCGTATCACATCAGCAACCAATATAGGAAATGCAGTTATTACCATACCAGGAACCTTAACTTTTGTTGATGCTGATTGGGATGGTGGTTCTACAGCATATAGGTTAATGTTAAAGACAGCAGATGATGTGATAGAAACCAAATCTATAACGGGTGTATCAGAGGATTCGGCAGGAACCGAAACATATATTGAGGTCTCAGGAACTTTTGCTACCGCTCCTATTAAAGGAGATTTGTGGGCCGCAGGCGAAGAGGGTTATGAAACAAAAAAATATAGGGTTATCAATTTGAGGCAAAGTGAGAAGCAACGAGTAGAGATTACTGCTATAGAATATGTAGATGCAATTTATGCAAATGATTAATTAGGAGTACTTGGAAAGGATAAAAAGAAACGGAAGCCGGCATGCAAAATGAAGTTTATATTATTGGGGGTGGTCCAAGTTTGGAAAACTTTCCTTTTGGTCTGTTAAAGGATAAAGACACCATAGCTGTAAACCAGGCGGCTTTAGACATTCCAAACCCTACCTATTGTATCACAGCGGATTCTGCACAGTTTAAAAAGCTACAGGAAGGATATTTTAAAGATGTAGACACCACTTGGGTGTTTGTGACCAATCCAAACCATTGCACTATGAAGTGGAAAGACGGGAGGTTTGTGCACAAGAATGGATATGTCTATAACCTATTTGCAGCCAACATGGTGATTAGAAATGCTGGTGTGGAGGGTATAGGTTTTTCTTTTAAAGACTTTCGTACAGGATATAATAGTGGCTTCTGTGCTTTCCAGCTCGCTGTCCTTCTTGGATACAGAAGGATTTTCTTATTAGGTATAGATTTGAATCACCAAGACCCAAAACATCACTATCATGATCGCTATAAGGGCAGGAAGATTTCTCAACCAGATATGGATAAGTATTATGCCAACTTTGTTAAGGCTTTGAATATAATAAAGGCAGATACAGACATACAGGTATATTCTTGTTCCTCTACCAGTCGTTTGAATAGTATTATACCTTATAGACCTTTTTCTTCAGGTCCAATTCCTAAGCTATCTATTCTTATATGCCACATCAAAGGTAGGGAAGCAGAGTTAGCAAAGCTGATGGAGATTCTTAATGAACAAAGAACACTGCTTATGGATGAGGTGGAGGTTGTGATAGAAAAAGACGAGGGACAAATGACTATTGGGGCAAAACGCAATCTACTTTTACAAAGAGCAAAGGGAGATTACATAGCTTTTGTTGATGATGATGATTTGGTGTCCACGGACTACATACAAAAGATATTGGAGGCCATCGAAACTGGCCCAGATTGTTGTAGCATAGTGGGGGAGATATCGACCAGAAAATTTGTGAGGCGTTTTGTTCACAGCATCAAATACCAAACATGGTTTATAAATAAAGATGTGTATTACAGATGCCCCAATCATCTCAATCCTGTCAGAAGAGAGTTAGCTTTGGAGACAGGTTTTCTTGAGATGAATAGAGGTGAGGATAAAGATTATTCCTTACGGTTGAGAAAGATTTTGACAACAGAGGTAGAAATACAGGGTATTATTTATCACTATTTGGTGGGTACATGATGAAATTTCTATTTAAGTATCCAACTATGGGGCGGCCTGAATGGTTTAAGGAAACTCTTCAAAAGTATATGTCTATGCTAAGTGGGAAGCATGAGTATTTGTTTTTACTTACCATGAATGAAGATGATCCTACTATGAACAATCCAAAGATGATAGAGTGGATTGAAAATCTTGATGAAGGTAAGATGGATATTGTCTACCGTTTTGGTGTTTATGGTGATAAAATAGAGGCAATCAATGCAGATGTAAGTATAGTGACAAATTTTGACATTCTCTTTCTCATATCTGATGATATGATACCCCTGGTGACTGGTTTTGACGACCTTATAGTGAAGGCCATGGAAGTTCATTTTCCTGATTTGGATGGAGCTTTGCATTATCATGATGGTTGTTGTGGTAAAGATAAATGTATTACCTTATCTATTATGGGGAAGAAGTTATATGATACCCTGGGATATATCTACCATTCAGATTACAAGAGTTTTTATTGTGATAATGAGTTTACAGATGTGGTAAGACAAATGAATAAGGTGGTGTATATACCTACCATAATAGTGAAACATGAATGGCAGGGGTGGGGTAAGGATAGGGATACAATCTATAATCTTAATACACAAAAAGGTAAGGATGATGAGCAAACATACAAAGGAAGGAAAAAGGCCGGTTTTCCAAAATAGGAAAGGATAAATTATGTACTCACAAAGAGACGAGGAACGACACATTGTCAAATACTTCAGAGGCATCACAGGCTCTTTTTTAGATATAGGTGCTTATGATGGCAAATGTTTTAGCACAACTCTTAGGCTTGTAGAGTTGGGATGGGGAGGGCATTGTATAGAGCCATCGCCCTCAATATTTCCAGCCTTAAAAAATCGCTACAAAGATAACCTAAAGGTGTATTGCCATCAATTGGCCGTTGCGGATAAAACAGAGAAGAGACTGTTCTATGACTCCAGGGGAGATGCTGTTTCCACTTTAGACAAGGACCATGCAAAACTTTGGGAAGAGAAGGGTAAGGTGCATTTTAAAGAGGTAGAAGTCCAATGTCTATCTGTTCATGATTTGTTCACATTGGTAGGGAAGGGTTTTGATTTTATCAATATAGATACGGAGGGTTCCAGTTTCTACATCTTGCAGCACTTGCCTTTTAAGGAGCTACCTAACCTGAATATGATTTGTGTAGAGTACGATAAACAACTGAACAAAATTGCTGCATTGTTTGATATTCATGGATTTAGAATACTACACAGAACGGCTGAGAATTTAATTGGAGTGCGATAGCATGTCAAGGGGCTTACTATATGTAGTTTATGGCAGAGAATACGAGCGACTGGCTGCTGCGACTATAGAATACTCGCGACGATACACGGATTTACCCATACACGTTGTGATTAATCAAGAGCTGGTACAATCAGGGTGGAAGGCTATACCTAATATTTCTTTTGACCATCATCCTAACGTACATCAAAATCACAACAGGATGGTGAAGACTTCTATGAATATATACAGTCCTTTTGATGAGACTATTTATTTAGATTGTGACTCTGTTGTACAAAAAGAGGGTATAGAGTATATCTTTGAGTTATTAAAAGATAATGACTTGGTTCTTAATCCTTTGCTCCGATGGTTTGTGGGTGATAAGATTCTTAGGTTGTATAAAAAAGCATTGATAATGTCCAAGGTAGAGCTACCTTTAGTTGTTTACAATGGTGCAATTATAGGATGGAAAAAAGGACAGAGGACTCTTAATTTTTTCAACGACTGGAACAAGCTTTGGGTGGCTTTAGGAAAAGGGAGGGAGATGCATGCATTATCTTGTGTAGTCAAAAAAAGAGGAATGCGAGTAGGAGAGCTACCATCTTCATTTTTTAGTCCAGACACTCCAAATGAGGACTCTGTTGTGCAGCATAATTATAACTCATACAAAGGTAAGGACTTCTTTGATGAGTTTGGATTGCCGCATATAAAACAAAATCATTCGTTTGATAGTGATCCAAAAGATTGGAATTGGGTTACTATGGAAGCTAAACAATGAAAAAATGTATAGTCAATTATATAACAATGAATGGTTGGCATCCTTTTGGACAGAAGAGACTTGCTAAAAGTATTAGGAGAGAGGGATTTAATGGAGACCTACAATTTTTTACTAATTTGAATCTTTTGTGTCCTTCACATTGTAAGGTGCCTTATGCTTTTAAGTTCTATGCAGTAAAAACAGCGATGGAGAGAGGGTACGAACTTATTCTTTGGGTAGATGCTTCTTTTTGGGCTATTCGACGATTGGATGGATTATTTGATCTTATAGAAGAGAAAGGTGTGGTTGTTCAAAATTCTGGGTATGCTTTGGGACAATGGAGTTCTGACGCATCATTAAATTATTTGAGGGTTGGAAGGGAGAAAGCTTTTCAAATAATGATGTATTCAGGAGGGTTAATGGGTTTTAATCTAAAATCTTCTATTGGTATGGAATTTTTTGAAGCAATGTTTAAGGAGGTCAAAATAGGAACTGCCTTTAAGGGTTCTTGGACTAATCGGAAACAGGAGGTATCAAAAGACTCCAGTGTTAAAGGGCATCGACATGATATGGTAGTAGGTACTGTGTTGGCAGAGAGAATGGGTATAAAGATGTTTCCAAATAATGCCTTTTTCTCTTATTATGGTTATTATAAGAAGTATAGAGTGGAAAAGAATTTGGATAATAAAATATATTTTGTGATTGAAGGAGGAACAAGAGAGATATGATTCCAAAGGGAAATAAAGACACAAAAATTTTTATTGATGTAGGTAGTCATATTGGGCAGTCAATCCATGCTTTTTATAAAGAGATTAAGAATGCAGCCGATTGGAGAATGTATTGTTTTGAACCTATCCAATATGATAACTTGATAAATAGTACCAAAGGATATAATAATGTGGAATGTATAAGAGCGGCAGCTGGTATTAGGGATGGGAAGATAGCTATGTTTCAGGTTCCTGCTGGTGGACAAGGTACTACTGTTATAAGAGGAAAATTGACTGGTGATGTAGATTATAGGAAGGAGATATTAGTCAATTGCATTGATTTTATAAAATGGTTTAAGGACAATATAGAGGAAGGTGTGTTTGTTATTATTAAAATGAATATAGAAGGAGGTGAGTACACATTGATGCCAAGGTTACTTGAGGTGATGCCTCAAATAGCAGGCCTTTGGATAAAATTACATCATCCGAAGTTTGAACTTACCCAAAAGGCTAAAATGATTCAAATATATAAGGACTTCAAAATGGAGCTATTGAAATATAACACC
>SDBS01008028.1_pt1 | contig 10225 bp, 2 predicted proteins | sample 2277091 | NCBI WGS metagenome assembly SDBS01 (sample SAMN10404972, study PRJNA504765) | marine sediment metagenome | isolation source: marine sediment core GS10_PC15, 163 cmbsf | place: Arctic Ocean: Southern Knipovich Ridge | collected 2010 | reverse complement strand
TCGTATTAATAAAAAAGTATTTGATGAGCTTTTTATTTATAATTTCTTTCCCACTGCAACAGGTGAAAGAGAAATCCGCGTTAAGCAGATTTCTACCTTAAAAATTGCTATGGTACATGCACTTTTTGGTGAAGATACAAAAGTACTCACCAAAGACGAAGAACTTAGAACTTTCTTTGCAAAACAATTCCGGGAAGCTTTTAAAAATCAAGAGGAACTATCACCTGAAACTAAATATGAGAATTTTATTAAGAAATTACGTATATCTAGCCCCAACCTTATTGAAGAAGCTTTAAACATTTCAAAAAGATCCAGAATTAAGCGGACAGAAAAGAAAGGGCGCTCAGGAGTAATAGTATTTGGTAAAAAAGGCGATGAATATGTTTTTAAATTTAGCCCATCTCCCAAAGAATGCACCCCTCTGGGTGCCGCTGAGGCATTTAAATTATTCGAAGCAGAAATCTCTGAAGACGCAGAAAAAACAAGTAAAACTTTTGATGCAATTTATACACAATTAAAAGATAACCTTTTTTCAAAAAAGAAAGAAATTGCTTTAAATAGGGGTAAAATAGAAGCAATAGACAAAGTAGAAGCACTAAAAACGAAACTCTCGGAGAAAAAAGATTACTTAGAAGATCTCTATTACGTTTTAAAAAAATTGGATGCCCTGCCTGATCGATATGCAAAAGCCATCAGGGCAATTGACTTAAAAAATATTGATAAAGAAATAAAAGAGTTGGAGAAAGAAGTTCCCCATAAATATCTTCTAAATATTATTGATAGAGAAAAGAAAATTGATGAGGGTAAAGAATCATTAATCTTATCCGAGGAGTTGATTTAAATTATTGATTTTAAAAACTCCTATAACCGTAGCGAATATATAAATTTTTTCCGAAACCAGCTTTTGCCGGAAGACTTTGAGGCATATGATGAAAAGATAGAAGTAGGTTTTCAGTCCAAATTTATTCAAAAAATTGTTAAAATTGGTGAAGTCCGTTCTTTAGAGATGAATGTATACCAGATAACTCACCATTCAGAAAATGACCCAAGAATTTCTATTTCAAGAGATTCCTTCCGGTTATTGGCACAATATGGCATAAAGAGAGCTCTAATCTTATTCGTTTCCGAAAATTCACTTAATTACAGGCTATCACTTGTTACAATTGATTTAAAATGGGAAGAAGGGAAGAGAGTCAAAAAGGAATATTCTAATCCTCATAGATATTCATTCTTTTTAGGGCCGGAAACAAAAACACATACCCCTGAAACGTATCTAATTAAAAAAGGCCGGGTTAAGGATTTTAATGACTTAAAAGAACGTTTTTCCCTAGAAATAGTAAATAAGGATTTCTACACCCAAATAGCTATTCTCTTTACAAAATTAGCCGGTGGGAAGAGAGCAATTGGTAGAACAAAATATGACGAAAAAGGCCACCTTCAGTTGCCATCTACTTCTAATGATACAATAAAAAAAGAATTTTCAGTCAGATTAATTGGCAGATTGATTTTCTGTTGGTTTTTGAAGAAAAAAACTTCTGATAGAGGGATAGCTTTACTCTCGGAAGAACTTCTTTCTTCGAATTCTATTACTCAAAGCAATAACTTTTATCATAATGTTCTTGAGCCCCTCTTTTTTGAAACACTTAATACACCCATAAAACAACGTAAAAAAGAATACCAAATACCCCCTTGGTCACAAATACCCTTCCTTAATGGTGGTCTTTTTACGCCTGAATATCATGATTATTATCAGATTGATCAACTTGGAATATCTAAATATATTAATACCTTGAAGGTGACTGATAGTTGGTTAAAAGAACTATTTGAGATTTTCGAAATTTACAACTTTACAATTGATGAAAACACTTCTGTGGATGTAGAGCTTTCTATTGAACCTGAAATGTTAGGGCGAATCTTTGAAAACCTTTTAGCGGAAATCAATCCTGAGACAGGTAATACTGCGCGTAAAGCAACTGGAAGTTATTATACTCCCAGACCGATAGTAGAATATATGGTCGATGAAAGTTTAAAACAATTTTTACTTTCTAAAACGAAGCTTGACGAAAATAAAATATCTTCTTTGCTAGCCTATGAGGAAGAAGAAGCCGGTCTTAATGAATCTGAAAAAGACGCTGTTATTGATGCCCTTGATGTTATAAAAATTATTGATCCTGCTTGCGGGAGTGGTGCATTTCCTATGGGTATTCTTCAGAAAATGTTATTGATCTTACAAAAAATTGATCCTAAATCAAAAAAATGGCTAAACAAAAAAATATCACAAATTGAAAATACTATAGTAAGAGAGGAATTTCAGAAAAAAATCGAAGCAGAAAATTGGAACTACATACATAAACTTGGCATTATCCAGAATTCAATTTATGGAGTGGATATTCAACCTATTGCGGTTGATATTTCAAAATTAAGATTCTTTTTATCGCTTATTGTTGACGAAAAAGTAGACGATTCAAAAGAAAATAGAGGAATTGATTCACTCCCAAATTTAGAGTTTAAATTTGTATGTGCTAATTCTCTTATAGGATTACCTGCTACCCTCGTTGGTTCATATAAAGAAGGATTACAACCAAAACTATTTGAAGAAGTTGATAACATAACCGAACTAAAAAAATTACGTGAAGAATATCTTAGATGTTATGGCGATGAAAAAACATCAATTGAGAAGAAATTTCAAGAGATACAAAGTAGGATGTTTTTGAGTAGTTTAAAATGGGGTGGAAAAGATTCACAAACCGTTAAATTATCACAATGGAATCCATTTTCAGGAGAACCTTGTAAATGGTTTGATCCGGAATGGATGTTTGGGGTAAAAGAGGGATTTGATATAGTGATTGCAAATCCGCCGTATGTCCAAATTAAACAAATACCTTGGGCTAATAGAAAAATATTTGAAGATAATTTTGTATCTGCTGTTGGTCGATTTAATTTGTTTTATTTCTTTATAGAGTTAAGCAATAAATTAGCAAGGTTATCTGGAATATCCGCATTTATTGTTCCAGATCGTTTATTGCTAAACACTCAATGTGATCGACTTAGGCGATGGTTATTAACTGGTCAGACCATAATTGAAATTGATTCTTTTGCAGAAGGAGTTTTTGAAGCTATAATTGATTCAATAATAATAATTTACACAAACACAAAAAACTGTAACAAAGAAATATTAGCAAAAAACAAAGTGCCTTTAGAAAATCTGAAAAGGGCAGTATCAAACACTATTCCCATAAGTTATTTTCTAAATTCACCAAATTCCCAGTTTGATTTATCTTATTCACCCATAAAAGCAGACCTTTTAACCAAAATAAAACTACTAACTGTTCCATTGGGAGATATTGGTGATGTTAAAGATGGAATAATACAGGGTAAAGTCGCAGATAAATTATTTTTAAAAAAGCCTGTAGACACTCAATCTAAACCCTTATTATTTGGTGAAGATATTAACAGGTTTAATATTTCATTTAATGATAACTGGGTAAATTATAAACCGAGTCAAATGATGGCTATAGAAGTTAAAAGACGTGGGGAAGGTGTTCGTCATGGATTATGGATGAGGAATCCAGCGATATTCGAGCGAAAAAAAATACTAACTCGTCAAACTGCTGATGAAATTATTGCGGCATACGATTTAGACAATTATTATTATTCAAATACATTACATGGCACAGCAATAACTAACCAACAGTACAATCCTCTTTATATTCTTTCTTTATTAAATAGCCGGTTAATGACTTGGTATTACAGGAGTACGACTGCTGAAGAAGGTAAAGTATTTGCCCAGGTTAAAATTGAACTTCTCAAATTATTGCCGGTTAGGATTGCTGATGAGAAAACTCAACAACCATTCATCACCCCCGTTGAAAAAATCCTCACCATCACCAAAACCCCCGACTATTTGCAAAATATGGAAAAGCAATCCCAAGTTAAAGAATACGAAAAGAAAATTGACCAGATGGTTTACAAATTATATGACTTAACCGATGATGAGATAAGAATTGTAGAGAATTTTCCTAAAAAAACATAAATATATATTTCATATAACAGCTCATATTTTTAAGACATCCGTAAAATAGGATGTGTCGTCTCTAATTTCTATAAATAGAGAAGGAGTATAGAATGGCAACAAAACAAGCTTTTGTAATTATACAAATTGGTAATAAGGAATTAGAAAAAATATATGATGATGTAATTGAAAGTGCAATAAAATCATGTCAATTAATTCCAAGACGCGTAGATAAGCATAATGAAGGAGGGTTATTGAAAAGTGAAATAATTAAATTTATTGGATCTTCTGATATTATTGTTGCGGATATTACTAATGCTCGTCCGAATTGCTATCTTGAAATAGGATTTACAATGGGATTGGGGAAATTTAAAAATTTAATTTTAACTGCAAAAGAGGATCATAACAGAGATAGTCCGAATTATAAGGGCGGAAATAAAAAGGTACATTTTGATTTACTGGGTTACGATATTTTATTTTGGGATCCGGATAAACTCGATGAATTTAAAATAAATCTGGAAAAAAGAATACAAAGTAGAATTTTAAAAATAAATAACACAAAAGATGAAAATATTTGGGATAAAGAATGGATTGCAAAGAGACATGAAGAAGCATTATCTGAAATGAAAAAAAATGAAAAACTAGGATTTGTTGAAATAAATATGACTTTGACGGATCCAGAAAATAATAAATTTGAATGTGAAAAACTAAAAGAAACGTTTGAAAATATTATTATTAATAACAATAAGTGGCCATTAGGTTATTTAAATAAATTAATAAAAATATTTGCAAAAAATGATGGTATTTTTTTTGAAATTAAAGATCATCTTTCAGATAATCTTTATCTTTATGGTTATATCCGAGAAGATGGAGCATTTTATTTAATTCATAGTTTATTCGAAGACGCGAATGAATATTTTGATTATATTATTATTAAATCACGAATTGGTAGAATTGTAAAAGCTCTACTTTTTTCAATTCAGTTTTATCAAGATTTAAATATAAAACCTAATTCTTATTTGTTAATTGGAATAAACCATGGTGGGTTAAAGGATAGGTGTATTGTTCATGATATGGTAGATGTGCGTTATCATGACGCGTCGCTTGTTTCTACCGAAGATGAAAGTTACTATGAAGAAAAATTAATACTGAATAAAATTGAAGAACAGCTATCGGATATTGTTGAAAGATTTTCTATTAAATTATTCAAATTATTCAATTTTTATCAAGTTGATAAAAAATATATTGATGAAATCATTAAGAAAGTAATTTCTTAAATTCAATTTGGTACAGGTGGCGGTTGTACTAGCTCAATAATTCGGAAAAATGTTTTCAAGACTAAAATAGGGGAAGATTTTTTTGCATACTTTTATCAGACTTTTGTATATTTTAAGAAATTAGAGTATGTTAAATGCAAAGATCTGACTCCAATACAATATTATTAATAGGAATGATATGAACAATACAAGTGAAAGAGAAAAACTAATTTTTTTGAGTTTTTTTAAAGGGCGTGAGGATTATTTTGCACAACAGATTGATGATCGTTATCTGCCTATAAAACAATCTCTATCCGAACAATCTTTAGGGGAACATTTTAATGGCTTTATTACCTTTGGTATCTATGTCCTTACCAAATCAAGTCAATGTAATTTTATCTGTATAGATATTGATATACCGAAAAACAAACTGGACGATGTTAAGTTTAAAGATCAAAATAAAAAATATGAATATCTAAAAGACAACTTGATAATTTTTCAAAAAAATATTACAGAAAAATTAAATATTGGGAAGGATGCAATACTCTTTGAGAACACTGGGGGAAGAGGCTACCATATTTGGATATTTTTCGACGAAGCTATTCCAGGAAAAGATGCTCGTAAATTGTTCCATATAATTAAAGCAGGTATAAACTTAGATTTTGAGTTTTTCCCAAAACAATCTAACTTGACTGAAAAACGTAATTATGGAAATCTAATAAAACTACCTTTAGGCATACATCAAAAATATAATCGCAGAAGTACATTCTTTACGATTAGTGATTCAAGCAAATTAACCATATTACCCTGGGAAAAGAATTTTGTTCACTTGCAAAGCATTAAGAAGGTCAAAAAAAGTAATGTAGAGCAAATACTTAAAAATAACGAGGTCTTATTGGAAAAAGAAATCATTATAGAAATTAAAAATGAAAAGATACCTCAAGGCGGAAGAATTTATTTTAAAGATGATCCAAATTTTCTATTTGAGAATTGTCGTGCTTTAAATCAGTTGAAAAACAGAGCAGAAAATAATATTAAACTTAAGCATGCGGAAATGTTTCATCTTACAAATATTATATTATCAATACCAAATATGGAAAAATCCCTTATTGATATTATAAGAAAATCATATGGTGAAAACTTCAATCAACCTTATACCATGCGAGAAATAAATCTTATTAAGGAATTCTATCCTACTTCTTGTAATAAATTAATTCAAGAAGGTATTTGTAGCGGATACTGTAACAAAACCATCGAAGAAAAAAATTATGATCCGCTCCGCTCAAATACTACTCCATTATCATTCTGGCTTACACCAGTAAAAAGGAAAAGTTCTATAAAGAATGAAGAATTGATAGATTCTATATCTGATGTTAAGAACATTAAGAATGCATATTGGAAATTAAAAAAATATCATGAGTATGAGGATGCGCTTTTCTTTGATGAATTTGATTTTGAACAATTTGAAAATGATCTTGATATTTACGCACAATATATTAGCCTTTACTTCCAGCAAAAAGAAGAAATTCCTTTTCTTGGATATTTAAAAGTTAACTTTCCTAAAAAAGTTGATGAAAATGAAGAGGTACAGTACAGACAAATGGCTTATTCCACGGTTTTCGATCAGGTCATTATTCAATCAATATTTAATGTTATTTCAATTATTTTTGAAGAAAATTTCCAAAATTCATCCTACGGTTATAGATTTAATACAGATATTCTAAATACTAATGATATATTTAGAGATTGGAGAGAATATTATCCCCGATTTCGAAGTAATGTTTTGAATACGAATAGAAAAAGCGAAATAAAATACAGACTGAGTTGTGACATTAGCAAGTTTTATGACAATATAAAGCATGATATTCTTATACAACAAATACAAAAATATATAACAGATGATTATATTTTCGCGACTCTTAAAAGAATTGTTGAGTTATATAAATATGATAAGAAAAGCAAAAAAGGGTTACCTCAAGGACCAGCATATGCTCGTATTTTAGCGAATTTGTATTTAACTAAATTCGATGAAGAAATTTCTCAATATGTGACAGGTTATTATAGATATGTTGACGATATATTTTTATTTTTTAAAGATAAAAAGGACGCTGAAAATGGCTTAAAAAAAGTTGTTATTTTATTAAACAAACTTGACTTAGCATTATCACAAGATACTAAGAAAAGCCCAAAAATTGTTAAAGCATCAGAAGAAGGCGATTTAGTAAATTATTTAGATAGTATTAGGTATGGTATTTTCGAAGAATTTAAATTTATAGATATTCTAAATACAGAAGAAGAAATACAAAATTTTTATAAAATTGTTGAAGAAAAAACAATCCCTCGTGATCCTCAAAAAATAATTGAAATAAATGATGATATCCCAACGATTATTTGTTTAATTTCAAAAAATTTTCCATTTTCTATACAGCTAAAGAAAAAAATACCTGCAATAGTAAATTACTTAGTAGAAGAAAAGATTTTCTTTCCAAAGAGATTAAAATCAAAAAAACATAAATTTATATTTTATGATTTAATTTACTTGTTTCCTAAAATAAATATTAATTTGGTGACTTTTTACAAAAATCTTGATAATTGCCATAAAATATATTTCTTTTTATGTCTCTATTATATCTACAAAAGCCAAGAAAAATATAAAGAAGAGTTAAAAAAAATTACAATAATTAATTTGAAATCAAAAAATTCCTTTCTTAAAGGGTATGCTATAATAATTGCCAAAAAAATTGAATTAGAGGATGATTTTTTAAACGAAGAATATATTAAAGATATTTTAAGTTGCAAATCATATTTTCCAAAATTAAAACTTTTTAGTTGTATAAATTATTTTGAATTAACTGAAGAATTGCGATCATTAATTCAAGATTACCTAAAACAGTCAAGTAATTATATTATAAGAAAATATTTTTTATCAAATATATCCTACGAAAATGCAGGATATAGTGATAATTTATTTTTATCAAATCTAATTGCATCAAATGGATATTTACTTTTACCAGAATGTTGTATGCTATTTATAAACATTAAAGATAAAAATGACTTGTTCTCTGAATTTGAAAGAATCATTGTTGAAGAAACCAAATATAAAAAATTATCCATTGAATATTTGAAATCAATACTTTTCGATTTACATAAGAATTCAAGTAAGATTTTATTAAGGAACAGGATTACACTTTATACGAAAATTGAAGATACTGAACTGAAACGAGAGTTAAAAAAAGTTATATATAAAATAAATGATGAGTTGGAGGTTTCTGAAGAAGATAACGTTAGATCAAGTGGTTATAATGAATGTTTTCTGCGAGAATACTTGGACGAAGATAATAATGTATCAAAATATGAAGAAATAATTCCATATAATAAATTAAAAAAATATCAATTAGATGATTTGAATCGCTTAAAGAGTTATCTGCAGGATTTATCATCAAAGAAAATTTTACCAAGTATTAATTTTGAATTCGACAGTACAAAAGAAGAAATTACTATATACTATTTAAAGCCTAAAGATTTTGTGGACTTTAATTATGATTTATTTTCTGACAATGAGCAGAGTATTTTAAAACTATTTTTAGTGATTGATGATTTATTTAAAAAAGCACAGTATTTTTATCGAGTATTAAATGCTATTCCATTAATTAAAGATGATCAGTTATTTATAAATCCATTAAAAAACGAAGTTATTTTTAAAACTTTTGGAAGAATATTATGTCCTAAATACACAATCGATTCGTCTGTTATTAATAATTCTGATTTTAATAATATCCCGAAACTTATTTCTAATGTGATGAGGAAGACTGTATTTACGAATAAAGAACAATATACCGTATTTAGAAAATCATCAAAAATTGGAATTAAATTATTTTTAGCTCATTTTATTTATCGTTTGGCATATGATAATCCTTACTCATATTCACGTTTCCACTATTTAATAGAACAAATTAGAAATATAAATTCAGAATCAAATTACAAATTTAAATTGAGTCTAATGTATTACTATGAGCGATTTAAATCAAATCTCTTTATAAAAAATCAAGAAAATATAGAGTGGCTGTCAATCTGCAAATCTTTGGAATTGTTATATAAAGAAGTTGGAATTAGCTTTGACTTTATTGATTTTAATAATGTAGATTATAAAAATAAAATTTTCATGAATCGGAAATATACTGGTAATTTTCATTATTTATCAATTCAACTATTAAACATTTTATTGAATATCGAGGATATTTTCAAGATCGGAAGTATAGATTGTATCTATATTAACTTAGTCAATTTACTTAATTATTATGCAATTTTCTGTATCGAAATAATATGTTTAATAAAATCAGGAATTAAATCTTCAGATAAAACTATAAAAGAATTGCCAACTAATAGAAAATTAGATGTAAAGATCGATGAATATTCATATGAACTTAATGATGAGGATATTGAAATTATAAATCTTTTACTTAGATTAAGAGATGATAAGCAAAATTTATTCAATTATTCAGTAAATTATAATTTAAAACAAATTTCAACCTTGTTTTTATTTATTCTTTTTGATACATCAATAAAAGATGACAGTGTTGTTATCCGAAATAATAATGTGTTAAGGGATAAATATTTTGAATCTTTATATACCACCCTTTTCATTCGTTTACCAAATATCGAATTGAAGGTCAACAAACATATGCAAGAACTATTAAATGATTTAAGAACTAATCAAAACACAGTATCTATAGATAATTCAATTTTAGAAGATGATGTTCTTATATCCTGCAGAGATATTCATGATGTATTAAAATCACTTCATATTAAAAGATTTAAAGGTAAAAATATTAATGCAAAAAAATATTGGCCTATTGAAATTCATTTAAAGAGCTTCTTCAAAAAAACTGTTGTGACAAACAATAAGGTGCTTGAAAAAATACCATTAGTAAGTAATTGTCCTTCCAGTACAGTTAAA
>SDBS01008027.1_pt1 | contig 10226 bp, 6 predicted proteins | sample 2277091 | NCBI WGS metagenome assembly SDBS01 (sample SAMN10404972, study PRJNA504765) | marine sediment metagenome | isolation source: marine sediment core GS10_PC15, 163 cmbsf | place: Arctic Ocean: Southern Knipovich Ridge | collected 2010 | reverse complement strand
GCGTAAACGGGCAGCAGTGTTTCTGCAAAATTGATACCAGCTTCGCATCTTGCTACAACCAACTCGAATTTATGTTCACCGTCAATAGTTATATGCGGAATCGCCAAACCGGGTCGTATCGACGTTGTTGTGTCCTTCTCACGTGCAATGAAAGAATCAAGCAATTGCCTGGCGTCAGTGTTTAATCGTTTAGCGAGTTTCTCCGCAGCGATTGTGAAAAAATCTATGAGTGTAGTCTGCTTGCCTATATCAATTATTTCACATTCTTTCACTAATCGATCAAATCTATCCTCGACTATTTCATCACGCTCCCTTAACATTTCGCGCAGCTCAGCGCCCAATGAATCACCGGCTATCTCTTTGGCTGTGATGCGCTCAACAATATGGATCAGGGCGGCCTTGCGCATAGCCTTCTCGCGAACGTAAATCTTATGCCACAGAATGCTGGCAAGGATGAACCCGCCTGTTGTCAGAAGCGCCGCACTGCCCATCCCATATAGGAGAAAGCCATACGCAATTAGTCCCCCTATGGGCAGCCAGGGATATAGTGGCGAAGCGAATGTTGGCTTGTAATTCAGAATTTTCGACTCCCGCATAATAATACATGCCAGTATCACCAATATGAACAATATGATCTTCATGGTGGAGGCGACTTTTATGAGATTCTCAAGGTTCAGAAATAGTATGACCACTATCATAAAAATCCCGGTAGATACTATAGAGAAATGCGGTGTGTTGAATCGCTTATTGACCTTTGCAAAAAATTCTGGCAGGAGTTGGTCACGACTCATTGCCATAGGAAAGCGTGACGCAGACAATATACCAGCATTCGCGGTAGAAACAAAAGCAATTATTGCTGCAAATGCCATAATTACACCGCCAATTGTCCCAAAGATTTTGTATGCCCCGGTTGATATGGGGGTAAGTGAGTGTGCAAACTCATCACCCTCCAGCACGCCTGTGGTTACAAAAAGGGTTAGTGCATAAAGGAGTAGTACCACACAAAATGCTAATATCATTCCGTAAGGAATGTTCCTTGCGGGATCCTTAATCTCTTCCCCAATGCTTGTAACTTTGGTCAGACCACCAAATGATATAAAAACCATGCCAACCGCTGCAAGCAGTACGCGCCTGTCTAACGGCATAAACAGAGCGTGCCTTTGGACATTAAGGGACATCGCGCCCCGAAAGATATAGACGCATAATAAAGCTATAAGCAGCATTACAAGAAAAACCTGAACCTTGCCCGTGAGTTTGACACTTGTCAAATTAAGGATGATAAAAAATACGCAAAATACGATGGCAATGAGTTTAATCCCCCATTCAGTAATGCTTGGGTTGATCAATGTGGCAAACACACCGATACCCACCAATGCAAATGCACTTTTAAGACTGAGAGAGAGCCAACTGGCAAACCCGCCTATGGTACCCGCTGCTGAGCCCATACTCCGCTCGATAAAGAAATAACTACCACCGGCTCTGGGCATGGCCGTGGCCAGCTCAATCTTAGCAAAGAGCGCCGGTAAGATTAGTACACCTGCCAGAATATAGGCTAAGATCACCGCTGGGCCAACTTTGGCATAAACCAGCCCGGGAAGAATAAACAAACCGGAGCTGATCATTGCCCCAGCGGCGATAGAGAACACATCGATGCCGCTCAATTGGCGGATTAACTTCTCTTGTTGACTACGCATACCTTCGCCACAAAAATTTTTCCTTCGCCTGCCATCTCACAAGAAATAGGGCAGGTATTTTTCATCACACCCTTAGGGTTCCTATTTTTGGCCCTATATTTGCGAGAGCTCAGCTTGCTTCGTCACCCTTTAATTCTACACAAGAAAAAATAGAAATCAAGGCCTTTTTTCTTGACAATTCCCTTTGCTTCAGTACCATTTTGGGACGTCAAGGAGAGTCTTGAGATGGATAAGAGTTACGATCCGGGAAAAGTGGAGGCAAAGTGGGAAGATTTCTGGGAAGAGAAGAAGTACTTCTCACCTCGCTCCAGCTCCCGTGGCTCATCTTTTTCTATGGTTATGCCCCCTCCCAACATTACCGGGGTTCTTCATATGGGACACGCCTTCAACAATACCCTGCAGGATATCCTGGCCCGATATAAGAGGATGCAGAAATACGCGGTTCTGTGGGTTCCGGGGATCGACCATGCAGGAATAGCCACTCAGCACGTGGTGGAAAAGAGCCTGGCCAAGCAGGGTTTGAGTCGCAAGAATCTGGGAAGAGAGGAATTCAACAAGAGAGTATGGCAATGGAAGAGAAACTTTGGAGGGCGGATTTTTGATCAACTGAGGAGACTAGGTATCTCCTGCAGCTGGGAGGATAGCGTCTTCACCATGGATCCCGGTCACTGTCGGGCTGTGGAGGAGGTATTTATTCGTCTGTACCAGGAAGGATACATCTACCAGGGGGACTATATCATCAACTGGTGCCCCGGATGTCAGACCGCCCTATCGGACATCGAGGTAGAGTACCAGGAGAAAGAAGGGAAACTTTACTACATCAGGTATCCCTTCAAGAACAAAGCAGCCGGGGAGTTCCTGGTGGTGGCCACTACACGGCCGGAGACCATGTTGGGCGACGCAGCAGTAGCAGTAAATCCTGAAGATGAAAGATTCAAGAATCTAAAAGGAACAAAGCTCATTCTCCCTCTCATCAAGCGGGAGCTTCCCTTGATTTATGATAGATATGTAGATCCAGAATTTGGGTCGGGAGCTTTGAAAGTCACCCCCGCCCATGATGCTAATGACTTCCTCATAGGAAAAGAGCATAATCTTAGGTTCATCAATATCTTCAACAGGGACGCCAGCATCAATGAGAGCGGGGAAAAATACCAGGGCCTCACCAGATACGAAGCCCGAAAAAGAATACTGGAGGATCTTAGAAAGAGTGGGCACCTAGAAAAAACAGAAGACTATCACCTTAGGATAGGACGCTGCTATAGGTGCTCAACAGAGATTGAGCCTTATCTTTCTACCCAATGGTTCATAAAAATGAAAGATCTGGCCGCTGAGGCCATCAAGGCAGTGGAGGAGAAGAAAATCGATTTTGTCCCCTCCTTCTGGAAAAAGAACTACCTTCGGTGGCTGGAAGAAATTCATGATTGGTGCATTTCTCGACAGATCTGGTGGGGGCACCGCCTCCCTATCTGGCACTGCAAACGATGCAGCAAGATTACAGTGGCCCCTGGAATCCCAAATGAATGTTCCCACTGCGCATCGTCTGACATTGAACAGGACAAAGATGTCCTGGATACCTGGTTCTCTTCCAGCCTGTGGCCTTTTTCTACCCTGGGCTGGCCCGAGCAAGGAGAAAACTTTGAGAGATTCTACCCCACCTCAGTCCTTTGTACCGGGTGGGACATTCTTTTCTTCTGGGTTTCCCGAATGGTAATGATGGCCCTCAAATTCACCGACCAGGTTCCTTTCCGCAAGGTCTATATCCATCCTTTAATAGGGGATGAGAAGGGAGAGAAGATGAGTAAATCCAGGGGCAACGTGGTGGACCCCCTGGATATGATGACCAAATACGGAACGGATGCATTCAGGTTTTCTGTGGTAGCTGTCAAGACCGGTGCCCCATATGTGCGCTTCTCTGAAGACAGGGTGAGAGGCTACCGGAATTTTGTGAATAAGATCTGGAATGCCTCCCGTTTTGTCCTGATGAATCTAGAAGGTTTTGCTCCTGAAGATAGACCCCAAAAGGACGAACTCGAGCTATGCCATAGGTGGATTCTATCTCGATTTGCTTGCTTAGTGAGAGAGGTCACTCGGGATATGGAGGAACTCAGATTCTCTGAAGGGGCAAATCATCTCTATCAATTTCTATGGGGTGAGTTCTGTGACTGGTATATCGAACTGGTGAAACCTTATCTTTCTCCTTCAGGAGATCCCAACTTGCGTTATGCGGCCCAATGGGTTCTGTGTCATGTTCTCGAAGGAACCTTGAAGCTTCTACATCCCTTTATGCCCTTTGTCACTGAAGAGATTTATCAGAAACTGCCGGGGGTAGAAGGGAGTATCATGATCTCCTCCTGGCCCAAAGAGATAAAAGAAGAAGATAGGGAAGCGGAAGAAAACATGAGCCTCCTCATGGCAATTATCCAGGAAGCTCGTATGATTCGCTCAGAAATGAGAATTCCTCCCAAAAAGAAAATAGAACTCCTTATGAGGCCCACCCACGGAAATAAGCTCGCCATTTTGAGTCAGCATAAATATTACATCAGCAATCTGGTGGGGGCTGGATCTCTCCTTATTGACCGGAACCTCTCTCGGCCTCCAAAATCGGCCTCCTCCCTGGTAGATGGAGTAGAGATATTCATTCCTTTGAAAGCTATGGTAGACATAGAAAAAGAGAGGGAAAGGCTAATCTCGCTCACAAACGAGTTAAAGAAGAAACTTGCCCTGACAAGGGAGAGAATTTCCTGTCCGGAATTCAAAACCAAAGCCCCTCCAGAAGTGGTGGAACGAAAGAGCCAAGAGGAAAAAGAACTGAGGATGAGGCTGGAAAGGCTGGAAAAAAGAATAGAGGAAGTGAGCTAAAAAATGAAGAGAATGATCGGTATTTCTGGATCAGACAGCGGGGATTCATCCCTCACTCCGTCCACCTTGAAAATAGCCGAAGAACTAGGTTGCTACGTTGCAAAAAAAGGGGCGGTTCTCGTCTCAGGTGGAAGAGGAGGAGTTATGGAGGCAGCAGCTAGGGGAGCAAAAAACGCACAAGGTCTAACCATAGGAATTATGCCGGAATCGGCAGCCGAGGCTAATAGCTACATTGATATTGCCATTCCCACCCATATGGGCTACGCCAGAAACTACCTTCTGGTGAGGAGTGTGGACGCTCTTATCGCAATAGCCGGGCGCTGGGGCACTCTCAATGAAATTTCGTTGGCTCTCAGCATTGGAAAACCTACCGTCATAATAAAGGGGACCGGGGGCTGGGCTGACATTCTTGCTGAGGAAGCACTACTGGAAAAGTTCGATAGTAGACCTCGCGTAGCTTCTTCAGCCAGGGAGGCCGTGGAGCTAGCCATAAAAATGATCCGACGCCATCACGTTCCTGATTCGCGGGCAAAAGTGAGTTGAAAGGCAGAAGACTCCTGGCCGTCTCATCTCTAGGGATGCTCATTTTTGCCTCGACGACTGCTATCATGGGCCCGCTTCTCGTTCCCATGTCCGATTCCTTCAACTTGAGCCTGTCCCAGGTGGGGAGGCTGATTTCCTTCAGATACCAGGGATTTTTTCTCTCCAGCATCCTTGTCGGCGTACTTTGGCAGAGGGGCCGTGCCCGCATCTTTTTGGTGGGAAGCTCCTTTGTGCTGTGTATAGCGCTTCTCACTATCGGCCTTTGGCCAGTTTTGCCCGTGGTATATGTCCTCCTTTTTGTAATTGGTCTGAGCGGTGGCATGATGCATACGGGAGTAGATAGTTTACTTTCAGAAATTTACTCGGACGTCAGAACTAGAGTTCTAAACCTGGTTCACATTTTCTTTGGTCTAGGTGCTTTCCTGGGTCCCATAGTCGTAGGGACCGTCCTTCTCGTTTTTGGCCGGTGGAACCTGGTGTATTGCCTGGTGGGCATAGGAGCTCTCGCCCTTTTTTTCCTTTTCTTCACTCAGAATCTGAAAGAGGTAGAGCCCCCATTGCCTGAGACTCACACCGGAGCCTGGAAGAACCTGACCTACCTGACAAAATCAACTCCCTTTTGGCTTCTTGCTCTAGGAATGTTCTTCTATCTTGGTGCGGAGGTATCCCTACTGTCTTGGGTGCCTATGTTTATGACTAGGGTAAGAAATGCTTCCATGGTGGAAGCTAGCTACACAAATTCCGTATTCTGGATTACAAGTCTTGTGGGCAGACTATTCTTTGTTTACCTTTCCGGCAAAATCCCCACACCCAGGCTCCTGATATTGGCCACTTTAGGTGCAACATTCTTCGCTGTAGGAGTCTTTTCCCTTGCCAACCACACCTTGATGATAACTTCTTTGGCCCTTACGGGGCTTTTTACTTCCGGGGTCTATCCCACTATTCTCGCTTTGGGGGGGAACACCTTTCCCAAAAGAATGGGGATGATCATCGGGATTCTCACGGCCGCATCTAGTCTGGGAGGAATATGCTTCCCTTGGTTGGTCGGCCTTGGTTCAGAATACTTGGGACTGGCCCGAGGAGTTTTCATGATACCGATTCTCATGGGCCTCGTTGCAGCCACCTTAGTCTACTTCGAAAAAAGATTAATCAAGGGGGCGGCATGAAGAGGTTTCTCATCGGCCCATAGGTACTTCTTATTGGGATTTTTGACTTGACAGGAAGGCTAAAGGAATTAACCTTCGGGTAAGAAGAAACGTAACCTCAATGTCTCCAGGACCAAAGATCAATATCGTCTCATAAGGAGCATGGAATGAGTCCGCTATCGGAGGAAAAGGTGGTTGAGCTAGAAAGAAGAGCGCGTTCTATCCGTCAGCAAATTATTAAGATGCTGGGAGAGGCTGGCGGAGGGCACTACGGGGGATCGCTCTCAGTGGTTGAGATTCTCGTAGCGTTGTACTTCCATATCTTGAAAATTGACCCCAAAAACCCTCTCTGGCCTGACCGTGATCGTCTTATCCTGAGCAAGGGTCACGCCTGTGCCGCTCTCTGCCCGGTTCTTGCCGAGCGAGGATTTTTTTCCTGCGAGCTCCTCTCAACCTTCAATAAACTGGACAGCCCCTTTGGCATGCATCCGGATATGCACAAGATCCCCGGGTGTGATATGAGCACCGGCTCCTTAGGACATGGGTTGCCTGTTGGCGTAGGAATGGCCCTGGCAGGAAAGATGGATAGGAAAGACTTCCGAGTCTTTGTTGTCTTAGGGGATGGAGAGCATGACGAAGGGTCAGTATGGGAAGCGGCCATGTCGGGAGCTCATTACAAGCTTGACAATCTTATCGCCATTGTGGACAGAAACAGACTGAGTCTGGATGGGCCAACCGCGGAAATTATGTCTCTTGAGCCTCTGCACGAAAAGTGGGAGAAATTTGGCTGGCATGTTCAAAATATAGATGGCCATAGCGTGAAAGATATTGTTACATCCGTAGAGTCCATCCAAAAAGGCAAACCTAATGTGATCCTGGCTGAAACTGTCAAAGGCAAAGGAGTGTCTTTTATGGAGGGCGAGTACGGATGGCACGCTGGGGTCACCACGCCTGAGGAGGAGGCTCAAGCTCTCAAGCAACTGGAAACTCAGACAACACATTAAGAAAGAGGAGGAGGATGGGTAAGATCAATTCCAGGTTGTTAAGAAGCGAATTCACAGAGAGTGTCTCAGCAAGGGAGACCTTCTCTAAAGCCCTGTATGAAGTGGGCAAGGAGAACAAAAATGTCCTCCTTCTCACCGCTGATGTTTCCCAATCACTGGTTCGAATCAGGAGTTTCATAAAGGAGTTTCCGGAGCGATACTTTAATTTTGGAGCAGCTGAACAAAACATGATGGGAGCTGCGGCGGGACTGGCCACCTGCGGTAAGATTCCCTTTGTTACAACTTTCGCCTCCTTTGCCAGTATGAGGGCCTGCGAACAGATAAAGAATGATCTCGCCTATCCCAGACTCAATGTGAAAATTGTGGCCGGTTACTGTGGGGTAGCACTGGGTAAAGGAGGAACAACCCATCATGCCACTGAGGATATCGCAATTATGCGAAGCATAGCCAATATGGTGGTGCTGGTTCCAGCAGATGCTGTGGAAGCAGGGAAGGCCATCAAGGCTGCTGCCGAGTATGACGGTCCCATTTATATTCGTATCGGCCGCGATCCTGAGCCGGTTATCTACCGGGATGATTATCCTTTTGAGATAGGGAAGGCCTTGACCTTAAGGGAGGGCGGGGATGTCACGGTGATGGCCACAGGAAAAATGGTCTACCGCGCTCTTCTAGCCGCGAAGAAAGTAGAAGACGAGGGAATTGACGCTCGGGTGCTCAACGTCCATACCATAAAGCCCCTGGATCGAAAAAGCATCATCCAGGCAGCCCGAGAGTCCCGCGGAATAGTTACCATAGAGGAACATAACATCTTAGGCGGGTTGGGTGAGGCGGTGGCTGGTTGCTTGGCTGAGGAGTACCCTGTCCCCATGAGAATAATGGGATTCGAGGATACCTTCTGTGGGATTGGACCTGCCGATGAGCTTCTGGAAAAACACGGGCTGACCCCCTCCAAAATAGCCGAAAGGATAAGAGAAATCGCCAGGCTATAGACCCCTCATCTTTGACACTTATGTTCAACTCTACCCATCTTGTGAATTCTTTCCTTTTTCGCCCAGGTTCACAAAAAAGGATTTTTCATTAGTTTGCGTGACCGCTGTAATTTCTGTATAGTTAGGGCCACGAAGGATATGCCGGAGTGGCGAAATTGGCAGACGCGCTGGACTCAAAATCCAGTGGGGCTTACCCCCCGTGTGGGTTCAACTCCCTCCTCCGGCACCCCCGGGAAAAAACGTCATCTCCTTCTCCACAAGGCTTTCTGTGTGCCAGTTAATGGAAAAAATATAGGTTGATTCGTTTCTATGCGCCAAGACAATTGGCGTTCCTGGCTATAACTGGGTCCCATCAAAAAGATCATCGGAAAGGCCTGTGTTGACTTTCACTTCAGTGGTCTCTATTTCAAAAGACCCCATCCCTCCCACGAATTGCTGCATCATCTCCACTTCCTCTCTTTCCTCTTCACTCAAACCGGAGACATCCATTTCCATACTGGTCGCGACAACCATCTTGTAAGGGATTAGCATAGAGCCAACTTTCCGGTAGTCTTTCAAATCTGTGGTCATTTTCCAGGTACCAGTGACCTCTTCTCCTTCCTGGATCGACCTTGATTCAACTGCCATTTCCAAACGAACAATCATCCAGGTTTTGTCGCTAATCCACAATTTTCCCCACATCGTGGCTTCGCCTTCTACTATACCTGCTTGCAGTTGCGGAGGTAGAGTTAGCCGCCCGCCTAAAACCTGAAAAGGATCATCAATCTTCAAGACATGCGTTTTTTCTTCCTCAATTTCCTCCTCACCGACGTAATGAGTCTGGGAAGAATCTAGGTTTCTCCATATTTGCATAGGATCATGCTCTGCCTCTTCTTTTTTTGCCCTTCCCGACATAGGATCCACCGACCAATTGTATTCCCCATCGTATATGGTTACCACTGATCTTCCCATCACCTCTATTTCGGTACGAGTTTTGTAGATAACCTTTCCACCGACTTTGGCTCTCTTTCTGTATGTTGTTGTTTCTCCGGCAAAAGCAGCAATTCCACCTATGTTCTTTTGAACCATGGTAGAATCCTTAATTCCCTTCATCTGTTCTTCGTAGGCTTGTTCCATATTGTCGATAATGCCTTCAAGGGACATTCCCCCAAAACATGAGGTGCTGAACAGCCCCACTGAGCCTACAACTATCATCCCGATTATTACCTTCTTGACTATTTTTGACATTCTTTGTCTCCTTTTGTATTTCGCCTTCCTGAAGATCTCCATCTCTACTCTTCTGACCTATATGATCCTTCTTTCTTCACCGCAATGGGCCACGAAACTGGCTACAGTCGGCCTCAAAAACAACTTCAGGCAGGGAAACTAACACTCCTCTGCCATGAACTTATCGGCCAACACATATCCTCCCCCAGTCTACCTTCATTTCCTATCTTCCTTTCCTCCTTTCCTCCTTTGGAAGAGAAATATCATAGTGAGTTCAATGCAGCCAGCCTTTTGTTGTTCATCGGTACTCTAGAAAACATATCTTCTGATAGAATTCCCCTGTGAGGGCTAAGATGATATTATTACATAAGGGGGCTATTTTGCCAAGTCTTCGTCTTCTCGCGTCTGTTACGCAAAAGCGTCTTGACAATTCGTGCTTCTTTGCTAACCTCAATGGAACTGCTTCATCCTTTGCCCTTGAGGTGAAGATAGCTCTTCCAACACAAATAGGGGGCAACAAAGTAAGGCCTCCAAGGGTGGGGAACAGGTAGGGGTGGGAGCGTTCTCACTGAGCCAATTCCCAGCATGAACTACTCCAGCGGAGAAAATAAATGTGGCTGATACTAATCATTATTCCTTTAGTCATAGCCTGGTGGGTCGCTACTGATGCCAGGAAGAGGGGATACAGCAAAGTAGCTGCCCTCATCTGGTTCCTGGGGGTCTGGCTTGCACTTATCATCTTCCTGCCCCTCTACCTTATCATTAGACCAAAGACCTCTCGTCAGC
>SDBS01008026.1_pt1 | contig 10226 bp, 9 predicted proteins | sample 2277091 | NCBI WGS metagenome assembly SDBS01 (sample SAMN10404972, study PRJNA504765) | marine sediment metagenome | isolation source: marine sediment core GS10_PC15, 163 cmbsf | place: Arctic Ocean: Southern Knipovich Ridge | collected 2010 | reverse complement strand
ATTTGCAGTACAACTTGGGCTTTGAAGTCCGCTGTGAAATTGCGTCGTTTTGTCATTGTGGATCCCTTTCCTGGAGTCTAATTCCTGTTTAGGATACTGTCCAGTTTTTGGGGTCCACTACAGGGAAATCACACATCTATTCAGATTTCTCACCTTATGGCATGCTGATCTCTGGCGGTGAAGTTACGGTTCCCAAGCTGTTTGTCAATAACCGTACGGGTCAAATTGGATTAGTAGGTTATCGCAATGTCGTCGCTTTCGACGAATTTGCTGGAAGAAAGAAGAGAACTAATAAAGTTCTCGTTGATATTCTAAAGAACTACATGGCAAATAAATCCTTCTCAAGAGGAATAGAGACGTTAGAGGCTGATGCATCCTTGGTATTTGTTGGGAATACAGCCCACGATCTAGATTACATGATCATGCACACCAACCTTTTTGAGGAAGTTCCTCCACAATATTACGATTCGGCGTTTCTTGATCGCCTTCACTTTTACATCCCAGGTTGGGAAGTTGAAATACTCCGAAATGAAATGTTCTCGGAGGGTTATGGATTTGTTGTAGATTACTTAGCAGAAATTCTCAAAAGACTTCGGGACTTCGACTACTCCCAAAAATTTACAGAGGAATTCGAATTATTTACTGACATTTCTACTCGTGACCGTGATGGTATTACGAAAACCTTTTCCGGCTTATTAAAAATCTTATATCCGGATGGAGAGGCCTCCAAAGATGATGTTGAATTAATTCTTGAATTTGCGATTGAGGGGAGAAAACGAGTAAAGGATCAATTGATGAGAATTGATTCCACTTACCCAGAAGTAACATTTGGGTACATATCACAAGCAGACGGCACTGAATATTGCGTGGAAACTTTTGAAGAGGAAAAATTCCCGGATCATTATTATAAAAAGCCGGAAGAATTGAAAACGAAACAAAAAGTAAAGAAACCAGCTGGTTCAGCACCTTCTCCGTCTGTCCCCCAAAAATCTGAAGAAGAAAAAATGATTGAAGTTGGAGAAGGATCGAAGGTCGAATTCAAAGCTACATTACGCTGGAACTTGCATTCACGTCAATTTGATAAAGAAGTTGAGAACAGTTCTCTAAGAACCATTGTGGCTTTCCTCAATACAGAAGGCGGCACACTCTTTATAGGCGTAAAAGATAATGGGGATATCCGAGGTTTGGAAATCGATAAGTTCCCAAATGATGACAAATTGCTGTTGCATTTAGGGAATATCATCAATGAACGCATTGGTAGACATTATGTTGATTTAATTCGGTATGATCTAAAAGATGTCAATGGTGTAAAAGTATTAAGAGTTGACTGCAAACCAAGTTCAACACCTGTATTTCTCAAGTTTGAAAATGAGGAGTGCTTCTATATTCGCAACGGCCCATCATCAGTCAAACTATCGACGAGGGATACCTTAAAGTACTCAAAAAAACATTTTCGGTAATTAGATGAGTAGGAAAATGAGATGAGTGATATCAAGCTTTTCAAAGTAATGGATACTGATGTAAAAGAATTAGATGGCAAGTCAGTCGCAGTCGAAAAATCGTTGCAGGTATTAATAGAACGCAATACCAACCAGTTCCTTGATATCCGTTTCTTGGCATCCGAATATTACACCGGAAAATCACATAGTGGACGTATTGACACGTTGGGAATCGATGAGAATGGTAGCCCAGTGATTATCGAGTACAAACGATCTCTCAATGAAAATGTCATCAACCAAGGACTATACTATTTGGATTGGCTCCTTGACCATAAGGCAGAATTCAAATTAATAGTAATGGACAAGTTTGGTAAGGATTTGTCCGAGAGTATTGAGTGGGATCACGCCCGTCTTCTCTGTATTGCTGGTGAATTCAAAAAGTTTGATGAGCATGCTGTCAAGCAAATGAACCGCAATATTGAACTCATACGCTATCGGCGCTTTGATGATGACTTGCTCTTATTAGAATTGGTCAATGCAACCTCAAGTCAAGCTGAAATCAAATCTAAAACTGCCAGCGGAAGTAGGGATGCCACGGTCATGGAACTCTACGAAAAAATGGCAGATGAACATAAAGATCGATATGAAATGCTGAAAGCTTTTATGCTTAGTCTGGGTGATGATGTCCAGGAGAAAAAAACTAAATACTATATAGCCTTCAAAAGATTGAAAAATTTTGCTTGCTTTGAATTTCATCCAAATGATGGTGAGATTTTAGTATTTGCGAAGATTGATCCAAAATCAATTGATCTTGAGGAAGAATTCACTCGAGATGTTTCCAATATAGGTCATTTTGGTACGGGCGATTTGGAGATACGAATAAAATCGGATGATGACGCTCTCCGTGCTCAACCTTTGATTATGAAGTCTTATGAGGAAAATTGAAGAGTGGATGGCTTTAGTAAGATTGTAAATAGAATCCAAGAATTTCAAACAGACAATCTTGGGGCACGTATTGCTGATTTGGAGAGTCTATTTCAAGGAGCAACTGCTAAACAGTGTAACGTGCTCTCGAATCAGATTTCATTAGACCATGAATTGTTGAGCAATGCATTTGAAATTAAGTCTATTGCCGGTCAAATTAATGTCATCATCCATGCTTTAGGCATCTTATTATCCCTCCCCCATTTGTTGACAAGTAATGAAATTGTGCTAAGTCTTTCATTAGGTGCTGGAAGCACCGGAAAAGGGTTTGATCTGGAAACCAATCAACGAGTTGCTGAATTCAAATTTATTCAATGGAAAGGCGGAGCAGAGTCAATTAGACAAAATCAACTTTTTAAAGATTTTTTCAATCTAGCTGAGTACTGGACCCCAAAAACCAAATATTTATATGTTTTGGGAAAGGAGAATCCTATAAAATTTTTTAATGGAGGAAGAGCTTTATCAAGTGTTCTTAGCAAAAATAATCAGTTATGGAATGAATTCCAAGAAAAATATGGGGGCGAGTTAGGCACTGTTCGAGATTATTATTTTATGCATAAGAACGTTGTCCGAATAGTTGATTTACGTAGTCAAGTCCCCTATTTCGCTGAGTATATATAGTTTGATGGTTTCAAATTACAGTATTTTGCCACATGTTTATTTATACTCAGCAATTCAGAACATATTTTCTGATAAATTTATCGAGAGAGGCTACATAATTCCTTTTCATACCCCCGTCAAAATCAGCGAATCCGCAATGAAAAAAATATTCTTTGTCAGCGGATCAAAGATTTTGCTGCCTCGGAGTGCGTTACTTGCAAATATCGAGTGAAGAATTACTTACTCAAATACGTAATCAAATCACAGCTTATCAAATGAATGTTAGGAGTGATAATAAAGCGCATCGCTACAACATCAATGATAGAGCTGAAGCATTCACGATTCCTTTATTTAAATTGATATTTGGTTTGGATGAATTAAGAGATTTAAATATCGATCAGGCAAATTTCCCAGGCATTGATTTGGGAGATTTCGAAAACCGAGTAGCAGTTCAGGTAACATCAGAAACTACGTTAAAAAAGGTAAAAGATACTCTTGAAACGTTTGTAAATAAAAAATATTACAAACAATTCGACCGCCTGATTATATTCATGATCGAGGAAAAACAGAAAAGCTATAGCAAAGATGCCATTGCTCGCATATATGAAAATAAATTTGACTTTGACCCCAAAAGGGACATTATTGGATTGAATGATTTGCTTAAGTTCATCAAAGGGCATCAACGGCCAAGATTGCAGAGATTCTTAAAACTTTTCCAAGAAGAAACTGGATATCTGGAGTCTACCCCGAAGGTTGTCGTGGTAGATGACTACTCTGATCAGTTCTCTGCTCCCAATGACCCACCCTATGAAGATGGCTTCCTCAATCTAATAGAGATTGGCTTTCCTGATACCCTTTTCATCGCCGATTGGAACTTTACCAAGAAACAATTAGGGACAAGTATCAGAAATGATAGGAAGTTGGTGCTAAAGGCTTTAGATCAACAAGACCTAAAATTTGCTGTGGATTGGGTGACTTATGAAAGACAAATAATTACATTTCACAATTTGGGAGATGATTTACTTCCACTTTCAAGTGTTGTTGATAAAGGAACAATTACATCTCTAGGAACAGATGAGTTTTTCGAAAACCCAGCATATCGAAATAAATTTGTAGAACTACTTCAACGATGCTTGCAGCAGAAGCTTTATCATTTAGGAATACACTGGCAGTATTACGAAAAAGAATACATATTCGTGCCACAGAATAATGAGAGAGTTAGAGAAATTAGATGGACAGATGTACGTCCTGGAACAAGAACGGTTTATAAACAAATTCCTGATTTGAAAGACAATACAAAAGCGTATTGTCATGAGCATTTCGCATTCAAGACAAAATTTTGTGAATTTGACTCTGTATGGTATTTAGCTGTAAAACCAGATTGGTTTTACAGTACAGATGGGTATCAGCGGCACCGATTTGCAATTGAGGATAAGAGAAGCTATAAAAAAAGAGTTGAAGCAAACCGAAATGTCTCAACCCATATACGGTTTATCCAAAGTTTCATATCCACCAATGATCCTGGGAATACAAATCAAATGAGTTTATTTGCTCATTCCACCGGTCATCCACGCATTTATGAATTTCTTTGGATAAAAGGGCGGCTGGATGTAAATGGGTTGCCTAGATTACCTGATTCTGAGTGGAGGCGAAAAAACCCCACCGATTTTGAACGTATGGAACCATTATTCTCATAAGTGTGTTTAAGATGGAATTCAATTACCTTGAGGAACCTCTTCTAGAATTTGCAAGTGGATCACACGTATGTCCAAGAGCTGGAATAGCTAATTATGCAGTTTATGATGCCAACAATGATCATCGGAGGGATGATATTCTTCTAGGTGTTGTGGGCACAAACAAAAATATTGAATTGTTAAGATCATGGTTAGAAAAAAGCTCTTCTCGAATTCCTGAAAAACCAAGCAATCAACCAAATCTGTTTCCATCTTTTATTGGGTTCAATAAACAATCTGGGTTTTCTACAGAATTTATCCTTAGTGATACCAATGCTAAAGCCCTTCTTGCAAAAGAGGTTAGCAATATCTTAAAAATTAAAAATGTTATAAAAAGAATCGAAGAGGCTGTTGACCTATATTCAGAAAAAATTAAATTTCTAGCCCAGAATAGATCTCCAGAAGTTATTGTTTGCCTCATTCCAGATGAGCTTTACAACAAAATAAGCTCTCAACGGAATAAACAAGAGGAAGAAGACCAAGCAGAAGATCATCTTGATGCGATTGAAACAAATTTTCGACGAATGCTAAAAGCAAAAATCATGAAATACAGCAATATTCCTATTCAAATAGTTAGAGAAAACACATTGAAGGGGAATCCAAAAGGAACAGGCTCAACTCAAGATGATGCAACTACGGCCTGGAATTTATGTACAGCTCTTTATTACAAGTCTTCAAATAATACAATTCCTTGGAGATTAAAAACTGATCCAAATAAACCGCTGACATGCTATGTCGGTATTTCCTTTTATCGAAGTAGAGATAAAAAAGTTGTTTATAGTAGCCTGGCCCAAATATTTGATGAGATGGGGAGGAATGTTATTCTAAGGGGAACTCCGGTAGACATAAACAAGGATGATAGAAGACCATATCTAGATGGTGAGCAATCTTATGATCTATTGAATTCAGCTGTGAACGAGTACCGGATTGCAATGAACACATATCCTGCCCGTCTCGTAGTTCATAAAACATCTCAATATTCAAATGATGAAGCTAATGGTTTTAACAGAGTTGCTGAAGATTTGAGAATTGATATGGTTGATTTGATTTCGTTGGGTGATTCTATAATACGTCTTTTTAGACACGGGGCATACCCTCCATATCGCGGATCATTGGTCAGTTTGGATTTGAAAAGGTATATTTTATATACAAGGGGTTCAGTCCCCTTCTTTCAAACTTACCCTGGGAAATACATACCACAGCCGATAGAAATTGAAGCATATCAATCAGAATCTTCCCCTATTCAAGTCTCCCAGGAAATTCTATCATTAACCAAAATGAACTGGAACAACACGCAATTTGACAGAAAGTACCCGATAACTATTGAATGCGCCAGAAATGTAGGAAAGATTATTAAATACGTTGACCAAAGTGACACGCTACAGGCAAATTATCGCTTTTATATGTAATATTAATTTCGCTCCATACGAATGCCTGCTTTTGCTGACTGCTTTATGCTATCAAGAAAAGCTGATGATAAAACAGGATTTTCCTTTCCTTGAGTGGTCGATGAAGTGAACGATACCATTATATCCTCAAGTCTTTCTAGAAGAAGATCAATATCCCCTCTAGACGATTTTCTTGATTGATACACAAATAAGGCTTCTACAATGATCTGCCTTAGGGAGTAACCTTCCTCAACCCATGCCTCAATTATATTTATGGCCTGAGCCTCACGAGGATTTACATCACTTAGTCGAAAGCTGAATACTTTACTCATAACACTTGCAGCGCCTCACACAACCGCCAGAGCTTCATCCCGCCCCTCACGTTTGCCAGGTGGATGCTCTCGATTTTATCGGCCAAGACGACGTTTTTGTGATTCAGCATCAACAACAATCGTTTATAAATAAGCGCACTACCACCTCCTGTCAGAATGATTGCATCCCAACTAAGCGATCCACCGGCTATCCGCTGGTAGGTGTCTGCTATGCGATTGAGCAACATATTCGTCGCTTCCTTCGCTTCATCTTCGCAGGGGTATCGACGCCCGCCGCCTTCAAAGACGCCAGTTGATATTGCCCGGCGGATCCGTTCTGGTGGCAGCACTGGCGTATCCTTGACAGCGTCCAAATTGTTAGCCCGGAAACTCTCCTCAAAATCGGCGACCACATTCTGGATGCCAATGGGCACACTGCGTGCCAAGCCGTAATCAACTTCGCTGCCTGGATTAACTGCAAGGTAATCTGTTGTAAACCCTCCGATATCGATTACGAGTGTCCGCCCTCTGCCAATCTCCGTATGCTGATAGTGCTGTCCATCCTCGGTTAGGAGCACATTCATTAGCCCCCCCACCGGCTCATCGAAAGTGTTGGCATATGTGACCCGGAAGTGACGCAACCGACCCAAGATTTCTACATCCCAATCACCGATGACAGATTCCATCAGATCCTGTCGGAACTTCACATCACCAGGTGGGTGACTGCCAAAGATTGAGATTTCCCTCCCCCGCTCGTAAAGTCGCCCCAATACAGCAGCAGTAAAAAGCCCATAATAATCACGCGTGTAACGTGCTGAGCCTGTGCGCTGGGTATGTACACCGTGACGCTCAGCGCTATCTCCTACTACGAATGGCTTACCATTGATCCGCATATAATCTAGCGATAGTCCAGTCGTTTTGGGCCGAGACAGGATATTTTCATACTCCGTTTCGGTTAGCGGTTTCAGGGCATGAGGAAAAGTGACTTCGCCTCGCTCACGACGTGCTATCTTGGCTTTGATTACACTGTTTCCAGCATCTAATACCATGACACTCATGTCAACCCTCCGTTTTTAATAATTCTGTTTACGTTTGTAAACGATTCGCGTCTACATTTGTAAACGCGCCAAAAAAAAAAATCTACCTTGGACCGCAACGACGGTCAGAAGTGGTTTCCACGTGTTGTAGATACGTTTCTAAGGAATGCATCTCGATCAACCACAACTGCCCGATTTTGATGACTTCCAGCTTGCCAGAACGCAATAATCGCCGCAGATACTGCTTGTTATATCCAGTTATCTCAGCAGCAGCTTGAACAGAGATATATCTTTCTACGAGAATTCCTGTTGAATTCTCTAAAGGGGAAATTGAGTATTTAAACGAAATCATCCCGATTAACCTCATCCCAGTCGCTTGGCAATTCTGTTAATTTGTTGCGCCCTTCAAATCGCAACATGTTTAGAAATTGCTCGACTGGTACTTTTGGTTGTTCGGGACAGATCTTATTAGGTACCCCCACCGCGATTCGAACGCGGGTTTTTGCCTCCGGAGGGCAACGCTCTATCCACTGAGCTATGGGGGCGTATGGTGGGCAAAAGATTTTACATAAAAGATTTTACCATGTGTTGTTGGTTTATCGATATTACGTGTCACTAAAGATCAACCTGACACGTTGGACCCTAATATTCTGTGGAGGTACGTCAAGTGCGGAAGCGACTTCTTCGGGACGACCAGTCGCGCCCTCTTTGGCGCCTAAACGTGTGAATACTTGTTGGCGAAAGTTCTCATCTTTTTGAATCAGTTCCAGTGTAAGGATCCGAGGTCTGAGATCATAAGCCTTGCCGCGCCGTACGCGTTGAATGCTGCTGGAATTCAGCAGCCTATTGATCTGCGATTCCAGATCATCTACTGGTTCTAGAAAAGTGATCACATATTCAGAAGCTTCAAGCTGGGTTTGTAAGGCAGGTTCTCGTTTATCGACTTCATAAACCTGGTTTATTGCCAACCCAGGTGGGAGTGAGTTGGCGATTCTAGCCTCGATTTCAGAAATCGTCAGTTGTTCCTCCAGCCATATATCAAGAATTTCTCTCTTTCCGGTGAAGCCTAAGGGTAATGGAGAAGCAAGATTCATTCTCGGACGGGGATTAAAACCTTTTGAATAGGCGAGCGGCAGTTGGGCGCGGCGTAATGTGCGCTCCCATGCGCGCTGTAAATCCAGGTGACCTGTATATCGTATTTCTTGCTTCTTTTCGAAGACGATTCTGATTCGCATAATGATTTTAGAGGGGGGGTTGATAATTTTCGATCGCATAAAAACCGGGGTTTTTGCTAACGCTTTCCCAAATTCTACCTCTTCAGTCATGCATAGAGGGGTGGTCGATAATTACCTCAATTAAACCTTGGTTTTCAAAGGAGATTTAACCTCAGGACAGCCCCAGTAATTGCCGGGATTGTCCCGGCGCAAGTCGGCAAAGGTCGGCAATATCCCGCACGAGAAGCACTGCTCACGGCAGTCCAGGCGTGTTTGACCGTTCTGGCTCCATAGATAATCTTCAATCAGGAACTTCTTTCGGACAGTAGTATCGATATGTTCCCAGGGAAAAACCTCGTCGATGGGACGTTCCCGTTGGGTATAGAAGTCTGGATCAAGACCAGCATCTGCAAAAGCTTGCATCCAAATATCGTAATTAAAATGGTCTTTCCAGGCATCGAACTTCGCCCCGCGCTGCCAGGCATTATAGATCACATCAGCCATACGACGGTCGCCGCGTGACAGCCAGGATTCCAACATGGTGGACTCGGGTTCAGTCCAGTTGAGTTTTAAGCCGCGGTCGCGCAGGGTGCGTTTGAGAAGGTCTTGTTTTAGCTTGATTTGGTCAATTGTGTCGCATGGCAACCATTGGAATGGGGTGTGAGGTTTGGGAACGAAAGTGCCAACTCCTGCTGTCACCCGGACTCGATTCCCCGCCTCCTTCCTGCCTTCTTTCAGAACCAATTTGCATAGATCCGCGATCGCCTGTACATCCTCAAGTGTTTCTGAGGGGTGACCGATCATGAAGTACAGCTTGATGTTCGTCCAGCCGTGCGAATAGATGCCCCGGACAGTTTCAATAAGCTGAGATGTATTTACGGGTTTATTAATGATGTTTCTCATACGTTCGGTGGCAGCCTCAGGAGCCAGTGTAAAACCACCCCGGCGGGCGTCTTTTAAGGCGTCCATCAGATCAACAGAAAACGACTCGATGCGTAAAGAAGGTAAGGAGATAGAAAGATGACGGTCTTTATACTTTTGACTGATAGTGTTAACCAGCTCGAGTATATGCGTATAGTCAGAAGAAGAAAGGGATAATAGACCAATTTCCTCGTAACCAGTATAGGCGAGGGACTCTTCGATCGCTTGAATGATCTCATCAACGGGTCTTTCACGAACGGGTCGAGTGACCATTCCCGCGTGACAGAAACGGCAGCCGCGCGTGCAGCCGCGCATAATTTCGATCGGGATGCGGTTGTGGACGATATCTATGTAAGGGACGATAAAACGGGTTGGTGGAGGTGGAAGTTTTGGGAGGATGCGCTTAATGACAGGCAGCGGTGCCTGCTCCGCCAATTTTTCTATGTGCGAAAAGGTTCCATTTGAGAAGTAATGAACTTCATAAAGCGAAGGGACATAAACTCCCCATATTTTCGCCAGAGATATAAACAATTCCTTCCTATTCGTTCCTCGTTGTTTCCATTTTGCGTACGCGTCTACCACCTCAACGATCGCTTCTT
>SDBS01008025.1_pt1 | contig 10228 bp, 7 predicted proteins | sample 2277091 | NCBI WGS metagenome assembly SDBS01 (sample SAMN10404972, study PRJNA504765) | marine sediment metagenome | isolation source: marine sediment core GS10_PC15, 163 cmbsf | place: Arctic Ocean: Southern Knipovich Ridge | collected 2010 | reverse complement strand
ACGATGAGCCCTACCGTCAGGTACCCCAGCAGCCGTCCGATGCTGAACTCGAGAAATAGTTTAAAAGACCCGGGTAAACCCTTCCGATCCTCGGCCAACAGGAGCGGCACATAGAGTGCCGAGCAGGTGGCCAAGCAGGCCGGCCCCAGGGAGAGGCCGAGGAGAAGCGCTAATCCGATGGTTTCCACATTAATTACCGGGACGGGACGTTACACCAAAACACCAAGAAGAAAGGCGACGGCGGCGGTGGCCTTCACAAAGGGGCAGATCTTCATCGGCACGACCGGCGTCCGGGCCCCGGTGAGGCCGGTCCACACCGCGGTTACCGCAAGCATGGCGGCGCCGGAGTAATAGACTATCCGAGAGACGGGATTTTCCCGCCCTCCGAGAAGGGTGACGAGAATGACGAGGACTCCCAGGAATACGAGGGTAATCCCCTCGGAGACCCAGGTCATGGTGATGATCCGTCGGTTTGCCTGGCTGATGTCCCCGAAGCTGGAAACGACGTTCCGCGTCGGGAAGATGTGTGCCACGCCCCAGACAATGATCACGGCGGAGCCGGCGTAAAAAAGAACCTCATTGAGCATGGATTACCCCTCCGTTTGTCTTTAATATCTTCCCCGCCTGGTATTGTACCCCTTAAAACCAAAGAGGGGCAACAGGTGCTTGGCCAGTAAGTTGTGTTATTATTGAATTGAAGGGGAGGTAAAACGCGCGATGGCGCTTTCAGTTGGACTCATCCTGGCGGCGGGCGGTCTGGGTAAACGCTTCGGTAGCGTGGAACCGAAGCAGTTCGCCGACCTGGGCGGTCAGACCATCCTGCAAAGAGCCGCGAAAAGGCTTCTGGAGCGGGGCGAATTCAGCCGGCTGGTGGTCACCTCACCCAGGGGCTTCGAGGGTCGAACCGGCTTCGAGGTCGCCCGCCTGGGCGAGCAGTTCACCGTGGTCACCGGTGGCGAGGAACGCTGGCAGTCGGTGCGTTATGCGCTCAAATCCGTGGGCAAGGTAGACCTGGTGGTGGTGCACGACGCGGTACGGCCCTTCGTCACCCGGAAGGTTCTGAAGGACGCCCTCGCGGCGGCTCTGGTGACGGGGGCGGCGGTGGCGGCGCTCATGGCCACCGACACGGTAAAACTGTCAACCAGGATGAGCACGGTCAAGATGACCGTTGACCGCCGCCGGGTCTGGCTGGTGCAGACCCCCCAGTGCTTCCGCTACGATCTGTTGCGCAGGGTTTACGACCAGGACGACAACCGACTCGCGGGGGCAACCGACGACGCCCAGCTCGTTGAGGCCCTGGACCGACCGGTGAAGCTCATCCCCGGCCACCGGCAGCTCTTCAAGATTACCACCCCCGAGGACCTGCGCTGGGCCGAGCTGCTTCTAAAGAGCAAACAGGTGGTGGATTGATGGAGGCGCCCGTCGCCCGGTACTGGGAGCCCGCCGAGGACGACGTGGTCCTGTGCACCCTCTGCCCCCGCCGATGCCGTATCCAGCCTGGGAAGAGGGGCACCTGCCGCCTGCGCGAGAACGTCTCCGGGAAGCTCATCGCCGCCGCCTACGGGCGCACCATCGCGCTCTCGATAGACCCGATGGAGAAGAAGCCGCTCTACCACTTCCAACCCGGCTGGGCCATCCTCTCGGTGGGCCCCAACGGTTGTAATCTCCGGTGCGGCTTCTGCCAGAACTACAACTCCAGCCAGCTCGAGGCGCCCACGAGTCACGTCTCGCCCGAGGAACTGGCTCGGATGGCCGACCGGCCCGGCTGCCGCGGTGTCTCCTTCACCTACACCGAGCCGCTGGTCTGGTTCGAATACGTCATGGACGCGGCGGAGGCCTGCAAGGCGCGCGGCCTCGCCACGGTCTGCGTCTCCAACGCCTACCTCGAGCCCGAGCCCTTCGAGGAGCTGTTGGGGGTGATTGACGCCTTCAACTTCGACTTAAAATCCATGAGCGACGACTTCTACCGCGATTTATGTGGAGGCGAGCTGGAACCGGTCCTGGCGATCATCGAGCGGGCGCTTGACTCTCACGCCCACGTGGAGATTACCAACCTGGTCGTCCCCGGCTACAACGACTCCCCGACACGCCTGCGGGAGCTATGCTCCTGGATCGCCGAACGGAACCCCCGCACGCCGCTACACTTCTCCCGCTACCACCCGTCGTGGAGGTTCTCCGACCCGCCCACCCCGCGCAAGACCCTCCTGCGCGCCTTTAACGTCGCCAAGGAGGCGGGCCTGGAGTACGTTTATCTGGGGAACGTCTACGCCGAGGCCAAGTATTCCGACACGCACTGCCCCAAGTGCGGGGCGGTTCTGGTCCGCCGCTCGGGCTACCGGACCGAGCTGGCCGCCCTCGATGGCGAGCGCTGCGCGGCCTGCGGCGCCGACGCCGACTTCGTGAACCTCTGACAATGCGCTGGAGTGTAGAATACACTCAGAAACGGATAAAAGAGGTCGGACGGCACCTTCGAATCACGGAGAGCACGGAAAACCCATCGCCTAGATTATGAAGAAAATCCGCATCGCATTGATTTTTGGCGGCAGGTCGGGGGAGCACGAGGTCTCGCTCATCTCGGCGCGCTCCTTCATCGAGGCCCTGGATCCCGCGCGCTTCACGGTCATCCCCGTGGGCATCACCCAGGAGGGCCTCTGGCTCGCCGGGCCGGGGATACTCGAAGAGCTGGAAAAGCGGGCCGACTTTTTGCCCAAAGGCAAGCCCGGTCCGCCAACAACGGACATCTCTCCGGCGACGCCGATGCCCGAACCGGCAGGCGAGACAGCCAACTTGCCACAGCCCTTCGCCGAGGCCGACGTCGTCTTTCCCCTCATTCACGGCACCTACGGCGAGGACGGATGTCTCCAGGGGCTCTTCGAGCTGGCCGACCTGCCCTACGTCGGCGCCGGGGTCCTGGGCTCGGCTCTGGCCATGGACAAGCTCGCCGCCAAGGCGGTTCTTACCGCAGCCGGGTTACCGCTCGGGTCCTACCTGGGCCTTACACGCGCCGAGCTCGAGGCGGACCTGGAGGGGGTCAAAATACGGATCGAGGCGAAGCTCACCTACCCCCTCTTCGTCAAGCCGGCCAACCTCGGCTCCTCGGTTGGTATCACCAAGGTCCACGACGCCTCGGAGCTCGCGACGGCGTGTAAGCTCGCCGCCTCCTACGACCGCCGGATCATCGTCGAAAAGGGAATAGAAGGTCGCGAGATCGAGTGCGCCGTGCTCGGCAACGACTCACCCGAGGCCAGCGTTCCCGGGGAGATAGTTCCCGCCCGCGAGTTCTACGACTACGACGCCAAGTACGTGGAGGATTCGCGGCTCCTCATCCCGGCTCCGCTCACCCACGCCCAGACCACCGAGGCCCGGCGCCTGGCATTGGAGGCCTTCACGGCTCTCGATATCTCCGGCATGTCCCGGGTGGACCTGTTCCTCGAGCGCGCCACCGAACGATTTTTAGTAAACGAGGTCAATACCATCCCAGGCTTCACCCCGATCAGCATGTATCCCAAGCTGTGGGTTGCCTCGGGCTTGAGCTACAATGACCTGGTGGCCCGGCTGGTCGAGCTGGCTCTGGAGCGTCACCGCGACCGCCGCCGAACCCGCCGGAGCTACGATTCATCGAAATCGAAGGGGAGGGAAAAAATATGAAGCCGAGCGAACTTGCCCGTTCCAGCTTCTTCAGGGACCTCTCGCCACCCGAGCTGGCCGATATCGCCGCCCTGATGACCAAGGATTACTTCCAGAGCGGGGAGACGATCTTCGAACAGGGCACGCTGGGCGATTACTTCTTTTACATCGCCTCGGGCGCGGTGCGTGTCTGGCTTCACCTCGAGGATGGAGGCGCCAGGGAACTGGCCGTCCTCGGGCCGGGGCAGTTCTTCGGCGAGCTGGCCCTTCTGGACAGGGAACCGCGCACCGCCGGAGTAGAGGCCATCGAGAACTGCGAGGTCTGGAAACTCGAGCGCGAGGAATTCCTAAATCTCCTGCGAAACAACGCCAGCATGGCCGTCAAGCTACTCCAGATTGTCGGAAGCCGCCTCCGCAGCGCCGACGAGATCATCCAAAAGCTGTCTTCCCGTTGACCGGACATCCCAGACGCAACAAACGGCGGGAATACCCGCCGTCTTGACCTTTCACCCGTTCCATGCTATTTTTCCACCCGCTCCGAGGCGCTAGCTCAGTCGGTAGAGCAACGGCCTTTTAAGCCGTGGGTCCTGGGTTCGATCCCCAGGCGCCTCACCACCAACGCAATGCGTTGGATCAAGGCTCCGCGAGGAAAAGCTTGAAAAATCGGGTAAGTAATCTCCGCGAGCGACGCTCCCGTTGGTCGCTCCCCTTCGGCAATAAGTTAGGGAGCACAAACACGGCACGCTGGACCGCAGTACCGCGGGGACAGGTTTTAGTTAATTTGTAAACAACTGCCGCGAGCGGATCGCTCAGTCCCCTTCGGCGCCTTACAGCCAACGTAGCGCGTTGGATCGCAGTCCCACGGGGACAGGTTTAGTTAATTTGTAAACAACCGCCGCGAGCGGCGCGTAACTAATAGTTCCCGTTGGTCGCTCCCCTTCGGCAATTAGTGAGGGGGCACAAACGCGGCGCGTTGGAACACAGTTCCGCGAGGTGGGTTATCAGAATACGGTAGTCTTATTCCGTAAGCGGTATCTTGATTCCCCTGATGCACCCGAGATGTGTATCTATTGGGGTGACGGCCCCATCGTCTAGTGGTTAGGACACCGCCCTTTCACGGCGGCAGCACGAGTTCGATTCTCGTTGGGGTCACCATCTGTTCAAGGGAGAGCTACCAGGCTCTCCCTTTGTGTAGATTATCGAACTTTCGACTAAACGACCTCGGTCTTCCGGACGGTTGAGTTGGCCGGGATCGCCGTGACCGACAGCCAGATTGCCTAAAGGATGATTCTCGTCATCCAATCCGATACCCGCCTTACCCCGCACTGTTCGACGTCTGTACTAAGCATTAAAAAAACCGGGGGCGCGGCCCCCGGTCATTCAACGAAAAACGTTAATCTGTGTCGGTGCTACCGGTCCCGGGCTTCGTCGCGCTCCTGGTTCCAGAGGACCCACTCGGTCTGTTCGAGGGGGTCGTCGGCGGTGAAGGCGCCCTTCTCGACGATCTTGCCGTCGGGACCGACGACGATCTGCTGCATACCGGTGATGAGCTTGAGCCGCCACTCCTCCTCGGTGACTTCGTACGGTCCAGCGACCTCGTGGGGTCCGACCACCTCGTGGCGATCTTCGCCCTCGCCGCCCGTGCTCTCGGTTTCCCAGAAACCGGGGCCGAGGATGGCCATCATCGGGTCCCAGAGCTCCACGGCGCCGGAGTAGACGCGCAGCATGGTGGTGCCGTCGCCGGCGACGTTGACGCGGTATGTCGTGCCGCGGCAGGCGGTGCCCATGATATCCGAGGTGATGACGAAGGATTCGTCGTCGCCCAGGCCCTCGACGGCGGCCCAGATGTCCCCCTCCTCCACCTGGAAGAGGGTGTCGTTAAAACCCTCGCGGCTTTCTTCGAAGAGCTTGACCACGTCTATCGTTGTGCGCGGAGCCAGACGGATCACACTCGCTTCGTTCAGTGTCAGCTCGGCGCGTGATTCCACGTAGGTCCGGACCTTGTAACCCTTGGTGACCTTGGAGTTCAACAGGGCCTGCTCCCACTCCTCGAGCTCGACCTGCTTCTTGACGACTTCGCCGTCCACGTAGGTGAAGATCGCCTCGGACTCGTCGTCCTGGGCGTAGAGGATGCCGGCGGCGAGGGCGACGGTGATGAAACCTAGAATACCAATCGCACGGCGCATTCTGGGACCTCCCGGTTTGGGCAAGGCGCGCGGGGCTTGAAATCCGTGTTTGAAAGTTAGGTAACTATAGCGCAAATCGGCCCCCGTTTCCAGGGTTTTTAAGAATACATCCATTTTACATAAATACGATTTTGAATATCTTCTAAGTAAGCTATTAATCCTTCATCAGTCTGCCAACGTTCACTTTCTTTAAATCTAGGCATAACTTGGCCTTTTATAATTTGTGCCAATTTATTCCACTTCTTACCGTTTTCAAGAGATGAATTATCAACATCCCAATAATAAGATATTAACGATACAACAGAGTATACATACATTAACCGTACGATTATATCATGATTAAGCCCATAATCAATTTTTCTGATAAATGGTTTCAAAATAATGTGTAGATCCTCTTTAACAACTTTATTTATTTTGGTCACCCATTTCTCCGTGGTTCCATCACTACAAAATGCAAGACACCATGCACAGGTTTCAATTATTTGAACATCATATTTTACAAACAACGACTTTCTATTTTCATTATTAACATCGTTTTTGTAACCGAGATGTGAATACAATATATCTAACCATAAATCGGTGAGTTTATCGTGCGTTATTTTTAACCTATTAATCAATGGTTTAAAAATTTTGTTCGTAATTTTTCCTGCCCATCTACCATCACGGCTATTTGATAATTGATAAATTACACTCATTAACTCAAGAGCAGATAAATTATTCGGCCAAGAATTTAATAGTTCTTTTTTAACAACCTTAATACTATCCAAGATACCAGTTACATTAACAGTCCTATCACTTTCATTTTGCCACCACATTTGGTGAAGATACTCGGCAAGGCTTAGCGTATATTCGTATTCTGTTGGTAGTGCTCTTAATATTGCAATTGCCTGGCTTATATTAAGTTCCTCAGAGTGAATCTCTTTATCTTCTAACATTCTGAGATGAATTAGGCCCTGAACTCCCAGAGAACGTAGGCTTGGCAAACTACTAGTAATTAGATCTTTAATAAAATTAATATTATACTGATAAATTTCATCAACACATTCATTAATAAAAGTTAATAGCAGTTCAACAATATTCTTAATATAAACTTTATTATTTTCCTTTCTTAAAATATCTGTTAATTTTTCAATATATTTGGTAATTGATTTAAGTTCATATTTGAATAAATATTTCAAAGCATAAACTACACCCCAATCTACACCATAATGCCGAAAGTTAAAGATATGCTCGGCATCGTGTAGACAATCCTTAAAAGATCTACTAATGAATTTTCTCATCCATTTTTCCTCACCAGATAATTTCAATTTTTCATTACGATCTCGCTGATGTAATGATGGGTATTCATTAATATAATTATAAAGTTGCTTATTAAAAATGTACTTACTAGATTCACTAATAATAGTAAATCTATCACCTAAATACCTATCATTAGTCAGTGCTATTCTTGCGAAGTCTGTCCACAGCTCAATGAATCTACACTTGTTGTCATGTTTGAAAAATGCTTTTCTAATCTTCCAGTACCAATTTCTAATAAATGAATGTGTTGTATCCAACTTCTCAAGATAACTGATAAATGAACTGATACATTTTTCTTGATCAACGGGATATACTAGGGATTTATTAATTAGAAAACCGTTTTTACGAAGTGATTTCTTTAACTGTTGTATACTTAGATTAAGATAATTTCTTTTCCTTAATAATATTGAGAAAAACATCCGAGGATTAATTAAACTATCCAAACCTGTAGGATGTGTTTTTACCTTATGGGTCATTTTAGATGAATATAAAATATCTACTTTATGTTTAGGCTTGCCCGTTCTTGAATTTTTTGGGGGATTTCTAAGCTCTTGAACTTCATCAATAACACGCTTGGCAAGATTTTGAGGATACTGTATATTACTTAAAGTTTTTCCTGATCTAGTTAATTGTATAGACCTTGAAAGATTATAAGCTTCATCACCAGTCTTTTTATTTATAATCCAATTACGATCGTGGAAAACCTTTTTATCTACCTTTATGTTAACAAGCTCAATACTAATCTCTTCCCATGCAAAATCAATATCATTACATTTATCAATTAAACTATCCATTCTTAACTTACCTTTTTTTAAATCATCTGATTGTAATTCGCAATTAACTAATACTTCGAATTTGACCTCATTGCTTTGCCTGTCATCCTGTTTCATCGAATCATAAATTAATTGTAAACCAGTTTCATCAAAATAAGGGTCAGCAAAAATTATCTTTTCAGTATTAGAATTTCTCACTTTTTCCTTAAAAGAGTCGACAAAATCTTCTTGCCCGTATGTGCCCTTTTGAGTATCACTTTTTGAAAACAAACTACTAACTACTTTCTTAACTTCATCAAGCGAATTACTCCAGGATTCCTTTCTTCTACCCCACACTGCCCAACCGTTTTTATAATAAAGGGCCCAACTGCCATCCTCTTCTAATTTCCAAATTGCCACATCAAAATCGCTCACCTGTTCATCAGTAACAAATTCTGAACAGCAGCTGCCACGGTAGATTTCCACTTCCTTTATTTGGTCAAACACAATTGCATGTGTATTCCGAATACAACAATGAACAAGTAACTTTGTACCGTTAGGCATTAAAACGTTATTAACCTTAATTGATACACCCTTTGCTGTATTTAAAACACGTCCATGACGCATTTTTCCATTACTATCCGGAACCAAAATTGTATTTATAGAAACTAGTGAATTTTCATAATCATCCGAGAATGGTAAATTAAGGAACTCAATATTTCCAAGCCGTCCACAATCACTACCAGTGAACTGAATACCCGTGTCTTTTTCCAAACATTCTAAGCACTTTTTTATCTGTGAATCTTTTAAAGTATCATACTCAATTGGAAACAGGTCACCTTTATTCAAACTAAATAATGAAGCACAAAACGCAGGAATATCATAGCTAGGACTAAGCCACGATTTTGCTACTTCCTTACGAAGAAGTCCATCAATCTCAATTTGGTAAAAAACCGGGGGTCGAAAATAAAAGCATTCAGCAATTTCCGAGTCCGAACCTAAATTAAAACTGGAAATGTCATTAAGTAAGATATTAAGGTCGTAGTAAGAACTTGCATCAATTAGCGAATATCCTTCTAATAACTTAGTAATTATGTTTAAAATTGTTGTAGATTTCTGAAATAGAGAGATTCTTAATAACCGTGCATTCCCAGACAACCCAGGAACATGATATATCGCCCACTTTTCAGATGTAGGATGTGTTGTTCTAATTACCCATCCGTATAAAAGAGTAGTCGTTGAAGAATCCTTTAGAAACCAAATTTGTAAAGCGCAAGTAGAGTCATCGCAAAGCAGAGGCTTCATTCTGTAATCATCTTTTAAAGATGTTATCTGGGAAGATAAAGTACTCATTGAATTTTGCTCCTGAATCTTTAGATACTTAATTTAGTACAAAATTCTAGTAGCTTTGTCAACCCCTACTAAGAATTGCCAACAAGTGGCGCCTATGCTACTCTGTCGGACGTAAATCTACTCGTGAGGCCCGTTTGCTCCACCGCCACGACAGGGTCACCGCAGCCATCCTGGTCGCGGGAGATCTTATACTCTCCTTCGCCGCTGTGGCGCTGGCCTACCAGATACGCTTCGGTTGGAAGGTCGCAGGCGACCTCATCGGCCTCCCGGATAATATCCCCAGCTTCTTCGCCTACCTCCCATTCGCACTGATGGTAGTCGTGTCCACGGTGGCTGTGTTCGCCGGTAACGGCCTTTACACCCGCCGCCGACTCCACGGCCGCTACGGCGAGTTTTTCGCCATAGTCAAGAACGTCACACTGGTGCTCGTCATCGCCTACGGGGCCAAGTTCATCATCCAGACGGAGATGCTTTCGCGTTGGCTGATGACCTTCTTCTGGGCGATAGACATCATTTTCGTGGGTGTATTCCGGGCGCTGGTGCGGTGGGTGGGAGAGCGCGTCCGACGGCGCGGGGTGGACCTCCGTCGGGTGGTGATCGTTGGCGCCGGGTCTCTGGGGCAGAAGGTGGCCGAGAAGCTGGCGGCGCACTCCGAATATGGCTACGAACTGGCGGGCTTTCTGGGCGATCCCGATAGCAACGGCCTTGAACTCCTCGGGGGGTACGAAGACCTGGAGCGGATCCTCGTCGAGAAACGTCCCGACGAGGTCTTCATTGCAGTTCCCGCCGAAGAACGGCACCGACTCCTCGAGTTCTTCGATGCCTGCGAGTACGAGGGGATTAACGCCTCGGTGGTGCCGGACATGATGGAGGTGCTCATCGGGCGTTCCATCAACCGGGCTCAGATCGAGGATATGGACGGCATCCCCCTGATCGGTGTGCGCCAGGTGCCGCTCCTCTCGATGTGGAGCCGGATCCTCAAACGGAGCTTCGACCTGGTCGTCTCCATCT
>SDBS01008024.1_pt1 | contig 10229 bp, 6 predicted proteins | sample 2277091 | NCBI WGS metagenome assembly SDBS01 (sample SAMN10404972, study PRJNA504765) | marine sediment metagenome | isolation source: marine sediment core GS10_PC15, 163 cmbsf | place: Arctic Ocean: Southern Knipovich Ridge | collected 2010 | reverse complement strand
GACGCCCCAGGCTGTCTTATCGAACATGTAGTCCTTGTGATTGACCTTGCTGTTGAGATATTCGAGACAGATGGTGACTTTTTTCTTTTCGGCGTATCCGGCAATTTGCTTTAGAGCGATGACAGTATTGTCAACACCGATATCGTCAGGCATACCCGCCCTGTTGCCGGGGAAGGTAATTACATTTGGGAATTTATATTCGGCAGTCGCATCGATTGCCGACCGGATGCTTGCGAGGCATTGCTTGTGATTCTCTTTTCTGTTTAGCCCTTTCGTCAGGCCGTGCGTACTCACCATTGAGCAGACAAGGCCGTGTTTTTTAAGCGTAGCGAAGTCGTTGGGTCTAAGTAAGTCGATTGCTTTTATGCCCATCTTCTTGGATATCGTACAAAGTTCGTCAAGTGAGAACTTCCCATAACACCACTTGCTGACGGATTGGTTGATGCGATCATTCTTGACGATTCGTTTGACGTCGGCCGGTGCGAGGGCCTGTCCGGTGCGGGCCAATGAGCCGGTAACTGCACCAGCAGCCATCAGAGATGTATTGCGAATAAAAGCACGTCTTGAGAGCTTGTCTTCTTTCATCGGTTTTCTCCTTTTCAATTTTGTGTTGGTTCTAAAATTCCATAATCACCCGTTATAAATATTGTGTTAAGCCATTAGCCGTTCTTTAAGAGAGTTGACCAGTTCAATCGTTTTATCAGTTGCTTTTTCAATCGGAACCTTTTGTCTTTCGGATTCACATCGCAGCTTTATCTCGACGTTTCCCATGGCGACAGATTTTTTACCGACGGTAACTCTTATCGGTATGCCAATCAGGTCGGCGTCTTTAAATTTCACTCCACCGCGTAAAATTCTGTCGTCTAACAATACGTCAATACCATTGTCGAGTAACTGCTGATAGATATCCTCGGCCACCTTGGCAACTTTTTCATCATCTTGATTGACAGAAGTAACTAACACCTCGAACGGAGCGATACTAATCGGCCAGATAATGCCGTTGTCGTCATTGCCGAGTTCAATAGCAGAGGCAAGAATGCGATTTATCCCGATACCGTAACAGCCCATAAGACAGGGTGTTTCCCGCCCATCCGGCCTAAGAAATTTTGCTCCGAGTTTCTCGCTATATTTAGTTCCGAGCTTAAAGACCTGCCCAACCTCGATACCCTTCTTAAAAAGCAGCTTTTCGCCGTTATGCGTATCGCCTTCGAGGGCGCAGCGAATGTCTGCAACGATAACGTTTTCGTCTTCGAGCGGAAAGTCTCTGCCGGGAACAACGTTTTTAATGTGATAGTCGGTCTTGTTGGCACCAGTTACGCCTACCGCCATTGCAGCTACGGCGTGGTCGATAATCATTTTTGAAACCTTATCGACAATTCCTATTGGACCGGCAAAGCCGACCTTCGCGCCGGTAACTTTTTCGATAGTTGCCTCATCAGCCAATTCTATGTGCTTGCCGCCAACAGCCAGCCGTAACTTCTCCTCATTAACAGCATGATCGCCACGAATAAGTAAGGCTATTGTTTCATCGTCAGTGGAGTAAATCATAGTTTTTACCATTTGCCTGGTTTTTGTCTTTAGAAACATACAGACGGCTTCGATGGTGCCGAAATTCGGGGTGTGGAATTCTTCCTTTGGTGGAATATCAGCATCAGTTTTTTCTTTTGTCAAAGGGTCCACTGCTGCCCTTTCGAGATTTGCCGCATAAGAGCCGTCTTCGGTATATACGATAGTGTCTTCGCCGGATTCGCATGGAACGGTGAACTGGTGTGAGCCGGAGCCGCCCATTTCGCCGGACTCGGCCTCGACAATCACGTATTCAAGTCCGCAACGTTTAAATATACTGCAATACGCGTCGTACATTGCTTTATATGATTTGTCGAGACTTTCAGGGTCCGCATCGAAGCTGTAGGCGTCCTTCATAATGAATTCGCGGGACCGAATGGGGCCAAACCGCGGGCGGAACTCATCGCGAAACTTGGGACTTATCTGATAAAGGTTGATGGGTAGCTGCTTATACGATTTTATCTCACCGGCGACTAAGGTCGTAAATACCTCCTCAGCCGTAGGGCCGAGGACATGCATTCGACCATGGCGGTCTTCGAGGCAGAACATTGTCGGGCCGTAATCGGTGCTGCGACCGGTCCTGTCCCAAAGCTCTTTGGGCTGCATCGAGGGGACAAGGATTTCCTGTGCACCGGCTTTGTTCATTTCCTCGCGTACGATTGCGATAACCTTGAGCAGGCTGCGCCAGCCTAACGGCAAATAAGTATATGTGCCGCTGGCGACTTTGCGTATTAGGCCGGCCCGAATCATCAATTTGTGACTGGCTGTTTCTGCATCGGCGGGAATTTCTTTGACCGTTGGTATAAACATCCGGCTGTATCTCATTTTCGTCCCTTGTATTTGGCAAATTGATTATTTAACTACTCACCAATTAACTACTCACCACTCACTATATATTGAGCAAGTTTATAGTCCAAAGGATGAATGTTTGCAAGGATATTTCGTAACTGGTGGGGAAGAAACTGCAGCAAGCAACAAAATTTGCGCTTAATTTTCTTGCAATATAGAACTGCCGGCTGTAAAGTTAGCCAAATTTATCTAATCTAAAAAGGGATTTCCCTTGAACAGAAGCCAGGGCGATTAGCTCAGTTGGCAGAGCAGCTGACTCTTAATCAGCGGGTCACAGGTTCGAGTCCTGTATCGCCCATTCGAAAACGCGGTTTCACTATCGTTACCGCGTTTTTTTTGTTCGCCAGTGTTCGCTGGAAGTCGCTGCTGGGTGCTGATTTGTCCAGTATTTGTCCAGTCATTTCCAGTAACATTCTCGTCATAGGTACCGGTTTTGATTGCTTTTTGTCTTTCCTTGCTCGGTTGCGATAGATTCGGTAAGTTGGCAATTGCTTCAGATTTCTGCCCCCTTAGTGTATGTGTATAAAGTGACATCGTTAGATTTATATCACTATGACGTAAAATATCCTGGGCTACTTTCGGATGGGCTCCGCTTGCAGCCAGTAAACTCCCGGTAGTATGTCTCAAAGCATGGAAATCCACATAACGTTCAGCATCATCAACATAAGGGATTCCTGCAGCAGCCAAATCTTCTTTGAGCATATCTGCCGTTTTTATTGGTACCTTGAAGGCCTTAGTATTTGGTGTTTTGCTTGATAGAAAAACTTGTAAATCAATAGCAGTATCTTTTCGCAACGGCAGAATCGCCACTTTTTTATTTTTCGTGTACCTAATTTCAGCGGTAACTGTCAAATTGTTGAAATCGAACGAGGACCTTTTGAGGCTTCGCAGTTCTTTAGCCCTCAGGCCTGTTTCGATTGCCAGACGATATAACAGAGCTCTTTCGTATCCAGTCATTCCAAATCGCTTGGATCCCTCTTTTGTAGTTTCTAACAAGTGCCGTATCTGGTTGGGCTCAAGTGGCCGTCTATCGTGTCGGCGGTCCATTTTCTCATTCGCACATTCCAAGTGTGAGACTGGAGATTCACTGGCTCGCCTATCTTGTACCATCCACCGGCAAAACTGCTTTACAGCTTTCAGATGAAAATTAAATGTTCTTGCAGATATTGGGCCAAGGTCTTTTGATTTTCTTTTCTTAACCTTTTTGTCATTGATTTTTTCGATCTCTACAATTTCAACTTGTATCCGAAACTCAGATATTTTCTGGAGTATTTGACTTGCTGAAATATCACCCCAGTAAGTGAACTTGCAAGCATCAAAGATTCGCCTCAAAGCCTGAATAGTTTGATTAATATGTTTTTTAGTTCTACTTTTTGCTAATAATGATTGTGTGGAATCAGCCAATTTAATGCTGGCTGGTCTTGAAGAAGGCACGTCGATGTTTGTTAGATAATTATTTCACCACCCATAGGTTCGAGCGGAAGTTTGGAACCGCTAAGTTTCTTTACAACCTGTCGGATTTCTTGATTAACTTTGCTGCAAAAATCCCTACTGAAAAGCTAATAAATGCGATTTTGCATTTTGACACGATATTTGTTTTAGTATCCATGGGCTTAAAGCTCGGATTTGGTGCATCTTCATCTGGCGCGAATTGAAAAGGGCAGTGGCGCTGGGACTCTGAATCTGTGTTTTCAAAAATAAAGTGTGAGAACACTTGCGGTGTGGATACTACGGGATATAATTCGGCACAGGACGTCAGAAATGCTCAACTTCTTTGAATGAATCGGCGATAGAGTAAAATTAGGGGGTAGCTAATGAAGTTTTCGCAAAAGCTGATTGTGTTATTCCTGGGGATTATGATACCCGCGAGCATAGCCATTTCGTATTGTGTCTATGCGTCAAATCTGAAGAGTTTGAAAAGACAGATAAAGCACAGACTGGAAGACTCTGCATTTCACGTAATGGACAAAATTGATAGAACATTGTTTCAGAAACTTGTGGATATAGAGATTTTAGCAGGTGATTCAATCATCTGCTCGCGAGATTCAACTCCAAAACAAATTACAGAGCGATTGATGGAGTGTAAAAAACTGCACAAAAAATACGTTTCTTTGTCATTCTGTAATACAGACAGCGTAATCGTTGCTGATACGGATAGATTGAATATAGCCCGTGAACTCCACAAGTCGAAGTGTGTGGAGAAAGCTCTGCAGGGAAACATGTGTAAAAACGGTGAAATTTGCATCCAAGAAGATTCTGAGGTACTCCAGATGGAATTTGCGGCTCCCGTCAGGGATGAAAACGGGGAGGTTATCGGGGCAGTTCTGTCAAGACTGTCTATGGCAGTATTGTATCAAATAACTGAGCAAGCTTGTGGCATTGATGAGTACCATGTAGAAACGAAAGATATGGAAATAGATTTGGTAGACAGAAATGGATTGCTACTTTATTCCAACTATAACAAAAAAGGGATTTTCAAGGATAATTTAGCAGATTATGAAAGTGTCAGGAGGTCTATGGCAGGAGAAAAAATAGGCATTTTGACGCATTATGAACCGTTCTCAAAGGAGAACGATGTTTTTGTCTTTGTCCGTGAGCAGGGCTATTTGGACTTTCAGGGAAATGGCTGGACCTTGTTGCTTCATACTCCCACAAAGATAGCCTTTTCCCCAGCTATTCGATTAAGAAACAGAATGATTGTTATTTTGTCAGTTGTAATTGTCTTAATCATTGCAGTCTCGCTGATTTTTTCGCACATGATTTCAAAGCCGATAAGTAAACTGAAAAATGCAGCGGCCGAGATTGGAAAAGGCAAATTAGATACAAAGATTGAGATTACCTCACGGGATGAAATCGGCAGTTTGGCTCAGTCTTTTAATGAAATGGTTTTGAATCTTAATAAGGTCACGGCTTCGAGGGATGCTTTAAACATCGAGATCACCGAACGCAAGAAGGCGGAGGAAGACCTTAAGAAAAGTGAAGAGAAATTTAGAAGTATTTTTAATAATGCCAACATTATGATTTTTGGAACAGATAGTAAGGGGAATCTTCAATACTTTAATAAAAAAGCTGAAAAAGTTTTAGGATATTCTCAAAAAGAAGCTATTGGAATGAATAATATGCTTTTACATCCTCCAGAACAAAGAAAAGAGATATTAGAAAAATTTAGAGTGCATGTTTCTGGAAAATTAAAAGAGAATTTAGAGCTTGGCTATATTACAAAATCAGGAAAAAGGCTTGTAGGGAGCATGGCACAGACTATCTTTACAGATTCCACAGGAAAAGAGTGGTTTTTTGGACTTGTGCAGGATATCACTGAACGCAAGAAGGGGGAGGAGGAGATTATTCGCGCCAAAGAAGAGTGGGAGCGTACCTTCATGACCGTGCCGGACCTGATAGCCATCATCAACAAGCAACACAGAATCGTTCGGGTCAATAAGGCGATGGGCGAGAGGATGGGTGTTGCGCCGGACGAGGCAATGGGAATGATTTGCTATGAATGCATTCACGGAACGAAAGAACCACCCAACTTTTGTCCACTTACCAAACTACTGGCTGATGGCCAGGAGCATACGGAAGAAATTTACGAGGAACATCTCAGCTGCCACTTTATTGTATCCGTCTCACCTCTGCGCGACGACGACGGTTCTCTTTTGGGTTGTGTTCATATCGCTCGCGACATCACCGAGCGCAAACAGACAGAAATGGAAAAAGATGCACTGCGCAAGAATCTGGAGTCTTTGTGGGGTCTGGCTCAACTGGCCGAGCAGGATTTGAATACTCTGTGTGACTATGTGCTGAAGGAAATCGCCGAAATAACCGCAAGCCGTTATGTTTCCTACGGTTTTCTGAGTGAGGATGAGAGCGAAGACATCGTGTATTCCTGGTCACCGGATGTAATGGAAGAATGCAAAATGCAGGATAAGCCCCGCATATTTCCAGTTGAAAAAGCCGGGCTATGGGCAAATGCTATTCGAAACCGTGCTCCCATGATAATCAATGACTACGACAAAGCGCATCCTGGCAAGAAAGGATTGCCGGAAGGGCACGTTCCGCTCAAGAGACTTATGGTCGTGCCCGTATTCAGTAAAGGGCGGATCACTGCGTTGGCTATCGTTGCCAACAAGGAGGCGGAATACCAAGAAGAGGATATAAAACAATTAAGCGCTTTCATTACCAGCGCCCAGACTATCATAGACCGCAAGAAGGCAGAGGAAAAGGCGCGCCAGCGTCAGACAGAACTCATTCACGTTTCGCGTTTGAGTACCATAGGGCAAATGGCATCTGAACTCGCACACGAATTGAATCAGCCGCTATGTGCGACATTGGCACATCTTGAAGGTAGCCTGAATATGGTCAAATCGGACTCATCGGATACAGCCAAAATCATCAGAAAGATGGAAACCGCCATAAAGCAGATTGACCGGGCAGGTAAAATTGTTTCTCGCGTAAAGAGCTTTGCAATGAAGGGTATGGGGAAACGAAGTACCGTTTTTATTAACAATGTCATTCATGATTCCATGGATTTTATGGAAAGAGAAATACAGTATCATCACATTGCTTCTGAGCTTGATCTGGATGAGAAAATCCAGCCGGTATTTGCTGATCCAATACAAATCGAGCAGGTCATCTCGAATTTGATTCAAAACGCAATTGAAGCAATGGCAGATACCCCAAAGGAACAACGCAAACTAACAATAGTCATGAAAATGCTGATTGATTCATTAGAAGTTGCAGTCAAAGACACCGGCAAAGGGATAAGCAAGGATGAAATGGAGAATATTTTTGATTCTTTCTTTACGACCAAAAATGAAGGATTAGGAATCGGGCTGTCCATCAGCAAATCCATAGTAGAATCCCACAACGGACGAATATATTTCAGACAGAATCCTGGTCATGGTGTCACATTTTTCTTTACTTTGCCGCTAAGAGCAAAAAAATCATAGTCGAAGCTTGGAACTTCTGGTATCATCCTTGGAGTTAAAACGGCGACAGGAGCAGGCAGGTATGGATGACAAACCGATAGTCTTTGTAGTTGATGATGACGATGCTGTGAGAGAAGGTATATCAGATTTAGTCGAGAGTATGGATTTGGAGTCTCAGTGTTTTGCTTCGGCGGAAGATTTCGCGCAAATGTATAGACCCGGTAAGCCGGCGTGCCTGCTGCTTGATGTGCGTATGCCGGGGATGAGCGGGATGGAGCTTCTGTCAATTTTAGCTGAAGAGGAGACTTTTATTCCAACAATTATTGTTACCGGCCACGGCGATATACCAATGGCTGTCGAAGCCTTAAAGATTGGGGCAGTTGATTTTGTCGAAAAGCCATTCAGAGAGCAGGATTTGTGGATGAAGATTAAGAAAGCTCTTTCGAGTAGTATAGACTTCAAGAACACACAAACTCAGCTGACGGATTTGAAGAATAAGCTCTTATCTTTGACTTCAAAAGAACGGGAGGTATTGCGATCGCTTGTAGCCGGACAGGCGGATAAACAGATTGCAAATGAATTAAACATGAGCCGTCGGGCCGTTGCTTATCACCGCGCCAATATTTTAGATAAGATAAAAGTTTCAAGTGTCGTCGAACTGGTATCCTTGCTCGCCAGTTTAAATATTTCGCCCTAACCAACCACTTCAATCCAGCATATCGTGTAGGCAACTTAGTCGAGCAGCCAATTTGGTTGTTGCGTTGCCGTTTTGGAAGCTTGTTTGTGGTCTGCAATTACCGATATTTCTAAGAGAGATCGAGAAATATTGAAACAGGTTCGGCTGGGGGAACACAAAATCGCCGAGGAACAAAAGATTAGAGCCTTGCTGGTTCAAGGCTCTTTGAATGTCAGGCAAAAAACCCGATTCTTTAAGACAGGCCTTATATTCTATTGGAGAATAGATTTTGGAACGCGTACATATCGAAGATGAATTGAGAGATTATCGTGAAAAAATGTATCGGGCAGAACGATTGGCATCACTTGGGACTATAGGCTCAGCTTTTGCACACCAGCTAAATGAGCCATTAAGTGTAATCCGCATGTCCATTCAGAAAACACTGCGGTATCTACATAAGACCGGCTGTCCTGAGATCGTCAAAGAAATACTCGATGACAGCCTCAATGAAGTTTCAAAGGCAAGTTCAGTGGTTAAAGGCTTCCTTGCTTTAGGTCACACATCTTCTAAAGCAAGGATTAGCAATATTAATATTAATAAGATAGCGGTAAAGACAGCAGCGATATTTACTGAAATAGCCAAGAACGTTAAAATTAAATTGATTGTTGATGATAACCTGAAAAAAATGCCGACTATTAAGGGTATAGCAGGCGAGATCGAGCAGATGTTCTTTATTCTGGTTCAAAATGCTATACAGGCTGGGAAGGCTAATAAGAAACAATGGCTTAAAATCAGCGGCAGTGCAAAAGAAGACCAGATTGAACTGAAGTTTTCCGATAACTGCGGCGGTATTGAACGGGATAATTTAGATAAGATTTTTGAACCGTTTTTTACAACTAAGCCTGCTGATCAGGGAACTGGTCTTGGACTCACGATATTACAGCAGATTGTGACATATTATAACGGCAGCGTACGAGTTGATAGTGAGTTTGGCCAGGGAACAACATTTTACATAACATTACCAATAATAACAAGGTGAATACACAAATAACAAATATGGATACGGCAACAAAACAAGCCAGTATTTTCCTTGTTGATGATGAGGCTAGTATATGCAAAATAGTTCGGCTTACTCTGGAAGAAGAACTGCCGTGTTATGTAAGCTGCTTTGAGAATGCAGCAGATTGCCTGGAAGCATTAAAGGACGAGCAGAAGCGATGCAGTCTGCTTATTACTGATATCAAGATGCCCGCGATGGATGGTATGACATTGCTTGCCAAGGCCAGGCAGTTACGGCCATTATTGCCGATTTTGATTATAACCGGCCATGGTAATGTGCCAATGGTGAGCAAGGCTTTCAAAGTCGGAGTTTTGGATTTTATTGAAAAACCTCTGGACGAACAGGTTTTGCTGCCTGCAGTGGAAGCAGCTTTGAAACGAAGTGCCAGTACCGAAGACCTGGCAGGCAAACCTTTGACCGATTCGGAAATCAGGATTTTACGACTGATTGCTGAAGGCAAAAGCAATTCGGAGATGGCTGGCTTTCTACACAGGTCAGTCAGAACTATCGAAAGACACCGATATCAACTTATGCATAAATTGAACGTTAGCAGTCCAGTGGAGTTGACCAAAGTAGCTCTTGCCCTGGGGCTGACATCTCTGGAAATAAATTAGCAGCATATTTAAGTATTCAACCCATATTATCTGACATTCAGTCCTCATTTTATCATTTTACCGGGATAGGCATGCACAAATGCGTAGGTAGTATCCGCCAATTAGAATGAGTAGTATCCGCCATTAAGCCAGCCTTCAATTCAGCCGAAATTAAACAGTGAAAAATCGCCCTTAAAAAATTCGTCGGAAGCGGAAGCACTTTTAAGTTAATTTGCTCCCGTTTTGAGACGATAGAGAGATAATTGGCATATATGTTCTCAATTAGTTAGTTGGTTTTTGGGGAAACATTTAATAGCTGGGGGTTCTGAATAGCTACTGGGGGTTTTGAATCGTTATTGAATGGTATTACGGTCTATATCAATTTGCTCCCGTTTTGAGACGATAGAGAGATAATTGGCATATACGTTCTCAATTAGTTAGAGCATTTTAAGTTTTGGTGTACTGGTATCCACAGGATTCAAACCATCCTTTCGCATCGCTGGTAGTAACTGCTTCAAGTGCTTTGGCAATAGCATTTATCAGGGCTTTTTCTGTTCTGG
>SDBS01008023.1_pt1 | contig 10231 bp, 8 predicted proteins | sample 2277091 | NCBI WGS metagenome assembly SDBS01 (sample SAMN10404972, study PRJNA504765) | marine sediment metagenome | isolation source: marine sediment core GS10_PC15, 163 cmbsf | place: Arctic Ocean: Southern Knipovich Ridge | collected 2010 | reverse complement strand
GGAGAGCACTGGGCATTTATTTATTCTTCTTTTCTTTTTTCAATTTTCGCTTATCCTTTGGATTAAGCTGGGCCTTTTTCTGTTGTTCCCTTTTGCCTTTATCCTTTTTTCCCTTATCACCCAGATCTGTTTCTCCTTGCTTGAAAATAACTTACGTCGGACTGTAGCACCGAATGTATATCGCCAACAGGGGGAGTTGAACCCCCGACCTACTGATTACGAATCAGTTGCTCATAGTCAGACTTCTCCCTAATGTCACAGAAATGTCACAAATAGTGACTACTATCGCCTAGTTATGCCTACGGATGAGAATCTAAAAGAATAATATCTACCCCTTAAAATAATGGCTCCTAGGGTAGGACTCGATCCTACAACCTAGTGGTTAACAGCCACCCGCTCTGCTTTTCAGATAATCAGGTCTCTAAAATTTAAACAGACCTCTCCCCATGTGACAGGTGTGTGACAAATTCGATTGAAATATGCTGAAAATATGGTAAAGGGATTGAAATGAGCTAACCGCCCATCTAATTGAAAACACTTGAGTTACGGAGACTCTCTAGAATGTCGTCTTCCTCCGTGTGCCAAATAGGTGACAAATTTACCACTTTTTGGCCACTTTTTCCCTTTGGTTGGACATTTAAGGGATCACTTCAATCCAGCTAGTCTCTTCTTCGCATCGTCAACTTCAGGGAGGCCAGGATCGGCGTCTTTCCATCGGGAAATCTTCACGACATTGTAGATAATTTTTTAATGATTTACCATGTTCTTGAGAACTCGGGTTCGAGAAGAGAAGTTTATGTGGATTTCGGCTCAGGAACAACAGTAATGAAGGAAGCACTCTGATTCGGATTATAAAATATTTTAGTTTGATTAATTTCCTGATTCTATATATCTTTTCCAGACTTCACGATTTGAGCCGTTGTTAGAAGCTAGAGTCATCGTATCGCCTTTTATTTGAACTTCTGTGAGAAATTCCTCCCCCTTTTCTTTATCTTCACTAGCTTCTTCTGCATATAGTCGAATTCGATTTTCACTCAATGAGAACGTCCCTGATTCTGAAGCGTTCCGTGTACTTTTTATTCCGGCACGGGAGATATGCGTCGAGAAATTTACTTCATAGTTGGCATCTTTAAAACTTGCTGAGGCCTCAATCTCATCTGGTGAAGTATAGGTATTCTTATTCGATGTGTAGATATAACTTTGAAGTTTCCAGGAGCCAAGAAGTTTGTTCTTCAAGCTAGCATCCGAGGTTGTCTGAAATTTGATGGTTCGGGAAATCGCAGGACGTCCGAGAAGGCCCCCAAGACAGAATCCGAACAAATAATTTAAAAATGTTCTACGGTTTTGTTTCATAACATTAACTCCTTCTTTTATCGACTTCCAAAAAAAAGCGCTAACATATAGAGTATCCCAACGCTCCAATAAAGACTTATGAGAATAAATGCGTAGTTGGATGTAGGCCGGAAGGGAAAACTCCAAGCCAGAATAACTCCAGGTCCAAAACTCAGCAATGTAAGAAATAGGTAATCAGAATCGAAGGCACCGAGCATGTAGACACGCAAACTGACCAACAATGCGATAGTTATGGCGCACGGTAGTATCCAACTCGTCACACGTACTCCATAGACCTTGGCCAATGAGCGTGTTTTGGTCTTTAAGTCACTGGGTAGATCGCGGATATCAGCTACGGCGCGAGCACCAACCATTGAGAAGAAAAATACAAGGGCTATCCAAATCATCAATCCAGAGATCGTTCCCGTGGCAGCAGCGGCCAGTAGGACGTAGAGCGCTTGCAGCAAACCAAGAGTGACTGATCGCCCTAGAGGACCGTCAAAAATTCCTATTGAAAGACCCCAAAACGTCAGGAGCAAAAGTGCGGCTGGTATTAGAGTTAATAAGTGTACTGCCCCACAAAGAGACAGGCCAGCAACCAGGAAAAAGGCAATCCATCTTATTGCTGCTTTTGCTGTCATCATGCCCGCAGATATTGGATTAATCGGCCAAGGTAGAGAAGCTTTTTTATCGGTTTCGCGATCCGTGTAGATATCCAGAGAAAAGCCTGCCATCGCCAAAAACATTCCTCCGAAGGTGATGATCCAAAGCTTAGGTGAAGGTACATCTGACACTGATGCACTCACCCACGTAAGTGATGAAATCATCACGACACGGGCGGGTCGAATGAGCTTGAAAAGAGCGTTGATGCCTGATACCCTAGTTTTGAACGGCAATAATGAGGAGGCCAATTCCCAGACTTTTTTTGAAAGGCGGCTTACATAGCTCACCGAAGGATAGTCGGTTTTAGATTTATTATCGTCTGATCGATTCAATTTTCAATAAGCTCCTTATTTTGTTCGTACAGCCAACCTCGTTTCAAAGCCAATTCTGCTTTCCCTAATTCACGTCCTAGGTAAGCGGCGTGTTGAACAAGAGTTACCCAACCATTTCGGATAATGGTTGAATAGATTTCAAGCGCATTTATTCCGTGAAGCATCCGTAAAAGCTCAAAATCAGGTGAGTAATGCTCAACTAGAATTTTATGCGTTTGAGCATCGATTTGAATTACGAAGAATCCTGCAGGATCATCCTGATAGTCAAGGCTCTCTCGATACCAGCAATTTATGTTCTTGGCAGCTTTTGAACCATGTGTTCTATTGGAGATTAATGAACCTGTAAATACTCCTGGATTTCTTTCGTGGACTGCTTTGACATTAGTCAGAATGGTGTCTATATTTTCCTCTCCAACAAGATCGACAATCTCGATCTGCCGCCTAAATTGATTTATTTCTGCTCGAGTTACATTCTTAAGCCGAGGGAGTCTTCCGCGAGATTCAATAATGTGTCCATTGATATCAACGCCATGCTTTTTTAGAGCAAGGATCGACTGCCCGACTTTGTGGGGAGATTCTTGGCCGCACAAAATAAGAAAACGAATTGATGGATTTGAGGTTATATTTCGGATCATTTTCTCAATCCCAAGATTTTCCGTGAACGTCTTTCCGAGGATGGCAATCTCCTTACGAGGTCCTATCTTTTTCATGAGATCAAGGCTGCTTAATGTACAGACTGCTGCTGTGCTATCCTTTTGGCCTAAGTAATATTGACCAGAGACCACCGGCCATTCCTGCTTATTGAAGAACCATCGCTGACGAATTCTGTCAAGGAGATCCACAATCCTGACCATAGTCTTGTCGATTGTGAGTTTTATGCTGTGTTGGCCCATTATCTATCAAATAAATAGGAAAAACTCAATGCCTGAGTAGGACAGACAGCGATACAAAGTCCGCACCCATTACACTGTGCAGAATTTAAATATTTGCCTTTGATGGCAAATCTCATCACTGGAATTCCCATATCACAGACATTATCACATTGTGAGCAGCTAGTACAAAGTGAAGGATCTGACTTAAGCCGGAAGCGTCCGAGTTTCTGAAAAAAGCCAAGGTAAACTCCCATTGGACAGTTATATCGGCACTTGGCTCGGGCTCCTAAAATCGGAATCACACCGATACCGGCTTGGAAGGTTAGGTAGTTGATAAACACCAACTGATACCACTGAGTGAGAGAACGTGATCCGGTCTCTGCATCGAGTCCCAGCACCCGAAGAATAGTCAAAACTAAAACTAGGAAAAAAATCCCGGTGCTCACAAATTGAAGACGCTGAGCCAAAGGCCCTTTGGGCGCCCGGGACCGGAAGGGCTCACCAAGAGTCTCGGTAATCAGTGCCCAACGACACAACATCGTGCAATAAAAACGTTTTCCACGAAAATAAGTGATAACCGGGAGAACAACGAGGGTGCCAAGAAGTGCCCAGAGAGTATAGATGACGGCCGTTTTCTCCCAGCCATGATCGGCAGCTGTGAAAACTGAACGCAAGTTGAGAGGCCAATAGAGGAACAGCAATGTCGTATACCCTCCATCACCTCCTCCATATGCCAGTGGCAGCCATTGGGGGAGTTTATCGAAGCAATATTGCATCATGAGTAAAATCATGATCCGTACCCAGACTACGCGCGCACGATAGCGCCAAATGACAAGGATTGCGAGTGACAAATATACAACATAGAGCCCATGTCCCCATACTCTCAATCCCCAATAGCCAACATTGAAGAGGATGAGTACAAAAATAATACCGATGGCTCGGATGAATTGGTCTTTAGTAAATTGTAAAGGCATATATTTTCAGCTTAGGCTGAATTAAAGTTGAGGGATAACCACTCAGCGCACGGCTTTCAAACGTGTTACAGCAAGCCATGCGGATGCCGCAAAGAAAAGAACAGTCAGCAAAATTGTGATTCGGTCGGAGAAACTTGACGGATTGAATAATGCAGTTGACAAGTTAACTCCCCACCACATGCTCCAGAAAATAGCGAGAATAAAACCGATATGGCGCTTCCATATGAATAGAACAAGCATAAGGAGTCCAAAACCTATAACAATTCGTGTAAAGATCAGTGCTGATCTACCCTGCAGCGAAATAAGAGTCCCTATTTCAAGTTCCATGTTTACATCACCGCCTTCCGTGATCATTAAAAAAAAAGCAAGGGAGAACGACAGCCAAACTGTACAGAGGATGAATAAAATTGCTTTCTTTTTCTTTGCTATAATTGCTTGCAGTGACATCTAGTTCACAAATATCATTTGGTTTTTAGTATGCATTCCAGTGAGTTATACATAATCAATACTAAGCTTGTCAATCAACTTTAGATTGATGAAAAGAGGTGTTTATTTGAGTGGCCCATATTTAGTTGAAACGAAACAACTTTTATATTTGAATCAGTCTTTAGAAAAGGTAGACCTCTCCCCTTGTGACAAATAGGTGACAAATTCGATTGAAATATGCTGAAAATATGGTAAAGGGATGGAGCTGAGCTAACCGCCCACGGAAAAGACATTATAAATTAAGGGAGGGGATTTGTCACTTTTGAAGGCGTAGTCTATTACTTCAACCCAGCCAGCCTCTTCCTCGCATCGTCAACTTCAGGGAGGCCGGGATCTGCGTCTATCCGAAGGTCAATTCCAGAGGGAGAGGTAAACAAATCATTGCTAGAAAATATCATGAATGGTTCGAATTTAGTTGAAACGAAACACTTGTGTATACGAGATTATTTTTTTTCTTTCAGCAGATCAGTTACTTTAACTTCCCAAATTGTACTCTCGGGTCGTGTCTTGAATTCTCCTTCCGCATTATAAGAGATCCATTTTCCATCAGGAGATGGATAGATCCAGTCCTTCCAGTCATTATCGTCGGTGGCAAGCTCAATGACATCACCCCCTTTGGCGGGAACAATGTATATCCGGCTTTGATCCGTTTTTCCCCTGTCTATAAAGGCCAGGTGTTTTCCATCTGGAAGCCAGCACAGTCCTCCGGCACTGTTCAAGCCTTGCTCATTGAGATCAAACATCTTTCTCTCTTTTTTTCCATCAATGGAGAGGGCCAATATTTCACCTTTAGACGCGGCGACAATTTCTTTGCTGTTGGGAGACCAAGCATGAGACCAATAGGCACAATTGTCTAATATTTTTATCGACTCACCGCCAGATGCAGAGATCACATGAAGATTCATTTTTCCTTGATCCAATTGAACCACATAAACGATTTTCTCTCCATCAGGTGACCACTCCGGCAGAATATCACTCTCTTTGGTTTTAGTGATCTGGACAGGATTCCCGTTCTCTACTGACTTAATCCAGACATCTCCCTTATGAATAAAAGCGAACTTCTTCCCATCGGATGACCATGACCAGTTTTGATGGGCATGCGAACATTCCCACTCACTCATAGCTAGAACAGGAGGGCCAGTCGTTCGTGCTTCTTTCAGTGAAACAGGAATAAAAAATAGATCTTCCTTTTTATTATCTTTGTAAACAGAAAAAAGGCCTCTTTCACAGTCCGGTGATAAAGATAAAGCGTTAATTTCACCATTTACTTCTATATTTAACTTTAAAGGTATGGCCTCAGTACCAGCCAGAGGGATCATCAAACTTCCCCAATCATCTGTTCCGGGTGTCATTCCACTCGTGATGACCACCCTGCTGTCAGGAGACCAGAACTGTGTATAAGGACTAAGACTGAGTTCTCTTCCTAACTGGAACGAAGGACCGCCTGAGGTTGACACAACTTTGAGAACGTTAAAGAAGTCGTAAGAATCGTAGAAAAAAAGCATTTTTTCCCCATCAGTTGACCAGGAAAAAAATTCCCCAACATTTTTGGGTGGAGCCACATCAAAGATGCGGTCATCAGAGAGGCGGAGTAGAACGCACCTTCTCCCCGTTTGAATGAATATCCATTTATTATCAGGTGACCAAAAGATTTTACGGCCGTATTCGATGTCGGCGATCTTCCGCGGTTCACCACCCTGAGCAGAGATTAGCCGGATCTCAGAGTCTCCACAGTTGTAGGCAATCTTTTTACCATCGGGAGACCAAGCAGGATTCATTTCAACAATGGGATCGTCTGTGATCTGAGTAAGTGTTCCGTCTTTAACGGATAGAATCCAGATGTCTCCCTGAGTTTTTTGGTCCAGTTTCATAAAGACAACCCTTTCCGAATCCGGCGACCAGCTCACAGGAGAAAGAAACTTGTATCTACCATCGAGGATCTTCTTTGTAGGGCCAGACGGCTTCCCTGTCACAGGGAAAACAGGGATGACACAGATGGCTTCTCCTGAATAGTAGACGACCTTTGTTCCATCAGGAGACCATATGCCGCGCATGGCATAAGTGTCTATCAGATCGAATGGCTCTCCACCTTCCAATGGAATCACGATATTATTCTGAAGCAGAAACTTTCCATTAGGGGAAATGTGTAACCCAAGAGAATATGAGAGCACATCCTTTTTGCCCCTGAGGATTTCTATCTTTTTATATTCCGCACCTGTTTTCGGATCGGTTATTGTTTTTTTGTCCGCAACCGCATCTCTTTTTGCTCTGAGATCTTTGTTCTCTTTTGCAAGTTGTGTTCGCTCTATCATTAACTTAGTGACAGGAATAACCGCACTCCCCGGATAGTTTTCAATAAGATTTTTGAATATCGATATAGCCTCATCAAACTGCTCCATTCTGAAATGGGATTGTCCGATCCAGTATTGAGCGTCTTGAGCTATTTCATTGGTAGGATCCAACTTGATCACTTTTTCATACTCTGTGATAGCGGATTTGTATTCGGTTTTTTTAAGCAGGACAATCGCCTTTTGGAAGTACTCTTCTGCCAGTCTGTTGATTTCTGATGTCGACCTCGCTTGGCTGAAAGTGTCAAAGCCAGCAGATATAGTCTTTATTCCCCAAAAAAAGATTAAAGATATACTTAAAGCGAAATGTACGACTTTAAATTTTTTCATGGTAATAGCTCCTTTTACTTATTCATGGTTTTCAGTTTAATCTTCACTCCCCATGCTGATAGATTGCGCAATATCCATCATCTGAGACATGTCCGCTTTTCCGATCAAAACAAATGAAATAATGCCATTGCTCCAGGCAAGGATCGTCACTTTTTCCTGTGCCATTATCTCTCCGGATATTGGTTCGACAGAACGGTATATGGCATACTCTCTGAAATCTTGTGCTTCTAGTCCTCGCTTCCCGTTAACCGGCTGTTCAAAAAGTGAAATAGTGTCAATGCCATTGGTGTAGAGAAGATGGATGCTGTTGTAGTTTTTGATCTTTCTTATTCTGTCAAGGATAAAGCCAGGGTGAAATCTTGATGGTGCTACTAGATCGAAATCAACGGTTTTACGAGCTCGAGCAAGGTCTAGAGTTTCTCCCTCAGAAATCGAACGGGTTTCAGGAAAACGGCTTTTATCTTCGGAATCGGACGGTTCTCGGAGAATTACACCGGGCCTCATAAATCTGGATGAACTGTCAATCTGCTCATAATATAAAATATCTTCCCTGCTAATCCGCAGCCGTGCTAGAGGTTGTGAAGACAGATCCTGAGAGACAGTCTGGAGGACAGCCCCTTGATGCTCAGTCAAATAAACATTGATCGTATCTGAGTAATTGCGTGTTGTCGGGATCGGTTTCCTCATGAACAAACTGAACAAAAACGCCAGCAACACAACCGCAGTTGCCTCGGCCAACCGGAACCCTGCTTTCTTTAAAAAGGAAGTAGTGAAAATCCTTTTAGAGCGCGATTCGCCTACATCCATGTGTGATTTTATGTTCTCCAATAACTGCGGCGAAGGTTTTATTCCTTTCCATGTTTGTACGACTTTAGATAATTTTGTTAGCTGTTTTAAGCTTTGCGAACATTGTGAACATATATTCAGATGATCTTTTATTTCAATCTTATTTTGATCATCTATATCATCACTTAAAAAGCTTTTTAATCTTATTTCGACATCTTCACATTTCATTGTTTAATTCCCTAAATATTTAGATAGCATTTTCTTGAGCTTCTCCTGAGCCCTATGATTGAGTGACAGCAAAGTCCCAATCGGACAGTCCAGGATCTCTGATATCTCGGAAAATTTCATTCCCTGATATTCTTTCATGACAAAAACGAGATGTTCTTTTTCAGGCAAAGCGGCCAGCGCATTCTTTACAAAAGATTCCATCTCCTCCGACTCCACTTGATTGGAAACATCAGAGGAAGGATCAGATATGAGCTGCTGAAGCTCAACACCTTCATCATTATTTGTCGCCATAGTCGAGTTCAATGATATATGGGACCGGTGTTTCATCCTTCTTGCTCTATCTCGACACAAATTGAGGGCGATCTGAAAGAGCCAGGTCTTGAACTGGGCTGTAGCCCGATAATTATTCTTTGACCTGATGACTCTGTAGTAGGTCTCCTGATACAAATTTTCGGCTTCAGAGGGATTCATTGCCAAACGATAGATAAAATTTAGTAGGGGTTTCTCATACCTGCGGTAAAGAGTTTCGAATGATCCAAAGTCTCCATCTCGGTACCTTAGCATCAGTTCCTCATCAGATCTCCACATTTTTAATTACGTTTTGAATTCGCCCATACTAGTTTAAACGCATGAGTTTCCATAATATTGCAAGAAATATCGAGAAGATTAGATGCTTATCAATTCTTACAATCCCCATTTTTATACTTTTACTTTTTCTAACTTTATCTAACCAACCATATCTCACTCTAATTCTGATTAATAGTGTTTAAAGACAAATAGGCGAATTTTATTATAGACAAGGGAAAATTTGGAACCGGAGGAGGGAGTCGAACACACTCTCTCCAAAAGAGAACTGGATTTTGAGTCCAGCGCGTTCTTAGACTACTCCCCGTGTGACAGGTGTGTGACAAATTCGATTGAAATATGCTGAAAATATGGTAAAGGGATGGAGGTTTGGTGTGAATTGTGTTGCTTTTTGAGATGTTGACAGTGTGGTTGGAGTATGATAATCCTATTTCAGGATGTCAGCGGGTGGAAATGGGGGAATTGTGAGAGACTGGATTCAAGGCCAAAAACGAAACTCCTATAAATTTGCTTTCAGGGAAAGCAGGATATGAAGAATCAATATGTTGGCGATATAAATGATTATCACAAATATGGATTGATAAGGATTCTCATAGAAAATCCTGCAGTACTGACAACCGTGTGTTGGATGTTGACTCTTGACGATAACAAAAGTGTATTTCAGTTATGTAAAATGTGTAGACTCGGCGGTTAAACCCATGATGCTAAACGTTATGGGCTTAAAAATAAATTATTGGGAGAACTAAATGAAAACAACGCTGCTGCTAATGTTGGCCACCATATTGATCTTTACACCACAAGAAACTCTTGCTTCTGATCTCACGTCACTTTCTCCTGGGAAGAATGAAATCCAGATCGAACACGATGGTCGATCCAGGAGATTAATCGTTACTACGCCGAAGACGTTTGATCGCCAAGGCGTCTATCCAATCCTATTTTGCTTCCATGGCGCAGGAGGGAAAGCTGACGGCCAGAGTAAAAGGTGGAGTCCATACGTTGATAAGCATGGCCTAATTGTCATCAGCGCAGAAGCGGTTCAACCTCTCGCAAAATGGAACTTCATGAATGATTTTCACGCTGTGAATCATGATGATATCGGATTTATTTCTAACGTGGTTGAACTCTTAGTTGGGCAGAAGATCGCCGATCATAAAGCCATTTATGCGACCGGACATTCTAGTGGGGGGCTGTTTTGCTATCGGCTAGCTAAAGAAACCGCCCTGTTCGCTGCAGTGTCTCCTATGAGCTGTGGCATGGCGAAGGGAGCGCATGATCCAGACGAAAAGACAAAATCC
>SDBS01008022.1_pt1 | contig 10232 bp, 8 predicted proteins | sample 2277091 | NCBI WGS metagenome assembly SDBS01 (sample SAMN10404972, study PRJNA504765) | marine sediment metagenome | isolation source: marine sediment core GS10_PC15, 163 cmbsf | place: Arctic Ocean: Southern Knipovich Ridge | collected 2010 | reverse complement strand
CGGTCCAAGGGCCTGCCCGGAGCTCGCCCGGCCGCGTTTGGAGCTGGCCGGCATGCCGAAACGGCTCGATCTGCCGCCCGTGCCGCGGGCGGGGCGATTTGAGGTCCTGCTTCAAGCCGGACTTCGAGTGGCCGAAAGGCTCGGCGATACCTGCTCTGTGCGGGTGGCCGCCAGCGGGCCGGCAAGCATCGCAGCCAAGCTCGTCGGACTTGAGGAGCTAATCACGGCCATCGCGCTGGGGCAGGAGGGGGCTTGTAGAATTCTGGCCTTCGCGGCGGCGCTGGCCAAGGAGTGGGCCCGCTGCCTTCGAGGCGCCGGATTGGACGTGATCGTCTTCGACAGCGTCGCGGCTCCGCCCGTGATCAGCCCGGCCATGTATCAAGAGGTGATTGGGCCCTTGCACAAGGAGATCATGTCGCTGCTGGAGGATTCCGGCCAATCGGATCGCCCGCTGATCATCGGTGGGGACACCACGGCGATACTTTCCCACATTGCCGCCTCGGGAACCACCACGGTGATTTGCGACTTTCCCGCCAGCGCGCAGGCGTTTGCCAAGGCCCTCCCGGCCGGTGCGCCTCTTAAGGTGCGCCGCAACGTCGATCCGCAGGTCTTCTCAGGAACTCATGCCCAACTTCTCCAAGCCGCCAGGCAACTGCGAAGTGACCTTGAGCTTTTTGCCCGCCCGATTGCCGGTACGGGCATCCTGCCGTACGACAGCGATCCGGCGAAATTGCGGACTTTTCGCGACCTCATCGCCGGGACGGCAGGCTAAGCAGAGCATTAACCTTTGACACACTGGCTGATTACGGCGATAATGGGCTTGTTCTTTCAGGCGAGGAAAGGGAGAAGATGGACGTTTTTATTCGACCAAAGTTCAGGCCATACGTACGTTTTGCATACCTTATCGCTGCCTTATCTTTGCTGAGCCCGGCAGCTTCCAACGCGCTGACGATCACGGACTGGCAGTCTGGTGCCGTGCACGGCCGCGGCGTCGGCACCGCGGTGCTGGAGATTCTCGACGACGGGGCGTTCTGCGAGCCGCGCAGTAGCGGCATTCAAACGCTGTACGTGCACTTCAGCGAGGCAATCGACCCGGCGACCTTCACACCGGGCAGTGTCCAAATCGGCGGTCTGGACGCCAACGGCCACGCCATCGATCTCGGCGGGATCACCATCGCTACCTTCACGCCCGCCAACGATATGGGCATGATCACCTTCAGCCCGGCACTTCCGGACTGCGCTAAGTACCGCGTGCGGATTACCGGCGTGCAGAGCCCGTCAGGCGAGCCGGTGGCGAACAACTCCGAGAGAATCATAGCAGCCCTTGCGTGCGACGTTTCGGGCGACTATCGCGTCAACGCCACGGATGTTTCTCGCGTGCGGGCCGCCCGAACAAAGCGGATCGATCCGAACAATCCCCGGCAGGTGCGGGCCGACGTGACGGTGGACGGACGAGTCAACGCCACCGACCTGTCGCGCGTCCGGGCCAAAAGGACTCATGACATCCGCGGAATTCCCGAGCCAGGCCTTCAAAGTGAGCCGTACGTTGAGGAATCCGGCCACGTCATCATGGAGGCCGAGGGCTACCACGCCAACGCCTCCCAAGGCAGCCACAGTTGGGTATTCGTAACCGGCCCAGCGGGCTACTCCGGCGACGGGGCCATGCGGGCCCTGCCGGATACCGGCGCGTCGATCGAGACCGACTACGTCGATAACAGCCCGCGCCTGGACTTCCTCGTCGACTTCCAGACACCTGGGACATACACGGTTCGCGTCAGAGGTAATACCAGCTCCGGCGATGATGACTGCGTCCACGTGGGCCTGGATGGTTCAGCCGTGGCCACCAGCGCCGGGATAGGCGAGTTTTCACACGGCGAGTGGTTCTGGGAAGACGCTCTCAGCGGCGGCCAACTGGCCACGCTGGAGATCGAGGCCACCGGCCTGCACACGATAAACGTCTGGATGTGCGAGGACGGCTTCGTCTTCGACCAGATCGAGCTGGTTTTTGTTCCGACCGCCCCGGTGCATCCGATCGTCCTGTTCACCCCCGACGACGTCCCGCAAATCCGCCAGCGGCTGGCCGATGGCAACATGGGTTGGATCATCATGTCCCATCTGCAGCGCAATGCCGCCACCGGTGACTTCCTGGCCAGGGGTCTTTACTCGATTCTTACCGATGATCTTACCTTCGCCCAGGCGGCCGTGTCGAGCCTGGTGAGCCGCGCTTCGGGGAACTTTGGCGGCAGTTGGCTTAACAACGGCGGCTTGCTTTACGACGTGGCGATGGGCTACGACCTGCTCTACAACTACATGAGCGAGTCCCAGCGGGACTACGTTCGCTCGCGGCTCGAGATACTCGGGGAGGCTATGTACAACCACGACCTGTGCGTGGGCGACGGCTTTTGCTTTGAGAATGGCAATTGGCTGGTGCACGTGTGGGGGTCGATGGCGTTGGCCGGCTACGCCCTGGAGCAGGAGAATCCGGCCCTCGTCGAGAAGTGGATTGTCAGGGGGCGCCAGATAACACTGATGTACCTGGACAATACCTTCGACCCGGATGGCGCCGACTACGAGGCCATGTGTCGTTACCTGAACATGAGTATGTTAAAGGCGATGATGATTATTGGCGCCGAGGGGCGGCGCGGCAACGACTATACCCACTACAGGGACGGCATGGCCAACAAGCTCGTCGAGTTCGCGGTCTACATGCTCGTGCCGTACGAGCATCAAAGCGGCCGGCCCATCGACTGGCACGTCTTCTGGGTTCCCTACGACGACAGCTTTGCCACAAGCAGCGACCCCGTGTCGCTATGGGGCGTGATCGCCTCACTCACGCAGGACCCGCTCGCCCAGTGGCTCTTTGAGACCATCGCGCCGACCACTCCCCAACCATACGTACAGGATCCTCTGGCCGGGGCGATCTTCTACGACCCCAACGTCCCGGCGGCCCACCCCGACGGGCAGCTGCCGCTGGCCAGGGCATACTGGGGACACGACTCGAATTACATGGGCGAGTGGAGCAGCGGGCACGTCTTCATGCGAACCGGCTTCGACGACAAGGAGATCGTCATCTTCTCCGCCCAGTGCGGCGATACGGGCGGCTGGCACGGCCACGTGGACCAGACGGGCTTTTTCCTCTACGCCTATGGCGACAAGCTCGTCTTCGACCCGGCTATCAAGGGAAGCTACCACTCGGGGCTCAACAACTTCATGAAGGGGCAGGACTGCCATAACATCGTCCTGATCGACGGTGAGTCCGTCCCGTTCTACACCGTTGGCGACGTCATAAGCTGGCCGATGGAATACTACCGGGACGGCGGAAAGATTGACGGCTTCATCCACACCGAATACCTCGACTTCGTCTCGATGGATTTCGTCAGCGGGCTGCTGCTGAACCCGGTCTTCGACGACTTCGAGCGGGCCAAGCGCTACGCGATGTTCTTCCGCGAACCGAACAACCACGCATTCGTCGTGATCGTGGACGACGTGATCGAGGACGACGCCAACCATCTGTACGAGTGGCTGCTGCACCCCGACGACAAGCACGTTATCGTAAAGGAAGGCCCTGGCCAGTTCGTCTTCGAGGGCGTCCCCACGTCGGGGGCGGGATTTGAATACAGCGGCGAGGTGGACCTCAAGATCCGCGTAATCGAACCGCAGGACCCCAGCCACAGAACGGCGAGCTTCCCGGGCTACGGCGTGACCTACCTGCGGGTCTTCTCGCAGGATCAGCGCGTGCGCGGGCTGTTCCTCACGATCCTGTATCCGAAGAAAAAGACGGGCATGACGATGCCGACGATCACGGAGATCCGCGATGGGACCGTAATCGGGGCACAGATCGGCGAGGACATCGTCCTGTTCAACAAGGACCGCGACGGGACCATCAACACAGCCGGCGTGCAGTCCGATGGGGAACTGGTTGCCCTTCGGATCGCAGGCGGGGTCGTCTTAAAGGCCATCGTGATGAACGGAACCTATCTCAACGTGGGCGGCACCCCAACGCCCTTCGAAGCGCCGGGTCCGAGGAGTTTTCCGTAAAGCCGTCGCAACCTTACGCCGTAGTTTCGGCGGGCTGCGGGAACCTTTCTTTGAGGGTCCCGGCCACCTTCACGCCAAGCTGATAGCACCGCTGAAGGTCCTGATCGGTGGGCGAGTAGGTGGCCTTGATCGGCTCGTCCAGTAGCTCCACGTTCATTTCCGCAAGTGCGGCCTTGAGCTGCTTGGTCGCTTCGCCGCTCCAGCCGTAGGAACCGAACGCCGCGCCGATGAGCCCTTTCGGCTGCAGGCCCTTGAGGTAGCACAGCACGTCGGCGACCGATGGAAAGATTTGGTTGTTGATGGTGGGCGATCCGACGATGAGGGCCCCGGCGTCGAGGATTTCCGTCGCTACGTCGCTGCGGTGGACGCTGCTGGCGGACATCAGCCGAACGCTCGCCCCGCCGGCGGCCAGGCCCTCGCCGATCGCCCGCGCCATCCTCTCGGTGCTGCCCCACATCGTGTCGTAGACGACGATCGCCCTGGCCGTTCGTTGCTGGTCGGCCCAGCGGGCGTAGGCCTCGACGATCCTCGTCGGGTCCTTGCGCCAGATCGGGCCGTGATCGGGCGCGATGATCCGCAATGGAATGTTCATCGCGGCGATCTTGGCCAGCGCCTTTGTGACGAAATTCGAAAGCGGCAGGAGTATATTGGCGTAATACTTTGCCGCCTCTTCGTCGAGCAGCGAGCGGTCCAGCTCGTCGGCGAAGCGCTCGTAGCTGGCCAGGTGCATGCCGAAGGCGTCCTGCGAAAACAGCAGCTGCTCTTCATGGAGGTAGCTGACCATGCTGTCCGGCCAGTGGCACATGCGGGTTTCGGCGAAAGTGATCGTGCGGTTGCCTAAAGAAAGCTCCTCGCCGTCGGCGACCGCGGTGATGCCTTTAAGCTGAAAGTGTTCCGCCAGGGCCTTGCAGCCCATCTTCGAGGCGAAAACCTTCTCCGCGCCCGTTGCGTCGATCGCTTCGGACAGGCAGCCGGAATGGTCCGGCTCGGAGTGATTCGAAATGATGTAGTCGATCTTGCTCGGCTCTACGACGGACGCTATGCGGGCCAGCAGCTCGTCCTTGAACGGCGCCTTGACCGTATCGATAAGCGTGATCTTGTCGGCCAGGACGAGATAGGCGTTGTACGTGGTTCCGCGGCTGGTCAGGTAACCGTGGAAGTTCCGCACAGACCAATCGACGGCTCCGACCCAATAGACATCATCCGTCACCTGCAAGGCCTTGAAGGTGTCTTTCATCGCTCTTATCTCCGGATGAACGCAGCTCTCTTGGACCCAGGCGGGAATTCGGCCGTTTTTCGGCCCGGGGCGTTGTCAGGCTGACTTTTCCGTTTCCGCCGGCGGCATGAACACTCGCGCAGCCAGCTCCTGATCGAGCATGAACAGCCCGCCCGGCGTATCGGCCATGAGTTTCAGCTTCTTGACGACCTCGTCGGTGCTGGCCTCTTCCTCGACCTGCTCGGTGACGAACCACTGAAGCATAATCTCGGTGGCGTTGTCGCCTTCCTGCCTGGCCAGCTTGACCAGGTCGTCAATGCAGCCGCTGATGTGGCATTCGTGGCCGTAGGCGGCCTCGAAGATCGCCAGCGGGCCTTCCCATTCGCTGGCAGGGGCCTTGATGGCCTGGAGGATAACCTTCCCACCGCGCCCCGCGATGAAGTTGTAGAGCTTCATCCCGTGAACGGTCTCTTCCTGGCTCTGCACGTACATCCAGTTGGCCATGCCCGGCAGATTCGCCGAGGCAAAGTAGGTCGACATCTGAAGGTAGAGATACGAAGAGTACATCTCCTCGTTGATCTGTTTATTCAGCGCATCCTGCATTTTTTTACTAATCATGATTCATTCCTTCCTGCAGATAAACTTGCGACACCTTTATGCACAAACTAACTCCGCGCCCCGGCCGGCGCTCGCCACCGCAGCAAAAACCACATATCTTACGACTTCCACAGGCCGTGGATGTTACAGTGCTCCCGGACGGTCTCGATGTCCTCAGCCTTGATCTCGAACGTGGCCTCAGGCGGATTTCCGGGCTGGAGAAACTCCCGATAGGCCCTGCCGCCGGCGAGGACCTCGATCCACTCGATATAGTGTTTTTCTTCCATCGGGTGCGGGACACTGCCGACCTTGACCTTCACGCCGGCCTCGATAGCCTCGATGAGAGGGACGTGTTTCTCCTTGGCCGCCTCTTCGGTCTTCTCGGCCAGCAGCGTCATCGGCTCGCCGCAGCAGACCAGCTCGCCCGCCCCGCCGCTCAGGATTTCCGCAATGATCCCACAGGTGCCGCACTTGTAGATTTGCAGTTTTTCGGTTGCCATTGCCTTGGTCCTTTCCAACAGTGCCCATAAGCGTATCGGGCCTCTAATGCCGCCCGCGCCCGCGTGTTTCTATTTCTCCAGCAGACCGCGCGCCGCGGCAAGCGCCGCGTCGTAATCCGGCTCGCTGGTAAGTTCCTTGACCAGCTCCACGTAACGGATCGAACCCTCGCTATCCACCACCCACACCGACCGCGCCAGCAGCCTCAGCTCCTTGATCAACACGCCGTACGCCGCGGCGAACGAAGCCTCGCGATGGTCTGAAAGCGCCTGGATGTTCGCGGTGCCGGCCGCGCCGCACCACCGCTTCTGGGCAAACGGCAGGTCCATGCTGACCACAAGCACCCGCACGTTGGGGCCGAGCTTGGCGGCCTCACCGTTGAACCGCCTGGCCTCCAGATCACAGACCCCGGTGTCCAGCGAAGGCACCGTGGCGATAAGAACCACCTTCCCTCGGAAATCGGACAGTTTCACCTCGGAAAGGTCATCCGCGAGCAGTGTGAAATCCGGCGCGGCCACCCCGGCCTTGAGCTGCGAACCCAGAAGCGTCAGTGGTTTGCCCTTGAACGTAATCAAGCCGCTTCTTTCATTCATTTTGACTCCCCTTTCCGCAAGGCCCCTGGCCCCCGCAGCCGGCCAGACCAAGGCCCAAAGCCACAATCACCGCCGTCCTCACAGCATTATAGGCACTGGAGATCGTTTTCGTGCCTACTGATATCGCGACCGGTCATGTTGGCTGCTTCTCGGCGATAGGCTCTGCGCCGTAGCCGAGCTCCTCGACGGCCTTGCACAGCGCAGCGACTTCGACCGCGTCGCCGGTCACGGTCGCCAAGCCATTGTCCAAGTCCACCTCGGCCGAGGCCACGCCCGGGCAGCTCCGCAAGGCCCGGCCGACGGCCTGGGCACAGTGGGTGCACGTCATTCCGGTAATCTTCAGCTCCACAGCGCCGGCGGCGGCCTTCTGAGCGTGTTTGTGAACCAACGGGCGTACGATACCTACGATCAGCACGCCCAGCAGAACCACAGCGGCAATGTGCTTGACGATCGAAGGCAGCATCAAACCCGCTCCGGCGGCACGTGCGACCTGCTCGCCCGTCACGATCCCATCCAGCAGCAATCCGCCGGCCAGCGCTCCGGCGGCCATCACGGCAAGATAGATCATCGCCGTCCGCCTGCCCATGACCTTCCAGACGGTGGCGATGGTGGCGGCGTTGGTGGCCGGGCCGGTCATCAGGAACGCAAAGGCCGCACCGGGTGAAACGCCGGTGAGAATCAGCGCGTAGGCCAAAGGGATCGAAGCCGTCGCGCAGACGTAGACCGGAATGCCGGCCAGCATCAACACCAGGACCTGCCAGATTCCCGGCGGCACGACGTTGGCGAAGTAGTTCTTGGGCACGAGTGCGGAGATAAGCGCCGCGACGAACAGGCCCACCAGCAAGGCCCGGCCGATGTCTCGCGGCAACGTGCCGAAACTATAAGTGAGCATCCGGTAGATCCTGCCGTGGCCGTCCGCGGACGGGGCAACCGCAGGGGCGTCCTGACCCCCGACGGCGGATTCCTGCTCCTTATCGACCAGCGAGACAATGGCCCCGCCGACCACGCCGGTAAGCAGCGCCACCAGCGGCCGAAATATCGCAAACACACCGCCCAAGAGGCTGTAGGTGGCCATGATGCTGTCCACGCCGTCCTGGGGGGTGGCGATCAGGAAGGACGTAGTGGCCCCGCGGCTGGCACCGTGCCGGCGCAGCGAGGCCGAGACGGGAATCACCCCGCAACTGCAAAGTGGCAGCGGCACGCCCAAGGCCGCCGCCTTGACCACCGGCCAAATGCCCCTGCCGCCAAGGTGCCGCTCGATCAGGCTCGGCGAAACCAGCACGGAAAGCACGCCCGCTGCGAGAAAGCCAAACAGCAGGTATGGGGCCATCTCGCTCAAGACGGCCCAGAAGTCAGCCGGGATCTCCATCAGCCGCTCGGTCATCTCACTCAACTCCCTCCCCGCAGAGGGCAAAGAATGCGTCGGCGTCCGTGTCGCGCCGAATTCCAAGGCGCGTTAAAGCGAAATCATACCGCACCGGATCGTCGGGGCAAACCCGGCCAAATGCAGCCGTCACCTCCAGGGCCCTCCGCAAGTTGGCCGTCTTTCCGCCGAGCGGTGCCCCGGCCGCCAGCGTCAGCACGATCCGATGCATGTGAGTATCAAGCGGGACGATCAGCTTGGCGGGGGGCAGAAACTCCCAGCCGCCAGGGTCCACCTCGTCGTGGCGCACCATCCACCTCAAATACAGGTTCAGCCTCTTGCAGGCGCTGCCCTTGGCCGGGTCTGGCAGCAGGTGCCCACACCTTTCCTTCGCGGCGACATTCAGCTCTCGCACGAAGGCACAAAGTGCCGGCAGAACCGTATCGTCCAGCGGGCTCACGGCCGCGCGAAAACAACCACCAAGCGAGCCGTGCGTCTCAATCACCCGCCGCATGCCCATCAGCAGCGCCACCATCTCTGCGCCTCCCTGAAAGCGGTGCCTGAAGCCGGCAAAGCTCTTTTCCATCTCCGCGCATCGGGCATCCCGCAGAGTCTGCGACGGATTCGGTCCCAACCGCTCCAGCGCGCTGCCGACGCTCTTGAGTATCTGCTCCACCCTGCCGTAGGCCAGCAGGGCGGCAATCAGCCCGACCACCTCGCGATCGAGCGGGTCGGCGTAGCGGTAGAGAAACTCCAGCGGGTCGGGATGTACGTACTGCCGCCGGTTGTACCTTTTGTAAAGCGCTTCAAGCTGTTCGGCGTGTTTCGCTAAGGGCATGTCCTGCCCGTTCGTATCCGGGGTTTCTATAGAATTCTACGCCGCCCGCAGCCTTGCCGTTCACGGGGCAAACGTCTGGAACTTCTCTTTGACGGCATTGCAGATGGGACATTTGTCCCGGGCGTCGCCGGCAAGCGTGTAGCCGCACACCGTGCAGATCTGCACAGGGCCCAGTTGCATGTCCTTGCCGTCATCGACGGCCTGCTTGGCTTGCTGGTACATCGCGGCGTGGATCTTCTCGGCACCCAAAGCGTAGCCTATGCTGCGCTCGGCGCCCTTCTCGCCCTGCATCTTGGCCACCTCCAGGTAGGCCGGGTACATCTCGTTGACCTCGAAGAGCTCTCCGTCGATCGCGCCCTGAAGGTTTTCCGAGGTTCCGCCCAGGCCGAAGCCGCCGCCGGAACAGACGCCAAACGCACCCGGGACGTCCCGCAAGGCCGTGAAGTGACCCGTGGCGTGGGCCTGTTCGGCCCGCGAAATCGCTCGAAACAAGCGTCCCACGTTGGGAAAGTTTTCCTCTTCCGCCCTTTCGGCCCAGATCTTGTACCGCATGTGCGCCATCGACTCCCCGCCGAAGGCGCTACGAAGATTCGCCGCCGTCATCTCGTGCATGGTCCGGCTCCCTTCCAAGAATCAAAACCTTTTTGCAACCCTTTGCGAAAGACACTCACACAGCAATTCTCAACGGCCAACTGAGGCCGATTCCTTCTTACAACCTGCGGAGGGCAATGTCTAGATTGACGTTTTGGCTCTTTCGTGCCACAATGCTATAGCGAACGATTGTGTTTCTGAATAGGTTCGGCAAAGTGAGGACCGAGGAGTGCCGGAGAGGCTTTACACCACGTATCAAGTGGCTGACCTTCTTGGGGCAACGCCAGGTACGGTCGTGCAATGGATGCAGAAGGGCTTCCTGCCCTGCGAGCATCTGCCCGACGGGCCGGTGCGGATCCCAGAAAAGGCGTTAATCGAGTTCCTCAAACAGCAGGGAATCGACTTCGAGGGGATGATGGCCAAGGCCATCCTCCGCCACGACGACTTCGCGGCTTTAAGGAAGGACATCGACGAAGCACCGAGCCAACAGCACCGGCA
>SDBS01008021.1_pt1 | contig 10232 bp, 10 predicted proteins | sample 2277091 | NCBI WGS metagenome assembly SDBS01 (sample SAMN10404972, study PRJNA504765) | marine sediment metagenome | isolation source: marine sediment core GS10_PC15, 163 cmbsf | place: Arctic Ocean: Southern Knipovich Ridge | collected 2010 | reverse complement strand
GGTTTACTAACGTCTCAACTTTGTATCGCTTGCCAAACTTCTTCTTTAGTCGATCCCAACCAGGAAACGCATACCCAAGGCAAAACTGTTTCCAAACCTCTTGCTTGTACCCCCGCTGAAGCAGATACTTCCGCGCCTTTTCCCCGCCAGGGTCATTGGTAAGATTGTCGGCAAAGTACGCTGCCGCCTCGGCAATTATTTCTCGTAAAGGCTCTTTCGCGCTATCGTCCCGTCGTCGCAAGGAAACGCCAGCTTCTGCCGCCAATCGCTCAAGCGCCTCTAGGAATGATATCCTCTCGATCTTCATCAGGAAAGAGAACAAATCTCCTCCCTCGCCACACCCAAAGCAGTGCCATAATCCCTTTTGCGCGTTTACGACCAATGATGGAGTATCATTGGAGTGGAAAGGACAGCGTCCTTTGTGGCTTGTTCCTGTCTTGGCGAGAGAAACGTAACGAGAGATCACGCCTACCATATCAACTCGTTCTTTGACCATCTGAACATCAAGCCGGTCTTTGCTCATGGCGACACTAGGTTACGAAGAAACGGGTTCGTCCTTCTTTCCTTATCAAGCGTTGTTGTTTCACCATGTCCGGGATAAACCCGATAATCACCATCAAGCTCAACAATCCGCTTAAGGGACTGCATCATCTTAGGCATTGACCCGCCGGGCAAATCAGTTCTACCGATAGATCCAGCAAACAGAAGATCTCCTGAGAAAAGGACGCCATCTGCCAGCAAAGCTATGCTGCCAGGAGAATGTCCGGGAAGATGCAATACGCTTAATTCACCAGCGATTTTGTCTCCTTCCTTCAGGTAACAGTCGATTGCCGCGTGCCCGGGATAACAGTGGTCAACAAGAGGAAGATCCTCCCGGTGAAGAAAGATCCTTGCTCCTTGCTCCTTCAACCTCCAATTACCCCCCACATGATCGAAATGACCATGTGTATTTACAATTAGATCAACCCTTCGGTCGCCGATAAACGACAACAGCTTAGTGTTTGGCTCAGCCGGATCTACAAGTACAATAACTCCCAGAATGTCTATGAGATAGCAGTTGGTGGCAAGCTGTCCTAGGCAAACCGATTCAATTCGCATTGCCTGCCCCTTGCGCCTTAAGCCCGCGCCACCGTGAGAACATGGATCGCCTTGTATCCGCCTGTTCTCAGCGTACGTGAACATTCCTCCACCGTTGAACCAGTCGTGTATATATCATCAATCAACAGGACTCTTTCCTTCCCAGATTTTACCACGGTGAAAGCTCCGCACAAGTTTGCCTTTCGTTTACGGGCAGAAAGAATCGTTTGCGCCGTGGTGTCTCTGTTTTTCAATAACAACCTGCAAACAGGGATGTCTGCCAAGTGCCCCACACCTAGCGCGAGCAGTCGCGCTTGATTGAACCCACGCAGCCGTAGCGCGCGTCGACTCATAGGCACATATGTAATCAGGTCAATCGTCCGAAATGGTTGTTCAATATCAAGATACGAAGCCATACGAGCAGAAAGAAAACGGGTGATTGCCCGTTCACGCCCAAACTTAAGCGCTCGCACAAGCTCTCCCCATCCGCTGTCATAGGGACCGGGTGAGCGCGCAAGATCAAAGCCCCAGCTACTGGTCCCACAGGCTCGACACAAATCTGCGCTTGGATCATCAAGTGACCCCTGGCAGCGGGAGCACCGCGCTCCTTTCAATGAGGGTAGCTTGCGCGCGCATTCGTCGCACACAATTCGCATTGCATCGGTTGACTCCCCACACAAAAGACAGTATGGCGGGAAGAGGAGCGATAATACGCTATTGGCAGTTTTCTTCAGCCAGCTCCCATCACAGCAATGTCGCCACTCGCAAGAGTTGGTTCGTGTATCCCCATTCATTGTCGTAAAAGGTCACAACCTTAAGAAGAGTTCGATCAACCACGCGAGTGCAGGACAGGTCAACAACACTTGCCCGCGGATCACCTATGATGTCGCTGGAAACAAGAGGATCATCACTTACTCCAAGAACCCCGACAAGCTTTCCATCGGCATAACGACGGAAAGCATCGTTTACTTCATCGACGCTGACCTCTTGTTTCATCTCGGCAACGAAATCACTCGCCGCGCCTGTGGGAACGGGAACACGGAATGCCATCCCATCCATCTTTCCAGCCAGCGCGGGGATTACCTTGCTAGTAGCCGAAGCAGCGCCAGTTGTAGTGGGAATGATATTCACCGCCGCGGCCCTGCCACGAGCGAGGTTCTTCGAGGCAGAGTCAACGATCTTCTGCCCCCCCGTATATGCATGCACTGTGCTTAAGAAAGCATGTACGATCCCGAACTCTTCCTCGAGCACGTGCGCAACAGGAACCAGTGAATTGGTCGTGCAGGAGGCAGCAGAGATGATTCTATGCACTTTGTGATCGTAGATTTCCTCATTTACCCCATAGACAATCTGCGGGATCTTCTCCGCCCCATCTCCCTTGGGAGGCGCAGAGAGAAGAACCTGTTTCGCCCCCGCAGAAAGGTGACGCGCCGCGCCGTTCTTGCCATCATAAGAGAGGAAGATCCCTGTCGCTTCCACGACCAAGTCAACTTTTTTTTCCTTCCATGGGAGCTTGTCAGGCTCGCGCTCTGCAAGAAGTGGAATGAACACACCATCAACTCCTATCCCCCCTTCCTTAGGGGTCACGTTCTTGGAGTAACGTCCGTAGACTGAGTCGTACTTCAAAAAATAGGCCAATGTCTTTGCATCAAGCTGAGTATCATTCAGCGCCACGATTTCTATGTCTTTCCTGCCAATGGCAAGACGAAGGAACATCCGCCCGACGCGACCAAGCCCGTTGACTGCAATCCTTTTCACAATATACCCTCCTTCTCCTCATGTTCCTTTACCATTTCCACAAAATAGCGATGAATCCGCATATCGCTGGTTAGTTCGGGATGAAAGCTTGCTACAAGCACATTCCCTTGACGAGCCATCACCGCCGCACCTTCATGCTTTGCCAGCACCGTCACACCATTCCCTACCCGGGTGATATAGGGAGCACGAATGAAGACCGCTGGAAAGTCATCGGCGACTCCCCTTACGCAAAGCATGGTCTCAAAGCTATCAACCTGTCGCCCAGAAGCATTACGCGCTACGGTAATATCAATTACCCGGACGTAAGCATCTTCCTGCCCCTCTATTTCGTCTGCCAGCAGAATCATCCCTGCACAGGTCCCAAATATTGGGAGCCCTTTGCTCGCCAGTTCACCCACCTTAGTTAGTAGGCAACCACGAGATAGAAGGGAAATAGCAGTTGACTCGCCCCCGGGAAGGATGAGTCCTGAAAGTCCTGAAAGCTGTTCAGCTTTCTTCACTCTCCTGCCGTCGATCCCTAGCTGAGACAGAATATTAAGATGCTCTCGCACAGCCCCCTGCACAGCAAGGACTCCGATTCTCACCTAGCGGACCTGCATCATCTCGTGTGGAGGAATCTCATCGATGGAAATCCCAACCATTGCTTCGCCGAGTCCTTCGGAGACACTAGCAACAATTCCCGGTTCCTTGTAGTGGGTCGTTGCTTCGACAATCGCCCGCGCCCGCTTTTCGGGATCACCGGACTTGAACACACCACTACCAACAAAGATTCCATCACAACCAAGTTGCATCATCATCGCTGCATCGGAAGGAGTAGCTATCCCGCCAGCAGCGAAATTCACCACGGGAAGCCTTCCTTTCTCACGGATAGCAAGCAGGACTTGGTAAGGGGCTCCCATTTCCTTGGCTATGCTCATTAGTTCTCCTGTAGAAGCACTTAACACCATCCGTATCTGTTTATTCATCAGACGCATGTGCTTTACTGCTTCCACAACGTTACCTGTGCCTGGCTCGCCTTTAGTGCGAATCATTGCTGCCCCTTCAGCAATCCGCCGGCAGGCCTCTCCCAGATTGCGCGCGCCACAAACAAATGGAACGGTGAATGCCCATTTATCTATGTGGTACTGCGGATCCGCGGGTGTAAGAACTTCTGATTCATCTATGTAATCCACTTCGAGCGCTTCGAGCACCTGGGCTTCTACAAAGTGCCCAATTCGTGCTTTGGCCATCACTGGAGTGGAAACCGCGGCAAGGATCTCCTTCACTCTTGCTGGATCAGCCATGCGAGCAACGCCACCCTGAGCGCGGATATCAGCCGGAACTCGCTCCAACGACATTACGGCAACTGCACCAGCTCGTTCTGCTATTATCGCTTGGTCAGCAGTGGTGACATCCATAATCACGCCACCCTTCAACATTTCCGCAAGACCACTTTTTACACGGTACGTGCCTTTTTCTACCATTATACTCACCTCTTGGCTACGCTAATCACAAAGTATATCCTCTAAGCGAATAGAAAAAAGGTTGCTCGGGGTCAAACGCCTTCGTTTTGGCGGTAAGTAATCTTTGCTTCTAAACTGCGGTAAGTAATCTTTGCTTCTAAACTATTATTCGGTCTTCCTCTGCGCCCTCTGCAGTTAAGTAGTTATAGTTATCAGTAAGCAGTTGTCAGTTAAAGACAACAAGAATACGCAGACCGTTCGTAGCGTTGGAACCTGTGTCCAACGTTAGAGACAACTACACAAGTCTTTCGTTCCTCCCATTCAACCAATCGACCAATCTCGTAGTCAACTGCTTTACCCAACGAACTCAATGAACCCTACGAACCCTTGTTCCCAATCAGCCATTTAACCAATCAACCATTTAACTGTCTTATCGTTCTTGGCGTCTTGAGTGAGTGAAACGAATGGGCGAGGAAAAAAGCTTGGCTGGAGTGTGACGGACCAGAAGAAAGGGCAAAAGACAGCAAGTCTAGCAACACCCTTGTACGTGTCTTAACCCTCTCGAGATGATTTGTCTCCCCAGTTGAGCTTTTCCTCTAACACCTTGAAAAAAGAAGGACCGTTGTTCATGCGCACAAGCCGAGTGGGCAACTTAGCTCGCTCCACCGTCGCTTCTCCGCCTGGGCAAAGATCAGAGAAGAAATCACCATCTACAAACACACTCACTTCCGAACGTGCCTTAATGAGCAAGGCCTCTTCTGGGGGAAAGACAACCGATCGCAATCCCAGCCTATGTGTGGCAATCGGTGTCGCCATAAGGCACGCCATCGGCGGAACAATCACCGCCCCGCCGCCGGACAAGCTGTACGCCGTAGAGCCAGTGGCAGTTGATACTACTAGACCGTCACCAGGGTATGTAGCCACCACGCCATCGCTCGAAAACAGTTCAATCTCGCAGAAACGGATTTGAGCCGGAGCAGTGACAGCAACATCATTTAGCGCAGTCCCTTTCTTGCTGCCAATGGTAATAGCAAGCCTCATTCTTTCCTCAATCACGAATTCATCGCGCAAGATCCCTTCTAGGGCAGCTGTCAATAATGGTGCTCTTGTTTGGGTAAGAAATCCAAGGCTTCCCAGGTTTGCTCCCAGGATAGGTATGGCATAATCCGCAAACAGAGACGCGGCACGCAGCACAGTCCCATCCCCGCCTAGAGCAACAGCTATTGCTCCCTCTACATCTAAGCGACGCGGTCTCTCTTTTTCCAGCGCAATTGCACTTATCCCTTTTAGAGTGCACCATGCTTTAAGTACGGCAAGGGTACGTAGAGAGCCCGATTTTTGAGTATTGGCAACAATGTAAATCGTATGAATTTCCATCCCTCTTATCCCGCCTAAGAATCTGCTAGTAGATCAAAGTTATCAACGCTTTACATACTTCCAACGGCAAAGTATCCGTTCCAATATGTCAATTCCCACGTACAACACAAGCCCAAGGAATGCCATTGCCATTATCCCTGCAAAGGCCCGGTCACGTCCGAACAGCATATATCGTTTAATAAAACTCCCTAATCCCAGCCCTTGAGCGGTGTTTGTCTCGGCGATATATAGAAAAGCTATCCCTACTCCTATGCCCACACGCACACTGGTCAGAATGCTGGGGAGCGTAGCAGGAAAGATCACATGTCGATACACCTGCCAGCGGTTCGCGCCAGCAGAGAGAACACTCACCAAGTGCTCTTCAGTTATGTTCTTGGCTGCTCCACGAGCAGAGACAAGAATCTGAAAAAAAAGCACGATAGCAACAATCGCAACTTTAGTGGCGCTCCCCGTGCCAAAAATGAGAAACAAGAACAGTATCAGTGCCACCTGGGGAATTGGATACGTAATATAGATCATTGGCGAAACGAACGTATCGACTGAACGCTCATGACCAATAACAAGACCCAAAGGAACTGCGGCAACAAGAGCAATGAGCATCGCCATTACAAGTCGCCAGGCGCTCGCCAGGAAATGCCGCTGCAACTCCGCCCCATTCTTAACTACCTGTGATAGGGCTTCATAAGGACCAGGAAGAACGGAACTAGAGTTAATCGTGTTTATCGCAATACTTGCCACTTCCCACAAAAACAGCAAGAAGATAATGCTGCAGATATAAATCAGGACTTGCTTCATCTCTCGAGCTCCTCCCTCAATGCCTTAACTGTTCTATCAAATGCCTCGCTTTGACGATAATCAAGAGGTCCTACTTCTCGGTTGGACACTCTTGCTTTGATGCGCGCCGGTTTCTCGGTAAGAACGATGATCTCTTGTCCGAGGAAGGCCGCTTCTTCAATGTCATGCGTAACAAGGACTAGCGTAAAACCACGGTCCTTCCATAAGGTGAGAAATAAATCCTGAATCTTCTCACGAGTAAGAGTATCAAGTGACGCAAGTGGCTCATCCATTAGCAAAACCGATGGCGAGATGGAAAGAGCGCGAGCGATACCTACGCGGCGCTTCATTCCTTCAGATAGTTCGGCGGGAAAACGGGATTTCACGTTTCCCAAACCGAGTTCCTCAAGGATATCCTGAGCATTACGAGCCGGGTAATCCCCAGCCAGAATAAGGCTCAAGTTGGCATTGTGCCAAACTGTTTTCCACGGCAGAAGTCCCGCGTTCTGTAAGATCAGAGCTACATCCCGCCGTGGACCAGCTACCTTCTTCTTGCCTATTTTGACACTCCCTTTGCTGGGAGTAATCAGCCCAGAAAGCGCGAATAGCAGTGTGGTTTTTCCACACCCTGATGGGCCAATAAACGCCAAGCTTTCGCTTTGCCCTAAACGAAAACTAACCCCTTCTACCGCCCGTAGTTTCCGCTCAGAGGAACCGTAGTCAATGGTGAGATCATCAGCTTCTATCATTGCAGGAAGTAATCCGTTGTTATTTCTTCGTAGGAAGGACATTGCCATTCGTCATGTCTACCAGCCACCCACAAACGTGCGTTTTCGTATTCCTTTTCGGAAAGCATCTGTGGTTGTGGAAATTGAGGAATCTCGAAGCTGTCCATAATCCCAACCGGAACACTATCTTCTTTCAAACCAGGGAAGAACAGTCTAAGCGCCTCGCTAGTCCCCATACTGACCACTTCCTCTCGGCTCGATCCGTTAAGCATTCTCACTGCTTCACGATATGCCCCGTAGAAACGTTCGACAAGCTCTGTTTTTTCCTCAATGACGGCACGTCGGAAAACGATAATGCTGGGTAGAAGGTCAATACCATCAAAATCAGACAAATTCACAAGAGACATGTTTGCGCTAGCTGGCAGCAAGTTATTAAGGTAAGTAATGTACGGTTCAGGCAGAACAGCCGCATAGACAGAGCCCATAGAAAGAAACGCTGCCAGCTGAACCATGTCATTCCAGTAAGAGTAGTACTTATCTGAATCAACTGGGTAGCCAAGGCTAGCGAGAAGCATATCTATGTGGTACTCAATATCGCTTGACTCAAGAATAGCGATTGACTTGAGATCGCTTCCCCGTTGTGTGCGTGCAAGGAGATCGCCTACTGAATCTATGTTAAAATAGCTTTGGGAGAGAAGGGCAAGACTTCCTGTCCCTTCACTTCGGTAGGCGGTGCTAGTAATCACGATGTCGGCTCCAATGGATGCCAGCATGATGGCAAGCGTTACATCACAAACCATTCCATCGATGTCTCCAGCGTAGATGGCCAAGTTACGCGCTTCATTATCACGCAACCCAACAAGATCAACCGCCAAGCCATAGTCTTCGAACAACTCCCACTCTTCAGCAAGGGCGACCGGAAGAGATCCCATCCCCGGAGGAAGGCTAATACGAAGTTGAGGAAGACCAGCGCCCGAGGCACATGAAAAAAACGCCACAAGAACAGCAAGAGTCACTGCAAACCCTATTTGGTGACGAATAGAAAGCATGTATCTCCTTTCTCAATCAATGCTAGCACCAATCGATTCTATACCTTAGCGCCATATTATAACAAATGCCTTGCCTTCATCACCCAGCTGTGCTATACTAACAATTCATAAGAGGAGGTGTCTGATGACGTTGACATTAGCAACCTACTTAGTTCTTGGTTTCTTCTGGACCTTCTGGATGTTTGCATTTTCTGGTTGCTGGAGCGGTTGGTGCGGGTAGAACCCCTAAGAACATTGTCTAAGAACTGATCATAAAGGATTCATGTTGATGAACCTACGCTTCTGGAAGCGAGGAGAGGTTACTTGCCTTCTCGCTTTTGTCATTGTCGCTTCAGTTGCTATCACGAGCTGTGGGCAGGTTGGTATTCAAACTGGACTTGATAGCAACCTTTCCGCACAGCTATCTGTTCAAGTGAACGGACAAAGGCTAGATCTTTTCTTGGTCTACTTGAACAAACGTGCTTTCAACAGCGACATTTCAGAGGACCTGAGTCGCGAGCTTTCGCCATATGAAGAAGCTAACGCGCTGTACGTTAATCCAACAGTCAAACTAGCTGTAGATTCTTTTGACTTCTTTCCAGGCTACTTGAGCATTGAGCAAGAAGGAAGTCCACCCTTTTTCCCCACATCTGAAGACTGGGTGGAAATCACCGAAGGGTTCCTTTCGGGTAGGCTTGAACCCCATCCAAGCGGGCCTGAACAGGGATCCTGTAGCATAGGTGTATTGGTCATGGGGGACCACATCGACGCCACGCGACCCTTTTGGGTTGTGTATGACGGCACAAGAGCGCGCTTCGACATCATCGAGAAATCGCGGATAACCGTCACCACACCGAAGCCGCCCATCATCCCTATCAATGGGGTCGAACTTGCTGTACAAGAACAGATCGCCATATTGTGGGATGAGCTAGCGGGTCAGGACAGAGTTTACGCGGAGAGAATTGCTGGCCAGGTTGAGCTCTCTCCATCTCTAGTAAGAACAATGGTCATCAAACACAAAGGCGAAATGCTACGTCTTCTTCTTGTACTCCTGGAACAACAGGTAAATGAGAGTGCGCTGGAGGCTGATCTCTTATTGTCCCTTCAACCATTTATCGGGACAGGGGGGATAATGGTGTGGGCTTTTACGTTAACCGGAGCACGCTTTACTCCTTACTACTTCTGGGTAGAGCAGTCGACGATCCCTTACTATTTTGTTACAACTTCATCTTTCTTCGAGATGACTTCAGAGTTCTGTAAGGTAAGCTATATAGAAGTTGGGGAAGTAGCAGCTGGGGTGATAATTCTCCCCCACAACCTGGATTCACTAGCGCAGTTTGCCCTAAACTACGGAAGCACAAAGACCATCTTCGACTCTCTAGAGTGACCTGTCCACCTCAAACAACTAAACAAGATGAATCCATGGATATCCCCATTGTGCTTGCCTCGGGCTCACCGCGACGAATCGAACTTCTCAAGAAGATTACGTCCAGGTTTGTCCCCATCGCCAGCAAGATCGACGAAAAAGCCGATGGAACGCCAGAGGAACAGGTAATGTCTGTCGCACGTGACAAAGCACGGCAAGTAGCAACAGAACATGAAGGAATCATAATTGGCGCAGATACGATAGTTGTTGTGGATGACGAAATCCTCGGAAAACCAAACTCGCGTGAACAAGCGCGTAGGATGTTGACAAAGCTAAGCGCCAGGGAGCACATGGTCATCACAGGGCTGTACATCTTATCAACTAAGACCAAGCAGCACAGGCAAGCCTGTGAAAAAACGAAGGTTCATCTGTGTGCTCTTGCTAAGGATCAGATCGAGGCGTATCTCGATACCGGTGAATATGTGGACAAAGCTGGCGCATACGCAATTCAGGGACAAGGAGCGCTATTCGTCGACCGAATCTGTGGTGATTTCTTCAACGTCATGGGTCTTCCTGTCTGCAAACTCTACCTGCTACTGAGAGAAATGAGAGTCAACCTGGAACTGGAAAACAGTAACGAGGTAAGCAAATATCTGACCAATTATCTCTCACTTCACGCTCC
>SDBS01008020.1_pt1 | contig 10232 bp, 8 predicted proteins | sample 2277091 | NCBI WGS metagenome assembly SDBS01 (sample SAMN10404972, study PRJNA504765) | marine sediment metagenome | isolation source: marine sediment core GS10_PC15, 163 cmbsf | place: Arctic Ocean: Southern Knipovich Ridge | collected 2010 | reverse complement strand
CGTCCATTGTCGTCAATCTTCAAAGCTTTCAATTCGTTCATTGTCCTCAATCCCCTTGTATCACACCCGTTAGGTAAGGTAATCTTGGGCTTGTAAACTTGTCACATTTGTTCAACTTAAGTTCAGAAACTATAAGTGAGATTAGGCGAGGGGACCTTAGTGCTGCCGGTAACAGCGAAAACAAACAAATTAAACCATCTTGAAATAGGCGGTATTGACACGATCGAGCTGGTCGAGAAGTTCGGCACACCACTATATGTTCTTGATCAAGAAACAGTAGTCTCACGATGCCGACAATATATAAGCGGTTTCGCCAATGGCCCTGTTCCGGTGGAAATAATCTATGCCGCTAAGGCCTTCATCTCAGTAGCTTTTTGTCGCCTGATTGCCAGGGAAGGGTTGTCTATCGATGTCAGCTCGGGCGGAGAATTATTCATAGCTCTTAAGGCAGGCTTTCCGGTGGATCGTATTTACATGCATGGGAACAATAAAACACCGGCAGAATTGGAGCTGGCGCTTGAAAATAATGTCGGTACTATTGTTGTTGACAGTTTTGATGAATTGGCGACCCTGGACCGGTTGGCCCAGACGCTAGGACATCGTCAAAGAGTATTAATAAGGTTAACTCCCGGGATCAAGCCCGATACGCACAAATATATCCAGACGGGACAGGTCGATTCAAAATTCGGGTTCGGCATTGACGATGGGGTGGCAGGCAAAGCAGTTGATTTCTGCTTGAACTCTTCTAAGAATCTGGATCTGGTTGGTTTTCATGTTCATATCGGGTCTCAGATATTCGCTCTGGAGTCTTACGCTAAGTCAATTGAGATATTAATTAAGTTCACTGCCGATATCCAGCGGGAGTTTAAGTTCAGCCCTGAGAAGCTCAATCTTGGCGGTGGCCTGGGCATCAAATACCTGCCCCGAGATGAGCCGACGTCTATTGAGGATTTCGCTAAGGTAATTTTTGGCGCAGTCGAGAGTGAGTGTGAGAAGGCGGGGATTGCTCTACCAAAGCTCGCGATTGAGCCCGGGCGCTCGATAGTAGGAAATGCCTGTGTCACTTTGTATAGAGTTGGTACAATCAAAGAAGTTCCGGGCGTACGCACATATATTTCAGTGGATGGCGGTATGTCGGACAATATCAGGCCCATGCTATATGGCGCACGCTATGGAGCCTTAGTGGCGAACAAAGCTGGGGCCGAGCGTGTAAAAACCGTGACAGTCGCGGGTAAGCATTGTGAATCAGGAGATGTTTTAATAAAAGATATTAAGCTACCGGAGCTCGAGGTCGGAGACATACTCTGTACTCCGGCTACCGGAGCATATGGCTATGTTATGGCAAACAACTTTAATATGCAGCCTAAACCGGCCGTTGTCTTGGTCAAAGACGGAAGTGCCCGGGTAATGATTGAACGGGAGAGTTACGAAGATTTGATACGACATCAAACATTGGTGGATATCTAATCAAGAATCAAGGGAAGGGGAGTCATCATGATTGCTTTCGTGGAGGAGCTACATAAATGAACGAACCTATAAAGGTAGGCTTGTTTGGTCTGGGTACTGTCGGTCGCGGAGTCTGGCAGCTTCTTTCCCGACAAAATGATGTCATAGTCGATCGGCTCGGCTGCAAGCTCGAGATTACCAAAATAGTTGTCAGAGATCCTTCAAAGGAGAGAGGGTTGCCGGTACCGTCGGCGCTCATAACTACTGACGCCCGAGAAATCCTGGAAGATGATGATATCCGCATCGTTATCGAAGTGATTGGCGGCACCGTGGCAGCCCGTGAATTTACCAACAAGGCTCTGGCAGCCGGAAAATCAGTTGTATCTGCGAACAAGGTGTTGATGGCCAATTTTGGCCGGGAGGTTATGGAAGCGGCTGAGAAGAGCGGTGCCGATCTCTATTTTGAGGGCAGTGTCGGCGCCGGCATACCGATAATTGGTCCACTAAAAGACTCTCTAATCGGTAACAAGGTTGGTCGCGTCATGGGAATAGTAAACGGCACGACCAATTATATTCTGTCAAAAATGGATTCCGGCCAGGATTACCAGTCAGCCTTGACTGAGGCACAATCGCTTGGGTATGCTGAAAGTGATCCGGCCAGTGATGTTGAGGGTAAAGACGCGGCCGCTAAGATCGCCATATTAGCTTCAATCGCTTTTAACAGTCGCGTCACCGCGTCTGATGTCTACACTGAAGGTATCGTTGCAATAAGCGCTCTGGATATGATGTACGCACGTGAGCTGGGGTTTGCGGTCAAGTTGTTGGCTGTGGCCAAGATTGACGAGCCTTCAGAAACCGGGCTACCCGGTGATCCGCCGGAAGCTGGACCTCAGAGGTCTCTTGAGGTGAGAGTGCATCCCGCGATGATTCCTCTGGATCATCCCCTGGCTTCAGTTAATGACGCCTACAACGCTATCTTCGTCGAAGGTGACGCGGTTGGTGAGCTTATGTTTTTTGGGCAGGGCGCTGGTAGCTTACCTACGGCTAGCGCAATCGTGGCGGATGTCGTTCGCGCCGCTGATAACATTAATAACTCCACTCGCGGTCAATCGACCTGCACTTGTTTCAATAACTACCGGATCAAACCAATTGAAAAAACCGAGTCAAGCTTTTATGTGCTGATTGAGGCAGCCGATAGACCTGGTGTACTGGCTAAGGTAGCTGAAGTCTTTGGCGATCATGGTGTAAGCGTGGGCAGCGTTATTCAAAAGCAGTCAACTGACGGAATCGCGGAAGTTGTTTTTATGACGCATAAAATCGTTGAGGGCAACTTAAGGGCGGCTTTGGCCAAGATATCCTCCTTGGATGTGGTTGAAGACGTTAAGAACGTCATTCGTGTTGAAGTTGGGCAGGAACAATGAATCAGTGGCCCGGCCTCATCGAAGCTTACCGGGGATATCTTCCGGTAGTTAAAGACGCGCCTGTCTGCACGCTCTATGAAGGCAATACTCCTCTGGTTCCCTCAAAGATTATCGGTCCAAAATTAGACATAGATCTCTATTTTAAATATGAGGGTCTGAATCCGACAGGCTCTTTTAAAGATCGTGGGATGACGGTGGCGATAAGTAAGGCCAAAGAGGCAGGCGCGACTGCGGTTATCTGTGCCTCAACAGGGAATACGTCGGCTTCGGCTGCCGCTTATGCCGCTTCTTGTGGACTAAAATGCGTAGTTGTGATCCCCAAGGGCAGGATTGCTGCCGGAAAATTGGCTCAGGCAATAGCGCATCAAGCGCGGGTGCTGGCGGTAGATGGTAATTTCGATCAAGCTCTTGAGATCGTGCGATATCTGACGGAAAAATTTCCTATAAAATTAGTCAACTCAATTAATCCGGATCGTCTCCAGGGGCAGAAAACAGCCGCCTTTGAGGTCTGTGATCAGCTGGGTGACGCGCCTGAAGTTTTAGCCATACCGGTCGGTAATGCCGGCAATATTACCGCTTATTGGATGGGTTTTAATGAATACCGGGATCAGGGGGAAACGACCAGAAAACCGCGGATGATGGGTTTTCAGGCGGCAGGGTCAGCGCCGATAGTTCTTGGGCATCCGGTTGAGGATCCTGAAACAATCGCTTCCGCTATTCGGATAGGCAATCCTGTCCGCTGGCAACAGGCTGAGGAAGCTGCCAATTCTTCCGGTGGCACCATCGAGATGGTGACCGATGAGGAAATCTTAGAAGCATATGAGATGCTGGCTGGCGAAGGCTTGTTTGTCGAGCCCGCGTCTGCGTCTTCTGTAGCGGGGGTCATTAAGTCCCTGAAGGAAGAGACGATAAGCAAGGGCGCTCAAATTGTCTGCGTTTTGACCGGGCATGGCTTGAAAGATCCAAACGCTGTGGATTTGATGGAAAACAAGGTAAAATCAGTTAAAGCCAGCAAGGAAGCGGTAGAGGCGGAGCTTATGACCGGCGACGGCATTCTGGAATGAGAATCACAGCCAAGACCCCCGCGAGTTCCGCTAATCTCGGACCCGGTTTTGATGTCTTGGGGCTGGCTTTAACCCTCTACGACACTTTGATAATTGAGACGGGCACAGATGGGATAAAGCTAACCGTCTCCGGTGAGGGACAAGGCAAGCTCGACAACGAACCCGAAAAGAATCTGGCTTGCCGTTCCGTCAGAGTTCTTTATGAAAAAATCAATGTCGATACGCCTGACATCAATATTCACATGGACAACGCTGTCCCCTTATCGCGGGGTCTGGGTAGTAGTTCCGCGGCGATTGTCGGAGCGCTGACCGCAGCTAACGTTTTTTCGGGCGCGAATTTAAGTAAAGAAGAGCTTTTTAATATGGCCGTTAAGATAGAAGGGCATGCTGATAATGTCGCCGCCGCGGTCTACGGTGGCTTAGTTATCGCTTATAAAAAGGACGAAGGCTATCTGGTAAAGAAGTGTCGGGTCGCGGCGAATTTGGGTGTCGCATTGCTCGTGCCCGATGAGGGCTTATCAACCGCTAAAGCCAGGGCAGCTCTACCTGAAGAGATCAGTAGAGATAGCGCTGTTATCAATATTGGCAGTACAGCACTTTTAATGGAGGCGCTGACAACCGGAGACTTATCGCATTTCGCAAGCGCTGTAAATGACGCGCTTCATCAACCATGGCGCCGTTCGTTAATTGCTGATTATGATATTACGGAGCGGGCCTGCTATAGCGCCGGCGCCAAAGGCGTGGCTCTAAGCGGGGCCGGGCCGACTCTCATCGCGTTCTTTGATAAGGCAGATGAGAACAGTATAAAATCTAATCTGGAAAATCAACTGAAGCACGACAGCATTATGCGCCGCGCTCTATTCCTCGACATAGACAAGCAAGGCTCTAAGGTCCAAGAGGTCAGATAACCTTTTATGCTCTTTGAGGCGCTTGTGCTATGGTGAATGAATGATCGCGACAGTTACTCTTAATCCGGCTCTTGATAAGATACTTTTTGTACCCCGTTTAAAAATTGGCCGCCCCATTCGCTTGGATCACGCGATTGTGTTGCCGGGCGGCAAAGGCATCAACATCGCGATTATGCTTAAAAACCTGGGGCAGAATGTCCTGGCGCTTGGCCTCGTGGGAGGGTTCGTTGGTGAAACAATCGAGGAGAAGCTACAGAGTCAGCGGATTTCTATCGCTTTTAAACATATCGATGGTCTAACTCGAACCAACATTATTCTCACTGAGCCCAACGGGCGGCACACCGAAGTTCTTGAGCCTGGTCCGGCGATATCCGAGAACGATATCGATCAATTTCTTGCCAGCTACGAGAGATCTCTTAGTGGTTATGAGATTGTAATCATCGGTGGGAGTGTTCCGCCGGGTGTGCGTGAAGATATCTATAAAGACATGATAGCTCTTGCAAAAAGTAAAGGTTTGTTTACGGTGCTCAACGCTCACGGGCCGGCGTTCATCAAGGCGCTTGAGGCTGGGCCCGACCTGGTCAAGCCCGACGTCCGATTGACGCCTGATGTCTTAGGCATTAGTAGCGCTAGGCCACAAGGGCGCAAACAGATCGCAGAGCGGTTGCTCTCAATGGGCATAAGCAAGATAGTCATTGGTTGTGAAGATGGGAGTCACTCGGTATATTCCCAGGACATCTCAGTTGAGTTGACCGCGTCCAACCATAAAATCATCAACCAAGTTATTTCCGGAGACGCTTTTCTGGCGGGGCTTATCGACGCCCTTCAACGCAAGCGCTCACTTAGCGAAGCGGCTCTGTGGGCTATGGCTATTGAAATAGCTCTAAATCAGAAGCCGGAAAAACGTTGGGTGACACCTGAGGAAGTGAGTGGTTTTCTCAACATGGCCAAAATAAAGGAGATATCGTGAAAGTTGAAGACGTGATGGTTCGCGATCTTACGGCTGTGACCCCCTCGACTACACTAGGCGAAGCTGTCAGGACAATGTCAAATCATCGGATCGGTGGACTGCCGGTTGTCGATGAGAACCTGAAAGTTATCGGTTTTATCTCAATCAAAGATGTTATCGATACCGCTTATCCGTATACCCAGGTAAGTGGCGACGATATCCTGGTAACAGCGCGGCTTGGAGACCTTGCTCGAACGCTTCACAAACTCGGCGGCCGCCAGGTACAGGATGTAATGACCGAGCTCGCTCAAACAATCACCGAAGATGAGGACATTGAGGAAATTGCTGCGCAGATGCTCGCGCAACGACGCAAGATCATACCGGTCGTTCGCGACGGTCGCTTGACCGGCATCGTCCGACGCCGTGATCTGGCTGTAGCCCTTCTTAGTGAGGGGGAAGAAGGCTGAACTACTTTCTGTTGGCGGCAATTGCTCTTCTTACAGGTCTCGCGGGCGCAAAATCAAGCAAAAGGCTCAAAATACCTCAGGTTGTTGGCTACATAATAATTGGTGTTTTTCTTGGGTCCTCTTTTCTAAATATAGTGACACTGCAGCTCATTGATCAATTCACACTCCTGAGTAGTCTGGCTCTAGCTTTTATCGGTTTTTCAATCGGTGGAGAGTTAGCGTATCGGAACATTAGTGAGCTTGGCCGCAGCATTGTCGTCGTCGCGTTAATGGAATCACTTACAGCTTTCTCTCTGGTTTTAGGGGCCATATATCTCGTTACTCGAAATCTGCCGGTGGCGTTAATATTCGGAGCTCTGGCCGCGGCGACTGCTCCGGCTGCCACGGTTGATGTTCTCTGGGAATATCGGGCCAAAGGGCCGCTGACAACATCACTCTTCGCGGTCGTCGGTATTGACGATGGTGTGGCGCTGATTATCTACGGTTTTGCGTCCGCGATAGCTAAAGCGATTCTAACAAAGAGCGAGATCTCCGCTGTTTCAATGGTGCTCTTGCCAATGTACGCGATTTTAGGGGCGGTTATTTTAGGGACCGTAATTGGTTTCTTGCTAAGTCAGGCCATCAAGCGAAGTGGGAGCGAAACAGATCACCTTCTCCTAACGCTAGGCGCTATCCTTCTGGTCAGCGGGCTAGCCCTCCAGCTTGGTTTTTCACTTATTCTGACAAACATGATTTTAGGTATTACTCTAGTCAACATCAGCAAGCGCCGCGAGGCGTTTTCCGCCATAGCTAGGATAAGTCCACCATTTTACCTGCTATTTTTTATTCTTGTTGGCGCTCGGCTCCAGATAGGTCTCGTCGGTGAGTTGGGCCTAATCGGTCTCGCCTATATCATCTTTCGGACTATCGGTAAAAGTGTCGGGGCCTGGTTTGGAGCGACTATTTCAGGAGCACCGCCAGTGGTCCGCAAGTATTTAGGATTTGGTCTTTTGTCTCAAGCGGGTGTGGCAATCGGGCTATCAATCGAAGCGGCCCAAACGTTTCGTGATCTTGGGGCGCCGGGCCTGAATTTGGCCTTGCTTGCCGTTAACGTGATCGCCGGTACAACTTTTGTATTTCAAGTTCTAGGCCCTCCCCTCACGAAAATGGCTATCACAAAAGCTGGAGAAGTGGGTCTTAAAAAGTAGCGTAAGAAAGTTAATTCGCTGCTGAGCAAAGCTGCAAGTCGATGAGCGTCGGGGACATTCTTACAAATTATCTGGCCGAGCTTAGCTCGGCAAGTAGGTTCGAAGAGTGTCCCCATCTCACTTATCAAATCGGCGAGCTCAGCTCGCCCACATAGGCGCGATTACGGCTGTCGAACACGTCCTCTTCCATATTGGGAATAATAATTTGATAGCTCTGGCTGGGCTAGAAAATGGAGGAGCCTTTTGCAGAAATATATCAGTCCCGAGGGTGAAGAGTTTATAGTCGAGGAACAAGCTACAAATCGCATTCTCAATGAGGGTATCCCGTTCATCATCGTAGACATCAAAGAGCGTCGGCTCACTATTAAAGATGATGATATTTTCGTCTACTGCAGCAGGCATGGGAATATCCCCTCTGACAACACTAGTGGTCTGGGTTTTTACACTTCCGATACTCGTTTCTTGAGCTGTTGGGAACTCTACCTGAACGGTCGTGACCCGATACTTTTATCAACAAGCGCCGAACGCGATTACATGTCGCACATTGAGCTGACTAATGCCGATATTAGCGAGGGCGATCAACTAAAAATTCCGCAAGAAACCATAAATATCAGAAGGCTCAGGGTTCTGGCGGGCGGCTTATTGGAGCGGATCAGATTCAAGAACTACAATCCGGTGCGAGTTGAGCTCAAAGTCGAACTTGCCTTCTTCGCTGATTTCGCGGATATGTTTGAGGTCAGGGGGCTGCGTCGAAAAAAGAGAGGGCAACTATTCCAACCAAAACTAGATAAAAATAGGCTTACACTAGCGTATTTGGGTCAAGACGAGGTCTTGCGTCGAACAGAGATTGAAATGTCTCGAACGCCTGATTGGCACCGCCTGGAAGTGAATAAGGTTATCTTTGGATATAATCTGGTTCTTGAACCAAATGGTCGAGATGTGTTGAACTTCAAGATATCGCCGGTCATCGGGGGCCACCAGAAAGAGGTCCCTGGTTTTAATAAGGCTATAAGCGGGCAGAGACGCGCATACGAAAAATGGGAGCAATCATGCACGACCATCAATACGGACAATGAGCTTTTCAACTCAGTCTTAGAGCGAGGCCGTAGCGACATTCGCGCTTTAATTACCAGCAATTCACACGGTAGCATAATTAGTGCCGGCATACCCTGGTATGTAGCGCCTTTTGGTCGAGACAGTCTAATCGCGGCACTTCAGACATTGCCGTTAAATCAGACACCGGCGCGTGATACGTTGGAAATGCTCGCCCACTTGCAAGGCAAAGAGGTAAACCCCTGGCGAGACGAGGAGCCGGGTAAAATAATGCACGAGTTCCGCCAAGGTGAGCTCGCGAATATGGGTGAAATACCACATACGCCTTACTATGGATCAGTCGACTCGACGCCCCTTTTCTTGCTGGTTATGTCTGAATATTACCGATGGTCCGGAGACGAAGCTTTTATTCGAAAGCATAAAAAGGCCATAATCGCCGCTCTGGATTGGATAGACAATTACGGAGACATTGACGGTGATGGTTTCGTGGAGTATCAGCGTAAATCACGGCGGGGTTTGATAAATCAGGGCTGGAAAGACTCGTATAACGCGATCGCCTACGCAAACAGAAAACTAGCCAAGGCTCCAATCGCACTGGTGGAAGTTCAGGCATATGTTTACTATGCGAAGAAACGAATGTCTCAGGTCTTCGGTGATCTGGGTGATGACAGATTTTCTAATAAACTCGCCCGAGAAGCCGCTACGCTCAAGGACTTATTCAACGCCAAATTCTGGGTCGAAGAACAAGCGTTTTACGCGCTGGCCCTCGATGGTAAAAAGAAACAGGTAAAAACAGTTACTTCAAACGCAGGTCAATGTCTGTGGACTGGGATAGTTGACAACGACAAAGCCGCGGCTATAGCCAAGAAGCTTCTTGATCCCGCGATGTTTTCTGGCTGGGGCATCCGTACAGCCAGCAAAGAGTCGAGCATCTACAATCCGATGAGCTATCATAACGGTTCTATCTGGCCTCATGACAACGCGATAATCGTCAGGGGGCTTAAGAGATACGGATGTATAAAAGAAGCTGAGCATGTCGCCACCGGAATTTTCGACGCCGCCATATTTCATCCATATTATCGGCTGCCGGAGCTTTTTTGTGGTTTTACCAGGCGCGGGTCAAATTCACCGGTTGAATACCCTGTTGCCTGTAGTCCTCAGGCCTGGGCGGCCGGGGCAATCTTTATGATTCTACAGTCAATTCTCGGGCTCACACCAAACGCGCCAAAAGATACTTTATATGTCAATAACCCAACCTTGCCTAAGTGGCTAAACCAAGTTAGTCTGTCAAATCTGCGAATCGGGGCGAGCCGCTTGACAATAACGTTTAGCCGGCAGGAAGGCGGCACAAGCTTTACGGTACCGAAAAAAGAAGGAAAAATGAGAATAATGATGGAGGAGTGAGCGCAATGGGGTTGCGCTTCTATTGACCCGATGCGAATTTGAAGTATACTTAAGATCAAATAAACATGCGATTCCTCTTTTTCTAAACTCTTGGAAGGAACCGGAGCACTTAATTCGCAATTCACATGTCGCCTAACGCGGACAAAAGCCATGAAGAATCAGTAAAATAATCAAACATAATCTGAATACGGATATGAACAATAGCCGGGGCATATAGTTTCTTTAGGGTATAAAAAAGATCAGGTGAAAGAGGAAAGCGATGGCGCAGCGCAAAAAATCAGAGATAGAAAATGAACCGGTTACGATCGTGCACATCTCGGATTTGCATGCCGG
>SDBS01008019.1_pt1 | contig 10234 bp, 14 predicted proteins | sample 2277091 | NCBI WGS metagenome assembly SDBS01 (sample SAMN10404972, study PRJNA504765) | marine sediment metagenome | isolation source: marine sediment core GS10_PC15, 163 cmbsf | place: Arctic Ocean: Southern Knipovich Ridge | collected 2010 | reverse complement strand
CCTGGTAGGAGGTCGAACCTCAAGAAATTTCATGAAATCAAAACCCGCCCCTAAAATCCTAGTTCGACTTCGCTCACTACAGGTTTGGCAATCCCCTTCTCCCACCAACTCATGCCAATATGAGAATTGTCCCTGGAGAATGGGAAAGCACACTATTCGCTGGGGGAGGCTTTACTACTGCTGGCTGGACAACACTTGATCTGGTAGATGACTGCGGAATCCCATTTGGAGCCAAGGCAGTTAGTGTTTTTGCTCTTACCAGAGATAGTGGTGCGGCAGGACAAACTTTTCAATTGAGGAAAGATGCTACACAGAGTCCATCACTTCATGCCTGGACAAATGCCGGAGCTAACATGTGGATAAATACTAACGCTTTTGTACCCGTAGCTAACGGGCGTACAATAGATTATCAGATTAGCGCTAGTGGGGCACTAACGCAAGATGTCTACATTCGTATCTATTGTGTATACATTTGAAGTTTTCTTTTTAGAAAGACTGTTATGTATAAAGATAAAATGTGGCTTGAAGAACAATATTATACAAAGAAACTCAGCCTACTACAGATAGCAAAGATTACTGGCGCTAGCTATAGCACAATACATAATTGGGTGAGCAGACATAAGCTACCTATCCGCAGCCGTAGCGAGGGATGCAAAATTCGATGGCAATCAGTAGAGCAATTGTATAAAAGTGAAGATTGGTTGCGAGAACAATATTGTGTCAATCAACTGAGTACAATTGAAATAGCTCAAATAGCAGGCTGTGGCGAAACCTCAATAACCAATTGGATGAAAAGATTTGGCATTTCCCGTCGAGCCAGCGGCGGAAAACCTTGGAACAATAAAATACGAAGGAAAAAATTTGGCGAAGTGATAAAAAGATTACACGCCGAAGGCCGATATAAGGGAACTTGTCAATCACCAACCTCCATCGAGACAGCAACAGATAAAGCACTGAGCGACCTGGACATTTCTCATACAGCCGAATATGTAATTCTAGGACGAGGCTACAGATATGATCAGCTAGTTTATCCCAACATACTCATTGAGGTTCAGGGAGACTATTGGCACTCTTCGGAAAAAGCCAGGGTTCGAGACGCCGAAAAAGCTAAATGGGCCGCCCAGAACGGTTACAGACTTATAACAATCTGGGAACATGAAATAAAAGCACGGGGAGCAAAACAATTAGTAATGGAGCGTGTTCTAGGAAGATTGATATAGTAGAACTTGGTCGCACATTACTTAATAATATAAGGTGTCAACTTTGCCTTGACATAGTAACTATTTTGTTGTATTATAGAATAGTCATTATTATAACATTACATTCAACTGGAGAGTATAAATGCTTGACGAGATCAACAAGAAAAACGAAGATAAGTTAGAGCGGCGGCAGAGTGGAAAGCAGATTCAAGGACTAATAGAGGGGCAGGCTGCAATAAAGGCGCAATTGGAACCCTTAAAAAATGTTCCTATCATATTGGCGAAGTTAGTTGCAACAGTTGATAATCTTTATGATGGCTGTCCCCATAGAGAGGCAATTGCGCGAGGGGCTAACAACATTAAAAGAGTTGAGGACTTAGAAAAGGAGTATAAGACATTAAACGATAAACAACATACTGATCGGCTAGTGACTGCCAAGGGTTTGGCAAAGATAGCACTAGTTGTAGCGGCGGCAGGGATGGCTGGCGCGAATATAAACCTGAGTGGATTACTAAGCATATTTGGGTAGGTAATTTATAGGAGGTCAGCTTGTTTACTTCAAAGCACCGTGCTCTTGTGGCAGCGTTCGCAGATCCTCATTGTCATCTCCGTTGTGGACTTCTTAATCCCAATACTTTACTTGAAACAGATATTCCCCGAATTAAGAAGCGGCCCAAATTGACAGATACTCAAGAATACTTATGGGAAACTTACATTGAAGATATAGGCAAGATATGCGAACTGGCCGGGGCAGACCCGGTTCTTCTTGTTATAGCGGGCGACTGGATGCAAGGGATGAAGTATTCTGAGCAATTGATGAGCAATGTCCCATCTGATCAAACTGCTATCGCGGTGGCTATTATAGAACCGTGGATGAAACTAAAGAATCTAAAGGCTATCCGAATAGCACAGGGAACAGGTGCTCACGATCCTGTGGGATCATTAACTACTCAAGCATATCGGTTGTTGAAAGCACTTTATCCAAAGATAGATATTGAGGTATCATTCCATGCCGTGGCCACACTCAGGGGACTTGATATTGATTATACTCACTTTGGCCCTCACCCTGGCAGCAGGAAGTGGCTAGAAGGGAATATAGTCAGGTATAATCTTAAAGATATGATGATAGACGATATTTGTTATGGGGACGAGCCAGCAAGAATATATATTAGGGCGCATCGCCATACTCTTAGACATGAAGCAGTGGAGGTTTATGGCAAGCCAGATAGATATGCCGACATGTTTTTGCTACCACCTAGTTCTGGAATGAGTTACTATGCTAAGAACATTGTGCCTAAGAAGAGACTTGTGACAGGCAGGGTTGCCATGGAAATTATAGATGGCAAATACAGTTTTAACCCAGAACATATGTTCAAGCATATGATAGACATCAGGGAAAGAGAGGTGTTTAGTTGGTAGTAACAGACGAGAAAAAGAGGGCTATCTTCGAACAATTGGCACATGTTTTGAAAACCCCAAGACAAGCCGATGACGAGATTACGGCCAGGGAGTATGCTGAGTTTAATAGTTGCACACATCGCAAAGCATATACACAGTTGATGAGCACCGTTATTGATGGGAAGATGACAAAGAGAAAGGTATTGGCTAATCGCAACTGGTCATGGGCATTTAAGCTGGTGATTGATGAAGAAACTACTTAGAGTAATAATTCTAAGCGTTGCCATATTGCTGCTACTTTGTACTAGCGTTTATAGCGGCAAGAAAGGTGTTGCTGGTCCTGGCGGGCATTCAAATTTAGACTTATCATTCTTATATAATGTTCTTAGGGTTAGATGGGGTTATAATTGGGACTATCGCACCCAGCAACCCATTCTATCTGTTGAATATGTACCAATGGTTAGAAGTATTCACTCTGGATTTTGTGCTGAAGATGTGGCAAATATCGTGCTTTGGTATGGACCTAGCGGTTACTGGCTGATTGGAAATGAACCCGAAAATGAGTGGCAGGATAACCAGACGCCTGTGGGTGCGGCGGGGATCTATCATGATCTTATGGAATTGATCAGAAAGGGCGATCCAGGCGCAAAGTTTATCTTGGGCAATTTTGTGAGCCCATCTTTATACTTCCGCAGTGTATGGCTTGAGCAGTTTAAGTCTGCATGGATAACATTGTGGAATGAAGATGTTACAACTGTTATTGCTGGGTGGGGAGTTCATGCCTATGCGCATCCGTATTCGGCAGAGACACAACAGAATGCCATTGATAGGGTGCAAAGGCAATTGCTGGCGTGGCAAGCAGAGAATCCGGGACTTGAGCTATGGGTGACTGAGTTTGGTAATCTTCAACAGACAGACGTAGAAACCTTAACACAGATGACTATTTGGCTAGACGCCCATGTAGATAGGTATGCTTACTTTTACTTTGGGGAAGAATCAGGTAATGAAGGGCCTAGTGAATGGGATTTCACATCTTTATACACTGAGCCATGGCCGCTGCCGATGTTGACCGAATTGGGCGAGGCTTATATCCATCTGCCTATAGAACCTACACCATCTGCCACACCATCCATTGTACCGTCTGTTATGCCATCAGTTACCCCGTCTGTTATGCCCTCTGCCACTAATACGTCCATGCCATCGACATATCCTACTGATATGTGTACTAAAACGCCTTTAGTGAACATATCGCCCACGCCGTCTATTATACCAGCCCCTACATTGATTATTATTCCTACACCGCCACCCAATCCTCCCATGTCAGATACTCTACTTGGTGTAGCGCAGGAAAACCTGAGAGTAATGTGGCGGCTAGAGAAAGTAATCTACTTATTGGCCGTTGTAATAGTTAGTACCTCAGCAGCGTTGATTAAAATTAGTATAGGAGTGAATAATGAAGAATAGTAAGATCGGACTGCACTTTCAGAGAATACCGAGTTGGGCACAAGCACTAGTTTCTACTATGCCCGTAGACTTTATCAAGATTGTTGCTCCACCTGTCGAGAATCCCTTCCCTGGTAAGCAGATCATCGGGAGGATATACCATGAGGAAGGCCAAGATAATAACTTGATTATGCGCGGCAGGGAAGGCGCAGAAGAGTACTTTAGGCAATGTGTCAATACATACCAAAGATGTTACTATATTTTCCTTTGGGAAGCTGTCAATGAGCCACCCGTTGGCACAGTAGAGCAGCGATCTGCGTTATCGGCCTTTACCCTGCGCTGGATAGAACTAATGCATGATATAGGGTTGCAGACGTTGGCATTATCCCTCAGCGTCGGCTGGCCAGATATTGGCACAGCGTGGGAGTTTGCTGACGTGGCAATAGCAACGGATTACTTTTGTTATTCGGATGACACAGAAATATTTACAGAAAATGGTTGGCTGAAACTAAAAGAAGTTGTTGAGAATCAACAATCTGTACAATTAGCTACACTGAATACTAACAAGAACTGTGTTGAATTTCAGTTGCCTAGTGCCTTTTACGCACACGATTACGAGGGGCTGCTATTACATCAGTGGGGAAGTGTTGATTTTCTTGTTACACCCAATCACAGACTGTGGATTCGGCGCGCAACCAAGGCAAAAAAAGTAGACTGGGACAGTCATAGAGGATTTGAATTTTGTGAAGCCAAGGATTTACCTTGTATCATTGAATACAAAAGAGATTTTCCCTATGAAGGAAAAGAGAAGAGTGAATTTATCTTGCCCGCCTATGAGAAACGATGGAAAAGCGGTAGAGATGGTCAAATTCAGAGACAATATATCCGTAGCGCCAAGTCATTTCCTATGGATGATTGGCTGCGCCTTATGGGGTGGTGGTTATCTGAAGGATCTTTGGTAAAGACAGCGGGCAAGTATATTGGTGGAATCCAGATTCCTCAAATGAAAAATGATAATCGGCAAGAGATTGTGAATCTGATTATTAGATTAGGTTATTCTCCAAAAGTATACGGGGATAAAGCTATTCAGATACATGATGTCCAACTAGGTACTTACTTTCAACAATTTGGCACATCCAAAGCTAAATATATTCCAAAAGAATTGAAGTGTTTATCGCAAAGACAACTTCGTATTCTCTTAAACACATTAACAAAAGGCGATGGATTTCATGAGGGTCAACGATGGCATTATTATACTTCCTCACCATCGTTGGCTAATGATGTACAGGAAATAGCCATGAAAGCCGGTTATTGCGTCACAGTTAGCACATACAGAGAAGAACAATATCGCTTAACAATCGGCGATCTAAGACATACGCCCGAAACGCGTTTGAAATATCGAGAATGGGTACAATATAAAGGCAAGGTTTATTGTGTTGAAGTTCCGAATGGACTGATATATGTAAGACGCAATGGACAAGCTTCGTGGCAAGGAAACTCTCTACATGAGTATGGCGCACCATGTATGCAAGATGGTCATGGATACTATTGCTTGAGGTACAGAAATACAGCAAAGGAACTAGCCGAGGTTGGTGTTGCTATGCCAAAAACCTTTATTACAGAGGCTGGCATTGATGGCGGGGTTCTGCCAAATGGTAAGCGCAAGGGTTGGAAGACATACGCCAACGGCAGACAAGATTACTTTGACCAGTTGCTGTGGTATGAAAGAGAAACGTTGAAGGATTCTTACATTGTGGCCTTTACACCATTCACAAGTGGACCCTATTCCGATTGGGTAGACTTCAACTTTGATGAAGACTTAGTAAAAATGCTTGGCCAGTATCTGGAGACTTTGCCAGATATATCGCCATTCTTACCTATACCAGTTCCTATACCTATTCCTATACCAGTTCCTATTATTGATACGAGTGCTATTAGGAAGGCATGTTGGGGTAGGCAAAATGTGCCGTATAATCCAACTGCTGCGTTGCAACAATTGGCGGCAGAGGAATGCTTAATGGCCCCACTTGGTCCGGAGTTTGATGTGGGCGAATATCGCGTACAGGCATATGCAGATGGAATAGTATATTGCAGAATCGGACATTGGAATAACGTGAAATGGCTGAATTGGCACTGAGAAACATAGTGAAATGCTTGGCAGAAATGTGAGGAAGGGGCATAACAAAAAATCAAGGAGGCCGTATAGTGGTAGTACTTATAGACCTGATTGATCAACGGTTCTCTCGTTGGCTAGTGTTAAAGAGAGCAGAAAGCGACAAGAACGGAAACACTTTTTGGTTTTGTCGTTGTGATTGCGGAACTGAAAAAACGGTTAGTAGTGATTCTCTGAGGAGAAGACAGTCTAAAAGTTGTGGATGTTTGCAACGCGAATTGATGAGTAAAAAAAGCAAAGAAAGACGTGGGCCGAAAAGCAATAATTGGAAAGGTGGGCGAACTATAAGCTCAACGGGGTACGTTTTGGTGCGGCAACCAAATCATCCCAACGCAGACGGCGCAGGCTATGTACTAGAACACCGTTTGGCCATGGAAACCAAGCTTGGCCGCCATCTCATTTCTGGGGAAATTATCCATCACAAGAATGGTATACGAAACGACAATCGCATTGGGAACTTGGAACTTTGTGTGAAGAGCAATCACTTCAAAGGACAGCGGGTAGAAGATTTGGTGGCATGGGCCGGGGAAGTATTGCGACGGTATGCACCAGAAAGGTTAAAATAAGGCAAGCAAAGAAGGATGAGCAGTGTAACCTATTCTTCTTCTATAGCTAATGGCTTAAACTCACCTTCAACAACGAGAGTGTCAACAATGGGGCTACTGCTGCCCCTTAACTGTCTCTCTAATCGTTCCACTATCTGGATAACTAGGATAGCGGTACTGACCTGTTCACCGCTCTCTTTCTTATCTACACCAAGAGCAGCACGCTCCTCCTCACCACCCTCAATAATGAAATGACGGACTTCTTGGGGGAATTTCTCGGCAAGGGTTCTGGGGTTAATGAGTTTAAGGGCTAACCTGCCCACCCTTTGCAATTCCTTACTATTCTCCCAATGACGCTTGGCCGCATCCCTAACTGCTAATAGGCTCTCTTCCTGCCAAACCTTATCTATCTCAGCATCCCAGGCCGCTGTCCTCTGTACCCAGTCATACTCTTTTGACCACTTGCTTAATGTAAGATAGCGTACAGTAGGCACATTATCAAAATCACCAGTTTCCTCGGCGGCATCTCGCTCCCCAATTAGAATGGTCTTGAGTGCCGTTAAATTGCGCTTACTGGAAGGCATATTACGATAGCGACGATAGGCTTGCCAAGCAGCATCTTGCTCACCAGGTAGCCTATCCCATAGGTTATGCTTGATATCAGGGACTGTCAGATCATTCACAAGTATCCTCCTCTTCATAGGGATTAACCAGCCAGGCAAGCAATTCCGTTACGGACTCTGGCTTTATCTTTCCAAGTGTTTCCCAAAGTGGACCCCAACAACCCTCGCATACAATTTCATCACTCGTTTTACTCTGCCAATAGTTGCTGTAATACTTATTTTTCCACTCTAACTCTGACTTCCCATAGACCACTTGTTCTTTATCTACTAGCTTGTTACAAACGTCGCAGAACCTAGCTTTAGTCTCTGTCATTATCTTTTTTCCCTTTCGGATGTGTTAAATCTACCAGCTCGCTATGAGACAAGTATTTATCACCTACTTGCCAAACAAGTTCAGCATTGTTATCTACATTATCATAAGTCTGTGGATCAAATTGTTTCAATGCGGCCTCGGCGAGATCAAAAGAATGAGCGTACCCCACTGTTCGTATACACCCATAGCAAATATGACCACCATAAACATTAAACACTGCATCAACAGGAAGTTCAGGTACAACCTTTATCTCAGATTGACACACATCGCAGCAAATTGTTAAAGTACACTTATACATGATTAGTTATTCCTTTCATCTTTGGCCCAAGCGAGATTATCTGTATATCCTATAGATACTGAAAGTTATCACATGTGGGTCTTCGTCAAAGATTGACCATTCTGGCTTAGGATGTACTCATAAGCCAACTTCATCTATCCCAATATCTATCTCAATATCACTCTCGTCAAAATCATGCGGCTTAGGATTAGGTGTAAGTGCCCTCTTCGCAAGTTCATAGGCATTGTCAACTGACATAGGATAACCCTCGCCAGGTAAACCTAACTCATCCAGAATACTAAGTAAGGCATTTCGATACTTCTCTAACAATCTTATAGCTACGTCACCCGCGCCTTCGTCCCCAATCTCTTCTGAACAATTCTCCTGAATCCAGTCTGCTACTAAATTAAGTTGTTGTTTAGCACTCATGTTTAATACTCCTTATCCTCACTGCCCCGCAATTAGGAACATCTATATACAGTTGATAATTGAAGGCTATCACAATATGGACATTCCCAGTTATTACTATCTAAATTAGCATCCTCCCAATCATCGTAATGACCACTCCACCGACGCATCTGTTCATCAAGACATAATATATCATGAGCAGAATAATCTGTGAGGAAAGAATTATCATTAGCATCCTCTGGCTCTGGATACATTCTGCTATCATAGAAGTAGGGACTGTCCACACACTGCTTCCATCTAGCGCCCCACAAATCTTCCTCTATAGCCTTGGCTATCCTTGACATAAAGCCTCCTTCGCAACACTTCTTAGGAAAGACGCTGTGAAGTCTATTGGCATGGGCCACGCCTCGTGTCGGAAGGATGACCCCAGTATCGTCTTTATACTACCATCTTCCCGTACTTCTAGCAATCCGCAGTCATGAAAGAGTGCCCAGTTCCCCTTAAAGTCTTCCCGCGTAGCTATACCTGGAGCAACGACAAAATAGAACTTATCCGAAAGGTAATATGCCTGCGCTTTTTTCATCGGCTCCCGCAACTCTTTCAAGAAGTCAGCCCGGCTCACCTTGATCTCGTAAGCAATTCGCTGATAGTTCATTGATGGCCAAATCGCCATCGCGAAAGCATCAATCTGTCGCATACCGCCCAAGCCACCGCGATTATTCGGCGTAGCCCCTGTGGATGTGCCCACCTTCGTCGCAAATACCCACCCCTTATCAAATGGATGTCGTCGTCTAAGCGCCTTGATAATATCGCCCTCTGTCATTATTCCTCCAACAATTTCAGGTGAGCTATCCAAATTAAAAAGTTTAGACTTCTAGTTTCAACGAGGCCGCGTTCTCGGAAGAACGCCTTATATCCTCTCTGCTAGCGTAAGTTTCGGCAGCTCCTGCCGTACCAAATAACTCAATGTTAATTGCGGCATTTTCGTCACGGTCATGAATTATCCCACACCCAGAACATACCCACTTACGATCTGAAAGTTTTAACAACCCATTGATATAACCACAATGATGACAACGTTTAGATGAAGGGAAAAATCTATCAATCTTATTGATTTGACAGCCGTACCATTCACCTTTGTAAGAAAGCTGACGAATAAACTCTCCCCACCCTGCATCAGCAATAGACTTAGCAAGACAATGATTACGCATCATATTCTTCACAGCTAAAGACTCAGCATAGATAACTTGGTTTTCGTCAACTAGCCTACGAGTCAGTTTATGAAGAAAATCATTACGCTGATTTCTTACTTTCTCATGTTGTCTAGCGAAGGCAACTCGCGCCCTTTCTCGACCACCAGAACCCCTTTTTCTACGAGAAAGAACTCGTTGCAATCGTTTTAGTCGTTTTTCAGCCTTGCGAAGATATTGAGGAGCTTTCACTCGCTCACCTTTTGATGTAACAATAAAATCCTTAAGTCCCAAATCAATACCGATTACACTGCCACTGTATTCTGGCTCAGAGATTTCAACTTCACAGAAAATAGATGCGAAGTATTTGTTAGTCTTAGTTTGTGAAATAACAACATGCTTCATTCTACCCACAACAGGACGATGAATAGTCATACTAACAAGACTAGGAATTTTAGGAAGACGTAATTTGCCATCTTCAATCCAAAATTGCTGAGGAACACGAAATGATTGTTTTCCTCGCCTGCTTTTGAACCTAGGAAAGTTGGCTCGGCGCTTAAAGAAGTTCACATACGCCGTATCAAGATCGCGCAGGGACTGCTGAAGTGCCTGTGAATTGATTTCATTAAGCCAAATATAATCAGGTTCATACTTAAGGTTAGTTA
>SDBS01008018.1_pt1 | contig 10234 bp, 12 predicted proteins | sample 2277091 | NCBI WGS metagenome assembly SDBS01 (sample SAMN10404972, study PRJNA504765) | marine sediment metagenome | isolation source: marine sediment core GS10_PC15, 163 cmbsf | place: Arctic Ocean: Southern Knipovich Ridge | collected 2010 | reverse complement strand
AGGATATATACGAATATTGATAAAAGACGTTTTAGATAGCATAAACATGGCCATTTTTGGAGATGTTCACATTTGGAAAAGCGTACAAATAGAGTCGATAAAAGCAGCATTTAGAAGTGGTCGCGTAGCAAAGCCCACGCCTTTCTTCGAACCTCCGCCAGACGACGATAAAATAGAAGATAAACGCAAAAAACGAAAATCTATAGAATATAACCCAAATGGAATGTAAAATGACAACCGATAAACGTCTCGAATCGTTAAAAAGAATAAAAGGTAATTTATACGGAAAAATCAAAAAGACTCAACGAAATGGTATTGTGGATTGTTGCGAAGAATTTAGATTCCTCAGAAGATCTAATGATATTAGTTTTAACAACAAAATGAATAGATTAGGAATTACACACTTAGTTCTAGATGAAAAATATGATATGAGTGATGTTTTTCTGGAAGACATTGTTAATCCAATTAAACACGGCGCAAATACTGTTTTTGGTGTGATAGGGCCTACACGATCAGGAAAATCTGAATTGGTTCAAACAATTGTTTTAATTCTTAAACAGTCCAATAAAGAGTATAGGAATCGTGACGTCAACATCTATCTTAGTTGGACACAACCACAGTTTTATGCAATGTTAATGAATCTGAAGAAAGGCGATATTATGTGGAGAGATGAGGATCCAAAACCGTTTGGAAAAGGTTCACGAACAGAGACATGGGGCGTAGAGAATGTGCTACACGCAATTGCCAAAATGGAGAATAGTTTTATTTTTGTTGATCCTAAGAAAATCAAGGTTGACATTTGTGATTTATATCTTGAATCAGCGGGTATGAACAGAAAGACAAGAGAGAACAGATTCATGATTATGGATGATGAGAAATATTATTTTGGGCATATATATGTAATACTACATAATGATGAAGGATTTAGAAAGTGGTATGAAGCAGAGAAAGATAAATTCGTTGATAAGGCAATAAAAGAAGGAGGAAGATTTAAATCACTACCAGAAAGTGTGGAAATAGAGCAAGAAGAATTAGACGAAGTCTTACGAGAAGAAGTCTTGTTCTTAGAGAATAATTACAAAACAAAAAAGGGAGAAAAGAAGATACACGATAGAAAATTACACATCTACATATTAAGAAAACAAGGATATGGTCTTGATACAATTAGTAACATTGTTGGATTAGAAAAAACAAGCGTAGAAGCATATTATTACGAAGTAAAGAGGTTTCTTAGAGACGAACTTTATAAGTCCTGAAGTCTCACAAAATACGCTCTCAACTCCATTATGGAATAAAGAATTCAAGAACAAAAATAAGTCTTAAATAATTCTAAATTCTCATGATACAATCTCTCTATGCATTATAAAAAAGAAAACTAATTTCCATTAATATGGTATTTTTTAACAGATATTTATAGTGGGGAATGGATATTTATCTTAATTAGAAAAAAAAAGGTGTAAAATTGGAAATAAGTGGCATTTTTGTTGATTTTTGGAATGCTTTAACTAACGATATTAATTATAACGAGTGATTTATCCTGAAACAAATTGTAATTTGTAAAAATTGTGGATTTAAACGTTCACTTTTCGTTCCTGATCATATTGTATGGGATCATGGTAATGTTAGATGAAAATGCGGAAAAATCATTAATTATAAAAACGAAATTCTTGAATCGTTATATATTTAGAAAGAGTGAGAATAAATGGTAAAAACTAAAGGAAATCAAAAATTAAAATTAAAATGATTTATAAGTATAGGCAAAAGTATAAAGTATAAACAAAGGTATAAAGTATAAATAAAAGTATTTATAAACTGACACTTAAAAAAATTACTTCAGGAAGAAAATTTAGCTCAGAATAAAATAATTATAAGGCCACCTTTTTTTTAAGAAAATTACCAGGAGAAATTTTTTGATCCGGGTATTCCTGTATTAAATTATTTTTTCTAAAATGATATGTGGATGATATATAAGGAAAATGGAAATTTCCCTTTTTTTTTGATGATATGTTAAGGATATATAACGCAATGGAAATCTTAGCTTTTTTTCTCTCTAAGATATTAGTATAATATATAATGTGGAGTGGAAATTTAACTATGTGTGAAGGATATGTAAAGCAAATGATATGTAGATGATATATAATGGATGATATGTAAGTGAATGATATGTAGATGATATGTAATGGATGATATGTAAGTGAATGATATGTATAGAAAAATCATAATAATAGAAAGGCAAAACATCTTGGAAAATCAAATCTATCATCCTTCAATGGGACTGAATCGCACCACATCGAATATTCGTAATAAATTGGTTGAACCGATGAAGAATCGCATTTTACGTTCGGCAATTTCCAAAAAATGATGGTGTGATGAAAACGAAATCCTATATTAAAAGAGTGTGTTTGTTGTGAATATCAATCTAATCGATTTGTTTCAAGAAAGCGTATCAAAATAGCATAGATAAGATGGTTTTAAGGTTGCAATCGTGAAGAAAAATAAGCCAAAATCTCTAAAACATCGTGTGGGATATGCCAATTATCGTGTGACTACACTTTTGGGTTTAAATGCATCCTATGATGATTATGAATTTAGAAATAATAATAGAATCCATTTAATACATCGTGTGGCGACTAGCGATTTTCGTGTGACCACTAGTGATTTTCGTGTGACTACTAGCGATTTTCGTGTGAGCTAGCTTCTGTTAAGAGTAGAACGATTGCACACGATCTCCAATGGAAATCACACGACTTTTTGATATGTAGACACAGTTTTGCAGGTTCAACACACGATGATTGAAATACATTGTATGATAATTATAGATATATAAGATAATAATAGAATCCATTTCCGATCAAAAGGTATCCCACACGATTTTCTGTAGATTCTGTGAGTATTTGACTTTATATTTTTAACCATAATAGTAATTATCATCTTTCTAAAAATCGTGTTAAATTTAGAAGTCTTCGATGCTTTTTGCACCATTAAAGCCAAGCCATCTAACATTGATTGCTATACATATCATTTTGATCAACAGGGTTATATAGGTATAAAAAAAAAATAATTGCAAATCGTATAAAAGAAAAGTGGATATGAATTAATAATTAAAATCTAAAATTTTAGTTCCATCAATCTCTTCTAAGTCAATTAGAACCTTTATGAAATACGATATTTGCTTTTCTTGAGCATCATCAAAATCCAACATTATAACTTGCATTAAATTCTTAAATTCCACCTGTATTCCTTCGTTTGCATCAAGAATTTCATTAACACGATTTCTAACATCTTCTAATACTTTTTTCTTCTCTGGATCATCTGGCATGTAATGTAATCTTCTGACATAATGCGTTTTATTTTTTATTCGCATTGTCTCAATCCCATATTTCTCTAACATCTTTTCTTTATTTGTTAATAATAATTTGCGGTAGACATAATTCTTAGATAATCCAGATTCATCAGGTAAGATTTTCTCTAATTTCTTTAGTCCTTCAAAATCTTTTGGTATTTCCTTTTCATCTAAAGTATATTTGAATGTATTTCTTAAGATATATTCACGCATAAATACTACGTGATCTTCAATAGCTATTGGATTTTGCTTTAATGCGAATAAATCTGAAATTGTCTTCATGAAAATCCCATCTAAATCAATAAATTCTTTTGCAAAATATTTAGAATTGCGAAAAACAGTAATTAGATTAACACCACGAAATTTGAAGTAATCGAAATCTGATTCATTGACATTATCATCTAATCTTAAACACGCTATCGCTTTTAATACACGATAGCAAGTATTTTTTGATCGTTGCGTTATATCAATTCCATCGTCAGAAACATCTAATCCACTTCTGATTGCTGTTTTATAAAAGGTTCTAATATATTCTTTAAACTCTTCTTTAATAATTGCAGAATGATACAATTCTTTAGCTTTTAAAAAATAATTCTGCAAAACATAATAAATCTTTTTCCTTAAATCTTCAATATAATTCGGAATGTTATAATCTTTTATTTCAAGATAATCGCCAATATCCTTCATTAATTCTTGATTTGATTGCTTTCTTTCGTTTTCATCGATCCATAATTTCGTGTGCGTATCTGGTCTTGGGATATTACAAAAAAGATCAAAACGATCTAATAAGGTTTTAGCGTTATTTTTATCCCAATTAAGATTCTGGAACAATGTCCCATGATGATCGTAATATCCACTAATACCCATCATAAAATTTTGAATTAATACCACAGATTCAAATGCAGGTGCATCAAAATCGATTGCATCTTGAATTCCACCAACCGATCCTTTTTCTAAACATCGTAGAATTGTAAGGACATCGAAATCTAATTCCTGTGCTTCGTCAAATATAATCATTCCATTACTATATTTTGGAATAACGCCAAATTTGATTTCAGTTTGTCCATCGGAATTTCTTGACGTTGTTCCAACTAAACCTGCAATTGTAATCTTTCTATTTTCGTGAATTAAAATTTCGTTATCTCTTAAAATATGTTTAAAATTTCTAGCAACACTACTTTTAAAAGTTGAACCACCACCACCAATAATAGAGTTTAATGTATCTCTAATATTTATATCATTATTCCATGAACCACCAGAGATATAACTCATAGCTAAAGATAATTTTGGCGGTAAAAATAAATCAATCATCCACGTAAATGGAAAAATAGCATCAATCAACATTTCTCTATAATTTGGATGTTTGGATAATTTTTCTTTTAATGTTTTTATTATTTCTGGATCGATCTTATGTTCACGATCAGATTTTACATCAATTACTTCAATATAAAATGGCATATCCTTCTTTTTAATTGATCCACGTTCAAATAACGCACCTGCATCTGTTCTTAAGATTCCAATAACGCTAACATCTTCATTAAGGTGCATTAAATCCATTCTATCATCAAAATAAGGAATATTTCTAAAAATTCTGCATTCTATTCTTGAAAAATAATGTCTTATCTCCAAATCTCCTAATTGAAAAAAACCATGTTGGATTACTTTAGATCGAATTATATCCGATTCTTCAAAAAATTTATTCCTGCAACTTGATTTAATACAATTCTGTGGTTTTAACCTTTTTTCACATCGAATATTTACATTATGCATCTCAATAGTAGAACCACACGCAGAACATTGATATTCCACTTCTAAATATCTATTTTTTTTCGATAAAACATTTGCTAATTTTCCATGAAAAACGCAATATCTTTCTAAATATGGCGTTAAATCCTGTGCAAAATCAACGACGTGTCTATTCTCAAAATCCATCATCTCTATATCAATTATAGCGTGAATCTCTTCTGATTTTCTTTCTGCAATCTTATCACGTAATTTTCCAACCAAATCATTTTTTAATTTCTTAAAAATTGCATCCTGTAAATAAGTGTAAAATTTATCAAACTTTTTAAGAAATAAATCTGATATTTCTAAATCGTTGAAATCAGTTAATTCAAATTCTATTGCGCATAATTCTTGATCCTTTTCGATCTTAGATTTAAACGCATTCCATTTTTCTTGAAAATCTGCAGAAATTAAAACATTTTCAAATTTCTGATCCCAATTTATTGGTATAGACGGTTTAGGAGGTTTTGGCATTATTTATCCTCTTTATTGTTCTTCTCTTTTTTAACAAATATCGCATTTCCTTCGTTATCGTAATCGATCTGAAAATCAGTTTTCCTTTTAAGATGTCTATCAATAAGCTCTTTATCTCTCTCGTTATGTTTAACATCGTAGCTTATTTTCTGAGGGATTAAAATCCCTTTTTTGTTAAATTTTAATTGAGCCATTGTTTTTTATCAAGAAAAGATTTTATTTATCGAAAGATTTGATTTTTAACCCTTTAGGTGTTTCTGGTACGACTATTCACCTTAATTCCAATTTTTTTGATTAAACCTTCAAAAGTTCTTACATTAAAAAAATCGTAAAGGATTTTGAGATCTCTTAACGCTAATCTCACAGAATCAGATCGTTTTTTCTTTTTATAGACTTTATCAAAAAATTTCACCACGTTAAAATATTCGGAATTAATAGGTTCTACAAATCTTACTTCCAATACTTTTTCATTATTAGTTTTTTTACTCATAAGTTTTTCACTAATTTCCTTTACGTTTTATTGGTTAAATTTTGGTAAAAATGCGACAAGATTAGATTATTTAGAAGTTATTTAAATCCCATTATTATGGTGTTATCTAGGGTTTATTTCTTTTCTAAATTATCCCAAAAAAGGAGCTATTTTAAAGCCAAATTAGAAACGATTTTAAAAAAGTAGTATAAAACTATAGAATAAAAAAAGCATGAAAAATTAGAATTTTAACCTAATTTAGCCATTTTTTTAATAGTTAATATTAAACCGGACGCTATCTTTTTCCTTTTTCCACGTATCGAAATTCCATCTAAAATCTCTTTACACACGCCAAAACTCCAAGATGATTGCGTGTAATTCAAAACATTTTTAATCGTAATCAATTTCTGCATAAATTCCAAATCATAATTCTTTTCTAAAGATTCTATTCTCTCTATGATTTCTTCTCCTAATCTTGTTTTTTCCGCTTCTGCATCCATCGTTGCAGTAAATTCCTGAACAATTGGATGCCTTTCAAATATTTCTTCGTGTAATTTTTCACTTTCAACAATCTCAGGTATGTCTGCGCTATCAATAACTGTTCCTAAAGGTTCTTCAATTTCGAGTTTAGAATCATCAATCTGCTTCTCTTCTTCCTTTTTCTTTTCTTTTTTCAATAAACTACCAAAATCAAATTTAGTTGGCTCTTCTGATATTTTAATCACCAGGGATCGTATCTTTTTAAGTATCTTTTAGGCCATATCTTGTAATACAAATTGTTTAATAATTTTTTTAAATTCATTTTTTTTTCTCACTTGAATCATCGTAATTATCTTGAAACAATTCTCTAATTTTTTCTTGTTCTGAAGGAAGTAAATCAACTTTAATTCCAGATTTTGCAAAAGGTAAAATCATTTTGATAAGAATACCACGATATTTTTCGTAGTTAAGATTCATTTCTAATTCTTCTGGTTTAGCCAAACGATACAACTTATAACGATTGATAAACCGTCCTGTGTGTTTTATTACTCCATGTTTTGTCAATCGATTTATCACCGTTCTAACATAGTTTTCGCCAATCTCTAAATCTTCGCTTAAATCCTTAGTTGTTGCGTTGATTTCTCTTAACACGTTAATAATCCGTTCCGATACGCTCTGATCGTTTTCCATTTTCTCCATATCCTTAGTGTTTTCTTAAACCATTAATTTTTAAGTCCAATTCAAATTCTGAATAGAAAGAAATCGTATCAAAATGGATTGGTATATATCTTATATAGCAAGAATCTTCCGTTTTCTCAATAGGAGACCATATTACATATTCATTTTGGAAAATATTCATATTAAAACCATGCAATGTTTTTATTTCGAAATATGGATTCTTTAATCTACCATATACATACCCTATTTCATCCCAATACAATTTTCCAATTCTCTTACCATTCTTTAGAAGTTCAAATCTAGCATGTCCCATTGGTGATTTATCGACACTTTTTTTATGAAATTCGTCCAGAGTGGGATCATACTCAAATCCTAAACTTTTTAATTCTGATTTTTTCATTTTTTTCGCATTTTTTGAGCAAATGATATATTGATGATATATATAGTAAATAATCCATATTTAAATAATTTGGAGATAATACCAGAGAAATGGGTTTTTATTAATGATTTAACAACAATCCTTCCTTACATATCCTTCACATACCATCCATATCAACAAATTAACAACTTTCTTTCTTTACATATCTCTTATATTTCAGATGGATAAAAAGTTCTAAAGAATGACGTTTTCTAGGACAAAAAAAGGATTAAATTTACGATATGTATATTCATAATTATGGTTAAAAAAAGAAAGAAAAAAAAGATTGAAGGTTTTGATTCTGAAAAATGGACTAATAGAGAATTAAAAGAGATGAAAACAGGTGAAACCCATATTGATAAAAGTGGAAAATGGCGAACAAAAAAATATCGAATACCTAAATGGATATATAAACACGAATATCTTGGGAAATCTACTCATATTTCTTTTAGGAAAAAGCATGGAAGATGGGCTAATAATGAAGAACGAATATTAGTTTCTATGTTTAGTTATTCAGATTATACTCTTAAACAACTTTCAGAAGGTTCAAAAATAGATTATAAAAACATTTCCAGATATTTAAAATCAATGGAAAAAAGGAAATTGATTGAAATAAAGGATGATTACAAATTTAAGAAGCAGAAATCTGGAAAATTAAAAACATACCATACTAAAGAAGTTAGATTGGCTAAGAAAGGTGTAGATTTAAAGCGTGAAATTTTAGGACATTATGTTTAAAGTTCACGCATCGTAAATCTTAGATGGTCTATTTTTTGGGAAATGCATCTCATGTTATTCTCTAATCTGGAAGTATCAAAAATCAATTTTCGTCCCTGATTACCAGGATTTTTTGCACCTTTTTCACATGAAAAAAAAGAATAGAATCAAAATGTATTAATCAAAAAAGATCAAGTTCAGTTTCCTAGAGAGAACTTTTTTCTGATTTAAAATTGATTTCATCGTATAAAGAGTAAATTCTTCTCCAAATTGTCTCATCATATCTTTTATCTCCTGATAAATTTGTTGTTGTTTTGTGCGTAAAAGTTCTTTTATTCTATTCTTAGATACTTTTTCTCCCCATATTTCCCCATCTTCAAGAATCGATATTTCATAGTAGTTTGTATTCGTTATAAAAGTGCTTTTCTCTTTGTAAGAATATTTTTCTTCGAGAATAAGGCCATCCTTGAAAGAAGAAGGTTCAAAGCCAATTCCTATAATTCTTTGTTCTTTTGTATCGATTTCAAATTCTTTTTTATCGCAGAATACTCTCTCAAATTCATAGCGATTATTTAACCCAATAATAATGGCGAGAAAATCCTTTTTTCTGAAGAGATAAGGGTGTTTCCATTTAATTGGAATCAAAACTCCGCTAGCTCTATCGTATTCTAAGACTTTTTCCATTTTTCCCTTTTTTTGATTAATTTTAGAATTGTTTTTTAAACTATTATCTGACATAGTGTGTATAAATATTAATTTAGATATTCACATTTAGACTCCTACAGATTTATTATTTAGTGATAATTTCAATAAAAAATTTTAAACACTTTCTCCTGGTAATTTTTGTGGAATATTAATTGATTAATATATTCCTTTAGCGCATAATATAAATGTTACCGAGAGAATATATTATTTAGCCATCGTTTTATTCACTAAAAAAAAGTGGGATCCCAGTTTTACTGGGATTCTACAATCACTTAATTTTAAAATTAGAAAAATAATATTATTCTTTATCTTTTATAAATTACAATTTAAAGGGAAATGATAAGTGAAGAAATAAAAGAGCAAATAAAAACAAATACAAACCATTGGTTTAAAGAAAATTTTCCTAACTGTGTTGTATCAAGAAAATCATTGAAAGACGTAGTCAGAATGATAGGACACGAGATCATGCACTATAAAATTTCTCTGAGATTTATTGAACACCCAGAAACACGGATAGAAATAACATTTTTTGTTGCAAAGAATGGGCTTGGGTTTGGTTATAATGCTAAATGTATAACTCGTTATCCTTGGTTCTACAGTTTGCCACAATATTATCCTAAATACATCTTCATTGAATTTGTTCATTATTTATATGACATGATATACAATATTTTTTCATTGAAAGGATTAGAGCACTTAATTAAATATACTAAAAACTTTATAAAGACTTTATTGAAAAATCTCTCTTTTGTATAAAAACTCGTCTAATGTGCTTTTTAAAGAGTATGAGAGTTTAAAGAAAGAAAAAATAATCAAAGAAAGAGAGCGCTCGAAAAAAAATGTCAAAAGAAAATAAAAGTTTAGCAGCACAAATTTTCGATAACATTGAAAAGACACATCAAGCACCACGTTGTAAAATCTGCCATTTAGCATTTCCACGTTTAAATCAGAGAATTGGTATATGCGATTCTTGTCAATCTAATAAAGGAAAAACGTTGGATAAATGGTTAAAAAATTAATAAAGTGAAAATTTTTTAATTATGCTGCTGGAGAAAATTCTGATCTCAGGATGGCCATAATTTTTCAATAATCTGTATCAATTCCTTTAGCATTCTCAAAAAAATCTGCAACTTCTTTTAACCATTCAATATCCTCTTCTGATAAT
>SDBS01008017.1_pt1 | contig 10234 bp, 10 predicted proteins | sample 2277091 | NCBI WGS metagenome assembly SDBS01 (sample SAMN10404972, study PRJNA504765) | marine sediment metagenome | isolation source: marine sediment core GS10_PC15, 163 cmbsf | place: Arctic Ocean: Southern Knipovich Ridge | collected 2010 | reverse complement strand
AGCAATCCATCGTTGGGAAGGTTTTATCAAGTTGGGCCATATGTCCGCCTACTGTGGAAGTTCTTTCAACTAAATACACTTTATATCCTGAATCTCCAAGGTCCAATGCGGCATTAATACCCGCTATTCCAGCACCCACAACTAAACATGAAGGTTCAACTTTTACTGTTGTAACTTTTAACGGTTGTAGCTTACTAGCTTTTGCGACAGCCATTCTAATGTGGTCCTTAGCGATTTTTGTTGCCCCTGGGACATCTCTCATGTTTACCCAGGTGCAGTGTTCACGAATATTTGCTTGTTCGAAGAGGAATTGATTTAAACCTGCTTCTTGACAGCATCGTCTAAAGGTAGGTTCATGCATTCTAGGGGAGCAAGCTGCTACTATAACTCTATTTATGTTTCCTGCTTCAATATCTTCTTTTATCATGTTTTGACCAATATCGGAACACATAAATTTATATTCTTTTGATACAACTACATTTGGTAAAGTTTTAGCATACACTGCTAGTTTTGGAACGTCTACAACACCACCAATATTGATTCCACACCAACATATATATACACCAATTTTTGGTTCTTCTCTACCTGTCAATTCTATTTCTTTTTTAGTTTCTACCATTTTTTTTACCTCCTTTATGTAGCATCTCCTATTTGCTTTAAAATAGATTCTATTGAAGTAAAAGGTGGAACTCCTTTTAAATCAGGACTCCTTATTAATCCTAATTCCTCGAAACTCATACCTAATGCTAATCCTAATAACTGGGTATAATAAATCACCGGGATATTAAAAGGTGCTTGTATTTTATCCTTAAAAATGTTATTTACTTCAAGTTGTCCTAAATCTAATTGTAAATGACAGAATGGACAAGTTGTAATGATAGCGTCGGCTCCAGCAGCGACCATATTCGTTAATTTCTCTCTTGTAAAATCGAGGGAAACCTCTTTAAAAGCACCTCTTACGCCCCCTCCTGCTCCACAACACATAAATTTATCTTTATAATCTAAACTTTTACACCCTGTAGCTTCAACTAATTCGTCTAAAAAACGAGGATTTTCTGCTTCTTGACCCCATGGTCGAATTTCACTCGGTTTTACAAGATGACACCCATAATGTACTGCTACGTTTAGATTTAAGGGTTGCTTTCGACCATATTTAGTTCTATTTTTTATTTTATCAACACCTAAATCATTATATAAGATGTCTACTATGTGCCTTATTTTCGCGGTTCCTTGAAATTGGCGATTAATTTTCGCCAAATGTTCATTAACCATTTTAAATTTTGCTTTATCGTGTTTTAGTGTATGATTTACTTCAAGTAAACTTCCATAGCATCCATTACACATCAGTGTAATATCAATACCAAGTTTTTCAGCAATAGTGATATTTCTCGCACCTACTACAAGCCAAGTATCAATGTCAAATCCTCTAAATACACCGGGAGCCGGACAACATGCGGCGCCTTCCAGATCTACCAGATCAATACCTAATTTTTCAAAAACACTTCTTGTAGCACGTTCAATGAATGGATACCTGTTAGGAATTGTGTTTAGTAATCGAATTGATATTTTAATTTACACATCCTAAAAATAATCCATATTTTGGCTTAATTTTCTTTGATTTTTGCATCGTTATCATAATAGTTTAATTATCTTAGATTTGTAAATTAAGAAAATTTAAAAAACTTGTTTTTTATTATTTATACTCTTATTTTATTCAAACTTTAGATAACAGAACATCAATTCCAAATTTAGATTTATCAGCTATTAATTTTTTCTTTATAAAGGTCTAATAATATAATATTAGTAAAAATAAAAAAAAAAGTTAAGTATATGAATATGAAGATTGACTATTATGAAACCAAGTTTAAAGAATACGGTTGGGAGAAATACTTACCTAATCTGTATAAATGGCAAATAGAAGGTAAGGATATTAAAGAATTAGTTAATTTAATAGTTAAAATAGAGGAAGAAAACAATCCATTACCAAATATAAAAGCTGATGGCAGAATAGAACTTAAGTGTGATTTAAAAGGTTGCGATGTCAATGCACCAGAGAGCACGAACATTTTTATAGGGGCTCCAAATGGATTCAAACCAATGTATGATGGTAAAAGAGCTTGGACTGAACGCGAAATCTTATTTGACGATGAGATTAAACAGGATTAGATCTGAACCAAAAGAGAAAAATATCTATGACCGAGCAAGAAGATAAAGACAAAGAAGAAGTACGGTATAAGAAATTTTCTGGAATTAAATCCACGAAATTACTTCCTCAGAACGATGAGATTACATACAAAAAATTTCAGGGAGGATCTGGTAATGTTAATCTAAATTATGCAAAGATTACATATAAAAAATTTCAAGGAAGATCTGAAAATGTTTCGACCAAAAAATTAACTAATGTATCTCATCCAGCAAATTTTTACAATCCTGAGGGATTAATGTTAAACTGTATAACGCCCGACTCCTTAAGCCAAAATGAGAAAAACAATATTATTTATATGTGCAAAAGAACAACGTTTTATGATAATAATTCTCAACATAATGAAATACGTAGAAATTCCCTGTTTCAACAATCAAAAAAGAGAATACCATTAGATAACGATTGCACAATAGGTAAGAAAAAACTGAAAGTTAAGTTTCCATTAAAATTAAATTTAAGTCCATCTGATGTAAGTAAAAAAGAAATAGATGAGTTATTTAATGAAGCTTCAGATAAACTAGAAAATATAGCACGAAATCTTATGACAATTAATCAAACAGCAGAAGAGAATGTAGAATGGGAGCGAAATCTAACTCAAGAACTAGATGAATCCGCTGGAGAATTAAATTATTCTTTTGACTATAAGAATAAAGCTTTAAGAATGTATCGCGATATTTTAAATTATTTGAGAGAAAAAGGAAGCACTAATCCTTTTGAAGATTTTTTATCTGAGTTTCGAGTAAAGTCATCTAAGTATATTGCTCTAGGGCTATTATTTCTAACCCTACGAATGCATTTAATATTTATATCTCAAGAAGATTTTGCGAGGAAGGTTGGTCAAAAAGTTAGTATTTTAAGAGAGACAATTCCTCATTTCTATAAATTTTTAAAAAAAGTGGAAGGTTATGAATTTGTTTATGACCTAATACGCTCACAATTATTATCTGAATCCGAGTATAAAGAAGTTGTCTTACATTTTATGCGACTATGTTTCGATTATCTGGATGAGACCAATAACTTTGAATTTTATTTTTCAAAGTTAGATGTAGACTATGCATATCAACTTCTAATTTCGAGTATAAATACATTTTCAGACAATAATAAGTATAAATCTTTTTACAGTAAATTAAAAATTAAAACACCAAAAATTCTAGCTGTTGCATTATGTTTAATTTGTATAAATTATTCTAGAGATGTTGATTTAAACCAGAATAAATTCGTAAAAATATTGTGTGATAATAAAAGATTGTGCATTAATTACAGTAAATTTAGTGAATTATATGGTCAATTTATCATAGAATTTTTTCAATTAGATACTCAAAAATACCGAAACAAAGTTAAAACTTTCCTAAAAGGTTATTTTGATGATTTCAAAAGTTGTGTTATTAGCAATTTTGATCTTGAAGAAAATATAAAACTTTTTATCAATGAAATCGATAATAAGATATTTATAAGCAATTCAATGGAATTATATGATTCAATAATTGAGTCTGGATTCGAGATAAATTTTATTGCAGGTAACAATGAAATTAGTTACTATTTTCCTCAAATATTTGCACTATCTTTGATATTTTATCAATTAAAATTGACAAAAGGCATTGAATTTTTAGGTACTTCTGAAAATTTTGAAGAAATATTTAATCTTGAAACGAATTATAGATATATTACTGAGAATGCTAATCGCATCTATCCATATGTAAAAGGTATAATAGGTCGATATAAGGGACAAAAATATTCCAGAGCCGAATTTATAAAAATGCTCATTGATTCTTTAGAGGATTTTTTTCATTATGAGACATTTTTTCTTCTCAATTTATTTGAAGCGACCAAATTAAAACCTCAAGAATTTGCTCAAGAAATTATGTATCGTGGAGGTCGTTTATATGAAATAATTGATGTTACGAAAAACCATATTAACTTTATAGCTCCAGATACTTACGGTAGAATTGCTAAGTTTATAAAAAAATATATTTCACTTAGAGAACAGAATAAATTTCTTTCTGAATTAGATAATTTAAGAAAAATACGCCATAAACAATTTATTGAAGAGAATGTAAGATACAATTTTCGCTATATTGAGGATCGAATAGAAAGTTTAAGACATAATGATTTAAGGGGGAGTTTAAAAAAGTATTTTAGAAAAATAATTAGCGGAGATTTACCAAATGCTTTTTTCGATATAAAGTCTCATCCACGAGCCTCAAAATCACAGTTAAAAGGGATATCTGAAGAACAACTTAAAACTTACGATATTGAAAGATATCTTATCCAACCATTAAGACAAGACGGGAAGATTACGGAATATTATGAGGATTTTTACCTTTGCAAATTAACTCAAGAAGTGTTTGATATCTATGAAAAAGAGTTTGGTTCTGTGCCACATCATAACCCTATTTTAAATTATATATTGATGAATGATGATAACTCAGTCGCAATCGAAACTCCTACTTGGAAAGTGACAGAGAAAGAGACTTATAAAGGCCATATTGATTTAATTTCCATAATGAATGATTCTTTGAGGATTTGCGATTACAAGCCAAATAGGACAGAGATATTAAAATCAATACCTCAAATATGTCTCTATGGTCTTATGGCGAAGAATATTTTGGAAAATATTTCTGGCGTTAAAATTAAAATAGAGTGCTTTATTTTTAGCAGAAATTATGCTCTAAAATTCTCTCCGGAAATTCTTAGTATTAATGTTTTAAATTTTATTTTGAAAATAAACTCGTTAAGGAGAACGCCTTTAGCAGATAAATCAGGGAACAACCTTCAAAAAGTAATCGAAAGTTTTTTTTTATGAGAAATTTTGAGAAAACTAGTTCAAGAAAGAATATGAAATCTAAGGTTTTTTAAAAGACCACTATAAAAATATTTTATAAAAAAGAAAATCAGAAGGACAACAAGTCTATTCAAAGTTCTTTGAGAGCGTCGTTAAAAAATACTAGGGATATAGTTCTAAAAAAATTAAATGCTTTAATAAAATGAGATAATTAATCAATCTTTAATTTCCTTTGCCAATTTAACAATATTCTCTATTTTCTTTAAATAATCAGGAAAATTTTCTTTTATTTTAATGATTCTTACAAAAACCATTATAATTTTTTCAAAAATACTATCAATGACTTTCTCCTGAGTGTTTTCGATGAGTTCTTTAAAAGAATATTTATCGATATTATAAGTTACAATTTGTCTTACTAATTTTTTATAATCCTTACTCCAATTATCTCCATGAACAATTTTGCTTCTCAACGAATATAGAGTTTTGAAATAATTAACTCTTTTTGAGATATTTTCAAATGTACCTGCTGTTAATATCGCCGCATTTTGACGGAACTGATATGATAACTCAAGATTTTCGGGGATTAAAAAATATTCTAATATTAGATTTGCATCTATTATAGCATCCTCTACATATTCTCGTTGTCTTAATAGAATTAATCTTTCAAATATCCAGCTATCCTTTTTGAAATTAATAGAATTCATTTCATTTGAAAGATTTAGAAAATTTTGTTTAACATTAGAGAAATCTAATGTATATCTTTGAAATCCAAGATTACTTTTAGGATCCCATCCTTTCCCCCCGAATCCCATTTCAGATGTCCAAATATTAAAGTCAGATGTACTTATTAACTGGTCGTAAGGAAATATGAAAGTTGATAATCTATCTAAATCTGGAATTAGATCAGCGATTATTAATACTTCAAAGAGCTTAATAGGTTGTAAAGTATGTTGTCTAGGAAAATCTGTCTTTAATATCCAAGGAAGTCGAGGGAATTCAAAAAATCTAGATATTTTTCTAGATAACCACCAAGGAAATGAATAAAATGGTTTACCAAATCTTATTTTTTGATTAAAAATAAGAAAAGAAGCATAATATTTTCTTTAATTCTTTCCAGAGAGTATTTTTTGTTATACTTAAAAATTCTTTAGGAAATAATTCAAATATATGGGGTGATCCCTTTTCTGTTAGGGGAATGGTAGCTTTATGCTCAAAAGGGATATAAGATTTAGCAGATAGACCAATTGCATGATTTATTGTATCTTTTTGAGAATTATGTGTCTCAGTTGCAATCCCAACTATAGAAAAATCATTTCGAATAATTCTCATATCTTTAAATATTTTTACACTTATTTGTTTACTACATATCTTTTCAATTTCAGAACGTTTTGAGACAAAATCTAAATCTGGAATGTCTACAGAGGCTTTCCTGACAAAATTAATTCCCTTTAAAGGAATTAAAATTTCATAGGGAATAATCTTATTCTTAAAATGTAAATGAAAGTCTCTTAATAAATTGTATAATTCATCAACGATAGAATTATTATTCTTTAAAAAAAATGTTAATAATTTATCCATTAAACTATAATAAAGCCCTCCAATCTGGAGGGAATAATATCTTGAATCAAGACTGAAACGAATTGTACTCTCTTCATTATGCAATTGAATAAAATAATTTAGTAATTCAATAACTTCTGTAGAATCATCTGATAAATTTAAATTTTGAAAAGTTCCTTGTTCCACAATTACATTTCGATTTTTGAAAAAATCTAATTGTTTTGGATCAATTTTTCCTTTTATTTGTTCCAATCTTGCTTCTATTAATTTAGCTAAAGTTTGAAATTTTTTACCTTCTATATTAATAATTCCTTTCATAATTCGATACTGTTCAAGGAGATTTAGCTTTGGTTATTAATAATCTCTAAATTAAAAATACTCTAATAATATAAATATTTAATTCTTTAAGCGAAAATGAAAATGAAATTTACTCAATAACTTATCAGTCTACTTTATCTCTTTAAGTACATCTAGAAATTTATTTAATTCTCCTTTATTAAAAACCAAGGTATTATAAATTTTATCAATTCTTTTCCTCTTTGCGAGAGCAATACAATAATTCTCTCCCACAACTATATCACAATAAGGGAGAGCGAAGCAAAAACTATTAATATCCAATAAATCATTTGGAGTAATTTTATGACCTTTGTTTTCATCTAAACCTTGCAAGAGTTTATGGTAAGTATATAATAATGGCATATTCTGGAAAACTTCGCTTATTCGATCTATACCCTCAGAAAGTCTTAGAATACGCGGATGAACATGATAAACTTTACATACTAAGGCTAAATTCTTTGCAATCATTTTTTCTAAAAACTGAGCGATGCCTAAAATTTGTTTATATTTTTTATCTTTAATATTGTAGCCTTTCAGTCTTATTGCTTCTAATTCCTGAATAGTTGTTAACGAAATTTCCTTATTTTTTTCTCTATTAAGAAAGAATTGGATAATTTGTTCATCTGTTGAAAAATGCTCTCTCAATTTAGCATCAACTAGTCTCTGAGTCCTCTCAGGTATTGGTTCTGGTGTTTTAGCTCTCAATTTAGGGGGACTACCGTCATGTATTAAATAAAAAACTCCTTTTCCAATGGCTCGATCTCTAATGTCTATTAAAGCTTGCTTAAGTTCAATTTTAACAACATTTTCAATTTCAAAAATCTTTAAATAAGGAAAGGGAACAAATGCATAGCCATTAGTTAGCAAAACGACAAATTCTGCAAATTTTTTCAGACGATTATCGTTGGTCACTTTTTGGGCTTCTAAGACATTTGTTAGATTAAAAACAATTTTTACTTTTCCCTCTTTTACTAGCTCTTGTATTTTTTCTAATAGCTCTTCAATTAGATCATTTGATTTTCCATAGTAGACTTGAGCAAAATAGATTAGTATATTTTGATCTAAATAAATATATTTTGGTATTGGTTTTTCTGCCTTTAATTCTTTTAAATATGTCATTTTGGCTGGGAAATTTTATAGAGTTCTAATTTCTTATTCAGTTTACCCAACTAAAGAATTTTGGTAATTAATAATTTTTGTAAATTGTCTAAAAGACCTTTAATGAAAGGAATTATACAATAATATGTATTTATTTTTAAAAAATTTGAAATATATAAATAATAACCAATTTTAACTAATGGATTAATTCTTATATTTCCAATTTTAAAAATATAACTCATTTTAAATTTTATATGTTTATTACTCCCTTTAAAAACAGAAATTTTTTATATTGAAGTTTCAAAAAACAAAATATAATTCAATTCATGCCATTTTGTTTAAATTATGGCTCTCAAGTAGACCGATCTTGTGATGCTTTATTTTTTAGTAGACTCAACCAAATATTTTATTCTTAAACAATTGTTTATATGCGATTGAATTTTAATCATTTTGTCAATATAACATAATTGGTGATAAATATGAGTTTTATGAAAATGATTGGAAGTATATCCGATAAGTTAAAGCTTTCAGGAAATGCTATATCTGCTGTTATTAAAGAGAATATTCAGTATTTAAACGCTGAATTAGGAGTTTTTAAAGAGGCTCAAGAAGGAATTACTGCTTTAAAAACATATGCCGCAATTGAGACACCCAGTTTAGAAGCGGCTATAAATTCGCTTGCAGAAACACTCGAAAATATAGAAAAAGCGAGAAAAGAAAAAGTTAATCAACTACAAGAAAAATATATTGGACCTCTAAATGAAATTGTAACTGAAGCCAAAATTAGAAATACCGAATTAAAAGAAGCTGAGAGGGCTAAGAAAGCATTAGATAAAGCTGAAAGTAAACTGGCAAAATTAGAAGCAAAGCCAAAGGAAAAATTGAAATCTGGACAAAAAGATGAGGCTAAAGCTGCAGTAAAAACCGCTCAAGAAGCTTATGAAAAAGAAGAAGCTGAAGCAAAAGCTGCGAATGAAGCTTTCAATAAGAAAAAATTGGAATCAATGAGAGCAGTATTAAAAAATTTAGCTGATATCGAAAAATCCTTCCACCAGAAAGCATTAGAATTGATGGGTGTCGTGAAAGAGAAAGCTGAAGCTATTAAAGTCGAAGAGGAATATAAAATCCTTGGTTTAAACGAATAAATAAGACTGTATGAAACATCCGAGAATTATTGCGTGACATTTAAATTTTCTAATAAAAATTTATTAAAAATTCCTTTTTTTTTACGAGTTTTTCTGAATGATCCAAGAAATATAGAGCCTCAAGCTTCAATGGACGACGGAAGTATGCCTCATGTAAATTGCTAAATGCGATAATTCAATTTTAACAAATCATTGAATCTGAAACTGCTAAAGATGAAATAATTAAAACTACTAAACTTAACGATATTATCAAAAATGGAGATTTATTAAAAGAAGGGTTGAGATCCTTAATTAATAAAACCAGTAAAGAATATTTATTAAAAATAATTAAAATAGCTAGTGGGACAAAGGAATTAAAAAATAAATCGAAAAATAGAGAAAATTTAATTAAAGCGATTATAAATCTTATTAAATGAAGTATTTCATTTTAAACTGGGACTTATCTTAACTCGCAAGATCCTCTTTTTTTTCATAATCACCAACACCTACGAGTTTATCAAAGCCTGTACTTTTTAACATCATTTGCACTTCACTTTCCGCCTCAGGATATTTATGAGTTGTAGGTGGGACGGCACTTAATTTGTAATGCTCCCTTAATTTATTCCATTTTTCTTCATTAATTGGAACGCCATGTCCAGTTTCATAGAACATTTTACATAAAGCAAGATGAGGTGCTTGAATATAACCTTTCTGAACGGCTAAATTTCTTAAATTAATTATCAGGTCCGTTACGGGCACACCTCTAGGACATCGTTCTGTGCATGTGTAGCAGGTGCTACAAAACCAAAGCTCTTTATCTGAAAGAACCTCTTCGAGACCAAGTTGAGCTTTTCTTACCATTGACCTAGTCTTATACGCTGTTCTCCTCCCAGAAGGACATCCCGCAGTACAAGTCCCACACTGTATACATGATCCAATTTCTAAAATTCCGGCATCTCTGAGGAGATCCGATATGTTATCATTGATTTCTACTATTTTTTCTGATTTTAGATTTTCCATTTTTTATCATTATCAAAATTTTTTTAAATATTTTAATATATCTCTGCTAAGAATAATATGTATTTATTTTTAAAAAATTTGATATAAATAAATAATAACCAATTTCAACTTATG
>SDBS01008015.1_pt1 | contig 10235 bp, 10 predicted proteins | sample 2277091 | NCBI WGS metagenome assembly SDBS01 (sample SAMN10404972, study PRJNA504765) | marine sediment metagenome | isolation source: marine sediment core GS10_PC15, 163 cmbsf | place: Arctic Ocean: Southern Knipovich Ridge | collected 2010 | reverse complement strand
TGGATAGAACGTTTAACCCAAAGTCGCCGGCTATGGCTTCTAAAATTACGAATCACATATGGAGTATAAAAGAACTGCTCGGATACAAAGTCATAGTCAACTAAATAAGGACATCACCAAAAATTGAGCCATTTTCCAAAATAGGCTTTTTTCATTAAGCAGCTGCACCAGTCTTTCCTCTTTTAATCGTTTTAACATAAATTTAGGATCACTTCCCAATCCAGCACCCCCCATTAAAGCAACCGGAAATTGGCCAAATTTAATCGAGCATCCATGGGCAAGTGCACGATAGAAAAAATCATAATTCATGTTAATTTTAAATCCTTGCAAAATCCGCCGATTTTTTCAAACACCCGACGATGTACAAAACAACCTTGATGCGGAAAGGTAAATTTGAAATGAATCCACCAAAGAAGTTGAATTGGCTTTCTGATTACTTTTCCTCTTATGGGATGATATAGGATCACAGGGAAACTATATATATCATATTCTTGTTCTTTTAAAATTGGATAAATGTTTTCTAGAATTTTTGGATTTAGCAAACGGTCATCTGCTTGAATAACTAAAAGATAATTTCCCTGTGCACGCATGACGCCTTTATTTAGGGCATCAGCAATTCCATTATCCGGTTCAGAATTCCAATAAAGGCTATATGAGTTTTCAAACTTACTTTCAAACTGTTTTAAAAACTCTGATGTATCATCCTGAGATCCGGCATCGCATGGATGAGATTAGCATTGCTTGTAGAAGCGAAGGCTGGAAGAGCAAAAGGGGAAAAGTCCATTTTGGATTATAGCTCTCCACAGAGTAGTTTTGAATATATTTTTCGAACTGACGATGGATTATATAGGCACCGCTGCCCCATCCGATTGGACCAATTATTTTCAATCTATTGGTCATCTGCTTCCGTATAGTTCATAAGATTTGCGTTTGAGAAAAGTCAAATCGCTTTCCATTGCCGCATAATATTTTAAAAATCCGGTAAACAGAATAAACCTTCGGTTCAACGGCAAGCCATAATCCTTAAAGAATACTGAAAAATACTTATAAATTGCGTGAAGTAGATTTGCAGGCGATTTTTCTAAAACGACATGATGTGGCAGCCCGGGTTGTGCATGACCCTCAATTGATGAAAGCAGGCGCTGAGCTGACACTTGACGGAAATGACATAAAGATATAAAGGCCATTGCATCGGGCAATCGTTTTTTATGGGAATAGCTGGCATCCGTTCGGACATCACCGTTGATAAAATGGTTGTGTTTAAAAATAACATGATCGAAGTAAAATATGCGGTTTTTACCCAAATGCTTCAGACGGATGAAGAGGTCGAATATGTGCTGATCAATATATAGGGCAGCATATTCTCTAGGATACGGATTACACAATATTTCACAGGTCTTTCTGGACATAATTGGAAATGTGCACATTCTTCCCCGGCTTTCTGTATCATTGGGATAGAACATGAAAATTTTATCCGGGATAGTGCTGGCCAGGTCAAATATAATTTTATCCCATCCTCTTGTTTCAATCGTAAGGTCATCATTAACCAACATGATAATATCCCCAGAGGAATGATTTAAACACCTCGTATTGTAATCACCCATTGTTGATTTAGCACCGATGAGTTTTACAATATTAAGCCTGGGGTCATCAATAAGGTGACTTTGCGAGTCGTCATCATCCATACACATAATAATCTCGACGTTTTCAAGATCATATGTAGTGTCAACGATGCTCTGGAACAGGCGTTTCAATAGATGGGCTCTGTCTCGTGTCGGAAGTAGAAATGAAATTTTTTTGTTCATGAATTCTCTAAAAGTTTGAATAAAAAACTATTATATGCTTCGAAAAAGCATTCTAATAAGTTTTTCATATCTTTGAGACCCTAAAATTTTTTTTATTATGGATTTTAACATCTTTACCGGCACTTCGGAAATAAAGAATATGTACAGTTTCAGTATTTGCCACTTTGAAAATCCATTCTGGCCAGTTATACATGCGTATTTTTCTTCGAATTTTGTTCCGATTCGGCGTTGGCTCATCCGAAGTTTGTGTATTTTCGAATTCTCTCTTAAAGGGAGTAGCCTTCCGGTGGAAAAAGCTTCGACTGCCATTAAAGCATGGTGGTCTAAATGGGGGTAAGATTTTTCACCCCACATTTTAAAAGAAAATGATTGACCATAAGTCGCCGTCGGGTCTGGATGGGAAAAGTGCCACAGGGCCACACTTTCATCATGCCAAATTTCAGGTATGCCCGCGTTGATCAGTCTCCAACCCAGATCGTATGGCCCGCAAAGGTATCCACTGAAAGATTTATGCTCATCGAATCCACCAAAGCGAATGGCATCTGAACGGCTCACCGACATGCATGCGCCCACATTGGGCCATAAATCGCTCCATGGATAACGCTGTAATTCATCGATCCGCGATATTCCATCCGGGTACAATGCTGGTGTCCTCCACTGATAATGCATGAGAACTTTTGAATCAGAAGTTTCGGATTGTGTCAGATTGAAGGATTTGATAATCGAAGCAATGAAATCTTCAGGAAAGACAGCGTCGCTATCACAAATGGTAATGACCTTTCCTTTGGAATATAGAAGGCCGATGTTATACCCTTCATGTTTGTGATACAGACCCTTCTGACCGCATGTGATAACGACATCTGCTTGTTCCATTGCGATCGGCACCACGCGATCGTACAACTCGATCCAAATCAGCTCATATTGATCTTTGGGGACATTTTGCCTGTTCAACCAATCAAGGGAATGAAATCTCTCTCTACATGACCAATCTAAAAGAATTATTGAAACTTTTAATGATATTTTCGATTGGTTACTTTTGTGAACGGTGACTTCTTGTTTTTCATACATATAGGCTATCTGAAATATTAAAAATACGTCTGATCGAACATTTATCTATTAAAGATGCGCTTAAAATAAATTGCAATGCCAAAATACAAATACCAAAATAGCTTCATGACCAACGAGAAAAGTAAAAATTTTTTATGTATTTTTTGTTTCAACCCCAAAAGGTTTTCATGTGATGTCAATAATTTCAGAGTAAAATCTCGTATATCCTCTAATCGCAAACGCAAATATTTCGGTATTCCATAATAGCGAGAATTGAACCCCATAATATCATGGTCTAGGTAATTGCGTTCTACTAGAATGGGTGTATTTTGAAAATTGGTTTCACTATATATCATGGCTCTAGCTCGAAACTCTTTTGACCTTTTTGAAATTAAATTATATGATTTTTCATAGTTAAAATCATAACCAAGGTGTTTTACAAAATCCTGCGGCAGATTGTAAAATTTTTCATATGCACTATCAGTGAAATATTTTCTAAAGGAGCCGATTCCCCCTTTATGGAAAGTCGGACTGTTTTTATCAAATACATTTTCTCCGAAATATTTGGGGTCACCGGGAATATGAAGCTTGAGTTGCAAAGACCATATCAACATAATCTTTTCTTCTTCGGAGCCTCCCCCTTTTTCTCCAACCAACTCTTCGAATGAAATCGGAATAACATTCTGGAATTCAAGCCAGGGAATGAAATTGCTGATACGGTCTCTGATACTGCCCAGCAACCAGGAGTCATCTATGAGTGTCAGCAGTCTTTCCTCAAAAGAACGATTATTTAAATAGCCGTGAAAAACGGTCTTGCCGTCTTTATGATAATAATTGGCTTCTGAGACAAGGATATCTAGTGGATTTCTATAAATAAAGATAGCAGGAGACCGTGGAAAGGGATGGTGTCGATTTCCAAACGGACTTCGACGAACGGTATCGATGAAAAAGTCTTTAGCGGATGTATGGGAATTTGAATATTCTAAACAATACCATTTTCCAGGTGACGGTTCATCGTTTAATATGACTCCCGGTTTATATCCAAAGATTTCAGCAAGATGGTACAACAGATGCGTGCCGCTCTTGGGGATGCTGATAAGAAAAAGGGGCTTATTCTTATAATAATGTTGGGTGATGGGTGCAATGATAAGACCATGCTTTAGGTCAAGGTAGTCCATGAGGTGTGTCGACAGGTCTTTTGCCTCAAGGGTTAATAAGAATACCGCATCTATTGTGATTGCATCGCTATTTAATAATTTGACATTCTCAGGCAAAGGAAGTTCACATTCATCTTTATTGACATAAAAGAAGACGTGTGCATTATGCTGAGCAATTTTAGATATGAAATCGGCGGCAAAGTGGTTAAAAGGGCGCAGGAGTATACGTTTATTGCCCTGCTGTATAATGTCCAAACAGGCCGACACATATGCTTTAGGATTATATTTAATAAATTTTAACTCCAGCCGGGTATGCATCACAAATATTTTTGATAGATTGTTTTTATGGATTCGTTTATCGGTCTGAGCTTTTCTTCAACAGCGGCCATAAATCCCTTTAACAGCAATTCATCTTTAATTGACGAACGTTCGACTTCCACCAATCCACCGTTTGTATAACTAACAAAATCATACTTTGATGAACGAAAATTAGACTTGTTAAAGGCGAACATGAACAGATCGGGGTCGTCGAATTCCTCATAAACTTTTCCAGCCTTGATATATTTCTCAACTTGTTGCTGATAGGGAGTATAGTTTTTTTTATCCTGATACTTAATTTTTCCGTATCCCAATGCCTGCATATATTCTTCCATACCGCGTCCCTTGATGATCTCAAGGTGTTCATTAACCATATGGTTTTTCCAGTCGCCAATGATACCTTTGCGAAAATTATGCCGGTGATGCATTGTTTGGTTCTTAAATCTTATCTTATTCCATTGTTTATCAGCGGCTGATTTAGATATTGGCAGCCCGGCCTTTCGGGAAATAACGAAGATCGTTTTTCCACCATCGGTTATCAGATCTTCCCATCGCATGGTAAAATATTGCTCCTTCACTTTGATGAATACCTTAAGATAGTCCAGCAGGGGATTAATCAGCCCCTCTATAAAATTCAGATCTGTGAGCTTATATAATCCGAGTTTTTCCCGAACCGTATTGCTGTCTTCGTTGACGTTTTGGTCGATATAATCTCCTGTTAATGCGTTTAAAGAAAAAACCGATGAATTCAGTACATCGATCGGATTACGGATGGAAGCAAATTTAATGTGGTCGCGATAATAATTATCCGCCAACCATCGGTCGGGGTGATTATGGGAATGAATGACACGGTCATAGTCCATGGCATATTTAGGAATCGAAAGCACGGCTAGAAAATCCCCCATGCCTTTAATGCCGATGTATTTTCTCACATGGGCCATTTCAGGGTTTTCTTTGCTCAACCATTTCGGACCCCCGACCAGCAACTGAAATTCGGGCGAGATAATAAGATTGTCAATATCGATATGCTCAGCAAGGTACGCCTCTACAGTCTTATGAATTTGCTTTGAAGCTTGCGGAATTAAAGAAGCAAGCTCCTCATTCAAAGGGCTTCTTTTGCATCTCTTTAAATTGAGTAATTTATTAAGAATTGAAATCAAGAGCGTAAAACCGCTTCTCGGTGGTCCGACGACCAAAAGTTTTGGCGGTACGCCGCGACGTCTAGGCAGGATATTAAAGATGATGCTTTTTAAATCCATATTACCTAGTCTCTGCGTTAAATGGATTGGCATTGTTCCTCCACTTCTTGGAAGTGAAAAATATTATTTTGTGAATGATCACAACCTCATTATCTGGCAATACTAATCTATTGCACGAAAAGATTGTTGGAGTACACAAACTGAATTTTTATCCACATCCCGACCTGTCGGAAAAGGATTACAATTAACAATTTCAAAGAAACATACATTTTCCCAGGTATCGAGGCGACTTACTCCTGTGACTAAACTTAATGCTATGGAGTAAGTACCGTTGGTGAGGTTGAGAGGCCCAATATTGACCCTAATTTTTTTATTTTTTTCATTAAAGTATATATTATGGTAAGCTCCTGACGATCCAACTGAGACAAATTCGCCAGTCAGTTTATAAATACGAAATTCCATGCTGTATTTATTTGATATACACTGACCGGAAACTGCCACTAATAATGTTATAAAATCATTATATGAAAAAATATTAACCCCCTCATTTTTTGTGTTGAGTATTTTAAGTTCCTGGATATAAAAGCTTGGATTGGAAATATCTTCGGGGTTTCTGGTTATAGAGGAAGAAAATTTGTGAGATGATTTCGAAAAGTTAGTTTCATACGCCCGGACCACTTCATAGCTTGGGCCGTGCTTGTGAATTTTACCTGCATCTATCCAAAAGGTTCGTTGGCATAGGGATCGGATTGCTGACAACTGGTGACTGACAAACAGGACTGTTCGCCCTTCTTTTTCTCCTATATCTTGCATCTTTCCAAGACACTTTTTTTGAAATGCCATATCGCCTACTGCTAACACCTCATCGATCAATAGGATCTCAGGTTCCAGGTGAGCAGCCACCGCAAATGCCAGGCGGACGTACATTCCTGAGGAATACCTTTTTACTGGAGTATCCAGAAATTTCTCCACCTCAGCAAAGGATACAATTTCGTCATATTTTTTTTTAATATCCCCCTTCGACATACCCAAAATTGCTCCGTTTAAGAAAATATTCTCCCTGCCTGTCAGCTCCGGATGAAAACCGGTGCCTACCTCTAGAAGACTGCCAACCGAGCCATTGATTGTCACCCTCCCGACAGTGGGCTCGGTAATCCGACTGAGGATCTTGAGCAGGGTAGACTTACCTGCACCATTCGGGCCAATGATGCCGATGCATTCACCTTGCTTGATATCAAAAGAGATGTCTTTTAAAGCCCAAAATTCCTCTCTGGAATGGCTTTTTTGCTGAGGCCTTGAGGGGGACAGGAAGCGTTGAGATAGTGCTTTGGCTTTCTCGGCAATAACATCCCTCAAAGCCATGTATTTGCCATGGAACTGATGGGTTATTATATATTTTTTACCGATATTCTCGGCCCGTATCATGGTGTCTGACATAGTGTATTCCCGATCATTTTAAATTATATCGGCGAAAGTACGTTCGGTCTTGCGGAAGTACCAAAGACCACCTGCAAACAGTAGGACAACAAGGCTCAAAGATAACAAAAATCCCGGCAAATAAAATACGATGTCTTTGCCCAATATGGCCCAGCGAAATCCGTCGATCACACCCACCATCGGATTTAACGAATATAACAGGCGCCATTTTTGCGGAACGACACTGCTGCTGAAACCCACCGGGGAAATATAAAGGCCGAATTGAACAATAAATGGAACGATATAGCGGAAATCTCGATATTTCACATTCAAGGCAGATATCCAAAGACCGGCTCCCATCGTAACTGCAAAAGATACCAGGATTAACAAGGGCAGCACCAGAACACGCCCGGTCGGCCAAAAATCATACCAGGCCATAAGTCCTAAAAGAATGATACCGGATAATAGAAAGTCCACAAAGCTTACGATAACAGAGCTTGTCGGAATGATCAGACGAGGAAAATAGACTTTGGAAATCAGGTTGGTATTGTCAATCAAACTGTTGCTGCTCTCACTTAGGGCATTGGCAAAGAATTGCCAGGGAAGCATGGCCGTAAATACGAGAATGGCATAAGGTACACCCTCGGAAGGGAGTTTTGCGAGCTTTCCAAAGACAATGGTCAGCACCACCATGGTCAGGAGAGGACGTAACACTGCCCACGCAATACCGATGGCTGTCTGTTTATATCGAACAAGAATGTCGCGCCAGGCCAGAAAATAAAATAATTCTCGATAATGCCACAGATCTTTCCAATATTGCCGCCCTATATGTCCTGCTTCTATAATCAATTGTTTATGCATTTTTTTCAGCAATCTCTATCGGGTAAAAAAAACCTGGGTGATCAATAAGTTGCATACTTTCTTTTGAGTTTCCTCTTCGTCATTTCCCGGATATGGGAAGCTGTTGGGAGGCCGAATTTATTCTCGATCATATTTAAGTACCTGGGGCTGGTGTAGTAGTTCCGGAAAGCATTATCCCGGAATGAAAGCACCTGGCCGCCGCTTAAATAGTTTGTTGGCAGGGGTAAGGTTTCATACCCATATTGAGAATACCCCTCCCAGAGTGCCGGAAGCTGCCAACCCTTCTCTAAAGCAATTTCATAGAGTTTAGATCCGGGATAGGCCATGGCGCAGTAAATATTAGCCCATTCGGCATTGATATCCAGCATGAGTTTTAAGGTTTCATTCATGGAATCATAATCGTCCTCCGGAAGCCCGAAGATAAAGTTGGAACAGATGTGCATATCCAGATCGTACGTCATCTCAACAACTTTACCTACCTGGTCCATCTGGTAACCCTTGGTTATATTTTCAATGATGCGCCGGCTACCGGATTCAAATCCATAAGCGACCCAGTTAACACCGGCCTGTTTCATCTTGGCCAGCATTTTTTCAGTGACCGTACTGACCCGGGCATAGGCCCACATATTTAAATTATAACCCCTTTCGATAATCCGATCACAAAAAGAAACAATTCGTTTTTCGTTAAAGGCGAACATTTCATCAATAATTTTGATATTTTTGATCCCGCAGGTATTAACCAGATAATCCAGCTCATCGATAACCTTGTCCAGACTTCGATAACGGATAGTGTGTTTGCCGAACAGGGCATTGATGCAGCAGAATGTGCACTTGAAGGGGCACCCCAGACTGGTATATAAGATACCATAGGGCTGACGCTCCTCGATATGATCGAAGCAGTGCCAGTTATGGGCCCGGTATTTTTCCATGGGCAGCAGGTCCCAGGCCGGCATCGGTACATCATTCAGATTTTTCATCAACGGCGGTCTTTGGTTTGAGACGACGTGAGCATCTTTTTTGTACCACAGACCATCGATCGGAAAGTCATCTGCCCCCGCCTTAAGTGCATCCAGAAGGGCGGGAAGGGTAAAAAAACCTTCACCCTGGTACACAAAATCGGTATGTTCTTCAGAAAGGGTCCGCTGCGGCAGCGCACTTGGATGAAGACCCCCCAGCAAGGTGTTAATTTGCGGGGCGGACTGCTTGATGTAGGAGACGATTTTGCCGGCGCCGGTCATATTCATTGTTGACGCCGAGGGATTGGTACCCGAAACAATCACTGCCGCCAGAAGAGGATCAGCATCAATCATTTTCTGAGCGGTTTCCTCATGACTCCAGTTTTCCACCTCCGCATCATAAAGAACCACCGAATACCCCTTTTTCCTGAGGTAAGCCGCCAGAAGGGCAGCCCAAAACGGCGGTTCAATTGCTGTGAGATTGAATTCACTCAGGTCGCCATACAGCTGTTTCTGACTGCCGGGTTTTATTAAAACGATGTCCACGTTCTTCATAACAGCACTTTTCTTAAAGCACATTTAAAAGGTTGCAGAGTGCAAGGATTTTCTCTTTCTTAAGATCAGGATAATTGCCGATGTAATACCCAAAAAAATGGATGTGTTCGATTTCAGGATACTTTTCATATTCCTTTTCAGGCATGATACCCTTTAAATAGGGCTGTCTGAGCTGGTTTCCGCCACCGGAACTTCCCCGCCGAAATTCAACCCCGGCATTTCGCATGGCTGCTTCCACGGTATCCCTAAAGTCAGCATCCGGTCTATTTAAAACCAGGTTAAAGGCATAATTACAGCTGCCGTCCAACTCAAAATCGGTTCGATATTTTTCCGGATCGAGATTTTTCAAGAATAGCTCAAAATTTCTTTTCCGTTTGACATTGTTTTCATCCAGGCGCTTTAGCTGGCTTCTTCCCAGAACAGCGCCGATTTCCGTGTTGCGTACGTTGTAGGCCGGATAGGCAAAGATAAAATCAGGAGAAAGATCAGGATGATTATTGATGTACTCCTGTTTAACCGCATCATCGGAAACCTCCCGTACCATGCCATGGGACCGCAACATTCGGATGGTTGTATAAATTATATCGTCATCAGTACAAACCATTCCTCCCTCAATAGTGCTGATGTGATGGGAGAAAAAGAAGCTGAAAGTCCCAATATCTCCAAAAGTTCCGACTTTCTTCCCCTTATCCTTAGCTCCGTGAGATTCACAACTGTCTTCTACCACAAAAAGCTTGTGTTTTCTGGCGATCTTCATAATCTCCGCCATGTTGGCCGGATTGCCAAGAAGGTGGACAACCAAAATAGCTTTGGTTTTCTTAGTAATCGCCTTTCTGAGAGAATCAATATTAATATTGAAATCCTCTAAGTTGACATCCACTAAAACTGGGACCGCTCCGATGTTTAAAATAGGAAAAAAGG
>SDBS01008014.1_pt1 | contig 10236 bp, 11 predicted proteins | sample 2277091 | NCBI WGS metagenome assembly SDBS01 (sample SAMN10404972, study PRJNA504765) | marine sediment metagenome | isolation source: marine sediment core GS10_PC15, 163 cmbsf | place: Arctic Ocean: Southern Knipovich Ridge | collected 2010 | reverse complement strand
TATAACTCACAGGTAAAATTTGCTATTTTGCTGTTCTTTCTAAACGCTCTCTAATCCACTCAAACAGTGACCCACTTTAAAACCGGATCACCTGAATGCTTGTGGAACACGTTTTTCAAAAAGCTAAATTAATACAAAAAAAGCTTATCACACAAGTTTTTGGAATGTAAATATTATATTGGCCTGGATTTAAAAACAGGCGCTGCTTGATAAATTACTTGAAATACCGTTAACCGGCTTGATATGATGTAAAAAAAAGTTTGCTATTCGACATTTCTGTAATTAGTGCCTGAACGAAAAGTCATGTTCAGGCTAAATAAGAATATCGCTTGATCTTATAAAATGGTCGAAATTCGAAACAAATCCGAATATCGAATTCTCCAATGTTCGAAACAAAAGCCTTGGTATTCGTAGGTTTTGAGCATTTGAACATTAGAATTTAGAATTTGTTTAGGATTTATCCCCGTCGGGATGCTTCGCGCGTGCTTCGTATTTCGAATTTTTGACCGAAAAAGTAGGGTTTTCGGTCAAGCACTAATTATATTAAATTTCATAAACCATAAGTATAAATTTAGGAGGTGTCATGAAGGAAGTTGTGATATTAGGGGCTGCCCGAACCGCTGGCGGCAGGTTTGGCGGTTCTCTGGCGCCGATGAACGCCACAGAGTTCGGCGCGAAAGTAGTTAGCGAAACCATTAAACGCTCGGGAATCTCTCCTGACGAAATCGACCAGACCATATTTGGCAGCGCATGGCAGGCTGGAGTCGGGCCAAACCCGGCCCGTATCACCGCCGTACAAGGTGGCGTGCCCGTCGACGCCCCGGCTGTTTCCGTAAACGTACGTTGCGGGTCAAGCATTCAGGCGCTTATATTCGGTGTACAGGCTATAAAAGCCGACGACGCGAAAACCGTCCTGGTGGGCGGCACAGAGAGCTCCAGCCAGATTCCCTACGCTCTGGACAAGGCGCGCTGGGGCTACCGCATGGGCAGAGCTGAAATGCTGGACCTGATGCATAAAGACGGTTTTATGTGTCCGCTGGGCAAAGGTCTGATGGGTGAACTGGTCGATGCGCTGGCAGAGGAGATAGGCATCAGCCGTCAGGAACAGGACGAGTTTGCGGCCGACTGCCATAACAAGACCGAGGCGGCTGTCAAGGCCGGCAAATTCATCCAAGAGATTGTTCCCATCGATGTGCCGGGCCGTAAAGGACAGGTGAACGTCTTCAAGGATGAGGAAATCTTCCGCGAGGGCGTTACAGCCGAGTCTATGGCAAAGCTCAAGCCGGCGTTCAACAAGGACGGCACCATCACTGCCGGCAATGCCTGCGCGCTTTGCGACGCAGCTGCCGCCCAGGTGCTGATGGAGCGTGAAAAGGCCAGGGCGATGGGACTTAAACCCTTGGCGCTTATTCGTGGTTATTCGTTCGTGGGCTATGAGCCCAAACGGTTTGGCTTGTCACCGGTCAAGGCCATTCCTGCCGCTCTGAAGCATGCCGGGCTGAAGCTTTCTGATATCGACCTGATCGAGCTGAACGAAGCTTTTGCAGCCCAGTATCTGGCCTGCGAGCGTGAACTGAAGATAGACCGCAGCAAGGTCAACGTTCACGGCGGCGCAATTGCGCTGGGCCATCCGGTGGCTGCCACCGGTTCAAAGATTCTCACTACACTGATTTACGCCATGAAGGACCGTGACGTACAGCTGGGCCTGGTCAGTGCCTGCATCGGAGGCGGTAACGGTGTGGCGCTGGTGGTTGAAAGACTCAACTAGGGAGGTATTTCTGTGAATATCAAAAAAGTACTCGTCATCGGTGCCGGCACCATGGGTGGCGGCATAGGCCAACTCTGCGCTCAGCAGGGTTTTGATACGGTTATTACCGACATTAGCAAGGAGCTTTCCGACAATGCCAGATCCCGCATCGAGAAGGGTCTCGCCCGGAGAGTGGAACAGGGCAAAATCACGGAAGAAGATAAGAACGCTGTCCTCTCCCGTATTTTTACGGCAGGTGATCTCTCTCCTGCCAAAGACGCCGATATCGTCATCGAAAGTATCATCGAAGATCTGGAGATAAAGAAAAAAGTCTTTTCAGAGCTGGATGAGATCGCCCGGCCGGATGTAATTCTGGCTACCAACACTACATCGCTTCCCATTTCTGCCATAGCAGATGCCACAAACAGGCCTGAAAAGGTGGTGCAGATGCACTTTTTCAATCCACCGGCGATCATGAAGCTGGTGGAGATTATGCCTGGCAAAAAGACTTCCAGGGAAACCCTGGAAGCGGCGGCGGCCTTTGCAAGGCAGCTGGGCAAGGATCCGGTGGTGTGCAAGAGCGAGGCGCCTGCCGGCATTGTCAGCCGCGTGCTGGGCCAGATGCTTAACGAGGCCAGCTGGGTGGTGGCTTCAGGCGTGGCTGAGCCGGCGGACGTGGATAAGGCCATGAAGCTGGGCGCAAACCATCCCATGGGGCCCTTGCAGTTGATCGATATGATCGGGCTGGACATTCACTGTGCCAAAATGGAAACACTGTACAATACACTCGATGATCCACGCTACAAGCACCCGGAGCTGCTGGATAAGATGATCGAGGCGGGCCATTTGGGCAAGAAGACCGGCAAGGGCTTTTACGATTACGAAGACAAGTGATCGACAAGTGATCAAGGAGGCTTTGCGAGATATAATCTAAAACCTCAATTGAGGTAAAACAGCTGCAAATATTATCGGTTTGCCTTTCGGATCCCAAGCTGATCCAAAGCAATGATCCACTTGCAGATATTGGCCGACCCTTCCACTATGAAGTATGTGGGTGTATCTCGATAAAAACGGGCCACCGGGTACTCTGTTGAATAGCCGTATGCCCCCAGAATCCTCATGGCATAGTTGGCGCATTTTGTAACCACCTCGCCTGCAAAATACTTTGCCTTTGCGACATCGAGTCCGTTGTTCAGTTTCCCCTGATCTTTAACCCAGGCAGCCTTGTAAACCAGAAGCTGAGCCGCCTCAATCTCCGAAGACATTTGGGCAATCATATCCTGGTTCATCTGAAACTCGCCTATGGGTTTTCCGAACTGTTTGCGTTCTTTACAATATTTGAGCGATGCGTCCAGGCATGCCTGGGCAACCCCGACTGCACCGGCAGCAGCAGAAAGACGGGTCTGGTTAAGGGATTCAAAGAGGATCCTTATGCCGTCGCCGGGTTTTCCGATAATGTTTTCCTTGGGCACACGTGTATTGTTTAAAAATATCTCACCTGTGGGCGAGGAGTGCGATCCCATCTTTTCCAGGGCCGATGTCTTAATGCCGTTGAAATTTTTTAGCTCCACCACAAAGGCGGAGAGGCCCTTTGACCCCTTGGCTTTATCCGTATAGGCATAATAAATTACAACATCGGCAATGTCAGCATTGGAAATCCAAGTCTTGGAACCGTTAAGAAGCCAGTGATCTCCCTTGTCCTCGGCTGTTGATGACATGGCCATCACGTCTGAGCCTGCATCTGGTTCTGTAATGGCAAATCCGCCGATATAGTCGGCGTTGACCAGCTTGGGGATGTACTTTTGCTTTAAGTCCTCACTGCCGTATTTGAATATGGTAAAAGCGCACCCAAGGACCTGCATGTTGACCTGAACCCTGAGTGAGCTTGAGGCATTTGCGATTTCTTCGGTCACGATCATTGCCGCCAGCCAGCCCATGTCTTCTCCACCGTATTCCTCCGGGATTACAGTTCCGAAAAAACCGAGTTCTCCCATGGGCTTGATGGCTTCTTTATAAGGGAAATAATGGTTTTTATCCCATTCATCGGCAAAAGGAGCGATCTTTTTGGTCGCGAACTCTCGAACTGCTTTTCTCAGCATCTCAAGTTCTTTAGACAAAGCAAAATCCATAATAACTCCTTTATGATTCAACGTGTAACTTCTCAATAAGTTGTTGAGAACAAGATGATAAAAGACTCGCCCAGAATTTATTGAAAAGTTGCTTCAAAGTTCGTCACAAAGAAAAGCTACATCAGCATTTGAATATTGGAAAGCCTTGTCAGAAGATTCTTGAGATCTTCTTGGGCGGCCTTAATAAATGTTTTAAGGTCTGGAGTTCGTTCGTGGTCAAAAGTAGTTGCCGCGCCGGCAAAATGTATTTCAAAAGGAATATCCTTGATAATGAATTCACGGGTTTTCAAGACCCTGTTGATTCTTTTCAATGCAAGCTTGGCACCAATTTCATCGGTCATGGGCTGAAGAACCATGACCATTTTACTACTGAACATGCCAACCAGGTCAGTCTCCCTTACAATGTTTACCATTTCGTCAATAACGACCTTTAAGACATCTTCTCTTTTAATCGCACCAGAAGGAACAGGTTTTTTCGGAGTCGCCTTGATAATTGAAAATGACAGGACTGAAAAAGGAGTATCATACCGGTTGGATCTAGAGATTTCTTTTTCAAGAACAAAAAGGGCGCTTCCCCTGTTTAAGCTTCTCCCGGATGTGCCTTTGGCTTTGGGTTTCTTTTTCTGTTCCGGTGATATTCCCAGTATTTCATCGCAAACCTGCTGGAAACGGTTTTCTTCAATCCCCCTTTCAACAAGTGACTGTTTAACATGATCTAAAATTTCTTTGAGCTCTTCTTTGTTTTCTGTATGTTCGTGCAGTATTTTCAGGATGGTATCTTTTGAGGGGCCTCCGTTATCCGATGAACTCACGTGTTTGAGGACCATATTAGATTTCAGCTGCTGAATATTTTCTTCCATGCGCTCCATGAGCCGTTTTTCAATGTTGTTCATTACATCGGAATTAACATCCGTTCCCCTCAACTTATCGACAAGCTCTGATCTGACACGTGAAAAGATATCATGGAATTTTTTTCCCTCCTTATCTCCGGCTTCTTCCAATGCGTTCAGTGTAATCTCCGATCCGGCTTTCTCAACATAATCGACTAGTAAATCGGACAGGATATTTTCATCTCCAGATCCTTTTCGAATCTCGGCAGCCAGGTATATCAGCTCTGCGGCATCTTGTGGGTTGTTCATTATTTCCTTAATCAGGTCTTCCCCGTCCAGGCCGATTTTTTTAGCGCTCCTATCAAGGACCCTTGTTAGTTCATCGCTCTGGAGTTCGTTTTTCAGCTCTTGGACCAATTGAAGGAAATCTGGAAGAGACATTCCTTCTGTTATCAGCGCCTGTTTAAGCTTCGGGAGTATACGCTGAAGTTCGCCGGTTTCCGGAACAATTCTGAGGATAATCTGTGCCAGGCGTTTTATGGAAACCGAGCCCTTTTTGTATTCTTCGGTTATAAGCCTGATCAGAACGTTATCGGTAATTTCGTCAGCTTCACGACGTATTTTATTCTCATCAACATATACGACACCTTTTGCTTTCCGGGCTTCTATTCCATTCAGCAGTTTCTGTTTTAAATCAAAAACGCCTTTAGCCAGTTCGGACATGCTTATATCCGTGGCACCCGTTATCGCCTTGTCGACTTCCTGCCGAAACTTATGCAGGTTGTTTGACAGTTCAGTTCCAGGTTTCAGATCTTTCTTCTCTGATTGTTGGGAAGTGGCAAGATCCGATTCAATCAGCATTTCTGAGAATTTGTCGGGGCTTTCCATTAGCTTCTGGATAGAAATATTTTTATCAATTTCTTCAGAAACAATGTTGGCTGCCATAAGGCTCAGGACATCTTCGGTGGTGGGTCCGTCCACATGGCTTTTTTGATCAGGTGTGGCTGCGGGGGCTCCTGTAGCATCTTTTTCAGATCCTTGCAGATTTTCAAGTCGGCTCCGAAGGATCACCTCCTCATCAGTGGTCATCTTTTTAAAAACAACATAGTTGATTTTAACTTTATCCACCCCTTTTGCTTCTAAAGCAACTTTCATCGAATCTGCCGTAGGATACTTACCAAGATCCGAAAAAACTTCGATAAAGAACTTCAGATGTTCGAGCTTCAAACCGCTTACAAATGAGATAGACTGGATTTCCGCTTTTTTAAAGTGGTTAGCCATTCTGGTAGTATTTATTCGTGGATCAATGAGATCTTCTTCAATAAAAAATTGTTCCTGGTTCATGGAAAGGATTAGGGGAGATAATTTTTTCAACACACCCTCAAGTGCCGCGTGGAACTTTTCTATGGAGCTGGTAGCAGTCTTATGATTTACATCGTACATGCAAACCTGGTTAAAGGATAAATTGAAATTTCTACAGATATTGTCCAATGTTTGTTTTGTCAGTTCGGATTTGTCCATTTTACTACCCTTCCTTTTTCTTCAGGCAGTTTTTTTGATACAACTTTAAGGCCTTTATGAATTCATCGCTGGATGCATATCTGTGAGCAGGGTCATAGGCAATGGCCTTTTGGATAATATGATCCATATTTTCATTCAGGTCTGGGTTAAGCTGAGACGGCCTTTTCAGAAAAATACCGGCCTTTTCTTTCTGTTTGTGTTTGAAAAGAGATTTCAGAGAATCATAATTTGGGATGGGCAGTTTTTCCACGATCATCTGAAACAGCATGGTGCCCACGGCGTAGAGATCTGCCCGACTGTCGACGGCCGATCTGGATATCTGTTCCGGAGCCATATAAAGCGGTGTTCCCAGTATCATTTTTTCCCCAAGATCTTCTCCACGCACGAATTTGACCGTTCCAAAGTCAGAAATCAACGGTCTTTTGGATTGTTTTTCAATCAGAATATTGGCAGGTTTTATGTCTCTGTGAACAATATCCTGGCTGTGGGCATATCCGAGACCGTCCAGAACCTGGATTATTATCTGTATAGAGAATGATAATGGCAGAATCCGCCTGGATGGTATGATTTGCTTTTGAGCGTTCCTGATATACTGGGAAAGATCGTTTCCCTGAACAAGCTGCATGCTCATGAAGAGGAATTCATCTGATTCGCCCACCTCGTATATCGGAATAATATTTGGGTGGGATAAAATTGCTGCTGCCTCGGCTTCTTGCTGAAATCGATCGGAAGCTGTGGAGGTGAGCAGACTTTTGGGTAATATTTTTAAAGCAATTTTCCGTTTTAATGTTTGTTGAAAGGCGATGAAAACAATTGCCATGCTTCCACGGCCCAGCTCTTTCATAATGGTGGATGTTCCAACCTGCTTCCCAATTAGATGGTCAACTTTAATATTATTAATAGAAGCCATATCTTGCCTTCACATATTATTGACAAGCACTATATCATATTCCTTAAAGATATCAAAGCATTTTGTGATTTCATACCTTTTATTTTTGAACCTTTCCCGGCCACCCATTGTACTGCTTTTTTTAGTCGTAAAAAACCTGGTCCCCTGGGCCCGGATTCTTTACCGGTTTGCTCCCCGCCGCGAAGCACTGCCGGGAGGCAGAACCCCCGCCCGTTAGGGGGCGGGGCGCTTCACTCTACTTTTTCCTGTTGCAAGCGTTTTCGCAAAGCTTTTCCTGCATCCCAGGCCTTGCCTACACATTCCCCGATTGCCCAATATCTATTATCCGGCATAGTCAAAAGAAATGGATTGGTTTTCTTAACGTCCGGCTTTCCGTCTGTGAGGTACTTTTCTTCTGAATAAATATTTATTATTTCAGCTATAAAAAAAGAGTTGGTTGGGAGGTCCACCGTCTGAGTTATTTTACATTCCATCGTAATAGGGCAGTCGGAAATCATTGGAGCTGACTTGAGTTCACCGTAAAATACTACGAATAGTTCGGATTTATCTATGCGTTTACCTGAGACTAGTCCTGTATAATCCGTAATTTCAACCATTTCTACAGAAGGTACGTTTACGCTGAATTCACCAGTATCAAGGATTGCTGCATGAGACGCGTTGTTTTTGCTAACACAGATGCCAAGCATTGGGGGATCGTAATTAGCTCGTGTCAACCAATCCAACGCCATAAAATTAACTTTCCCCTCAAGATGTGTCCCAAGAATGGTTTGTGTCCATGGAAGACAAAAGAGGTTTTTCTGTTCAATTACTGTTTTCATAATATCCCTCCTAATCTAAGTCGCTACCAAATTTGAATAATTATGGCTCGGAATATCCGGCCGATTCCTATACGCGGCACAACGCCCTGCTAACCCGCATTCTTACAATGATTCAGGGCTGATTAATCTGACAGTCGGAAAATATGTTCGATATCTGGACACATCTCGTGTGATTAAGTTTAAATCAAGTATTGCAGCATGTGCACCAATATAAAAATCCGGCAATGGAGATCTTTTTGCCCCTTTACTTTTCCTATACTTGAGGAATGCTTTTCCGGCCAAAAACAGCGCCTCTTTAGGAATTTGTAGCATCTGAAAGCCGCCTCTGTTGATGGCTGATTCCAACTCCTCTATTCGTTCAAAACTAATGGAAACTTCAGAATACACTATTAGATTAATATAAAGTGTTGTATTGAGGTTATATTTTTCCAATGTAGATTCAGACCAATCAGCCCAATTAGGATCGTTTAGGAAAATGTCCAAAATAATATTAGAGTCAACCAGAACCCCCCTCATTTGTCTCCTCTTGTTAAAGCCATAATTTCGTCAGTTGTCATTTTCACTGTTGCAGTTCCCCGCAATTTTCTAAATATGTTTGTTTTGATATTTTTTCCCTTTCTTTTCACCAAATAGATACGGCCTTTTTCTTCAACAAAATCAATTTCCGTGGCCGGGGTTATTCCTAATTTTTCGCGAATATGTTGGGGGATTGTAACTTGTCCTTTTGTTGTAACTCGCATGAATAAACCTCCAGTATGTTGTAATACCAGTAATAGTATTACTTTTTACGGATAATGTCAATAAGAATAAATGAGGCATTGAACGGACGAGACCAATGGCGCAGTTTACCGCGTCAGCTGGGTCGACTGATGTACGCCCTGCATGTCGCAGATCCCGAGCTTTTCGGGGGGCGTGAGCTTGCAGAGCCATAGAGGACGCTGAGGCTTACATACCCGCATAGCAAAGCCCGGACCTTCAGCTTAGCTGAAGGTTTAATGGGTTAATTAACATACATGCCCACAGGCTATACTCAAATTTGCCCAAAATTCATCAACCTGCACAATAAATCGATGTTGACAATCCACATGATATGTAATAAAGTTGTGTATACATTATATTGTTACACACAACTCATTTTGGGAGGTGATTTTCCATGTCGATTAGAATTCAAATCATCTTAGGAGAAGATGAAGCGTCCAAATTCAAATCCCAGGCCCTTAAAGAATCAAAGTCCCTTAGTTCCTGGCTACGGGAGGCTGGGAGGAAAATGTTAGAGATGAATCGGCAGAATCAACCTTTGACTGACCCTGGTTCATTGAAAACGTTCTTTAAAAAATGCAATACCAGAGAACAGGGAATCGAACCGGACTGGGAGGAACACAAGAGGCTTATTCTGGAGGGCTTCCGGGAAGGGAAAAGACCATGATTTTTGTGGACAGCAATGTCTTTATATATGCAGTAGGCCGACCTCATCCATTAAGAGGCGAAGCTCAGAATTTCTTTTTAGAATCGAGTGAGAAAGGAAAGAGGCTTGTGACTTCTGCGGAAGTTTTGCAAGAATTACTTCATGCATACCTCCCTGTAAAGCGTATGGAAACTCTCGATGCAGCCATGGAACTTGCCTCGCAAGGTGTTGATCGAGTCATCCCCATAGATTCAGAGACGGTTATGTATGCCCGTTCTCTGGCCGACAGGTATCCCGGATTAACCGCAAGGGACCTGCTTCACCTTTCAGTTTGTCACATAAACAAAATCAAGGGGTTAAAAACCTTTGACCGAAACTTGCTATCAGCATTCCAGTGATGAGGATAAATTCATCCTCCTTGAAAGGAAAGCAAAGGGGTCAAGTCCCCTGTACGTGAACCCTGTTAATGGTTTTAACTATTGATAGGTGGTGTGGGGAGGGGGAGAGAAAGACTCCCCCTTACCCGATTGTACACTCTTTCTGTTTGTGAATGTTATTTCAATTTCAATTTGACCTTGACAGCCATTTCAATGTGTATATAATATTAAAAGCATACACATTAATTAAATGCAAGGAGGAACGATGCGAACCAATATTGTAATAGATGATGACCTAATAAACGAGGCAATGACGCTCAGCAAAATAAAGACCAAGAAAGCTGTCGTTGAAACCGGCCTGAAATTATTAGTCCAAATAAAAAAGCAAGAACGTTTAAAAAGCTTACGTGGAAAACTAGAATGGGATGGTGACCTCGATGCTATGAGGTTGGATCAATGATCTTGGTCGACTCATCCGTTTGGATCGATTATTTCAACG
>SDBS01008013.1_pt1 | contig 10237 bp, 9 predicted proteins | sample 2277091 | NCBI WGS metagenome assembly SDBS01 (sample SAMN10404972, study PRJNA504765) | marine sediment metagenome | isolation source: marine sediment core GS10_PC15, 163 cmbsf | place: Arctic Ocean: Southern Knipovich Ridge | collected 2010 | reverse complement strand
GTCGGCTACCTATCATATGCTAAAGGTGGCGCGGAAGAAAAACGAGGTACAGGTTATACTTGATATCTAGGAGGTGAGAAATGGCGAAATGGAGCGGTCCCTTAGAGAAGCTGGATGAATATCGCTGGCGGATACCCAAAAGCTACAAGCCGGGTATGCGGGTGCCGGGTTTAATCTATGCTGACCAGGACATACTGGAGCACATCCTCCTGGAACAAACCCTGGAACAGGTGGCTAATGTAGCCCACCTGCCCGGTATAGTAAACCATTCCCTGGCTATGCCCGACATACACTGGGGCTATGGTTTCCCGATTGGCGGGGTGGCTGCCATGAGAGTAGGAGATGGCGTCGTCTCGCCGGGCGGGGTTGGCTTTGACATCAACTGCGGCGTCCGCATAATGCGCACCAATCTTACGCAGGAAGAGGTTTCCCCCAAGATAAAGGAGCTGGTTGATGCCCTGTACAACAATGTCCCTTCAGGCCTGGGCTCAAAGGGCAAGATAAGGCTGCGCCCCGGAGAAATAGATAAGGTACTGGTCAAGGGTTCTCGCTGGGCTATTGAAAACGGCTATGGCTGGCCGGAAGACCTGGAATCCACCGAGGAGGGAGGTGAAATGGCCGGTGCCGACCCTTCCCGCGTCAGTGCCAGAGCCAAGGAGCGTGGCATGCCACAGCTAGGCACTCTGGGTTCGGGCAACCATTTCCTTGAGGTGGCGGTAGTAGACCAGATCCAGGAGCCGGATATCGCCACTGCTATGGGTATTAACCAGATAGGACAGGTTATGCTTCTCGTCCACTGCGGCTCACGCGGGCTGGGGCATCAGACAGCGGGCGACTATATAAAGGAAATGGTAGCCACTATGAAGAAGTACGGCATTGATGTGCCCGACCGCCAGCTTGCCTGCAGCCCTGTAGACTCCCCGGAAGGCAAGGCTTACCTTTCGGCGATGAGGTGCGCCGCCAACTACGCCTGGGCCAACCGGCAGTGCATCACCCACTGGGTAAGGGAAGCCTTCTGCCGGGTAATGGATAAGCAACCGGCAGATGCCGGGCTGGAGCTAATCTACGATGTCACCCATAACATCGCCAATATAGAGGAGCACACTGTCAACGGCAAAAAACAGAAGCTCTGCGTCCACCGCAAGGGGGCCACCAGAGCCTTTCCCGCCGGTCATCCTGATATTCCAAAAAAATACTCCAAAATAGGCCAGCCGGTTCTTATCCCCGGTGATATGGGGCGATACTCCTATGTGCTGGTAGGTACCGAGCAGGCGATGAAAGAGACCTTCGGCTCCACCTGTCACGGTGCCGGACGGATTCAGAGCCGAGCCGCCGCCAAGCGCCACCTTCGCGGCAGGGATGTGCTTGAAGCACTGGCAGCCCGTGGCATTACGGTGCGAACAGGCAGCCTATCCGGGCTGGCCGAGGAAGCCTCGGAGGCTTATAAGGATGTAACCTCCGTCGTCGGCGTCGCCCACAATGCCGGTATCTCCAGGATAGTAGCCAGAACAAAACCCATCGGCGTCATAAAGGGATAATATACTCCGCCCCTGACTTTCCTTTCTCAAGTGGCGTTTAGTCGCTATTTTATGCTAATCTATTAAGAATATTTGCCCATATTATATAGCTATCACCAGAGAGCTATTAGTAGCATATATCATGGTTTTTCAGGTATGAAAGATTCAGACGATTCACTGAAACTAGTGGTGGGTTCTCTGGCAATCATTGCATCAGTGCTCAGCCTAACAGGCTGTAAAAAAGAGCTTACCCCGTATCAACAAACCCGCTCTCTGATGGATACCCTGGCCACCATAATTGCTTATGCACCGGATAAAGAAAGCGGCGTGGATGCCATCAACGCCACCTTTGCCAGAATGGAGGATATTGAAAGCAAGGCTTCAATATTTAATGAAACCGCCGAAGCCTTCCGCCTCAACCGGGACGGGTATCTGGACAACCCGTCTGATGACCTGCTGAGGCTCATAACGATGTCTGTAGACTACAACCTGTTAACAGAAGGCTATTTTGATATAACCGTGCAGCCGCTGCTGGATCTGTGGTCAGCGGGCGAACTGTGGAAGGAGAGCGAAGAAGTTCAACAAAACAGGATAAACGAGACGATGGAGCTTATCGGCTCGGATAGTATAGTGATTGAGAACAACAGGATATACTTCAAACTGGATGGAATGAAAATCACCCTCGGCGGCATCGCCAAGGGTTATGCCGCCGATGAAGCCCTGAAGGTGCTACAAGACAAGGGTATCAGGCACGCCCTGGTGAACATCGGTGGCGATATGAGCGCCCTTGGCTCCAAGCCCGATGGCAAGGTATGGCGTATCGCCCTGGTCAACCCGGATAACAATGACCAGTCTCTGGCTACCTTTGCCTTCTCAGATGAATCGATAGCCACATCCGGAAATTACGTACGCTATTTTGACCCGGATAAGGAAGTCCACCACATACTAAGCCCCAAGACGGGCTACTCGGCAAACGAGTGTATCAGCGTTACCATAATAGCGAAAGACGGCGCCCTGGCTGATACCCTGGCAACAGCGGTATTTGTTATGGGAGCCGAAGCCGGGCTGGAGCTGGTTGAATCACTGGATGGTGTCGAGTGCTTGCTGGTGGATGCCGAAAGGACGATTCATCAATCTTCCGGTCTGGCCGATTATTTAGGTTAAGGAAAGTAAGTTGGCTTTAATAATTAGGAGAAACGGTACCCGCCACGGAGTTCGCCTGCCCGATTGTAACTATGCCTCCGTCAGCCCGATTGAACCGGCACCACTGCCGCCAAAAGTGGTCATACCCCTGCATCAGGGCAACAGAGGGCTGTGCAATGCCCTGGTCAATACGGGAGACAGGGTTGTCAGCGGACAGAAGATAGGGGACTCGGATGATTTTAGCGCCACCCCCGTCCATGCCACACTATCGGGGGAAGTATCGGCTATAGTAAAACTTATACAGCCCACCAGCGGACGCCCGGAGGATGCTTTAATTATAACCTCCGATAGCAGGGATGAATGGATAGAAAATAAAGCCCCTGAAAACCCGGAGGCGCTTTCGATTAAAGAGATTCTGGAGAGAATAAGGGAGGCGGGTATAGCAGGCGGTGGCGGTGATACCCTCCCGGCACACATTAAGCTATCACCACCGGAAGACAAGAAGATAGATAGTGTCATTCTGAACGGCTGCCACTGCGAGCCGTGTTTAACATCAAACCACAGGCTAATGCTTGACAACGGCGCCGAAGTGCTGTCCGGGTTAAGTATTATAAAGAAGGTTCTCTCCCCTAGCACCACCTATATCGCTATAGAAAACAACAGATACACTATCATAGACAATATAGAAGAAATGATAAAAGCCTCCGGTCTCAAGGATTTCAAAATTGCTCTATTACAATCAAAATACCCGGCCGCTGCTGAAAAGAGCCTTGTCCAGTCTATCCTGAGCAAAGAAGTCCCCATCGGCGGAACAGCGGCTGACATCGGCGTGGTCGTCTTTGAAACCAGCACAGTAAAGGCTATCCACGACGCCGTAGTCTGTGGCAAGCCCTTTATTGAGAAGGTAATAACTGTCACCGGTAGTGTTAATAAGCCGCGGAATCTGCTGGCGAGGTTTGGCACACCACTAAGGTACTTAATAGAATACTGCGGCGGCATCAAAGGTGACGCCGATAAGCTAATCACAGGCGGGCTGATGACAGGTACCACCCTTTATGACCTTGACTTTCCGTTTACCAAACAGATGAGCTGTATACTGGTAGACAGAAGCACTCCGACAACAGAGCTTGACTGTATAAGGTGCGGTAAATGCCTGGAGGTTTGCCCGGCGCGTCTGTCACCTACTCTACTAGCCAGCTACGCCAGAGCCGGCAGATACAATGAGTGCCAAGAAGCCTATATAGATAGCTGCTTTGAGTGCGGCGCCTGTGCCTATATATGCCCGGCAGGCATCCCGCTGCTGCAGTATATAAAGATAGCCAAGGCAGAGATTGCTAAGAGGGCTGATACAGAATAATGATAGAAGAAACAGGGCAACCGACAATTCCAGACCGGCAGTTCGCGGTCTCAGCCGCTCCTCACCGACGGCACTGGCTTTCGGTGAAAAGGATGATGTATATCACACTACTCGCCCTTTTACTACCCACCGCTGCCGCTATATATTTGTTCGGCTACCATGCCCTATCGGTTATAGCCGTCAGTGTCGCTGCCGCTTTGGCGACAGAGTACCTGGTCAAGAAACTGAGGGGACGGGCATTCGTTATGGATGGCAGTGCCCTCGTCATCGGACTGCTGCTGGCACTGATTATGCCGCCGACAATACCGCTATGGATGGTAGCGGTGGGTGCTGTCGTTGCCATTGCTATCGTCAAAGAGGCATTTGGCGGTCTGGGGCACTATATATTCAATCCGGCACTGGGTGGTATGGCTTTCATGTATGCCTGTTTCCCGACGGAAATGACCACCTGGGTGGAACCGATGGGTTTCAGTTCCGAATTAACAACGGCAGCAGCCCCGTTAAGTGAAGCCTTTGCCCAAAACACCAGCAAGCTGGCGATGCTCCTCGGCAACACCAGCGGTGCCATGGGTGAAACCTCGGCACTGCTTATACTCATCGGCGGTATCCTGCTTATTGCCCTGCGCGTCATAGACTGGCGGATTCCGCTAACCTACACTGGAACGGTATTTATATTCAGCCTTATTCTCGGTATAGACCCCGTCTTCTATATCCTTGCCGGCGGTCTTATGCTAGGCGCCTTCTTCCTGGCGACGGATTCGGTAACCTCGCCGCTTACTCACCGGGGAAGGGTAATCTTCGCCATCGGCGCCGGTATACTGCTGGTGCTGATAAGACGCTTCGGCAGCATGCCGGAGGGCGTTGCCTATTCAATACTGCTGATGAACGCGGCCACCCCGCTTATTGACCGTTTTATAAAGATAAAGCCCTACGGGTTTAAAAAGGCGGTGACAGGTGAGGGCTAGTATACTGCGCAAATCAGCACCGATAATGTTCATCACCGTGGTGGTTTTAATATCGGTAACACTGCTTGCCTTTACCGAGAGCTTCACCGGCCCCGTTGTGGAGAAGCGACTGCGTCAGCAGGTGGTTGACCAGATGGTGGATATCTTCCCCAATATAGACGACTTCGACTACAATGAAGAAATAGATATATATACACTCTATGATGAAAGTGAAGAACGCATCGGCTATGCCTTCCTTGCCGTCGGTGCCGGCTATGGCGGCGATATCAGCATATTGGTCGGGCTGGAGGATGCGCAAACGGTTAAGGGGATAATTATACTTTCACACACCGAAACACCGGGGATAGGCAGCAAGGCAATGGAGCCTGCCTTTCTAGGCCAGTTTAGCGGTTTGGCTATCAGTAATATTGCCTTTGAAAGAGACGGCGGACTTATAAAAAGTGACAGCATTACCGGAGCTACGGTAAGCTCCTCGGCGATAATAAAAGCCGTCAAGGAAACAGCAATGGAAAAAATAGCACAGTTGGAAGGGGCTGACTAAGGAGAGGTTATGCCTGGATTCGTCAAGGAATTCACCAAGGGATTGATAATCTCCAACCCGATATTCGTGCTGGCTCTGGGTTTGTGCCCGGCGCTGGCGGTCAGCGACAGGCTTGAAAAAGCCGCATGGATGAGCCTCGGCGTGCTTTTCGTCCTTCTTTGTTCCAATATCATTATCTCGGCTATAAGGAAGTACGTCCCCAGTATAATGAGGATACCAACCTTTATCGTCATCATCGCCACCTTTGTTACTATGGTGTCACTCGTCTTCGAGGCTTATATCCCGGCTATCTACGATGCGCTGGGTATATACCTTGCACTTATAGTGGTTAACTGCATCATACTGGGTCGGGCGGAGGCTTTTGCCTCCAAGAACCCGGTAAAGGCTTCCATCGCCGATGCCCTGGGCATAACCGCCGGCTTCGCCCTGGCTCTGGTCATAATATCCCTTATCCGCGAGATACTGGGCACCGGCGGTCTGGCGTGGGGCGATACCACCATCTTCACCCTGCCGGTGCTTGGCGAGTACCCGTTGGCTATATTCGCTCTGGCTCCGGGGGCTTTTCTGGTAATCGGTCTATTGCTGGCACTATTTAGACGAATAGGATGGGTAAGGAATGACTGAGCTTATCTCAATATTCGTCGGCATGGCTCTCATTAATAACTTTATTCTGGTAAAGTTCCTCGGGCTTTGCCCCTTCTTCGGCGTATCCAAGAAACTGGGCAACGCCGTCAGCATGGGAGCGGCAGTTACCTTTGTAATGGTGCTAGCATCCAGTGCTACCTGGCTCATCACCCAGTATATCCTTATTCCGTTTGATGTCGAGTATATGAATATCGTAATGTACATACTGGTCATAGCTTCACTGGTGCAGATAATAGAACTGTTCGTTATGAGAACCAACCATGCTCTCTACAGCGCCTTCGGTATCTACCTGGCGCTTATTACCACCAACTGCGCCGTGCTGGGTATAACCCTTATAAACGCCAGGGAATCCTATTCATTCCCGGAGAGTATAGTAGCCGCCCTGGGTGCCGGCGTCGGTTTCACCCTGGTGCTGGCGATTATGTCGGGTATACGGGAGAGGCTGGAAATGGCTGATAGCCCCAAGGCAATGAAGGGATTACCGATAGCCTTCATAACGGCGATGCTGCTGGGTTTAGCCTTTTCCGGTTTCGGTGGTATAATATAGTATGAATATTGCTATTATAATTATACTTACGGCTATCGGCATAGGCTGCGGCGCTATAATATACTTTGCCTATCTTAAGATACCACACAAGGTCAAGGGGCTTGAAAAGATAGAGGAAATAAGCCAGTCCCTACCCGGAATGAACTGCGGTGCCTGTGGTTATGCCGGCTGCTTTGCCTATGCCCAGGAGCTGGCCAGGAACGTTAATCTTATTACCGAAACACCCTGCACCATTGTCCTGCAGAATGCCGAGGCAATCAGCTGCCTGGAGCGGGCTCTGAATATAAGCCTGGATACCTCAGCCCTTAGTAAAAAGGCGCTCATACACTGCAGCGGCAAGTCTGAAATTATATATAACTACTCCGGAATCAAGTCCTGCAAGGCGGCGGCTCAAATGTGGGGAGGGTATAAAAAGTGCCCCTATGCCTGCCTCGGCTTCGGAGATTGCCTGGCGGTATGCCCCCAGGATGCCATATCCATAGATAAGGAAAAGGGTATAGCCTTTATAGATTATAACCGATGTACCGGCTGCGGTCTGTGTGTTGCCGAATGCCCGCAGCGACTGATTGAGCTGGTTGCGGCAGGGACTAAGATCGCCTTCCGTTGCAGCTATGAGCCGCTGAGGGATATCCCGGGCCGCGAAAAGTGCGAATACGGCTGTATACACTGCCGCAAGTGCTTCAAGGCTTGCCAAGATGAAGCCATAGCCTGGAACAAAGAGAAGGCCATACCTGAATTTGATATTGAGAAGTGCACCCGGTGCGGCAAGTGCATTGAAGCCTGCCCACAGCATACTCTGGCCTTCGCTATTACTGCCAAACTGGGAAAAGAAGCCGTCCCCACTCCCTAAACCCTTCCTTGTCAGCCGTTCAGTATCTCATCAACCACAGCACCAACATATCCGGCTATAGCCGGGGCGGCGGTCAGGCCGGGGGACTCAATGCCGATAAGATTGATAAACCCGGGCAAGCCCTTATCGCCTTCATCCCTGATGACAAAGTCCCTGATATCTTCTCCCGGTGCCTGAAGCTTGGGTCTGATGCCAGCCATTTCGGGTTCCAGGTCATCGTAGTCAATAAAAGGCAAAAAACCCTTCACCGAATCATAGAAGAGCTGTTTGTGCTCATCGTTAACGACATAATCTATACTTTCAACATACTGGATACTGGGACCCAGCCGCATCCGGCTATCCAGGTCAAGGACAACATGGATACCGACACCGGTAACCTCTGGCGGCGGCACCGGGAATATCAGCCGGTTAACCAACCTGTTTTTACCACCGGCGACACTGAAGTATTCCCCCTTACAATAGTGCAACCGATAGCCAGCACTGTCTAGATCTATGCCGGCCATCTCAGCCAGCTTATCACTGCCAAGGCCGGCGCAATTTATAAGCACCCGGGTAGCAAAGGAAAATACTCCGTCGCTATCTTTCACCTCTACCTGATAGCCATCAGCCACTTTCCCGATGCCAGTAACCTCGGTCAGGTAGGCTATCTGTGCTGCCTGGCTCTTTGCCCTGGCAACGAAGTATTTCATTAAGGCATGTGAATCAACAATCCCGGTTGACGGCGATAAAATAGCAGCCACCCCCTCTATGTTTGGCTCTATTTTTTTCAATTCCTGCCTTGAAAGCATCCTTAGACCACAGACGCTGTTTCTATTTCCCCTCTCCAGCAATATTTCCAGCTCCACCGCTTCTTCATCACCGGTAGCCACTATTAGTTTGCCCAGTCTTCTATAACCTATACTGCTCATCTGGAATAGCTGATAAAGGCTATCATTGCCGGCGACACACAACTTCGCCTTTAACGAACCCTCCGGATAGTAGATACCGGAGTGAATAACCCCGCTGTGCCGGCTGCTCGTTTCCCGGCCAAAGGTTTCATGCCTCTCCAGCACATAAACCTGCCTGTTTCTGCTGGCTACCTGTGCCGCCACCGCCAGGCCGACTACCCCGGCGCCAACAATGGTAATATCAACCGTATCCTGCATATATTTAATAATATCATAAAAACAAGCGGATTGAATGTAATCTTTGATGAAGCCGACAAGATAATTGAATGGACATTTGAAGCCGAGGAAGCTATTGCTGGTCAGACAATAGATATAGTCAGTGCCGAGGCTCATAGGTACGCCGAAAAAGGGCACGCCAAAGGAAAGGTGGTAATAACTTTATAGAGGTAACACCTACTTAGGTTAAATTAGGTAATACAATTACCCAATTAGTGAATTAAAATAACTGTTTCTGAAAAACTACACTATTTGTTTACTGGATAATCGGAGGTAATATTATTATCTTATGGTGGGCGATACTGTACAATAGGCAGAACCTTTTCCCTATCTTTTAGCCTGGCTATGTAAACATTGCTAATTACGGTAGCTGTATACCCATTGCACAGCTTCACAATGTGGCTGTGATAACCGGGTCTATTCTAAGGCAACGTATAACCAGAGTGATGAACTCGAACCCCTAGATCAAGTAATCGTTAAGGTATATTTATTGTTCTGTGGTCAGCTACTTTATAGAGGTATTTTATTAGAGGTTTCCCTACAGCCCTTTCGCTTAGCCCTGTGCTTTACTTCCATCCTTTACCGCTATCCTTTACCGCTATGCTTTACCGCTGTCCTTTCATTACGTCCTTCCTCTCTGTGCTTCCTCTCTGTGCCCTTAGCACCCCTGGTGACTCCTGTGGTGATGCCTTTGGCGGCTCTTGTGTTGTCACTTGGGTCGGCTCTTGGGTTGGCTCTTGGGTTGGCTCTTGGGTTAGCACTTGGGTCGGCTCAGGCAAGTTCCCTGTGTAATTTCTACCTTCTTTTGTTATTTGTCACAAGCCTATCTTTCCACCTGTACTAAGTGTTTCACCAATTCATTTAAAGAGGTTAGCCTGAGATGGCACAGCGACATCCCCAGTAGTATTCCCCAGTACTGCCGCCTGTGTTGTCGCCCGTGGCGGCCCCCTGTGGCGGCCCCTTTGTTACCTTCTCTGTTGGCGATTGTGTTGGCGATTGTGTTAATTTGGGCGGGTTCTCTATGTATTCTCTGCCCATTTTCGTTATTGGCCACTGTCCATTGAACATGCAATACATTTCGATGTATTGTTCAGTCTTATGTTTGAGCATCTTTCTAACTTCATTGTGAAACGATAGGGGCTTCTGTTATATCTGAAAACCCAGCTAGATTTTCCTTTCCTGATTCACGACTGTACGAATCTGAAAGAGTGACTACTAGAGGCAATGACAGAGACCAAGCCTTTCACAAAGGAACGATACCTCACAGGATCAACAATTTTAAAGACAGATGTCAGTAAAGTCGTGAGACCCATAGAAGCATCTGGCAAGATTTTATGGAATTTGGTGGAGAAGGTATAATGATTTAACAGGCGGAGGAAAAAGTGTTTAATCCGACCTATATCGGAGTTGTAATGATTGGCCTCTTGCATGGCTTTGAACCTGGACATGGTTGGCCGGTAGCCGTGCTGTATTCTATGAAGAAAAGAAATGCTATTGCCAGCGCAACTC
>SDBS01008011.1_pt1 | contig 10238 bp, 9 predicted proteins | sample 2277091 | NCBI WGS metagenome assembly SDBS01 (sample SAMN10404972, study PRJNA504765) | marine sediment metagenome | isolation source: marine sediment core GS10_PC15, 163 cmbsf | place: Arctic Ocean: Southern Knipovich Ridge | collected 2010 | reverse complement strand
CACCACCATGCAGCTCAACAATAGACTTCGCAATCGCCAAGCCCAACCCAGAACCTCCTTCTCCTCGACGGCGCGATTTGTCACCACGATAGAAGCGATCGAACACGAAAGGCAAATCTTCTGCCAGGATGCCCGGCCCGCCGTCCTGAACGCGCAACTCCACATGATCTAAAGAACATCCAGCCGATAATGTGATACAGCCATCGACCGGGGTATAACGCAGGGCGTTGTCCAATAAATTACCCATAACCTGTATCATGCGGTCATGGTCTATGTTGACTTCCGGAAGTGATGGAGCCAAACGTACTTGCAGCGCAATGTTCTTTTGGCGAGCGCGCGGCTTGTAGGCAGCAGCTACACGCTCTAACAACTCTTCAGGCGAGATAAAGGTGCGTGAAAGCGGCAGCTCACCCGCATCGGACAACGAAAGTGTGCGCAAATCCTCCACCAGCCGGTTGAGCCGTTGGGCTTCATCATGAATAATGTAAAACGTATCAGAATTAGGCGGGAGAGCGCCTTCATTGAGCGCTTCGGCGTGCCCCAATATTACACTCAGCGGCGTGCGCAAGTCATGGGCAATATCGGCTATCATTTTACGGCGCAATTCACGCGAACGTTCAAGGTCGGCGGTCATTTGATTTACCGAGAGGGCTAATTCGCCCAATTCGTCATGCGAACGGATCGTTACCCGTTGTGTCAGGTCCCCCTTAGCAACCGCACGTGTAGCCGCCGTTAGTTCTCGCAGCGTGCGTGTGAGAGTTCTGGCCAAAAACAAACCCAGCAGCAGTGAAACCGCTATCGCTCCCAGCGCCCCGATAAGCAGGTTGCGGTAGAAGCGATTAAAAATTTCTGCTACGAACGGTCTCTCGGACAAACGGTTCGAACCGAAAATTATTGCACCGACCGCTTGCCTATCGATGAATATCGGCACTTCATCCCCCATTTTTTGTCTTAAGCGTTGATCTTCGGGGAAATGCCGCGAATCGGGAAAAATGATACTTCCTTTTTCGTCGGTAAGGATAAAGCCTCTTCCAAACTCGTTTACAAAAGACTGACTTGTGATCAAAGCCTCTACACCCTGCCAGCCATCGTTAGTCGTGTAATAGTCTGACAACCGGTCGATAAGGGCACCTTGGTTCTGGGCATCCAAGAAACTGCCAAACACTTTTTCTGTAATTTGACCGGCAGACACCGCCATCCAGGCAATGCCTACCATGCTGACCGCTAAAAAAGCGAGAACGAGTTTTAGGGTGATAGAGCGCATCGACTTACTCCGCGACGAAGCGGTACCCCACTCCATAGACAGTCTCGATGAGACGCGGTTGGCTCGGGTTGGTTTCTATTTTTGAGCGCAAGTTTTTAATATGGACATCAATCGTGCGTTCGTATCCCGCGAACGCGGTACCCTGTATCTGGTCAAGCAGTTCCAGGCGCGAGAAAGTGCGCCCCGGCGACGACATCAAGACCGCCAGCAGGTCAAATTCCGAGGGAGTTAAATCAGCGGATTCATCATCAACCTTGACAAAATGCCCCTCCCGGTCAAGGGTGATGCCTCCACCGCGCAGCACCTGGGCGGGAGGCAGGCTTTGTCCCACTCTACGCAAAACAGCCCGCACCCGGGCGGTTAATTCACGGGGACTGAATGGTTTAGTAACGTAATCATCTGCCCCAAGCTCTAACCCCAACACCTTGTCACCTTCTTCTACTTTAGCGGTGAGTAAGATGATGGGCGTTTCGCGTTCCTTGCGGTGTTGGCGCATAAACTCGTAGCCGTCCATTTCGGGCATCAATATATCAAGAATTATAAGGTCAGGTTTACCCTGCCGGGCAACAAACAGCGCCTCGCGCCCGTCCTCTGCAGTTATCACCCGAAAACCTTCTTGAGTCAGATACGATTTCAACAGGGATACTAACCGTTCTTCGTCATCCACGACCAGGATGGTCTTTAACATCGTACTACTCCGACACACTTTTTTCTTTTTCAGCTTTACTTATCAGCATCACTTCCAACCCCTCGGCAAACCCAACTTCATTTTCAGTGCTAGAATTTTACCCATTATCGCACAGCTTTAGAGTATGGATAGGGCAGATTACACCAGATGGCTTCGATATATTCCCCTGACTTATCCGTGTCATGATCAGAATTTTACAGAAATACCCCTTATTCATCTAATATCACCTTTACCTACGAGCGAACCCCAGTAGAATTTTTCCATAGTCGGTTCACCGGGTCGAGGACGCTCCCGAGAGCATTCGGTAAACACCCATCTATGCTGCCTGTTTGCATTTAACTGGGTTTTTCCCGTCGAATTACCGCATATTGTATAGCCGTAAACTGGATCCCAATTTTCAACATAATAAACCTGTACATCATAAACATCCCGATAGATCGTAAACTCCTTAACTGTCGGATTTTCATGGTCACCTTCTGGGATCGTTAGACTATAAGTTACGTCATCCACATAATTCGTTGCTAAATTGTCGAGGTGGATGAAGAGCTCAACCCCCGACTTGTTGACGATGGTCAGGCGAACCAGCGCAGTTTTTGCGGGTTTTGCACCTATCAGAAATAATGCCAGAATAGCGCTGATCAACGCCGCTCTTTGTATATTCACAGCTAATTTATCCCGCTTTTCCTTCCAACAGTGTAATAATCGCCTCGATGAATGCAGGATTCACGCCTGAACCCGCTCCGCGCGTCCCACCTCGTTCAGCAATTGCCGTTTCCCGCTGTTCAGGGCTTAATCCTGCTCCCCCAGCGCCACCACCTGGACCACCGCCTCCACCTGGACCACCACCGAAACCTCCCGGAAGCCCTTGACCACTTTCACGAGCCGCCTGAGCCGTGGCTTGCATTTCGGGAGTAAAATCCCCGCCCCCCCCGCCAAATGATAATCCTAATTCCTGAACCACCTCAAACATGTCCTCGCGCCTGAGCTGCATAGCAGCGATGGTCGCGATCTGCTCAGGAGTCATGATTTCTTGAATCTGATTATAGACCGCACCCACTTCCTCAGCGGCAGCGGTATCGCTTGAACCCAGGCTGTGGGCAGCCTTCCACAATGGCAGCAGTTGCACGGCCTGGTCTGAATCCACGGTCAAGTCTGTATCCTCAAGCATTAATGTTCCCACGACTAACTGCATGGGGACACTGAGTGCGTTTTCATAGTCGCTGTTCAGAGATGCCGCTATACCGGATGTGTCACCGGCAGCATCTTCTGAAGTGCCAGCCTGTGTATCCGATGTACTGGATTCGGCCTCTTCGGTCGTGATCTCCGGCGTATCCGATGTGCTTGTATCAACCCCTTCCGTCCTAACTCCAGTCTTATTTACGGTCTCGCCACAAGCAACGAGAACCAAAATCAAGATCAATGATACTAGAATAATTGTCGTCTTTTTCATTTTTTATTTCCTTTCCTTTACGTATTTACGATATTGTCTCTACCTTATTTATCTAATGTGCTTTCCCTGATTCCTAGTCCATAGTCCCTGCTTCCAAAATTTACTCATGCCGCAGCGCCTCGATTGGATCAAGCTGGGCGGCTTTGTTGGCGGGATAGTAACCAAAGAAAATACCTACCGCGGCGGCAGAACTGAAGGCAAGCAGGATGGAAGTAGGAACGATAACGGTTCGCATTCCACCTGCTTCACCGAAGAGCCAGGAGCCGCCGACACCAGCAAACACGCCGATCAGCCCCCCTACAAGGCTCAACAGCAGCGCCTCGGTCAAGAACTGCCATCGAATGTCATTAGGGGAGGCGCCCACTGCCTGGCGGATGCCGATCTCACGCGTTCGTTCAGTCACGCTGACCAGCATAATGTTCATGATCCCAATTCCCCCCACCAGCAGGGAGACCGCGGCCACCCATGCCAGCAAGTTCCGGAACGCTTCCGTGGTTGCCTCCTGGGTTTCAATAATATCTTGCTGCGTTTGCACGACGAAATCGGGCGATTCCAGAGACACGTCGTGACGTTTAGCGAGCAGGAGTTGGATTTGCAGGATGATATCATCGAGGTTTTCCTGATTCTCGATCTCGACATAGATGACCCGCACACGGTCTCCGAAGATCCTTGCAAACTGAGTAGGTGTGAATTTCTGGAAAACGACCGTGATAGGAGCGTACAGCCTGGCATCATAATCCACATCACCCACCAACCCCTTTTCAGCCAATACACCGATAACGGTCAGCTTGGTGTTGTCCACCGTGACCGTTTGGCCGACTGGGGGTGTATCCCCAAAAAGCTCCTGGGCTAAACTGCTTCCCAGAACCGCCACTTTCTGCGTGCGATCCACTTCAGATTGGTTAAAATAACGACCTGCCTCTATGGACACATCCCGCACCGCAGGAAAATCGGGCGTCGTGCCCAGGATGGATACTTCATCAATAGTAATACCATCCGCTTTGACGCTTTGGGTGCTACCCTGCTCAACGACTACCCCTGTTACTCCATCAACCTCTTCCGCGAGCGCAAAGGCGTCGTCGTACACCAATCCGCCGCTGGGAGGCCCCTGACCTGCCCCACCCCGCTGGAAATTCGAGTAGACAAAGACCAAATTGGTCCCTAAACCTGTGATCTGTTCTTCAATCGTCGCTTCTGTGCCAGCGCTTATGGAGATCATAACGATCACCGCCGCGACGCCGATAATGACGCCCAGCATAGTCAGCAGGGAACGCAGTTTATTGCTCACCAGCCCTTTCCAGGCAACTCGCAGTACTTTAGATAGCGACACGAGATTCTTCCTTTGAGCCAGACGTAGGCACTTCATTCCCATTTGGCCCATCAAACTCAATACGTCCGTCACGGAACCGTATAGTGCGCTGGGCGAATGCAGCTATCTCCATTTCGTGGGTCACCATGACGATGGTGCTGCCCCCCTCATGCAGTTCAGTTAAAAGCCCCAATATCTCTTCGCTTGATTTTGTGTCCAGGTTGCCGGTAGGCTCATCAGCCAAGATGATTACCGGGTCGTTGACCAGCGCCCGGGCTATCGCCGCGCGCTGCCCCTGACCTCCTGACAACTCCTGGGGCAGGTGGTGCGCCCGGTCGGCCAGACCTACCGAAGCCAACACTTCCAACGCCTTCTCCTTCTGTTCGACGTCAGTCATATTATTATGGCGGTTGTACAACAAGGGCAGCATCACGTTTTCTAGGGCCGGTGTGCGGGGGAGCAAATTATACGATTGGAAGACGAAGCCGATTTGACGGTTGCGGATAACAGCCAATTGCGCCTTGTCAAGATTGCTGACGTCCTCCCCTGCTAGGAGGTAGCTCCCGGAGGTCGGGCGGTCTAAGCAGCCCAGGATGTTCATCAGGGTGCTCTTACCGGAGCCAGAGGGTCCCATAATTGCTACGAACTCATTCTCTTCAATGCGCACACTCACCCCATCCAGCGCTCGCACCTGGACCTCGCCCATACCGTAGATTTTTGTTACATCCGTGGTTTGAATAATAGTCTGCTTTGTCATGTCCCCATCCACTATTCCGTCTCCACAATCCCGGTCGTAACAATTTCGCCGGGCTGCACGCCGGTCAGGATCTCTGCCGAGGTGAAGTCCATCAACCCAACGGTCACCACCCGCAGTTTTGGTTCCCCATCTTGCATCACAAAGACGGCGTACTCCCCGGGGCTCAATTCGTGCAAGGCTTCCACAGGAACGATAACCGCATCCTGCGCCTTTCCAGCGATCACATCTACTGAAGCGTTCAAACCAACGAGCAAAGTCTGAGGGTCGGCAAGTGGACTTGCTTCGGCAAGTGGACTTGCTTCGGCAAGTGAATTTGCATCGAGTTGTGCAAGCGCGCATACCACCTGAGTGGACGAAACGGTTATCAAACTGGGGTTAACCTCCACAATACGACCGCTAAAGACATCATCAGCCAAGGCGTCGAAGATCACTTCCACTTCATAGCCGACAGCTACTTTGTCTAGATCGATTTCATCCAGGTAGACTTCTATCACCGGTTGGCTCAAGTCAGCCAGCGTGATGATTGGAGTCGTGCTCACGTTCTCACCCACGTTGGCCAATGTATCCAAAACGGTACCGTCCATCGACGCTAATAGGTCAACGAAGACCTGGGCACCCTGCGCCTGAGCTAACTTGGCCTCGGCGCTGGCAAGCTGAGCTTCCGCCAGGGCGATATCATCAGGATTGGGACCCGCTATCAATTTCTCGTAATCTGCTCTGGCTTTCTCCAGATTGGCTTCAGCAGTTTCCACTTCATATTCATATTCCAGACGTTTCACCGCCGCGTTGTAATCGCTCTGTGCATCATACATTTCCTCCAGGAGCTTCTGGCGTGTCGCGTTGCTCGAAGATAAATACTTATACGGCTCGAATGCATCCCGAGCCTGGTCTAGCTGCTCCTTCATCAGGTCGAGGGCTTCTATAGGATCCAGATCCACCTGATCCATTTGCACCGTGTAGTTATCCAATTGGTATTGGGCGTCTTTTACATCCTCTGCATACGCAGCAAGGGCTTGCATAGTTTCGGCTTTTTCTGTTTCAGCGTTTAAATATAGATCATCCAATGCCTGCTGGGCTGAAATTATTGACAGCTCCGCATCGGCTATCGAAGATGCGATTGACTCATCCGTCTGGTTTGTCTGTAAACGCGCCAGGACCTGCCCTTGCAGTACTTCCTCCCCCACGCGTACGAGCATTTCGCTCAGCACCCCACTCTCCTGAAAACCGAGACCGATCTCAGCAGCAGGGACGATCTGACCGGCTCCACTGGCGAAGATGGTGAGATCGCCGCGTCTGGCGACCGCTGTCTGGACGGGCGCCGCTTCTGCTTCCGTGTCGCTTGGCAAATATAAGTTGCTGTAGAGCAGATATCCTCCAGCTATGAGGACGACAAGCGTAATAACAACAAGCCAAAATTTTTTTTTACGTATCATTGAAGTTTACTCTCATTAATAAATCTGTAATATGGCTTTAGCTCCCAATATAACAAAAGAGGTTAAAGAAATAGTTAGGAAGTTATGTAGAAATTATGAAGAAATTCGCGAATGAGTATGTATTTTAATCCTTCAGATGCCAACTTAAAAAGGGCGTGGATACAAACCACGCCCTTTTTTATGTCTCGTATCAGCGGGAACTAATGTTGTGCTATCATTTTCTCTCAAGCCTGTGCCGCTCATCTACCTCTGTTTCTACGCACACTCAGGTTGTTGAGCATTCGGTCTGCCTGCTCCTGGGTAATGCTGCCATCAGCGACGGCTTGCTGCAGCATTTCAGCGCGGGCAGCCTGCAAAGCGGCCTGAACTTCAGCCATGTCGAGACCCAACTCTTCAACCAACGTGCGAATAGTCTCGCCACCAGCTAAATATTCCTCAAGTTCCTCTGTTGGTATACCCAGCACTTCAGCAAGCGTGGTCTGCCAGGCTGTGTCATCCTTATCTTTCAAGCCAAATCTGCCTTTCCCAGCGTGACCAAATACTTTCAACTCGCTCTGGCGATCGGTCATCTGTACAGCCTGTTCTTGTGTAATATTGCCCTCAGCGACGGCTTGCTGAAGCATTTCAGCACGGGCAGCCTGCAAAGCGGTCTGAACTTCAGCCATATCGAGACCCAACTCTTCAACCAACGTACGAATAGTCTCGCCACCAGCTAAATGTTCCTCAAGTTCCTCTGTTGGTATACCCAGCACTTCAGCAAGCGTGGTCTGCCAGGCTGTGTCATCTTTATCTTTCAAGCCAAATCTGCCTTTCCCAGCGTGACCAAATACTTTCAACTCGCTCTGGCGATCGGTTATCTGTTCAGCCTGTTCTTTAGTAATATTGCCCTCAGCGACGGCTTGCTGAAGCATTTCAGCACGGGCAGCCTGCAAAGCGGTCTGAACTTCAGCCATATCGAGACCAGACTCTTCAACCAACGTGCGAATAGTCTCGCCACCAGCTAAATATTCCTCAAGTTCCTCTACCGACATCCCGAGTAACTCGGCAATCGCGGCGTTCAGGATTTCGTTGTCCCTAATACCTAGGCCTCTGCCTGACCCGGGCCAGGGTGGACGCCTACCTCCTGACCTAGAACCCAAACGATCAGGCAGTGTTGGCCCTTGGGCAAAGGCTATTGTTGCCCCGGCGAGCACGACCAAAGCAACGAGCACAGAAACAAATATTGCTACTCTTTTATGCTTTTCCATTGTTATTACCTCCGTAAGTATGTGTCCGCCCAGAATTGTGTTAATTCTTTACTAGTTTCTGGACTATTTACCTTGTGCCCAGAGCATACCAAAAGATTGTTCAGAACTTATTAAGGACTGATTTGGAAATGATGTGGATCTTTTCCCACCCCACAACTAGCAAAGGCGGCTCCCACGCCGCCCAAAATTCATCTCATTCCAAAGTAGCCGATGTCATCACATCCCCTTCTGGAGTCCTTTCCGCCATCGCCAGGAGAAAGCCGGTGTACATCAAAATCACCCCAATCAATTCGCTTACGTACAACCAATCCACCAAGCCAGCTTTAACAAACGAACCCGCCATAGCCGGCATCAACGCTCCTGCCGCGATAAGAATATTGCCTACCATACGTTTGGCGAGCACCTTCTTTCGCCAGAACAGGTACGCCGAATAAACCGCACCGCCCACCAGCGCGATCGTACCGTAGACATTGAGCAGTATGGTCAAACCTATGGTAGCCCCGTTTCGCACCAAAATTTCTTTATATTGGGTTGATGCCATCTGACTCACGTCGTAGGACACAGTTTCGGACGTGATCGGTGCTACGATCATTAATCCCAAGGAAATCAGTGAGAGGATCACTAACACCACAGCCAGGCTTCTCGCCACACCGTGTTTGCGTACCAAAAGGTACACAGACCCCTGCCCGAGCCAGGCCGCCGTCAGCATCGCGCCGCTGAGGTACCACAACTTTATCGCCCACTCACTAAACGTGAAAGTCAAGATCACTTCGGTCAGCGTTCCCAGACCGTAAAACACCAAGCCAATACCCCAAAAGAGCAGGTGATTGGTCCGCTTGATGCGGTATCTGTTTAGCACGGCAGCAGCGAAGACAAAAGAAATGATGGTTGATAAAATTGAAATATATTGCACGATTACCTCCAGGGGATAAGGGAGAGGTGAGAGGGGTTGGGGGATAATGTTTAGTCGGTCATATCCCAGGAGTCAAGCCACTCAAGGAGAGCGCCACAATAACCAGTGTCGCCAGCAAGCCTATTAGAAGAAGGATCAACAAAATCGGCACCAGGTACTCGGTCCACTTTGACGGGGTGAAGCGTTTACTCTTCTTCCTCATTGGTTCGCTCATCCAAATATATTTGTCGGGAACAACTTTGCCGTTTACCCTCTGCTTATTAAACCATAGTTCTCGCAGAGAACCCTGAGAATTGTATTAAATCTCTGCGGACTCCTTGGGTCAAAATCTTCAAACAATTTACATCACACAGCAGACAACAATTTCTCGCCCGCCTCCCGTCAAATAAATAACAACAGAGCCCGCAGAGAGCCAAGAGAGAATAAAGCTGTCTCCGCGTGCTCTGGGTTAAAAACCGGTTCCTTTTTTTACCCTCATGATTCTCCATGCAGCATACCCAGCAAGTGGTCGAGTACCTTTTCGCCCCGCAAGCGTAAAGCGCTGTGTTCGTACTCGCTGGTGACCCACAGCTTGATCCCTTTAATATTGGCAGCTGTACCCTCAGAAAATATTCGCTCGACGTACATATCGTTGTAATAGACCGCCGCCACGCACGGCACACGGTTCTCTCTCAATTTGGCGATATCGTAAAGCATCGACCAGCCCTCATAAACTGCCAGGATTTCAGCAGCTCCTTTGAGCGGTCGCAGGTACTCGTATTCGTCGAACATCCAAGGGTAGATCATCTCGCCAGTGAAGTAAACCGGTTTATCCGGGTTCAGATCGAACTCAGGGAACTCTACCCGCACACGTTCAGCAGACCAATTGGAAGCCCCCTCCTGGCAGTAAATCGATTCGTGCAGGATCGCATAGATGGGGTTGGTCTCGAAAGGTTGGGCGTTCTCCACCGCGCGCAGGAACGGGTAGCTGAGCTCACGACTCCCAGCGCCGTCCACAAATGCTCCCTCAAGGAGATAATGCACCTTTTCAAATCCATCGCTGGCACCGAACACCATTCCCAACTGCTGGAAGCGCCTGGGTGTTAATCGACCTCCACCAGGTAAACGGACATTGATGTCTTTTATATATGCGACAATATCCTGCGCCAGCTCCATATCCTCTGGATAACGTTCGTAA
>SDBS01008010.1_pt1 | contig 10239 bp, 11 predicted proteins | sample 2277091 | NCBI WGS metagenome assembly SDBS01 (sample SAMN10404972, study PRJNA504765) | marine sediment metagenome | isolation source: marine sediment core GS10_PC15, 163 cmbsf | place: Arctic Ocean: Southern Knipovich Ridge | collected 2010 | reverse complement strand
GGAACAGGTGGGCCGCATCTTCGTGGGGCAGGACGAGCTTGTGCGGGGAACGCTGGTCGCACTTTTTTCCGGCGGACACGTGCTCATCGAGAGTGTGCCCGGCTTGGGCAAGACGCTGTTTGTGCGCACTCTGGGGCGGGTTTTGGGCTGTCAGTTCGGGCGGATCCAATTCACGGCCGACCTCATGCCTTCGGACATCACCGGCTCGCCCATTTTCGACGCCAAGGCCCAGGACTTCCGCTTCCGGCCTGGTCCGGTCTTCACACAATTGCTTTTGGCCGACGAGATCAACCGTTCGCCGGCCAAGACGCACGCCGCCCTGTTGGAGATCATGCAGGAGTATCGCGTTACGGTCGAGCGGACCGTGCATAAAATCAAACAGCCGTTTTTGGTCATGGCCACGCAGAACCCCATCGAATCGGAAGGCACCTACAACTTGCCCGAGGCACAATTGGACCGCTTTCTTTTTAAGCTGATTTTGAATTATCCGTCGGCCGAAGAGGAAGCCCGCATCCTGCAGATGCACAGCACCCGCGTCGAACTAGACACTCGCCTGGCAAAGCTGGAAAGGGTCACCTCGCCAGAAGAGATCGTACAGATGGGCCTGCGTTGCGGCGAAGTGCGGGTCGACCCCAAGCTGTTGGACTTCATCAACCGGGTGGTGCGGCTCACCCGCGAGTGGCCGCAGTTCCACATGGGCGCCTCGCCGCGGGCCGGGCTGGCCTTGATGCAGGGCGCGCGGACACTGGCGGCTTTTTACGGCCGCGACTATGCCGTGCCCGACGACGTGGTCGAACTGGCCCTGCCGGCGCTGCGCCACCGCGTCATCCTTTCGGCCGAGGCCGAGGTCGAGGGCCACGACGTCGACGACCTGCTTCGCTCGCTGATCAATTCGCTGGAGGTGCCCCGCCTGTGACGTCGCTTCTGGTAGTCCTGCTGAAGCTTGCGGCCATCGCCCTGCCGCTGGGGGCGCTGGCCTGGTGGTTCCGCGTGTTTCCCACTAAAAAGTTGGTGCTGCTGGCCATCCTGCCGGCCGCGCTAGCGCTTGCGCTGCTGGCGTCCGACAAGGCCTTGCCGCTGGTCGTAATCGCCGACCTCGTGTTGGCCGTGCTGCTGGTGGCCGATCTGGCAACCTTGCCGCCCGCGGCCGGGTTCTCCGCCGAACGCGTGGCAGGGCTGATACTGTCGCTTAAAAAACCGCACGCTGTCAAGCTGACGGTATTGAACCACACGGGTCGCGCACTGGACATTACCGTCCGCGACGGCGTCGACGACGATCTTTGTCCACGCCCACACGAGTTCGACGAAACATTACCCGCCCGCAGCCGCCTAGTGCTGGAATACACGCTCCGAGCCCGCCGTCGCGGTGCCTTCTCCATCTCGGCCACGCACATCCGCGTGGGCAGCCGACTGGGCTTCTGGCACCGCCATCTGGTCTATCCGGTCGAAAGTGTGATCAACGTTTATCCCGACATGCAGCAGTTGAGCCAATACGCCATGCTCGCCCGCACCGACCGGCTGAACCTCTTGGGCGTGCGGCGCACACGCCGCATCGGCCAGGACCACGAATTCGAACGCTTGCGGGATTACACCATCGACGACAACTACAAACACATCGACTGGCGGGCGACCGCGCGTCGTCGCAAGCTGACCGTGCGCGACTACCAATCGAGCCAGTCGCAGCGGATCATTTTTCTCTTGGACTGCGGACGCATGATGACCAACCAGGCGGCCGGGCTGAGCCTTTTGGACCACGGGCTCAACTCGCTGTTGATGCTCGCCTACGTGGCCCTGCGGCAAGGCGATTCGGTGGGGCTGATCGCCTTTTCCGACCGCGTACACGGCTTCGTCCCGCCCCGCGCCGGCATGAACCAGATGAACCGCCTGCTGCATGCCTCCTTCGACCGCTTCCCCACGCTGGTTGAATCACGTTACGACCTGGCCTTCCGCTACTTGGCTTCGCACTGCCGCAAACGTTCGCTGGTGGTGCTAATCACCAACGTAATCGACGAGGTCAACACCAACCAGATCGAACGCTACCTCAGCAACCTCGTCGGCCGCCACCTGCCGCTGGGCGTACTCTTGCGCGACCACAGCCTCTTCGATGCCGTGCAGTACGACCCCTCGCAATCGCCGCTGGAATCGAAAGCCGACAAGCGCTTCTGGCGAGCCGCCGCGGCCGCCGATATCCTTTCCTGGCGAAAACAAGTCCTAACCGACCTCGAAGGCAAAGGCGTCCTCTCGCTGGACGTCTTCCCCGAAACAATGACGGCGCCGTTGGTGAACCGCTATTTAGAGATCAAGGCGCGGCACTTGCTTTGATCGCCGTAGGCCTGGTTGCAACCCGTCAACAGGCCCCTTCCTTTGATGCCGCAAGCCTCGTAACTCCTTTTCTACTCGTAAGTTGTGTCCGGTCATTCCGATAAATTCATCTCGCCAAACAAAACGCCGAGAACTCGTGGGAATTGGACGCGAATTAGACACTCTCTAATGCATGCGTTGGTCCACAATTCCGGGGAGGGGATCGCTACCTAGAGATCAAGGCGCGGCATTTGCTTTGAGACGGAGGCGAGAAAGGATTTCAACAAGGAGACACGGAGGAGGTTGGTAGGGAGATTATCCGATTTTCATTTTTTACCACGAAATTTCGAAAGGACGAAAACACGAAAGAAGACCCGCCGGAGCAGAAACATCTTTTTCGACATTTCGTCCTTTCGGTCTTTCGTGTTCCCTTTTTTCTCCGTGCCTCAGTGTCTCCGTGTTAAAATCCACCCCCAACTCCCCCCTTAACTAAAACTCAAACTCAATCTGCTTCAGCCGTTCTTCCGTCTCGGCCATCAGATCGGTTTCGGCTTGTTGATCTTCGGCTTCGTATGTTACCGAGAAACGCAGGAACGCGCCGGCGTCGTCCCAGGGGACGGTGCAGATGGAGTGCTCGGTGATTAGGTATTGGCTGGCCGCTTCGGCCGATTCGAATTTGGGGCCGCCAACCACGCCCTTGGGAGCCGGCGTGTAGAGGAAATACGACCCGCCGGGTATTTTGCAGTTAAAATCGCGGCGGCAGAGCATATCGACCAGCTTGCTGAGGCGGCGGAAGTATTTGTCGCGAACCATCTGCGGGATATCGTCGTCGCTAATCGCGGCGATGGCCGCTTTCTGGATGGCGATGAACTGGCCCGAGTCGCTGTTGTCCTTGATGTCGGCAAAGGCCTGCACAATCTTCTCGTTGCCGCAGACCCAACCGATCCGCCAGCCGATCATGTCCCAGCCTTTTGAGAGCGAATAGATTTCGACGCCAACGTCCATGGCGCCGGGCATTTGCAGGAAACTCAGCGGCCGGCCGCCGTAGGTGAGCATCATATGGGCGGCGTCTTGAACCACCACCACTTTGTTTTCCTTGGCAAACTGGATCACCTTGCCGAAGAACGTGGGCGGAGCCACCGCGCCGGTGGGGCTGTTGGGATAGTTGATCACCAGCATCTTCGCCCGCTTGCAGATGGCTTTGGGAATGGAAGCCAGATCGGGCAGGAAGCTGTTCTCGGCCAACAGCGGCAGCGGGTAGACCTCGCCGCCATAGTACTTCGTGTGCGTACCGGCCACCGGGTAGCCGGGCACGGTCATCAGTGTCACGTCGCCGGGGTTGATAAACGCCGCCGGCAGCATGGCCAGGGCCGTCTTCGAGCCGATGCAATGGTTGATCTCGGTGCCGGGTGTCAGATTGACGTCGAACTGGTGGGCCATGAAACGGCCCACGGCCTCCTTGAACTCGAGAATCCCGTTGTCGGCATAGCCGCGGTTGGCCGGCTGGTTGATCTCCTCGGCCATGGCGCGACGAACCAACTCGGGTGCCATCGAGTCGTTCTCTCCGATCCCGAAATCGAGCAAGCGGCGGCGGGGATTGTCGGCCAACGCCTTCCGCTTCGCCCGCTTGATCTTCTCGAACTTGTAAATCTCCGTGCCTTTGCCGTAGTCGGCGCCGCCGATGCGATCGGCAAACATTTTTTGAAAATAAGGATCGCTCATGGTTCAATAAATATGTGATAAAGGTAGTCAGAAACGGGATTTGATGTAGAACAGCCGCCCTCGGCTGTTGATTCGCGTAGAAGCCCTACAGTCTACGCTCTGCGGCGTTTTGGTTCTACCCATGCGATAAGTTTTCCAGGGTCGCCAAAGCGGAAAATAGGAGTTCTGGGGTGTGCTGCGAAGCCGGCAAGCCGCCTACCCATACGATGCCCTCACCGCCAGCCCGGTTTCCTTGCGAACCCGCTGGGCCAGTGCGTCTACCTGTTCGTTGGAAAGGGCCGAAACCCAGCTTTCGGCCGGCACACGGGCAACAGTGTGGATCTGCACCAGCTTGATTTTCCCGCCGGCCGCGATGATCTCCCGCAATCGCCGGCAATAGGCCTCTTGCTCGGCTTCGGGGATGGGTAGACCGTCGATTTGCATGAAAAGCGACTGGATCACGATTGGGCGCGTTTTGGCGGCTTGCAGGAGATTGTCCAGGATTCGTCCAAACGGCACGTTTGTGCGAGCAATGCGGTGATAGTATTCTTCCGTGCCGGCGTCAAGCTTGGCCCAAATCTCGCCTCCGTTTTTATCCATGATCTGCAGGCCGCGCTGCACGTGCGGGCGGTCGAGCAAGGTGGCGTTGGTGATGAGGATCAGCTTGAGGTCGTGGAGCCGTCGTCGGGCGCGGATCTCGGCGGCCGCGGCGACCACCTTGTCGAATTCCGGGCAAATGGTGGGCTCGCCGTCGCCGCTAAAGGCAATGTCGTTGAGCCGCCGCAAATCCTGGGGTGTGTCGGCGAACCGCGTGCTCTGCCAGATTCGGCCAGACACGACCCATTCGACCATCCAGTCCAGTTCGACGGCCAGCCGGTCGACGTCGACGGGTTCGCTGGTCTGGGCCGGGCGATCCGCTTTGGCCGGTCGCGCCACCTGGCAGTAGATGCAGTTGAAGTTGCAGTGCAAGCCGAGGTTGAGGTTAACGCCGATGGAGATCCCGCCGGCGCGGCGGCTGAGCACCGGGTAGACGTAGCGATTGGCTTCGAACTGGCGGGGGTGCGATTCGAACAGCGAGCGGTCGGTTGGCTTGGGCATTTGCGTGTGGGACATCCTCAAAAAATCAAGCCGCTTGCGGCTTCGCAAATATGCTACCGCGTCAGGCGCGGCGGACGATGGTCGATTCGCCGATTGTGACGATGGCCAAATCGCCGTCGGACAGTTCCATGAGTATCATGTCTCCGAGCTGGTAACCGGACTGGCCCGCATGGAACGAGTGTTCGGTTCGCAGGACGGTGCCTGTCGTTTTCGTCAGTTCGTCTTCCGAGTCGAGTACCATGCCGTGTTCGATTTCGATACGGTCACCCGGCTTGAGTTCGTCGAAAACCGTGCATGTTTGCCCGCTTGCTTGCCCCTTGTCGATGGTCATCTTCTCGCTCCTGCTGGCGTTGGTATAAGAGCCTGATGTATTGTACCATCTTCGCCGCGCGGAGCCCCTCGGCGAGATGTTCCGCCTCGCCAGGGTGGGGTTTGACACGATTTACTACCGGATCTGGCAATCCCGTGTGGCACGACCCTGAGCGCAAGGGTGCCACTGCTGGCTTGTCCAGCAGTGTTGTTCCCGGAAAATTCGCTTTGCACTGCTGGACAAGCCAGCAGTGGCACCCATTTCAAAACACGTGCCTAGACTTCCTTCGCCTCGATCCAGGGCATCAGCCGCCGCAGCTCTTTGCCGATCTTTTCCACGCCGTGCTCGCGGTTGATGCGACGCAGGGCCTTGAACTCTGGCGCGTTGGCCTTGTTTTCGAGTATCCACTCGCGGGCGAACTGTCCGGTTTGGATCTCTTTGAGAATCCGCTTCATTTCGGCCTTGGTCTCTTCGTTGATAATCCGCGGGCCGCGGGTGTAGTCGCCGTATTCGGCCGTGTTGGAGACGCTGTAACGCATATAGTTGAGCCCGCCTTGGTAGATCAAATCGACGATCAGCTTGACTTCGTGCATGCATTCGAAGAAGGCCATTTCCGGCTGGTACCCGGCCTCCACCAGAACGTCGAAGCCAGTCTTGATCAGCTCGGAGATGCCGCCGCACAAAACAACCTGTTCGCCGAACAGGTCGGTTTCGGTCTCTTCGGCAAAGGTTGTTTCGATCACTCCCGCCTTCGTGCCACCGATACCCTTGGCATAGGCCAGGCCGATCTTGCGATGCTCTTCGCCGGTTCCGTCGCCTAGCGCCAAAAGACACGCCACGCCGCCGCCTTTGACGTATTCGGATCGAACCAGGTGCCCGGGCCCCTTCGGAGCGATCATGATCGTGGCCACGCCCTGGGGCATTTGGAACTGGTTGAAATGGACGTTGAAGCCGTGGGCGCAGACGAGGATGTTGCCTGGCGAAAAGTTGTCGCGAACTTCGTTATGGAAAACGGTAGCCTGCACTTCGTCGGGCAAAAGCATGGTTACGATGTCCGCCTGCTTCGTGGCTTCGGCGGCCGTGATTGGCTTGAAACCGTCCTTGACGGCCTGTTTATAGTTGTCCGTGCCCGGCAGTTCGGCGACGATCACGTCGCAACCGCTGTCGCGAAGGTTTTGCGCGTGTCCGTGTCCCTGGGAACCGTACCCCAAGATGGCAATCTTCTTGCCCTTTAACAGATCCAGATCAGCGTCTTTGTCATAGAAAATCTTGGCCGCCATTGAAAATACTCCTGCAAAAGTTTTTATAGAATGTGTGAAGGTTAGTTGTTGTCGTTGTGTTCTTTTTCCGCTTGAGCGTTGCCGCGAACCAGGGCGATGCGGCCGGTACGGGCCAGCTCGACGATGCCGAAGGGCCGCATCATTTCGATAAATGCCACCAGCTTTTTCTCAGGGCCGGAAATTTCGATCATTACGGTCTCGGGCGCCACGTCGACGATCTTGCCACGGAAGATATCGACCAGCTCTTTAATCGAGCCCCAGTTTTCGCTATTGGACGAAACCGTCACCAGCATCAGATCCCGCTCCACGAAGTCACTCGAACTGATGTCGTCCACGCGCACAACCGTAACGATCTTCTCCAACTGCTTGCGAACCTGCTCCAAAACGCTATCGTCGCCGACAACCACAAAGGTCATCCGCGACAGGTCGGGCGTTTCGGTCTCGCCCACGGCCAGAGAGTCGATGTTGTAGCCCCGAGACGCCAGCATCCCGGAGATATGTGAAAGCACGCCCGGCACGTTCTGAACCAGGGCACAAAGCACATGTCGCATAATGCACTCCACGAAAAAAGACAAAACCGGCATCCTACCCCCCGCGGAAGTGAAGGACAAGGGGGCCGGGGGTGAAGTTCGGTGGGGAAATCGGGCGGATAATCCCCCTCTTGCTGGTGGGGCGTACGCAATGGGTGTATTGGTATTCCGGTGTTTCACGATACAATTAACATTATGACGCTGAAAGAAGCAGTTGTTTTCTCTTTCAGCAAAAGCATTGTTTTTTCATGAGGTCACCAACCGTGGAACGAATGTCCGTGAGCGAAGCGAGTGGACACTTCGACGAAGTCGTCGACCGCGTTGCATCCGAAGGAATTACCGTGGAATTGGAGCGGGACCATCGAGTCGTGGCCCGGCTATCACCGGCAGTTCCAACCGAGGCTGGCGCCGCGGGACTCAAAGTCAGCGAGTTAAACCAAGTTCTCGCCGATTTGCCCCAGTTAGACAAGGACGATACTTCAGCGTTCGAGATTGGAAAAGGTTCCTGACACTTTTTCCGCCCTCTTTTTCCGCCCTTGAAAGTCATTCTGGATTTGACACGAATAGTTCAAACCAGTTAAGTTAGAGCAAATCAGCCAGGAGCTAACGATGATTAATTACACTGCAAAGTACACGAAAATCGAAGCCGGATACATGGGCCAGCTCGTCGAATGGCCGGAGGTTGTGACCGAGGGTAAGGATTTGGAGGAATGCCGCGCAATGCTGAGGGACGCACTCAATGAAATGATCCTGTCTTACAAGCAGCTTAACAAGGAAATTCCCGTGGGAAATGCGTTAATCGAACAGCTTCCGGTTGAGGTCGAACGTGTCGGTCAAGCGACGTGATTTAATACGCTACTTGAAAAAGAGCGGCTTCTACCTTCTGAGGGAAGGCGGTAAACACGCCATATACACAAACGACGTCAAGGTAATCCCCGTCAAAAGGCACAAGCAATTCGATCGAATCACAGCCAATGAAATCTGCAAGCAAGCGGGGTTAGAGCCAATATTTTAACCCGCCTTTCTTGCGGCGGCTGGCACCCGGCGGGCCCGATGAAAATGGATGCTCTTCCCGGCACTCATCGACTGCGAAAACCGTGGAAAATGGGCCTCTCTCTGATGAGAAAGGGTTAACGTCGTTGAGTGGCACCCGGCGCGCCAGTCCATCTTATGATCCTGCATATAAAAGCGGTCCAAAATATCCAAAGGATGTTCCCCCATGAATAAAAAGAGATCTTGGCCCATCGGTGAATTCGCGTCCTTTGAGTTGAAAGAGGATGATGAAAAGGAAGAGTTTACAATCATCTTGAAGGGGAAATTAAAATATTCTGACTTGATCGCTTTGAAAATTGATGAAATTGAGATTACTGAGGAAGATATACGAAGAGAAGAGGAAGAAAGCGGGAAAGTTGAAGGTTGAAGAAAGCGGGGCAGGCGCGCTTATTGACGACCCTCCGGAGCTTTCGTATTTTCGTCCTTTCGAACTTTCGTGGTCCTTTTATCTTTGCTTTGATTGTTTAGACGCTTCAATCCGCCCATCTACAACCCGCTCAGCGGTGACCTCGACTAAATCACCCGGCTTTCCGGCATCCGCCGGCAATTCTACCAGCGCGTAGCGGGCGGATGTGCCGAGTAGGCCGCCCTGGAGCAGGTTGCCCGCGTTGGCGGACGTTTTCGACTTCGACTCGATCAGCACTTGCAGCCTTCGTCCCACCAGGCTTTGGAAAAACGCCTCGCGCAGGGGCCGTGCGATTTCGGCCAGACGCTCGGATCTTTCTCGCTGAATGTTGCCCGGCACCTGGTCCGGCATGGTGGCCGCCGGCGTTCCTTCGCGGGGGCTGAAGCGGAAGATGTGGATTTTTGAGAAGCCGATGGCTTCGACCACGCGACAGGTCTCTTCGAACTCCGCCTCGGTCTCGCCGGGGAAACCGACTATTATGTCGGTTGTCAGTGCCGGGTTGTCGAGCGATTCGACCACGCGACGGCAACGGTCGATGAATTCGCCGGCCGTGTAGCGGCGGCGCATTCGCCGCAAGACCACGTCCGAGCCGCTTTGCATCGAGAGGTGCAAGTGCGGACAAACTCGCTGCGGGTGACGGGCCATCACGTCCAACAGCTCGGGCGTGGCTTCGGCGGCTTCGATGCTCGATATCCGCACACGGAATTCACCGTCGAGCCCCACGATTTCCCGCACCAGACCGGCAAGATCGGGCGAAGTGCCGTCGAGATCGACCCCGTAATGCCCCAAGTGAATCCCCGTCAGTATGATCTCGCGGTATTGGTTTTCCACCAGCCGGACGATTTCGTCCAGAATCTCTTGCGGCCGACGGCTTACGAGCACGGGCCGCGCCATGGGGACGATGCAATAGCTGCAATCCATGCGGCAGCCGTCTTGGATTTTCACGTAAGCTCGATGGCGATGCCCGAAGGTCGAGATCCCGTCGGGCGGATCGACCAAGCCCAGCCGCCGCAATAGCTGAGGCAGTTCCCGCTTGTCGGTCACCACCTCGACCACGCCGGGTAGCGCGGCCGCTTCATCCGGCGACCGCGTGGCATAGCAGCCCATGACGATGATTTGCGCGTCGGGGTTTTCTTTGGCCAAACGGCGAATCGTTTTGCGGCTCTTGCGGTCGCCTTCGGCCGTGACCGTGCAGGTGTTGACGACGCAGAGGTCGGCCGCCTCGCCTTCGTCGGGTTCGCGATAGCCCAACCGCGCAAGGCCCTCGCGCAGAAGCTCCGTCTCGTACTGGTTGACCTTACAGCCCAGCGTGACGGTTTTTAGAACCTTGCGACACAATCATCCGGCCTCGAGGGGTTCGATTGTCGACCACATCGAACCGCAACAATTGTCGATAAGGTCGTCTTTGCCGAAGGAGTGGATCTGGTCGCGTTTGAGCTCGGCGTGTTCGAGCGTCGTGGTGAGCACAATCGCCCGCCCGCTTGCATCGACCTCTTCGGCCAGTTGATAACCTTTTTCGGCCGGATGCCCGAAGATCTCCATGAGCATGACGATCACATA
>SDBS01008009.1_pt1 | contig 10240 bp, 11 predicted proteins | sample 2277091 | NCBI WGS metagenome assembly SDBS01 (sample SAMN10404972, study PRJNA504765) | marine sediment metagenome | isolation source: marine sediment core GS10_PC15, 163 cmbsf | place: Arctic Ocean: Southern Knipovich Ridge | collected 2010 | reverse complement strand
ATTCATCAAAATATTTATAATTTTATTTCTTCTGAAAGTGTTTTGTAAGAGTTTCAACAATTTTTTAGTTTTTTTAAAAGGATAAAACTATTAAATTATATGAAAATACATTGAACTTATCCCGCTTAGATATTAGATATATATCTGATGTAGAAGAGTTGAAAGAATTCAATTTTCTTGAGGGATTATCCTTTGGGCAGAAAAAAATCTCTGAAATTGATGGTTTAGAAATATTTGCTGCGAACTTACAGGAGTTGCATTTAATTGAGAATTGGGTTCCTGAAATAAGAGACCCTTGTCATACATCACCATAATTAATGAAGAAATCTATATATATTTTTGCGATATATTAAGGCTTTTTCTCCAAATTGTCCCGACAAATGAAAATAAATCAAAATGATTGAAGCAACTGTAATTTTTAAGGATGAAATTCAACTACATTTGAGTTTAGTAGTGTCTTTTGAGGATGTAGATGATGAAATTGAAACAAATTCGAAATTAGGATTTATAGAGTTTAATGAAATGAATGAAAAAATGAAAACATTTATCTTTACTTTACCATAAGAATATTTATCAAGAGAATGAATTCAATGGAATTCTTTTTAATCCAGTTATTCTGTCATATTCTTTATCTTGCGAGATGATTTGCTTGTCTAAATTTATGGCTATTCCAATATGTAATGAATCGAAAAATGAGAGATCATACTTCTTCCTAAGATAGATGGCAGTTAAAGAACTAATTGTATCTAATAGAGCCCATTCAATGTTTTTAATTCTTTGAAGCTCAACTAGATCGAGCTCAAACTCATATTCTATATTTTTGGATTTGTAGATTAATTGTAATTCTATTAGAGATACAGAAGAAAATTTTACTGCAAGGTCTCCACTATTAACTTGTAAAATAATATTATTTGCGAATGTGTGATTAATATCGTTTGCATTGAGAAACGAATATAATAGATCTGTTTCTATTAATGGCATACTAATACCTCTCTTTAACTTCCTCTGAAGCTAATTTTTCTGCCTCAATTTTAGCTTCTTTTGCTGATTCTTTCCACTTATATTTCCCACTTAAGTTTTCTATTGGATCCCCTTTAGTGGGGATGATGCCTATGTGATCCCCTGCATCAAATTCAATTACTTCTTGACCAGGCTCTATGCCATATTTTTTCCTCAAATTCTTTTTAATTACCACTTCACCATGAGTACCAACTTTAACATTATTCAAGTAAAATCATCCGAAATTTTTTATTTTATCCTATTAATTTTATATCCTCTAGATAATTATAAATTTTTCGGATTTAATTTAAATTAACGATGGGGAGTTATTAATTGTTAGGGATGAACGCTTATTTTTTGATAAAGTAAATTGGGAAAACTGTCGGGAAAAGCCAACTGCCTTGGCAGCATTGGAGAAATTTATTACACACAAGGTAACTATCCCGAAGCGCTAAAAAGATATGAAGAGGCACTAAAGATTTTAACACAACTTGGATTAAGCGCTTTTCCAGATGCTATTGCTTTAAAAAAAAATGTTGCATTTCTTAAGAAATTCAATTCTTAATATAAATATTTTGACAATAATGTCTGTTTCTCTTATATTCAAGATATCCAAACTTCTTTAGATAACTAATAAATTTTTATTTAAATTATTGGACTACCATATTATTTTTTAAATCTATTATTTATACCAAAATAATGGTTTTATTGGCCCAGGATTATCATCCCATACCACATACCACTTATGACCGCAATGCGGACAAACGACAGGTAATGTAAAATTTCCCGGCGTTTCTTGATAATAAAATGGTACTATATCACCATTGAGAGGCCAACTTTTAACGCTATGAGTTTTACCACAATTATGACATTCAAGGTTATCTGCAAATTCCGAAATATGCAATTCAATATCACCTTCTATTTTTTTACATCTTCTACAAATTTACAATTAAACTTGGTTTGTAACTAAACCAAGTAGAAAGATTGCTTTTGTTTTTTATATTTTCAATAGTTTATAAAAAATTTGACAGCGATAGATTTTCACTACCAGAAGATAATATTAGTTATTTTAACGAAAGACCAGGAAATTCCATATAAAACTTGGATATTCATTTCGTCAATATCCATGGTTTTTATAATTTTTAGCATTTTTGGAACGTTTATTGTGCAATCAGGGCACCAATCTGCCCCTAATGCAACGATTCTTAATATCTGATTCTTATTTATAAGTTTATTTTTGATTTTTTCAATTATATCTGCTTTTGGCTCGTAAGATTCATAAATAGATTTAACTCTATCTCTATAGGTTTTTAAATACTCATTCGGTGAGAGTGTAGGAGATACTACATCGCTCCATTTAAGATTTATTTTTGCTTTCATATTTACTAAACAAGTTACTTTTTTTATAAGGACTTATTTTCGTCATTTAAAAAAAGAGGAACTAAACTCTAATTATTTATGTCAAATCTCGATTCTTTAAAACTAATTTAGTTAAAAGATTAAAAATTTTATGAACGTTTTCACCGTTTTTAGAACTACATTCAACAAAACCATCTGCTCCTTTAGATTTTGCCACTTCCATTGCTCTTTTTGTTGAGATTTCTTTTAAATGAAGTAAATCTGTTTTTCCACCCACAAAAACGATTGGTAGCTTGTACTTAACTTCCTTCTCAATAATTTCGAGCCACTCATCTGCATGAGCGAGAGAACCATAATTTGTAATGTCATACATAAAAATTCCACCATTTGCTCCCCTTATGTAGGAAGGAAAGAGAAACCTGAATCGTTCTTCTCCTGCAAAATCCCATATCTGTAACTTTACCTTTTCACCTTCTATTTCAATAGCTTTAAGTAAAAAATCAACTCCTAACGTCATAGAAATACTTTCTTTAAATAAATTCGTTAAAAATCTATGAGCTAAAGTTGTTTTACCTGTCTGAGAATCGCCAAATAACACGATTTTAAAAGTACTGGTGAAAGTTGACAACCCGAATACCTGTTAGAATCAATTATTTTTTTATTATTAAGAGATCGCCTAACTGAACAAGGATCCCTCTAATATTAAATTATATATAGATTTAATCTTTAAAAACTTTACAAATAAATCAATTTTCTCAGAATATGCAATGAAATGCTTCTTATCAAATATTCAATGTTCATATTTTTCAAATTCTTATTTGCTTTTTTTATAAATTAACATTAAATTTAAAAAGTATTAACTACAATCATGGTAATTGTATTATCTTTTTAATGTTCTAATCATTTAAAGCTTCTATGTTGGTGTTTTAATTCAAAATATGTTTTATCCCTTAAAACAACATCATGTATTTCAGCTAAATATTTGTTCTGTAGAAGATTATCAAAAAAATTTAATATGGAATCATAATATTCACTAATAAAAGTATTAGTTTGAGAACATTCATAAGAAATATCCTTTATGGAATCAAAATCAATTTTCATATCAACCTCTCTCGCCCCCTCGATTCTTCTTCTTAATCTCTTATCATGAAAATTAGTCCATATTGATTCGTATATAAAATAATTTATGAATTGAATTGTTTCTGTAGCAAGTCCAACAGAAAGAACAAAGGTTAAATCAAGCTTCTTGATCTTCAGAACGAAGTCAATGTTAATATTAAGAGTAAAAATATTTGAATAAGAGATATTACCAGGCAAACAAAGAACTCTGGGATGAGTTTGCCAAGATACATTATGAAACAGAAAGTGAGATTTATAGTGTAAAATTATTTTTTGAAAGACAAACTACTTTAAAATCTTATGAATTTTTAAAAAAACAGAGGAGAGAATGTAAACTAATATAACGTAATAGGTGGAATATTTCAAGAAATACTAAGTTGTGCGTTTCATATTTAAGTAACTTTTCTAACTTTTACACATCTTCGGAGGGTATAAATGCTAATCAACAATAAAATTATTCCTTCAATTAAGCCTATTATTGGAATTACAAGAACTTCAAGTGTTAGAGAAAGATTATCGATAAAGTTCAAATAAATTTTAACACTATTGATAAATCCAAGCATTGTACTTAGAAAACCAATTAATCCTAAAATTGAACCTAGATATAAAATACACGCGGAAGTCTTATTCATGTCAAAACCGAACCATTTTATTCCTTTTGTTCGGTTGTTTAAATGAAATTTCTTTAAATTCACGCAAGAAACCAATGAATAAATATAAATCCCCATAATAATCAATAGATAAATAAAATTAACTATAGTTGGTAATAAAGCGCCAAATGGATACGTATCATATGTAAAAATGGAAATTGAGACATAAATTGGAGTGATAAAACTAATAACAGCAGTTAAAGCGTGAATAAAAATTACCAGTCCAGAAGTCTTGTCTAATGTAAATCCAAAAATTTTTGCTTTTTTTCTATCTTCACTCGAGGAAATTTCCTTTTCTTTTTTAATTCTTTTCTTTAATGATAAGCATCTTTGTATTGTATAGATATAAATGAGAGCCATAATGATTAATCCAATTAAATTTAATATAGGAGGAACAAGTACTTTAAATATTATAGATAAATCCGAGAATCCTTTTAAAAAATTCCACATAATTATAAATAAATAAATAGTTCCATAAATTCCGAATAAAAAAAGAATCAATCCTAATATTGATAGAAAAAACAAAATAGTAGCAGAAATATTATTCATTTCAAATCCAAACCAATTTACACCTTTATTTTCATCATTAAAATGAACGTTTCTCATTTTTAAACAGGTAATTAATGTATAAAACAAAATTGGTAAAGGAATTAGTATTAAAACAAAATCGATTAGAAAAAATATTAATTCATCAATCGACAGTAAATCTACTATATGTCTATATATTATTGATATATAACTAATTAAGATTGTGAAAGATAGAAAGAAAAGTATTAATCTAGATGTTTGATCCAACTTAAATCCAAAATATCTTTCATCTCCATCTCTATTCTCATTCATGGTAATCATCTTGTCTTTTGAAAAGAATTAAATAAATTAAATATTTTAAGATAACTTAATATTTAGAAATTTAAAAAGCTAGTACCCATATATTAACATTAAGTATTGATTTTTTCAAGAGATATTAAGTAACCTTTTTAAAAGTTTAAGAGCTCCCTCTTTTGATATTTTCTGGTTCTGATTTCCGCATTTAGGCGAGTAGACGCAGCAAGCGCAACCAGATTCACATTTGCATGTATTTAATAGATTATATGCCAAATCTAATAATTCACCTAATTTTTGATATAATAATTCAGAAATACCAATACCCCCTCTATATCCATCATATATATAAATAATAGGTTGTTGTTTTACTGGATCAAAATCAATTGAAACTCCTCCTAAATCCCAACGAGAAATTTGGGCGATCGCTGGAGCCATAGCTATCATGACATGTTCTGTAGCATGAATACAATCACCAATCTCATAGCCTTCTAATTCCAACTCTTTTTGATATTCAAACGAAATTAAGAACCATAAAGCCTTTGTTTCAAAACGGACAATTGGAATATCTTCAAGTGGAAATCTTGAACGAGTTTCTTGAGTAATGGTGTCCACTACTTTGTAGGAATAATACTCATGTTCGACTTTTACGTCTCCAAAAAATACTTCAATATTATTTGAAAAACCAATTTTTTTTTCTGAGAGGATTTCAAGCGGAGTTATATCTGTATGTCTTAGAGATTGCGTATAAAAATCCACATTTGCTTTCCTTAAAAAAACTAAATGCTCGTTTAAGTCAAGTTCTTCTACTAAATATGTTTCAGCTTCATAAAGATATATAGCTCCTGGATGCAAATCTCGAAACACAAAACTTTCATCCTCAACTGTTAAAAACTCCTCAGTTTGATCAGCTCTTAATATAACCTTATAACTACGACTTGAGAGATCATTTAACCCATATTTTTCATTGGGAAAGAAATCACTATTCCAATAATACTTATCCCCTCGTTTCATTAGAAGAGACTCAGAGACTAATTCATCTAAACATTCAATTAACATTTTCTCGTTATGAAGACCAAAATTCTGATAATCACTAATCTTAAGTGGGAGTTCTTTACTGGCACAACAGAGATGATTCTTAAGTAAATATTTATTTTCCAGCGTTATTAGGATTTCTTCTTGAATGGGACCAAACAACTGTTCAGGATTATGAATGTAAAACAGATCTAAAGGATTTTGCATAGGGATTAAGGTTGATATAGAGATATCTGTGCCTCTTCCAGATCGACCAATCTGTTGCCGGAAGCTTGAGATTGTTCCGGGGAATCCAGAGCTAATAGTAGCATCTAACGAGCCTATATCAATGCCCAATTCCAGCGCATTAGTAGAGCTGATTCCTAAAATTTTTCCATGTTTGAAGTTTTGTTCGATTTCTCTCCTTTTTTTTTTACTGATTCCTGCTCGATAACTAAAAATTTTATCTTTTAAATTTGGAATTGCATTTCTTGTCCAAATTGCCTGCAATTCTGCCATTTTTCTTGAGAGTGTGAATGCTAGAGTTTGAATATTTTGTCTTAGATGACTAATAAATAAATTCTTAGTTTCTTGATGTGCTGAGCGATATTTTTTTGATATATCATCATAGGGTAAATCCCATAAGATTACTTTTTTAGCCCCTGAAGGAGAATAATCTCTATCAACTATACTAAATTCTTCACCGACTAATTTTTCGCAAAATTCTTTAGCTTTATAGATTGTAGCGCTAGATAAAATCCAAATTGGTTTTATATTATAGGTATCTAAGATTCTTTTTAATCTTCTAAGAAGCAGAGCGAAATTAGAACCGAAAATGCCTCTATACGTATGAATTTCATCTAATACAATATATTTTAGATTTTTACAGATTCTAATCCATTTTTTTTTAAACCATGGTAAATAGAAATGTAATCCAAAGGGATTAGTTATAATGATATTAGCGTTAGTTAAAATTTGTCTTTTTTCGTTGGGATTCACATCGCCATCATAAACGGCAACTCTATTTCGTTTTATATTAGTATCTTCCAAAAATTTAGACAATATAGTAAATTGATCTCGAGCTAAAGCTTTAGTTGGGAAAATATAGAGTGCTGTAGTTGCCGGTTCTTCTAAAATCGATTGGATCACTGGTAAATTATAACACAGAGATTTTCCAGATGCTGTGGATGTAACTGTAACAGTATTTTTCCCGTTGCGAATAAAATTAATTGCCTCTGCTTGATGGCGCCATAACTTAATATTATTATTATCTAACCAGCGTTGAAGCCTTTTCCTTAGCGGTTTCTTTAAATCTTCAAACTGGGGGATTGATTCAGGAATATCTTCAATGTGGGAAATTTGTCCGCAATAATAATCTTGAGATTTTATAAAACTTAACAGACTGTCGAAATCAACCATAAATTATTTCATTAACTATAATGAAATATCTCAATTAAAAATTTCAAAGAGAGAAGATTTAATTATTTCTCAAAACAATTTTCATAATTTATTAATATAGCTGATTTTTATATTATTGATTTTTTTTAATTAAATTTAAAGACAAAATCTATTTTATTTTAATAAAGAAATTTCTTTATGAATTTAATTAAAATCTCAATACCACGATAATAAACAATGTAAAAATGTCTGATTTTGAATGGATTCAAGTTGATTTTCAACAATTTATCAATCAATTTGGGAAAGACGTTATTATTGAAAATGCCCCTGTAATATTATATTCAAAAAAAGATAAAGAGCATGAAGCCTTTAAATCTTTAATAGCTTTCCTTTTTATCACTGGTGGATTATTCATCTTTATAGGTATCTCATATTTTCTATCTTCTATTTTTTTCAATTATATTAGTGTAACCGTGATCATAATTATCATAGTTATAGGAGCAATTGCAGATGCGATATTACTTACAAATGTTATTCAATCAAATATATACATTACACCCTTAGAATGCTGGGTTGAAATTCATAAAAATGCCGCAAAGAGTGATCTAGAATATTATTGTTTTACTTATTATCCAATTTTTACAGGTAAATGCCATCCAAATAAAGCAAAAAATGTTATTTTTAAGTTATATCTTGAACAAGTAATATTGAGTAAAATTGATATTACTCAAATTGAGGTTTATTTCAAAATAAATCAGTTAGACCATTCAATTACGGAAAAAATAGGTTTTTTCTTTCAATACGCTGAAGGAAAACCATTTAAGGATGAAAACGTAAATCGTGCGACTTGGAAATTTTTTCCATATGAAAAATCGAACAATGAAAATTTCATCGCAGTAGGAAATTGGGACCATCAATATGAATGGCGAGATGATCTGGTATTTGATTTTGATAAATTAAATGCTTATGCTCCTTGGGTTATTAAAAGATGGAATAATACTACTTTAAAACCTTTAACTCAAGAATACAAAAAAAAAATAAATTGGAACTTAAGATATATTGAATCTAAACCAAAGTTAAAGCCATGGGAGGCAAATTTAGAAGATCAAGCCTATGAAAATCCCATGGTGTATAAAGACATCGAAATTATAAATGAAGCAATTAAAAAAATAATAGGTCAAGAACAAGAAATTGAAAAAATAAGAGATATCAAAGAAAATCTTTTTATGTTTAAATCCTATTTCAGAGATTTAGATTCTTAAACATTTTTTGTTTAATGATCTTTTTTTAATTTAAGAAAACTCATCACTTCCATTTGATATAAATGCATTTTAAAATGACTTCAGATAAATCAAGTGGATTCCTAATTCCTCGAATATTAAGAGAGAAAATAAAATAAAATTTCATTTCTAATATATTCTAAAACTTGTTCTCATATAGAGATATGATTCTTTGTCCAATATGGAAAAAAATAAGCTTTCGTTTATTGGTAAAAACTTATAATATCTAAATTGTTTAATATAAAATATTAAAAAGAAAATATTATAAAAAGAAAAGAGGTAATTTGGAAAGTGGAATCATTAAGGGTAATATCCAGTCTCGCAATTCCAATTAAAAAAATATCATATAATAAAAAATCCAATGTTTTTTCTGTAAAGATATTAGATTTCATGTTTGTAGGTAATTATAAAAAATCAATAAGAATTAGTAGAATTTTAGATGATATCTATGCATCATTAACGGATGTTCAGTTAAATCGTGAAGATCTTTATTTTTTAGATTTTAATAACAATAAAATTCACGGAAATTCAAAATTAAAAAATGTGTTAATTAAAGCTACAAAAAAACTTGAAAAACATAAAGATAAACCAGCAAAGGCACGTAAAGGAAAAAAAGAGGCACCGAAGATACTTGAAAAAAGAAAGGAAGATAAATTTGAAAATGGAGAAGAAGAGATTTTGCTTGAAGATGATTTAAAAGATTTTTCTTCCGAGTCAGAAGATATAGGAATTTTCGAAAAAGAAGTATCAGATGAATTGATCTCCCGAGGGGTGGAAGATAGAGCCGAAGAAGCACCAAAGATGAAAGATGAGAGAAAAAAAAAACAAAAATCTAGTTCTGCTCCTCCTGCACCTGGAGGTGGGGGGCCTGTAAGTATACCTACACCTCCACCATCCGTAAGATCTCCCGCACCAGAGTCACCGCCACCACCACCCCATGAAGATGTTCTAGCTGGGTCAGGTCTTCCTCCTCCAAAAGCGCCAGCGCCGGTTACTTCTACTCCCGAGGAACCTCAACCAACAGTATATGAAATTAATATGGGGCTTCAATATTACTCAGTTATGATGGAACAAAGGAGTTATTTGTTTTATGTATATTTTTCCCATGAGGAGTTGAAGATTGTTGATGAGGAAGGTAAAGTTATTTATGAAACGACTCTGAGAATAGTGACGACTAAAAAAGAACCCCCTGTTTTGGATTTACGAATTGAAGGTGAAGGATTTGAAGTACACCCTTTATTTGGAAAAGTGGAAGTTAAAAAGGACGCTGTAAATCCCCCAGTCATGATTTTTTCAATTCTACCACTAAAATCAACAAAAAAGAAAAAGAAAAAGAAAAAGAAAGAAACTGAGAGAAGATTTTTAAATGCATATATTGATTTTGAAGGGAAAACTATTAGCCATACAATCTTATCAATAATAGTACAACCAAAGTTTTTCCGTCTGGATATTGGTCCAATACATTTGAATCTTAGCAAAAAAACGGCTACAATTATTTCTTTTATTTCGATTTTAATTGCAGGTATTTCTTTAGTTTATATGCTGTTTTCACTAGATCCTTCATCAGGGTTTATAGATATATTAAGTGGGTTTGCCCCA
>SDBS01008008.1_pt1 | contig 10241 bp, 8 predicted proteins | sample 2277091 | NCBI WGS metagenome assembly SDBS01 (sample SAMN10404972, study PRJNA504765) | marine sediment metagenome | isolation source: marine sediment core GS10_PC15, 163 cmbsf | place: Arctic Ocean: Southern Knipovich Ridge | collected 2010 | reverse complement strand
CGCCGCCCAACACGCACACCTGCCCCGTATGCCTGGGCATGCCCGGAGTACTCCCTGTTCTCAATAAAAAAGTTGTTGAATTTACACTGCGTATGGCCATTGCGACAAACTGCCAAATCGGCCGGGAAAGCAGGTTTGCACGCAAAAACTATTTCTATCCCGACCTTCCTAAAGGATACCAGATTTCCCAGTACGAACTGCCTATTGCCGAAAATGGACATATAGAAATCGAATCAAACGATCATAAAAAGAGAATCGGAATTACCAGGATACACATGGAAGAAGATGCCGGCAAACTGGGCCATGATCCTGACAGACCTCTTAGCATGATCGATTTCAACCGTACCGGTGTTCCTTTGATTGAAATCGTAAGCAATCCGGACATCAGATCGCCTGAAGAAGCAGGGGATTATCTCAGGAAGCTGCGGTCGATTGTCCGCTACATCGGCATCTGCGACGGCAACATGGAAGAAGGAAGTTTCAGGTGTGATGCAAATATATCGATAAGACCCAAAGGATCTGAAACCCTCGGAACCCGCACAGAATTAAAAAACCTGAACTCTTTTAAGCATGTTGAAAAGGCACTTCATTTCGAGATCGGTAGGCAAAAGGAAATATTAGAAGACGGCAGTCACGTGGTGCAAGAAACAAGGCTGTGGGATCCTGATAAAAACAGATCCACATCCATGCGGAGTAAGGAAGAGGCACACGACTACCGCTACTTTCCAGACCCGGATCTTCTTCCCCTTGTTATAGATGAAGATTGGATCGATGCCGTAAGAAAAACCCTCCCTGAACTACCGGATGAAAAAAAGAGGCGCTTTACCATAGAATACAGCCTCCCCTCTTACGATGCTACCTTTCTGACATCAAGCCGCGAACTTGCAGACTACTTTGAGGCATGCGTAAATAAATTCCCAAATCCCAAACAGGTGAGCAACTGGGTCATGGGATCACTTTTGGGACTTTTAAATGTTGAAGGAAAATCGATAAATGAATCCCCGATATCTCCTCACAATCTTGCAAGTCTCCTCAAACTCATTGATGATGGCGTCATCAGCGGCAAGATCGCCAAGACCGTCTTTGATGAAATGGCACAAACAGGCAAGCCTCCAAAGGAAATCGTTGAAGAGAAAGGCCTTGTTCAGGTTACGGACGTATCTGCTATTGACGAAGTTGTATCATCGGTGCTTTCTCGTTGCCCAAAGGAAGTTGAAGAATATAAAAACGGAAAAACCAAGCTCCTCGGCTTTTTCGTGGGCCAGGTTATGAAGGAGACCAAAGGCAAGGCCAATCCGAAAATCGTAAATGAAATACTGAAAGATAAGCTCGGTGTCTGAGAAAAAAATTGCTCTATGAATCAAGAATTAACAGCTGAAGAACAATCCGCACTTAATAATATTGCCGCAAAGCTTTCGACTTTTGAAAAACAAAGAGGCAATCTAATCCCCGTTCTACAGATGATCCAGGAAGAGATAGCCTATCTCCCTCCTGAAACCTTAAAAATGGTAGCGGAACACCTCGGAATTCTCGAATGTGAGGTTTATGGCGTTGCAACATTCTATAACCAGTTCCGATTTCATCCACCGGGCAAACATCCGATTAAGGTTTGTCTGGGTACGGCCTGCCACGTCAGGGCAGGTGATATTATCCTTGAAAACTTTGAACGAAAGCTTGAAATTTCCGAAGGAGAAACCACGCCCGACAGAGAATTCAGTATTGAAAGGGTTGCCTGTGTCGGATGCTGTGCCCTGGCTCCAGTTGCCGTTATCGGTGAAACCGTCCATGGCCATATGGCCCCCAGCAAAGTGGAAGGACTTATCATGCGGATTGAAATAGAAAAAGAAATGGAAGAAAGAGAAAAACAAAAAAATGAGTCCGGCCGATAATGAAAAATTAGATCAGGCATTCCGCCCCATCCGCGAAGAGGCCGAGAAACGCCGGAAAGCATTCAGGGAGGCTCCGGTCCCAAAAATTCATATCGGCATGGCGACATGCGGCATTGCCTCAGGAGCCCTGGAGACTAAAAAGGCATTCGAAGAAACCCTCGCTGAACGCAACATTGAAGCACTAATCCATCCCGTAGGGTGTATCGGTCATTGCTATGCCGAGCCGGTTGTTATCATAGATCATCCAGATTCCGGATTCCCGCCCATTTTTTATCACGAAGTAACCGCGGGTAAGGCCCAAATGCTGGTAAAGCTCTTCTTGGAAGAGGGAGACCCCCGTTTTGAGCATATACTCGGCGCCATGAAGGAAAACGATCTGATTCCTTCGGTCATGGAATTTGCCAGGTTCAATCAGGAAAAACGGGTTGTTATGGAAAAATGCGGCTATATCGATCCCGAAGATATATATGACTATATTGTCGAGGGCGGATATTCTATGCTTGTGAAGGTGCTTCAACTCACACCCGATAAAATCATCAAGGAAGTCCGGAATTCCGGCCTGAGAGGCAGAGGCGGCGCCGGGTTCCCCACCGGCAAAAAGTGGGAATTGGCAATGCATGCAGAAGGTCAGATTAAAATGGTAATTTGCAATGCTGATGAGGGGGACCCAGGCGCATACATGGACCGAACTATACTGGAGAGCAATCCGCATCAGGTCCTTGAAGGCATGGCCATCTGCGCCTATGCCGTGGGTGCTAACAAAGCCGTTGTGTATGTCAGGTCAGAATATCCGCTCGCAGTGAAGATAGTAACCAAAGCCATCCAGCAAGCAAAGGAACTGGGGCTTCTGGGTAAAGGCATCCTGGGCAGCACGTTTGATTTGGAAATTGACGTGTTTCAGGGATCGGGAGCCTTTGTTTGTGGAGAGGAAACAGCCCTGATCCGATCAATTGAAGGATACAGAGGTATGCCCCGGCATCGCCCGCCTTATCCTGTTGAAAAAGGTCTCTGGGGCCATCCCACGGTTATCAACAACGTTAAAACCCTGGCCTCCGTTCCACCCATTCTGGAAAATGGCGCTACATGGTTCAGAGGAATAGGTACTGAAAACAGTCCCGGAACCGCCATCTTCTCTGTAGTCGGAAATGTTGTTCATGCCGGTCTGGTAGAAATCCCCATGGGCGTGACATTGCGGACCCTTATCTTCGATATATGCGGTGGGATTCTGAATAAAAAGAAATTCAGGGCCGTTCAGATTGGGGGACCTTCCGGAGGGTGCCTGCCTGCGGATTTTCTGGACACCCCCATTGATTTTGACTCTCTAACAGAAGCAGGGGCGATGATGGGTTCCGGCGGAATGGTAGTGCTGGATGAGGATACCTGCATGGTCGATGTCGCTCGATATTTTCTTGATTTCACCCAGAAGGAATCTTGCGGCAAATGCACCTTTTGCAGAATCGGAACACATCACCTGCTCAGGATACTGGAACGGTTAACCAAAGGCGAAGGTCAAGACAAAGACTTAGAACAATTGGAAAGCCTGAGTGAAGATATTAAAACAGGTTCTCTTTGCGGTCTGGGAAAAACCGCCCCGAACCCGGTACTCACTTCCCTAAAGTACTTCAGAGATGAATATGAGGCCCATGTTAAAGAAAAGCGCTGCCCGGCCCTGATGTGCCGGCCTTTGATCGCCTATTATTTTGATTTAGATCTATGCGCTCGCGGCTGCGACGCCTGTGCCACATGTTGCCCGGTTGAGGCCGTATTTACCACCAGTAATCGAAAGAAGGGGGTTGATCAGGAACTCTGTGTAAAATGTGGTGAGTGCATGGTGGCCTGCCCACCTGAATATGATGCCGTCAGAAAGGTGTCTCCTCCGGATCTGGTTCCCGTTGTTGAGCGGGCTCCGGATACGGAGAAGAAATAGTAAGCGCTTAATGGCGCTATATCGATGGTTATTTTTAACGTATGTAATATCTTATTGTCAAACAGAAAATAAATCCGAAATTCGAATATCGAAATCCGAAACAAATTCAAAACTCGAATTTGCAAATGTTCAAAACAAGTGGGGAAATCGTAGAGTCTCAGATTTTATGTTTTGGTCATTTGAATTTTGAAAATTTGGTCATTGTTTCGAATTTAGAATTTCGTGCTTCGTATTTAAAATTAATTGATTTTGTAGAAACTGCCATGCAGGGGCTACCTATTCCGGGCTTAGTGCCGAAGGAATGTAGTCTCTTAATGAGGATTATTAGCTATGCCTAAACTCCTGGTGGACAATAAGGAAATTGAAGTCAAAGAAGGGACCGCCCTGCTTCAGGCCTGCCTTGACAATGGTATCTACATCCCCAACCTCTGCTACCTTGAAAGCATGGACGATCCCTCGGCTTCATGCAGGATGTGTTTTGTTGAAATCGAGGGGGAGGAAAAACCAATAACGTCATGTACCGTTACGGTCAAAGATGACATGGTCGTCAAAACCGACACCGTGTCTGTAAGGCGATTGCAGCGGACGGCCCTTCGACTTCTCCTGTCGGTCCACCATGTGGACTGTAAGAATTGTCAAGCCAATAAAAAATGTGAATTACAGCGCATTGCCAAATATCTAAAGGTCGGTTTAAAGACCAAGCACCTGGAACAACACCTTAAAGAGCCGGACATCGACCAGGATCACCCTTTTCTGGATTACTACCCCAATCGATGCGTTTTGTGCGGAAAATGTATTCATATCTGCCGGAAAAAGCACGGCCAATCTGTTCTGACCTTTGCCAAACGAGGATTTGATACGGTAATCAGCTCTTATGGCAAAAATGATGTATCATCGCTTGCTTGTGAAAAATGCGTTGTTTGTGTCGATATCTGTCCGGTAGGAGCCCTTATCCTAAGAGAAAGCCAAGAAGGATCTATCCCGGATAAGCCGGAAATATAAGATCTTATTACGGCTGGCTTAATATTCTGATGATTTTTGGCCGATATTCATCTTTTTTGGCCAGTTTGTTTCCCTTTGACCTAACAAATATTATTGCAAATCCGAAAAACAAAAGCCCGATAATTATCGAAAGTATTGACTCATCGAAATTAAAAAAGGGCGCTGTTTTATCGCCTATAACAGCGCCGACCATTAAGAACAGAATCGGCAACACATAAAGTAGAAAAGTAGCTTTCAACAACGGGGATGTTTCAAAGCTCAGTACAACATTCTGGCCGACTTTTGCCCCCGCATCATTTATCGCTTCCACCTCCATCTCCTTCCCACCGCCCAAGACCGAGCAGGAACTCCTAGAAGCTCACCCCTCACAGGCACTGGTTTTCGTCGTTGTGACCCATGCGGTGGTGGAACCGACTTTTATTACAATACCTTTTTCAGTTGCCATGACAATATCCTGACCCGCATTTCTCACGAATCGAGTTTACCGTAGCTGCAAGGCGCGGGTCATGCAGCTGTAGTAATCCACCGCAAATGGCTCGCAACACAGCAGATGCGGTGAAATCGGCTCGTCCGTAGGATGAACAATGTCAAGATTTTTTTAATCCTGACAAGAGCACAAATTATATTCCTGCGATGTTGGGAATTACTATTGTAAAGTATTAGCATTATTAAAATGATAAATTCTTCTTGGCATTGTTCATGAGAAATGCGGGCTAGTATTCTTTCGGCATCATATTCAGCTGATCCAGAGTAAAAACCGGACCGTCTTTGCATACAAATTCTTTGCCGATATTGCATCGTCCGCAAATCCCGATACCGCATTTCATGCGCATTTCAAGGGACATTATGATGTGATCATTGGAGTAGTTAAGCTTGTCCAAAACAGGCTGTGTAAATTTGATCATGATCGGCGGACCGCAAACAATGGCATATGTGTCTGCATCACCCGGGGGTGCTTCCTGATCGGTAATGGTCGGCACAAATCCGATATTATATTTCCAGTCCGGATCATCTGTGGCATCAACGGTAATGTGCATGTTAATATCATCACGCTTTTCCCATTCAGCCAGTTCATCCTTGTAAAGTAGCATACCAGAAGTGCGGGCGCCGTATATAACATGGAGTTCATTAAATTTGGGGCGGTTGGCCGGATCCAGCATATAGACGATGGACGAACGCAGGGTGGTGAATGCAAAACCTCCGCCGATTATCACAACATTTTTGCCTTCCATGATATCCCAGGGATAACAGTTGCCCATAGGACCGCGTATCCCCATAATGTCGCCGACCTTCATGGCGTGAAGATAGGATGTTACCAGGCCGACCTTGTTGACGGTGAACATTAAAAACCCTTTTTCCGTGGGAGATGATGCAATTCCTATGGGTATTTCACCCTTTCCAGCCACTGAAAGTTCGGCAAACTGCCCGGCTTTGTAAGCGAATTTTTCTTCGTCATCCGGATTTATAAAGACAAGCTTGAATGTTTTAAGATTTTTATCTTCGGTTTCAGTTATTATTTCGTCGATGCGAACCGGATAAGGCAAATATGGATTTTGCACTTTTAACCCCCTTAGCCTCTTAATCATTATATTTGTGCTTTTTCTGGCAAAAAAATTTTATCATGGTCATGAATACCTTGTAATATATAAATCCGAATCTCGAATTTCGAAACTCGAAACAATATCGAATGACATAAATTGAAAAATGAAAAACAATAAGGAATTTCAGTGTTGGATATTTATATTAAGGTTGTTTCCATTTATTTGATGTTTTGAACATTCGATCATTCGAATTTCGAATTTGTTTCGTATTTCGTGCTTCGAATTTCGAATTTCCGATTTACCTTGGTTAAGATATCAACGATTGAAGATTGAAGATTGTTTTATCAAAATAAAATCATCAACCTCCATAACTGTTCATTAATTCGCAAACCCTGCGTATATCGATATTAACCGGACAGAGACGAATACATCGACCACATCCGACACATTGAATTCCATTTTCATACTTGTCCACGTAATATTTGAGCTTGTGCATGAACCGCTGGCGAACCCGCTGTATCTTGGTGTCCCTGGGATTGTGCCCTGATCCGTGAAGGGTAAACAGCGGATACATACAGCTATCCCAATTGCGCATGCGTATCCCGGAATATCCGTAAGCTTCGTCTTGAATGTCAAAACACCAGCATGTGGGACACGCATATGTACAGGTACCACAGTTTATACAAGCAAAAGCCGCTTCTTCCCAAAAAGATGCTTCAAAAAGGTCGGTGATATTTTTATCCTTTAATTCATCGGTGCTTACCCGAGAGGTTATCTTTGCCTCTGCGGCCTGCTTCATGGTCTCAATCTGGTCGCTTGCAGCATCGGCATCCACTTCTGCACTCCAGCCGGCAGCTGATAATAAGTTTTCTCCCTTTTCTGTAATAACCTTGATTAAATAATGATCGTTTGTATCCACCAGGAGCAGGTCCAATCCCTCTTCATGAAACGGTCCGCAACCGGCAGTCGTGCAGAAGCATGTACTGCATGGGGTATCGCATGCATACCCTACAAAAGTAGTCGCTTCATAGGATTTAATCCAATAAGGGTCTTTATATTCGGGCGCATCAAAGTTTGGCTTAACCACCAGGAAAGCTTTGGCATCGCAAGGCCTGATACCGATGACTGCCCGAGGCGAATAATCCTTATCGATTTCTTTCAAGATGTGATGATCTTCCTTGTTCTCATCCAAAGTATATTCGAACATTACCTCGGACTGGGGGTATACCACCGACTTGGGTGAAAGCCGGGTATTTAATAAATTCAAATCCGGCAGTTCACCTTTATCGAGTTTCTTGAAATTATGGAATTTATCTTGCTTAACCGGACCGAATAATCGAAAGGAATCATCTAAACGTTCAAGACTTTTAGCCCAACTTTCCCTATCAATTTTTATGAACTTCATATCATATGCCCTTGTTTTTTATTTGCTTGTACCCTTTAAATCCCTTCCTCCAGATATATTCAGAGACATGGAGCTCAGTCTGTAGTTATGCAATGAACGATGGAGTATTGGAGTGTTGTATATTATATTTGCCAATATTTTCAATCTGTATCACTAACTTCGAACGTTTATTTTGAAAAAGGGTGGCCTATTTTATAAAATTATCCGGATCATCAGGTCTGTATGTATCAAGGGGCGGCCGTTCTTCCAATGTCATGCCGGCCTCCCAGCCAAACAGATCCAGACAATCTTTTTCCAGTTTTTTTGTAAACGTTCGGACCTTTATTCCCATGGGGCATACACGTTCACAGGCACCGCAATCCGTACATCTGCCGGAACAGTGGTAGGCCCTTAAAAAATGGAATGTCCTTGTATCTATAGGGTCCTGGCTTTTGCCGACCCACTGGGGCCGTGATTCGTCTACGAAACAAGTGGGACAGTAGCAAAGTGGACATACATTTCTGCAAGCATAACAGCGAATACAGGCCGAAAGGAGATCATCAAAATATCTCCATTTCTCTTCCGGAGGCATGGCTTCAATTTTTCGGACATCCTCATATCTGTCCACATCCTTTTGTTCCTCAACCGGATCACCGACAACTTCATCGTGCATTACCGGATTGCGGTGAATACATATTGCGCAGTTCTCCTGAAGGACGTCACTTTTGTTCAAGGTTTTTTCAAAACCATCGCCCTTAACAATGATCTTGTCATCCGCCTCAATCACGTCCTGTATTTCAGTTTCAAACATTGTTTCGATCTTGTGCCTGTCAATCATGGCCATACACGGCACGCCGATAACAACGAGTTGATCCCTTTTGATCTTGTTTTCGATAATATGGGTAACAATATTGCGAGAATCGCATCCCTTGGCAAGAATACCGATTTTTTCCTCCCTGTTGGTGAGGTAGTTTGCCAGATTAATTCCGCAGTTGCTGTTCCACACAAAATTACCGACGTCTTGGGGCGTTTTTGCAAAACAGGGCTCATTCATCATCGGCACGGTCCCCTTACGGAATCCGATGACCATATCAACTTTGGACTCTTTTAAGAGCCGATTTGATATTTCCTTTATCTTATCAATATATGCTGACATCTTAAGCTACCTTGGCCATTGTTTTTAGATAATTATTATTGGGTCCCAGAGCCTTGACCGCCGCGGTAACCTTGTTGACCACATCGACAAACTTGGCCGATTCGGCAGAGGAGATCCATGAAAAATGGAGACGGCCGGGTTCGATTCCCATATATTCCATAAGGTTTTGAAATAATGCAAACTTTCTGCGGGCATAGTAATTACCTTCCAGGTAATGGCATTCACCGGGATGTCACCCTGATACCCAGACCCCGTCGGCCCCCTCCCGCAAGGCAGCCAGAAAAAACTTAGGGCTCATTCTTCCGGTGCATGGGATTCTGATGACCCGGACGTTGGGCGGATATTCCATTCTGCTGACGCCGGCAAGGTCAGCGGCGCCATAGCTGCACCAGTTACACAAAAAACTGGCGATCTTGGGTTCCCAATCTGACATTTTGATAATCTCCTAACCCGGATAAACCGGAAATACGAAATTCGAAGCACGAAATACGAAACAAATCCGAATCTTAAATGTCCAAATGTTCAAAACTGTATACGTAGCTTCAACTACAACATAAAATGGCAGAATTCCTTATTGTTTTTCATTTTTGAATTTTTGCCTGCCCAGTGAAATGCCTGTCCAATGAAATGCAGAGCCTATTTCATCGGGGCAAAGCATATTTCACCGGGGTCATTCGATATTGTTTCGGATTTCGGATTTCGTGCTTTGAATTTATATTTATTTGTTTCAGTCTATTACACATTTTATTTTAAAGCACGGAATGCAGAACTATCAGAACTAAGGGACTAACGTTATTATACTGCTTCATTCAATGAAAAGATCTGTGCAAAAATCTGGTCGTTGTCAAACCCTTTAAGATGGATGGCTCCGGAACGGCACGAGGCAGCACATAAACCACACCCTTTGCAAAGAACCGGATTGATTTCAGCCTTCCCGGCAAAAAAACCTTCTTCCGTGAAACCGGGTGCTGAATACGGACATACGGAAACACAGACGCCGCATGAACTGCAAATAAAGGGGTTAGTTTCTGCAATATTACCGCTGGTCTGAATAGTTTTCTGGACCAAAACCGTTATGGCTCTGGCTGATGCGGCCTGAGCCTGGGTTATAGATTCATCGATGGATTTCGGGGCATGGGCCAGTCCGCATACGAAGACGCCGTCTGTAGCAAAATCGACGGGACGGAGTTTGACATGGGCTTCCGCAAAAAAACCGTCTTGATTCTGGGGCACTTTATAAAATTTCGTTAATGGATTCTCCATGTAGGGAACAATAGCCGAAGCCAGAATCAAAAGATCGGGCCAAATCTCCATCTGGCGGCCGAGCACCCGGTCGGTGAAA
>SDBS01008007.1_pt1 | contig 10241 bp, 17 predicted proteins | sample 2277091 | NCBI WGS metagenome assembly SDBS01 (sample SAMN10404972, study PRJNA504765) | marine sediment metagenome | isolation source: marine sediment core GS10_PC15, 163 cmbsf | place: Arctic Ocean: Southern Knipovich Ridge | collected 2010 | reverse complement strand
AGGTGTTGAAAAAGAGCAATTTGTCCCAACTAAAGTTCCCATAGCAAAAGTTGAATTATCTGCTCCATGACCATCTATTGCACATACTGTTGCTGTGCTTTGAGCAGAAATTGTAAAACTTGTAATTCTTACATCATAATGAGGTTTCCAAATCATACCAAAATCTTCTGAATCGGGTGTAGCATTATCTAAATCTTGCCCATGTGAATCTTTTACAGTTGCTTCCCATACCGCCCACTCCTTAATTTCCTTCCCAAACAATGTAGGAATACCGTCGTAATAATCCCCTTCTTTTACATCTGTTTTAATTCCAATCGTGATGCTTCCTTTCTGAAGATCTGTGCTTTTAACATCTCTCCATTCTATAATCTGATTCTCAACAATATGTGTTCCAGTTATCTCTTCCCGACAATTAGTACTCTCTCCTGTTGGAGAACTTGCATTCACAACTATCACGCAAACATCTTCCCATGTATCTACTTCGACATCTCCATAAATAGCATAAACCCATTGGAACTCTTTTTGTTCTTCCTGCCCATTCTTCATATTAATTATCTTCATCTTTTTTAGTCCCTTCTTATAAACATCTTCATAATTATCAATTACAAACATTGGGATTATTCGATCTTCTCCAACCTCTACTCTTTCAACAAAAACTCCTCTTTGTTCATCATACGGTATTAACAATTTTATCCTTGCAAGATCCCTCCCCAATCCAAAGAAATTAACTATACTAACCTCTGTCTCATTTTGAGAATATTCTACAACATTATCAAAGTCCCATGCAGAAGTAAGCCCTGCTGAAAAAACAACAAGAAAAATACAGCAAAGTATTAAGATTATTTTTTTATAACGCATGCTCTTTTTTAACCTCCCTTGTTCCTCCATCCTTCTTTCTACCGATAAGCGATAATGAACCGCCCATTACCACAACCAGTATAAATTTTATTTCAAAACTAATAGGTTCTTTTGCAGAGACAACCTGTATAAATCCAAGAAAAGCTCCCACTAAATAAAGGAGGATTGTAAATTCTGTTGGGTGATTATCACACCATCTTATCATTTTATTCATTTTCTTTTCCTCCTTTTTGCTACTTGAATTTCTTTTCTTTCTGGAAAACTGGAGAGGCGAAATTGTTTCTTTTGAATTATTTCCAATCCCGAAGGCGTGGGTTTTGCCCTGAATCGAACTGGGACTTTTGGTTTGTATTTTCCTAATCCTTTAAATTTAAAAGTTGCTCCAAGCCCAGTTTCTACGGCCTCTCTTCCAACTTGAAATGCTCTTCGTGGTGTTAAACCAGCTCCAATTAGTTTAAACTTTCCAAACCTCCTTAAAAAAACACTCACTCCTGGAAGGGGTTTTTCTTCTGTTGGTTTAAATTTAAAACCTAACATAGAAGAAGTTCTCCGCCCTAAAGGAGTATATGATCTTGAAACCCTCTTGCGATAATACCTTGAAGGTGGCGGAGGAACAAAACCTCTATAACTTCGTGAAGGTTTTAGATAGCTTGAAAGAGCTAATTTCTTTATTGGTGGTATTTTTCTTCGTGAAACTTTAGAGGGAGAAACATAAGAAGATATTTTTGGGGCTTTATATGAACTTATGTAGCTTGTAATTGGAGGAGTCGAAACCTTTGAAGGTTTAGCACTTGAGTATAATCCCAATCCAATACCGCCTGAAGGTGTGATTAAAGAAGTTGAAGGAACACCAGAATAAGAAATAGCTCCCCCAGTTAATTTTATTCCACCAGTTCCAGCTAAAGAAGTTGAAGGAACACCAGTTCCAGTTTCAAATTTAAAAACATCTATTGGAACTCTAACACCTTTTATTTTGGTGTAAAACTTTCCAGTTTCAAAAGCATAAGAACCAGCACCCGGTCTAAATACAGCTTCTATTTCTGTTTTCATTAAAGGAATATCTGCCCAACCTTTTTTTGTTGGTGAAGCCCAAACAAACTTTCCATCAACTCTTTTAAAAGGGGAAGTTCTAAACCCTTTGGGTTTTAGATATGCTATTCCGGGTCTTCCGGCGAAATCAAAACCAAATAATTTATATTTTCCTCCACTAACCCCAGAGATTTTTGTAAAGTGTGGTGAGATATAAGAAGAACCATATAAACCAGCAAGTTCAGAAGTTCCTTTTTCTGGTGTGAATAAACCTCTCCCTTTCCAAAATTTCTGGGGGGTTGTATGAAATGCTCCAGCTTCCTCTCCTAAATATCTCCCTGCTGGTGAAGTTTTAAATAATCTTAAATGTTGTTTTGTTGGAGCTGTTGGGAATGTTTTCTCACCAGTTATAATTTCTGTTGGTGTTAATTTCTCTAATGGAATTATATCTCTCCCTCTTGTTCTCCACCATCCCTCAAACTTCATATAACCTCTTTGCCCCTTCACTCCTCCTAAACCAAGTAAGCCAACATCTTTTGCAGATACCCCAATTATTTTTCCAGCTTCAAAAGGCGATTCTGCAAGTGAAATTCTTCCAGCTAATTGTGTAGCATAAAGCCCAGTTAATCCAACCCCAGCAGTAGTAACTCCTATTTTTGTAGCTGTTCCAACAACTGGTGAAATTGCTGTTGCACCAGAAACAACAGCTGAAGCAACAAAACCAACCCCTGCACCAATTCCATATAAAGCAACTTGTTTAAGTGGTCTATCTCGTATATCTTCTAAACCTCCTAAAGAAATGCCCCCTCCTAATTCTTTATATTCTTTCTGAAATTTCTCTAATTCCTCACTCCCAAAACTTATTCCAAATGTGCCAATACCGATTAATGAAGGAGCAACAGCTACTTGAAATTTTTTAGATAAAGGATCTACTCCAGTAAATTTTTCTACACCTTTTTGATATGCTGAAAATATTGGCCTAGTAATTCTTTCTTTTACATAACCTTCTGCTCCAAGATATTTTTCCCACAAGGTTTTTGTTCGCTTTTCTGGATCATATTCTACATCCCATTGTTGTTGAACTTGTTGAACTCCTTCTTTTGCTTTACTATCTTGGATTCTTTTTCTTTCTTTAATCCGTTCCCTTGCTTCCTCTAATCTCGGAGTTAATGTAACACCCTTTCCTCTTAACTTCTCTAACCTTCTAACCTTATCTTCTTGTCTTAATCTTCTCTGCTCTGCTTCCGATAATTTAGACCATGCTACTTGTTGCTGCCGTCGTTCTTGTCGTCTTATAATCATTAATTCTCTAAGTTGTTTTTGAGTTAGAGCTACCTTTTCTCTGCTTAATTTTTTAAGTTCTTCTACCCTCTTTCGTTCAGCTTCTTTTTTCCTTGCTTCTTCTGCTGCTCGGGCGGCTGCTGCGGCTACTGCTTGTCGTTGTGCTATTAATTGTTTAGGATCTGTAACACGTGCTCCTCCTCCACCGCCACGCCTAACAAACGTTCCAGTTTTCGGATCAAATTTTTCACCTGTTGCTGGAATGATTATTTCCGCAGAACCTCCATAACCTTCAAAGGATGCTTTTTCACTCGGTTTAATAAATATCTTTCCATTACTCATTTTTTCTTCTTCTCCTTGTTCGGTTTTACTTCTTTGAGTTTCATTCCATCAAAAATTTCCATAACATAGATTGGCGGAACTTCAAAATTAATCTTCTTAATCCGATTTGGTTTAGGCATAAAGAATTTAGAAATAGATTGTTTAAAAGTGTGGGTGGAATTTATTCCCCCTGAATTATCTTAACCCTCAAAATCAAATGAAGAATTAAATCTTTAAGATTCATGTGAGCTTCTTCTGATTTCTTTTTTATTAAGTCATGCTGTTCTTTTGAAACTTTAAATCTAATCTCATGGTTTTGTTTCATTATTGCTTTCCTTTCTGAAATCTGTTTAAACGAGCAAAATTAAGTATCATTTTCTTTAATGATTTTATGAACACATCCCAATGAAACATTTTTTCTATTGCGGTGTTTGTCCCAGTAAAAAACAGATTCTGATATGCTTCGTAAATCCATCCCTTGCTTATGACAATCGAGAACTTCTTTGATTGTCTTCTTGCTTAAACTTTTTCTCCCCCACCTTCCTTTTCTATTTTGATATGCGATTTTAACTCTATCAGATTTCTTTCTGGATTCATCTTCTGCAATCCATCCCATCAAATTCAAAACCAAGTCATTCATAATCTCATCAAAAGGTTTTGGAATCTTGTGGAAGTCCTCGAACCAACTCTGTCTAAAAGAATGAATCTTGCAATCATATAATTTACAGAACTCAAAAAATTCTTTTAACAATTTTCTATTTCTAAATAGTCTATCCCAATCCCAACAAACTAAATGATTTATCTCTTTTGACTTAATCTTTTCTTTTACAGATTCAAATAAAGGTCTGCCCTGATCCTTGAATGCGCTTTGCTTTTCTGCAACAACTTCAAACTCCCATTCACAAATACTCTTACAATCTTTTAACTGGTTCTGTGGGTTCTGTTCTGCTGTGGAAGTTCTTAAATAAATTATGGCTCTCATCCTAAACTCCCAATCAAAGTTAGTCCATTGATAGTCCCGCAAGAATCACACCTCGCTACTATTATACCCCTCTCAAACCCCAATAGATCTCTTAAGATATGATTGCATTCGCAACAATGAAAACTTTGTAGGAGAGGTTCTGTATTACTTTCTTCCTGCTCTTCTTCTGTTTCTTTATCCTCATTGTTTGTTGGTTGTTTATCTTCCATCATTGTTTTGTTTAAGTATAATATATATTCATGGCAGTGTGTCGTTGTCGTTGGGATTACGCTCCCTATTTCTTTCTTTATATTCCTTAACCCATCGGTTTGCAGTTCTCTCGCTTACGCCAAAGCCCTTCTCTTCTTTTGTTTCTTCCTGCTCTCTTATTTCTTTATCCATTTCTATATCCTTATTTGATGTGTTGGAAACTCCAAATCAAAAATTAAATCATTTGTTAAATCATTAATCATTTGCTTTACTTTTTGTAATTTAAGAGGTAATATACTAATTACTGTGGCTAAATGGCTAAAAGGATATACGCCCCCTCTTATATGGGTTGATTATGCCTCTTGGTTGCAATGTTGTTGTTGGTTGTTAATGACTGGTCGTTCATGTATAAGTAGATATTATTTCCCCCGCACTTCCGTACTTCCTTCATTAGTCCCAATATCCCCTTGAAAATGGCGCCCTATTGTGAATAGATAGGAAATTTAGGGTTATTATTGTGGAAGAATATTGTAAGGCTTTTGTTCAACCACAACCAAATCAAAATATGATACACCCTTATATGTAATTCAGTCGGAAAATGCGTTATATATTAGATACACCCCCCTCTATGAGTTTTTCAATCATCTTTAAGTGTCCAAGGAGTTCTTCTTCTTCAAGTTTCTTCGCAATAAGAAACCTACCTAACAAAATCTTATAACTTTCTGGATACATCTTAACTAAAAGTTCATGGTCTATTGCATAATCTGGTTGAAACAACATACACTTCCGTATCTCAACCACCGCTTCCTTAAAGTGTGCGTCAGATATCTTCTTGCCATCCCAAGACATATTAAATTTAATCATAAGCTTCCTGCAATAAGGAAAGTTCTTAGAATCCTTAACTCCCTTCTCACCAAGTAATTTCGTTTTCTCCTTGAACTCATCCAAAGAAGTTCGCACCATTTCTTCAAAACATTTACTACAAACACATCCCAATAAATAATAATCCTTCTCATAGTCCCCCACAGGAACTAAAAACATATCCTTGATTGTTGCTTGGTGAGTGTCACAACAAAAACAATAAGTGTGCGGTGAGGTTTTGCTCTTCTCTTTTTCAATAAGCTCATTCAAAAACTTCCTTATTATTTTTGAGAGATTTGTTCCTTTGCCAATATATTCCTGAACTTCTTTTAACATTGTTGGAGAAACCTTTGTGTTTAGGTTTCTATCCATTTTATCTTTTCCCGCCATTAACTAAAAACCTCTTTCAATTTTTTAATAAGTTTCAACAACCAACGCATTAATCTTGAATCCTCACTCACCTTTTTAAGATAAGATTCATCTTTATAATTTAATTCATCCATCTTTAATTTTCATCTCCCACCCAATAGACCAAACGAAACCTATACTTCTGCTCACATTTTATTTTCTTAAATTTGATTTCGCCATGTCTCCTAAGTGTTTGAATCGAATGATTACAACTTTCCTTACCAAGAGCTTCTGAAATTTCCTTAGCTGATTTTGGCTTGTTACATTTCTCAAGATATTGTAAAACTTCACCTTGTCCCATTTTTTATTATTGAATCAATCTCCTCTTGTGAAAATTCTGGGCTTCTCGCTTGTTTCAATGCTTCTAATGTTTCCTGGGAAACCTTTAGAGGTTTTTTATTATCTTCCATCCCGCCCACCTTGTTGTATTTCCATGATAAGTTGTTCGGCTGAGAGATTTTCTTTTAATGTAGCCCTTCTATTGCGTAAATTCAAGCGTTCTATGATTGGTTTAAGTGTTTGGTTTGTTGTTCTCATTTGGTTGTTTTAAATTGCTTTAATCTATTTTTATTAATCCAAAATCTAAACTCTTTTTTCCCGTCACTAAGACATTTACAAGTCTTTCTGTCCTGGTCTTTCTCAACCCACCACTCACGATGGCATCTCGGACATTCGACTTGCCATACATTTTTATCTGTATTTATCTCCAAAAACTTATGGTTGATAGAATAAAAACAAGGTTTAGAATTCTTTTTTTTAATTATGCCCTTTTGAGATTCTTTATTTAAAATCTTCTGAACAAAAGGACGCTTGGAAACTATTTTGCCTGTTTCTGATTCTGGAATTGCATAAATCATTTTTGTTATTTGATAACCTGTAAACGATTCTTGTTTATTTTCAATTAAAAATCTCAAAATCTTTTTCCTCGTATCTTGCTTTATTTGTGCCATTATTAGATATTAGTAGATAAGTAAAGGTAGATAAGTAAAGGCATACTTTTGGCATAGGAATAACTGAAAAATCAATCTTAAAAAAAAGGTAGTTTGATACACTTGATACATTTGGATTTTTCAGTTTAGCGACGACAAAATACTTTTCCCTTTTAAAAAAATCAAAACTTTTCTCGTAGATAACTAAAGGTAGGTAGATAAGTAAAGGTAGATAAGTAAAGGACTTATTATATATATTATATATTATTATAGTAGTAGTAGTAGTAGTAGTATAGCGACGACAAAAGAGAAAAACATCCTTTCTAATTTGCTCTTTGAGATGTTGTTTTGGGTAAAATCTATATGCCAAAAGTATGCCTTTACTTATCTGTGGTTTTTTAGACCATTGCCGTCGATAAAACCCTGAAAAACTACCTTTAGTTATCCATGAGGGCGTATACCTTAACTTATCTATGGATTTTGCCCTCATTTTTCACCCCCTTAATAACTTGAATATCTTTCTTACCAATAGAAACTTTTTCACCAAACTTATCCCTGATTACAATAAAAAAATCATCCTCTTCCAAGATAACCCCAGTATATGAAAACTTGTTGCTAAGAATTATTTGAATTTTATCTCCAACCCTCTCTATTTTAATTACCTCTTTTGATCCTCCAACCACTTTTTAGTTTCTTTCAAAACGAGCATACGAGAAAAAGAAGCCATATCTAAACCCTGGCTTTTAGCTGCTTTTCTTATATTTTTCTTGTCTGCTGCCTCAACAAAAAATGTTATTACTCCTGCCATCATTAATTACCTTTAGATTACTAAAGGTAACTAGTATTTAAATATATCTGTGATTTACTTGGGTATGTTTTAAGGTAACTAACAAGTATCTAAAAGGTAAATATTTATAAACCTTTTTACCCTGGAGATTACATGAATGAAAATGATGCAAAGTTGATTGAGTATTGCAGAGGATCGCCTAAAGATATGAAACAAATTTCAAAGCACTTGAGCATATCTGTTAAGAGTGTGTCTTTGAAGATTAAAGCCCTTCAGGAAAGAGATTTAGTAAGAGTTAAGAAAAACCCTATCTTAAAAAAAATCGTTGTTCAGACTAAGCAAAACAAGGAAATTGAAGCAGAATTAAATCGGCTCATTAGCATAATCAAAGATGCAGGAGGGGAAATAACAAAATCAGCTCTTTATGAAAAAGCATTTGAAAAAATTAAAGATCCTTTTTCTGAAAGAGGTTATTTAATCAACCAAGCCCTCATCCAATTAACTTTTTCAAAATTTGTTCAACCTGTTCTTAAATTAAATGAAGATTATCTCTCACTTAAATAAAAATGGGAAAGATTCCAGCAAGTTCAAGTCAAGCGAATCAATTTATCCAAAAGTATTGGTGGGTAATTGTTTTTATCTTGGTGATAATTGCTATTGGGATGCTCTTGTTTTTCAATCCCTAAAAAATCCATTTCTTAATTTCTGGGTGGAGGGATGATTGATTAGTTGTTTTTAGGGAAAGGTTATAAACCCCCCCTATTTTGCTAATCCATGAAAAAGAAATATCCTCGCTATAAGCTGGGAGAACTGGACAAGGCAGGAGAGAAACTCTCTAAGAAGGATAAAGAAACTTTGGCATTATTCTTAAAGAAATGTTCTATAACCGCAGGGGAGAAAAAGGTTAAGCATATTAGAAAGTTAATAATCCAACTTGCAGATGTTACCCAGATACCCTTGACAAAGCAGACCAGAGATAGCGTTGATTCTTTCCTCTCGCTGTTGAGCAATTCTGATAAAAGCTACTGGACTAAAGACGAGTTGAAGATTTACATTAAACAATTCTTGCTATGGCTTTATGAAGATTTGAAGCTGGTGGAGAACTTTAAATCAGAAGGAAAGAAAGGGTTGAATCCCCAGAAGGTCACAGAGAATAATCTCCTTACAGAAGGAGATATAGAGAAGATGGTTAGGTTCGCACAGAGTTATAAAGATAAGGCATATTTGCTTTTAGCATTCCAAACAGGAGCAAGACCACAAGAGCTGTTAGGTTTAAAGTTTGGTGATGTGAAGTTTGATTGCATTACAGAAGATGGTAGAAAATATGCAGAGATCACATTGTTCTCTGGCAAGACAAAACAATCAAGAACTTTCCCAATAGTTGAGGAAACCATGGCAGCTCTCTGGGAATGGAAACAACATTATACTTTCCCAAAAGTTCAACCGCAAGATTTTATTTTTGTATCAAGGTGGAGAGATAAAGCAATGACCACCGCAGGATTAAACAAGATGTTAAGAAAGATGGCTGTATCTTCTGGGATTGAAAAGGATGTTTGGAGTTATCTGTTAAGACACACCAGAGCCACTCGGCTTTATGAAGAGTTGCCACAGCAGATTGTAGAGAAGTTAATGGGGCATAAGAACATGGCGGGGATCTATGCTCACATCAGTTCTAAGAAAGCGAGAGAAGAAATGCTCAATAAGGTTTACAAGATTGAGAAACTAACAACCGAAGAGAAAAAAGAAATAAGAGAATTAAAAGAAAAGGTTAAACTTTCTCTACAAGCATTCAATCAAACTATTGAAGCTATAAAAAACCCAACAAAAGAGAATGCTCAAAAACTAAATAAGATTGCGATGGTGCTTGAAAATGGATAGCTTTGAACTTGGGGGATGGATCGGAAGAATCTTATTACCAGTTTTATTAATTCTTGCTGGTTATAGATTTTATAAGAAACATAAGAGGGGGAGAAAGAAGAAGATGGCGTTAAAAACATAATCTAATGCTTGGAATTATTTTTTAATTCAGCTACAATATAATCAAGATTTTAGCTTAGCCGAATAACTCTCACTTTTCATAATTTTTTTAGCACCGACGAGATTAATTTAAACATTCGCTTGAGACATTTTTTTGCTGAATATTTTTGGGTGAAGGAATTTTTTTTATTGGCTTTTCCAATGTCGTGTTTATTTTTTTTGGGATGGGAATTTCTATAAGCTCACTATGTTCTATATCCTCACCAACTTCAATAAAAATATTAAGGAGTTTGCTTTTCATCTTCCCTACTCCCTCCTAGAACCCTTCATTAATATTATTACCACAGCGATAATCAACCACAATATCGTAGCCCCATACCCAATGAATCCTGTATTAGTAACAAGATTTAGTGCCATAGCGACGACTGCTCCAATGATTAAGAATATCCCACTCACCATCGGACTACTTCCAAGTCCAACTCCAATTAAAGTAATCATCAAAAAGAAGCCTAAGAACATTAAATTCCTGCCATATAAATCTTCAGGAGATTCTTGTAGTCCTACCATCCCCCTTGCAACTTCATCTCCATCCTTATAGATTGTATTAATTATTGTAGCG
>SDBS01008006.1_pt1 | contig 10242 bp, 12 predicted proteins | sample 2277091 | NCBI WGS metagenome assembly SDBS01 (sample SAMN10404972, study PRJNA504765) | marine sediment metagenome | isolation source: marine sediment core GS10_PC15, 163 cmbsf | place: Arctic Ocean: Southern Knipovich Ridge | collected 2010 | reverse complement strand
ATATTCATCCACGACGATGGCCATGTGGATCTGCTTGCTTCGAAACTCTTGCAAGAGCTGGGAGATTTTCTTGGTCTCGGGTGCATAGACGATCGGTTTTAGCAGCTTTTCAATGGAAGAGTCGATTTCTTTTTGATTGAAGTAGATGTTGAGCAGGTCTTTGTAGTAGAGAGTTCCGACGATGTTATCGACGTTTTCTTTCCAAACGGGGATGCGGCTATAGCCCTCTTCGAGAAATCCCTTCGTTGCATTTTTAATGGAGGTATCTGCGCTTAGCGTGTACATGTCGATCCGGGGAACCATTACTTCGCGAGCGATCCGCTCTTTGAAAGAAACGACAGAGAGAATGAGTTTTTGGTCGTTGGGGTCGATGTGAGGGGAAAATTCCGAGTCGTGAAGGATTTCTAGAATTTTATCCTTGATGCGAAAAAAACCGCTTTCTTTGGAAGAGGGGAGGAGATTGCGAAGTATTTTGAAGAGCAAAATGGAAAGGGGCCAGAAAACGAGAAGAAAAAAGGTGACAATTTGGCAGGTAGCTTTGAATAAGGTTTCTGGACGGAGGAGGCTGAGTGCGCGCAGTAGATAATCAGCAATGACAGAGATCCCCAACACAATCAGGGCAGCTAAAACAAAATCTGTAGCTGTTAACTCTTTGGGAAGAAAATGAAAAGCAAATTCAAACGCTGTAATGGTGAAGCAAATGACCAGGATGTTTTTAGTGATGGTCAACGCATAGGAAAGAAGATCCCTGTTGCCTTTTTTGAAGATTAGCTTTGCTGGGCCTTTTTGCTGCTTGGCCAGGGTTTCTGCATGCTCTTTACCGATGCGCTGCATCGCCGAGCTGATCCCCGTTATGAAGCAGGAGCCGATGAGAAAAATAAGAGCTAAAATTGGCGATTCAATCATTTTTAACCAGTGTAATTCCTAGCTTGTTTTTCGCAAGGGTTGTCATCCATTTTTTTTCTTCCGCACGCATTTTTTTTCGATCTCGCTCCGTTTGGTCATCAAATCCCAAGAGATGGAGAAAGCCGTGAACGACATAGAGAGTGATTTCTTTTTCGAGATTGCCTCCGTGTTTTTTGACATATTCGGCTGCCACCTGTGGGCATACAAAAACTTCTCCTAAAAAATCGGGGTCCTCATAGGGAAATGTGATGCAATCGGTCGGAGAAGAATCATTGAAATAGTGCGCATGAAGGGCGGCAATTCTTTTTTTGCCAATAAAATGAAGCGCCATTTCTTTATTTCCGCTGTGGCTTAACAAAAATTGTATGACCTTTTCAGCGGAAGGTAGAGAAATAGCGATGGTTCTCTGGAAATTATTGAGTTGGAGTTTTGGGAAGGCCAGTGACTTTTTTGTTTTCGCCATCTTTCCATCTGCCCAATTTTCTCAAGACATCGACGCGTTCGAAGCGCTTGAGGACATTGCGCTTTTTTCCCCCTTTTCCCGATTTTCCATAGCTGCGGTGTCTAGACATACTGATCCTTAATTATTGAATTTTTGGAATGAATATGGCCTTGGCGAAGTCTCCCTCGCAGGCGTTTTGGTGCTCTTTAAATCCTTTGGGGAGGTTGTCCTTTTTAGGGCCGGTTTTTGGCTCTGGTGCTCGTGTCCGACGTGGGCACATTCCCCGTCGTTCCCCTTTTTTACTCATGCGCGTCATCGTGGTATTCTCCTATGTACAAAAGAAGACAATTATAGGGGTTTTTGCCTGCAGTTTCAAGTTAAACTCGAATTTATACAATTTTTCCCATCACTCTACTGGATAGACAGGCCCAATCTTTATATTTTTGTATTTGCCAATCGGCATTTGACGATTGGCTTCGGCCAAAAATTCAAATTCAGGGCCTGCTCTCCTAGTAGATCGACTAAAAAAATTGTACAAAGTCGAGTTAAAAAGTTTCTTTTGAGGCGGGTTTAGGCGGCTGGCTTCCGGGGTGGATCACGCCACATGAGACGATGCATTTGATTGCTTCTTCAGGTTTCATGTCCAAATAGACTAAATCTTTTTTTCGAAACATGATCAAAAAGCCGGTCGTGGGGTTGGGTGTTGTAGGAATGAGGACAGAAATGAGTTCGTCATTAACTGCTTTTGAGCAGTTGGGTGGGGCTTCGCGGGAGATGAGGCCAATCATATAGGATCCGGGGCTAGGAAAAGGGGCCATGACGACTTGTTTAAAGGAATTCTTATCACTGACAAAAAGAGATTTAATGATCTCTTGAGTGGTTTTATAGACCGTATTGACGATTGGAATCCTGTGCAAAATTTTGTCTCCAAGACGAAACAAAGCATTGATGAAAAACCAGCGGGTGATCATCCCCAAACAAATGGTGATGAGAAAAAGGGTGATCAAAATTAAAAATTGACTGAAATATTTGATCACTTGATCGGGGCTTAAGAAGAGGAAACCCTTGTTGACGATATTGAGCTGGGCTAAAAAATTCGATACGAGCCCGAAAAAGGGCTGGGTCAAAAATCGTACCAGAAACCCGAGCACGAGAATTGTGACCGTGAGGGGAAGGAGGATGACAAGCCCTGTGATGAAATGCTTTTTCATGATTCTAAATATATAAGCCTTTATTCATAGAAATTCAATAGAAATCTCCAGGGAAGAGAGGCGTGTTCTCGTGCATAGGAAATCCCAATGCGAGCAGAGGATTCGATTTGCCCTTTCACGCCGCGCTCTTCGATCCACAAGGGAGCCTCTGTCAGAGGATGTCCATTTTCTTTGCGTGTAATGCCAAGGGCCTGGCACACCATACCGGGACCTGAAGTGAGATTATGAGAAGTTTTGCGCCTCTTTTGCATCGTTTCGATCCCCAAATCGGGTTTCAAAGCGCGGATCAAGATCGCATGAGGGGTGTCTTGCTTATTGGTGACAATATTGAATAGATTATGCATTCCATAGCAGAGATAGACGTAAGCTACTCCACCACGTGCAAAAATCACTTCGGTCCGTTTGGTCCGTCGATTTCCATATGCATGAGAGGCCTTGTCTTCAGCACCTTTGTAGGCTTCAGTCTCGATGATCATGCCACCGGTGAGTGTGCCATCGATCTTAGTGATGAGCCATTTGCCCAGAAGCTGACGGGCGAGATCAACCACATCTTCTTGCTCATAGAATGCGCGAGGAAGGATAGTCATTTTCGAGGTTTTCTTTTTTTACGTTTTTTCTCTGTGACAAGCTCCCACCCTGCTTCCATGTGGATGAGATCGATCTGCAGGGGACGAACGGTAATTTCTTCACCGATGACGTACCGTTTTCCCGTTTTTTCTCCCCGCAATAGAGGAGCAGTTGGCTCGTAAATGAAATAGTCGCTTTCGAGCTCAGAGATATGTAAAAATCCTTCCAGAAAGAGCTCTTTCACATCGAAGTAGAGGCCAAAGGGTTTGATCTTGGTGATGTTTGCTGCGTAGTTGCGTCTGGGGTCCTCTTTGTGCCAGCTCTTCAAAAGACGATGCTTTTTAAGAAGTTTCACGCTCATCTCTGCACGGAAAGAAACCCGTTCTTTATCCGAGCATTTTTGTCCAATTTTCTCGAGCTCGAGCCCCTCTTCTTCTTGATCAAATAACAAACGTTGTGTCACAAGGTCGCTATAGCGGCGGATGGGGCTTGTGAAATGGCAATAATGTTCGAGAGAAAGACCGTAATGTCCCACGTTCCTCGGAGAGTAAAATGCCAGTTTTAAGGTGCGGATGAATCCAATGGCTAGCTGGTTGCTGAAAGGTGTGTCCTGTGCCTGTTTAAATAGCGCCTGTAGATCTTTGTTTGTCGGTTTTGGGGGGATTTGAAAACCCAAAGAGCGGGCCGTTGCAAAGAAGTCTTGTAAATTTTCTTCAGAGGGCTCTTCATGGATCCGAAAGAGCTGAGATTTGCCTCGATCGCTGAGGTGTTTGGCAACTGTTTCATTGGCCTTGAGCATGAACTCTTCAACGAGTTGGTGTGTGATGTGGTACTGCTCGATCTTTACCCCTGTCGGCTTGCCGTCTTTATCGACGATGATAATGAGTTCCGGAAGGGCAAAGTCAATGCTGCCCCTCTCAGAGCGCTTTTTCTTGAGGAGTTGGCAGAGCTCTTCCATTTGCTTAAGAGCTTTTGCATGAGGACTTTTTTTCTTCCCTTCCAAGACCTGTTTGGCCTCTTCATAAGTGAAGCGTTTTTGACTCTTGATACAGGTGCGCTTGACCTGACTGTCGACAAGTGTTCCCTGGGCGTCGAATTCCATGAGCACGGAAACTGTGAGGCGGATGGCATCTTGGCGCAAGCTACATAAATTGTTGGAGAGCTCTTCTGGGAGCATGGGGACACATTTCCCTGGAAAATAGGTCGAATTGCATCGTCTCAAAGCTTCCTTATCAAGTGCAGATCCAGCCTGGACATAATGGGCGACATCGGCAATGTGGACACCTAAGAAAAAATGCCCCTGTTTGTCTTGAGAAATCGTAAGGGCATCGTCAAAATCTTTGGCTGTTTCAGGGTCGATCGTGATGCAAGGGATTTTGGAAAGATCAAACCGCTCCTTTTGCTCTTGCTTAGAGACTTGTTTGCCAAAAGCCTTAGCTTCGGTGATGACATTTTTAGGGAAAGTTCCTTGCAGGTCATATTCTTCGATAGCGGCATCGATATCACAGGAAGGGTCATTGATGTGGCCAATTTTGTGAGACACCTCGCAAAGGGTGGGTTTTTTTTGATTACCCCACTCGAGGACTTTTAAGGTGAGGCGATCCCCTACTTGAAGTGCGTTTTTTTCCCCTTTTTTGATCACAACTGGACGGTTTTCACCGAGAAGGGGGACATGGGCCAAAATTTGCGCCTCTTCGATGAATTGGATGATTCCAGCGACGTGGGTCCGGGCTCTTGAGAGGATCGACAAAATTTTCCCATCAGGCCCTTTTTCCGATTGAGATTCGAGGTTGACAGAGATTTCAACTTGATCGCCATCGACTGCATTGTCGGTGAGGTGCTTGGGGATGAATACGTCTTGGGAACATTTTGAGGGATCATCGGGAACGAGAAATCCGAATCCTCGCGGATGCATGCGGATGATTCCTCTGATGATCAATTCTTTTTTTGGGCGTTTGGCCATAGAGCTATTATACTATGCCTTTCTTTTCTAGGGTCATTATTAATCCATCGGCCCCTTCAAAAAGGTGGCTGTCGATGCCAAATCCTCTCGCAGCTTCGATATATTCAGCCACATCGTCCACATAGAAGCATTCTTTGATGGGGCAATTTGCCAGCTTAAGCGCTTCATCGTAGATTTTTTTTTCAGGTTTACGGGCTCCAACCTCGTAGGATAGAACAAACCCATCAAAAAGTTTTAGAAAATCAAATTGTTTTTGCACGCGGCAAAAATGAGGTTCACACGTATTGGAGAGCAGAATTAAAGAAATATTTTTTCTTTTGCACGCCTCTAAAAGTGCGGGTGTTTCTTTTTTCAATGAAAAGATATCAGAAGCTGCCTCCATCAGTCCATCATGGACGAGCATTTTGCCCGAGAGCTGACTGAAATGCTTATGGAGGGTTTGGCTTGTGATCGCTCCTCGCTCATAGTCTTCAGCGAGTTTTTTTTCGAAGAGGTGGGTTTTGACGATATCCAAATCGAGATCGCAATAGCGAGCGATATTTTGACACATTTTTTCATGACTGAAATTGATCAGCACACCGCCCAGATCAAAAAATAGTGTTTTAATTGACATTTTGCCACCGGAGTTGTTGTCTTTCCATGGTCCGCTTTCCATACTTTTGGCAGAGATGGAAAAATCCTGCATCTGTTTTTCCATTTTCGAGGATTTCCCAGTAGGAATCGAGGTGCCAAGCTCCCGATTGGGAGAGAAAAAGGGTCCAGCCATGGCGTCCCGATGGAATTTGCTCGCGGATCAGATAGGCTTTTCCATCGAGAAGCCGGTCTTTCGTGAGCCGCTCGAGAAGATAAGTGGTGGTAAGTGCCAGATGGCGGCAAACGCCGATCTTTTTCTCTAGGAAGGTCTCAAGGGGAATTTCGGGCCCTTTGTCCATAAATTGGAGGAGAAATCGGATGACATTTTGATCCGTGCACAATTCGAGATCGAAGAGGTTCTCACGGACATAAAGGAGAGTGGTTTGAAGGATGTCTTTTTCTGTAAAGGTCTCGTGGAGTTGGCTCTTTAAATCGAGGTAGGCATTTTCGAGAAGAGGGCTATTTTCAGGATCGACGACGATCACTTCACGGGAGTAGAGTCCGGGGTAGGAAAAGGGACCGTCGGGAATGGTATCTGCGATAGCAGGAAAGGTTAAGAGTACGAGTGACAGAAAAGCAATCATGAGGACCGCTGATAACTTAAAAGCGTGTTTGAAAGGAGCATTGCAATGGTCATAGGGCCCACACCGCCGGGAACGGGGGTGATATGACTGCACTTAGATGCGACCGCATCAAAGTCTACATCTCCGAGAAGTTTGCCATCGGCGCGGCTGATGCCCACATCGATGACCACAGCTCCGTCTTTGACCATATCGGCTTTGATGAAATGGGGATTGCCCATGGCGGCGATGAGAATGTCGGCCGATTGGCAGATCTCAGTTAAATTTTTCGTGGCGCTATTGGCAACGGTCACTGTGGCATTCGCTCCTTTTTCTTTTTGCATGAGAAGAGCGGCGAGGGGTTTTCCAACTATATTGCTCCTACCGACAATGACGACGTGTTTGCCATTTGTGTCGATTTTTGCATGGTCTAGCAAGATGAGGATGCCATAAGGGGTGCAGGGGAAAAAACCACTTTTTTCGCCGAGGAGGAGTTTGCCCATATTGAGTGGATGGAATCCATCGATGTCTTTTTTTGGGTCAATTGCTTCGAGAACGTTGTGTGTGTGGATATGTTTGGGCAGTGGGAGCTGAACGAGGATGCCGTCAATGTTGGGATCGGCATTTAGTGTATCGATTTCATCCAAAAGTTGATCTTCGGTGGTCTCTTCGGGCAATTCTCGGTCGACCGAGAGGATGCCGATTTCTCCACATTTTTTCTTTTTCATCTGGATATAGGTCTTAGAGGAGGGATCTTCCCCAACGCGGATAAAGGCAAGAGCGGGTTTGCGTCCTTTAAGATGGCCAATGGCTTGTTTTAATTTGTCTTCAATAGTTTTTGCAAGGGCTTTTCCATCGATAATCAAGCGAGATCCTCCTTCAAGTAATCGACCATGATTTCATGGAGATGGCCATTCGAGGCCAGAATGGGCAAGTAGCTGTAGATTTGATGGGGTGAGCCGTCATAGTGGGTCACTTTTCCACCCGCTTCTTCGATGAGAAGTTTTCCGGCTGCCATATCCCAAGGGTGGAGTCCCACTTCCCAAAAGAGATCGAATCTACCCATGGCAACGTAGGCGAGATCGATAGAAGCGACTCCAAGGCGGCGGATGGGAATGCCTTTGGCAACCATTTTCCCAAAGCGCTCGATACAATGCATAGGGTTTTTGTAGGCATCATAGGGAAATCCCGTAGCAGTAAAGGCCTCTTCGAGGTTTTTCTGGTCGGTCACTTGGAGTCTATTCTTTCCAAGGTACGCGCCTGAGCCTTTTTCGCTAGCGAAGAGCTCGTCTAATAGGGGTTGATAGATGACTCCAGCGAGGATTTCATTGCCTCTTGCGGCGGCGATGCTGACGGCAAAAAGGGGAATGTTATGGGCAAAGTTAACGGTCCCATCGAGGGGATCGATGATCCAAAGGATTTCATCGGAGGGCATTTGTTTGAGATCTCCCTCTTCTGCCAAAAAGTGGTGCGTGGGAAAGGCTCCTTTAAGAATTTCTACAATGAGTTTTTGGCTGGAGAGATCGTACTCCGTGACGAGGTTTTGCTTCCCTTCTTTGGACTCAATTTGAAAAGAGGTTCCAAATCCCTGTTTCAGGAGATCGCCGGCTTCTAAGGCCGCTTTTTTGGCAGTAGTGAGAAGATCCATAAACGCACAGTATGATAGACCATCAGAGGACATGTAAACCAGAAAAATGCATAAGCAACATCGGCAAGGGGCATGAGGAGACACGATGTAAAAAACAGCGAGAAAAAAAGCGAGGGGTAAATGAGGAGTGTTTGAATCAGTGAGAGGGTAAACGAAATGAGTCCTGTGTAGAGAGGGATGGAAAGGATGCTTTCTTCAAAAAAATGGCGGCGAAAACGGTAGGTTGCTCCTGCGCAGATCACGTGGGAAAGGGAGTACAGTCCGAAGCGTGTGTTGCTACTCATGAGATCGACAAGAAGGCCGCACAATGCAGCAATCCATAAACTTTGCAGAAAGGTTTTTTTTTGAAAGGCGATGGCGAAAAAGGGAGTGAAGACCAAAAGCCGTAGAAAGGGGAAAATCGAGGTGGAAAATAGCAAGGCAAAAAGTGCGAGAAGAAACGGAAAAATCATACGGGGGCCAGAATGGGGCTCGAATGCCACTTCCAGGCGGTTTCGATGATTTGGGTCAAATCGGAATACATGGGATTCCATTGGAGCTCTTGCTTCGCTCTTTGTGGATCGGCGACAAGTGCGGGGAGCTCGGCAAGATTGCGGTTTTCGTAGCGCACTTCAATGGGGCAGCCTGTCACTTTTTTGACGGTGTCGATCACTTGAAGGACAGAATGTCCCTGGCCCGTTCCAAGGTTAAAGGTTCCGGGTTTGCGTTTTTTTTGTAGCCAATGCAGTGCAGAAACATGAGCGCTTGCCAGATCACTGACGTGAATGTAGTCTCGAATCGCTGTTCCGTCTTGTGTGGGGAGGGAAGTGTTATAGACTGTAAAAAAGTCTTCCTTTTTTTGGGCGATCAAGATGAGGCGGGTGATGAGATGAGTTTCGGGATTATGAGCCTCTCCGATTTCAGCGTCGGGGTCTGCGCCTGCGGCATTGAAGTAGCGCAAGGAAACCGCATTGAGTCCATGTGCTCTGTGAAAATCTTTGAAGGCTTCTTCGATTATCAGTTTTGTTTTTCCATATGGATTAACGGGGTTTTTCGGATGATCTTCATCGATGGGTAGGTATTCAGGGGTGGTGTAAACAGCGGCACTGCTAGAAAAAACGAGCGAGGTTACTTGGTGTTTGACCATTGCCTTCAAAAGGGAAAGACTCCCAATCACGTTGTTGAAATAGTGTTTGTAGGGATTTTCGATCGATTCGCGCAAGTCGATAGATCCCGCCAAATGGATCACTGCCTGTGGGCGGTATTCGAGAAATGCTTTGTCGAGATCTTCTGAATTTTGCAGGTCTCCATAGAAAAAAGGTCCCCAGCGGATGGCCCATTCATGGCCATGGCTTAAATTATCAAATGTGACGGGGGTGAAGCCGGCTTGCCGGAGTGCTTTACACACATGGCTGCCGATATACCCTGCTCCTCCGGTGACTAGTACAACACTCATTAATATGCTCCTTTGGGGAAAAGCAAAATATAAACGGTTTTGCAAATGATTTTCAAATCTAGCCAAAAAGATTGGTGATTTACATAGGTTTCTTCGAGCTCGACGAGTCTTTCTAAGGGGAGCTCGTTGCGACCGGATGTTTGCCAAATACAGGTGATTCCCGGCTTGACGGTCAAAATTTTATCGGCTTTATCTCGAAAATGTCTGCGGATTTCATCTTGGGCATTTTCCGGGTGGTAAATTTCGACGGGTCTGGGCCCTACGACACTCAAGTCTCCCTTGAGAACATTCCAAAATTGGGGAAGTTCATCGAGAGAGGTTTTGCGCAAAAATTTTCCGATTTTTGTGATGCGTGGATCTTTTTTGAGTTTGTGAAAAATTTCCCATTCTTGGCGAAAACTGGAATTTTGATTTAGGATCTCCGTGAGTTTATTTTTTGCTCCGACACACATGGTTCGAAATTTCCAACAGGAGATGAGATGTCCTCCTTGGCCCATGCGGGTTCCTTTAAAAAATACAGGGCCTTTGGAGGTTGCTTTCATAAGAAGAATCAAACACAAAAGTAACGGTGAGCAGAGCACTAACATGGAAAAACTAAAGAGAATGTCGAAGAGGCGTTTCCTCATGAGACTATCCCACCCTAAAAACCATATCTTTTGCGATTTTATCAAGCTTTGGGGCTCCACCTGGCAACTGTTGGATGAGCGTGCTTGCTTTTTCAAAGAGATTTTCCGCCATTTGCTCCGCTTTTTTTTCTCCTAAAATGGAGACGATCCCATCACGATCCAAAAGATCATCCACAACCTGGAAGGCTAGCCCTAAATGTTCACCAATTTGCTGAAAAAAATGTACCATTAGCCCGCAGAGGCCAGCTCCA
>SDBS01008005.1_pt1 | contig 10242 bp, 7 predicted proteins | sample 2277091 | NCBI WGS metagenome assembly SDBS01 (sample SAMN10404972, study PRJNA504765) | marine sediment metagenome | isolation source: marine sediment core GS10_PC15, 163 cmbsf | place: Arctic Ocean: Southern Knipovich Ridge | collected 2010 | reverse complement strand
GGGGGGCCATTTTGCTGCCGATCTGCTGACAGTCTGATAAGCTTCTTTTCAATGGGGGAACAAAATGCACCGGATTCTGTATCTTTCTCGCGGCGGCAACATTGGCGGCAGCCAAAGACAACTTTATCATGTGCTCTGCAATCTTGACAGGAAGTTCTACGAACCCATTGTCGTATGCCGCAAAGAAGGACCGTCCGTCGAGCAGCTCAGACAGGCGCAAATTCCAACGTATATACTGCCCCTTCATTCGTGGCGATCTTTTCCCGCAGGTTTGTTTCGCTATATCGACGCGATGCGCCTGGCGAGATTCGCCCGAAAACACCATGTCTCTCTAATCCACAGTTCGGACCTGTGGCTCAACGGCTACCTGACGTGGACAGCCCGGCGGATTGATGTGCCATCCGTGCTGCATGTGCGGACACCCTTGAGCACAAGGTGCGTCCACAAGCATCGGTGCAACAACGCCGATTCGCTGATCGCCATTTCACGCCGCGTGCGAAACAACCTCCTGAACGCCGGGATCGCTCGTGAAAAAATAGCCGTCATCAATGACGCGGTGGATACAGACTTGTTCAGCCCGCAACCGTCGGCGGCGAATATCCTCAACAGGCAATTCCCACAGACTCAAGGCCTTCGGATCGGTCTTGTCGGACGGATCGAGCCTTTCAAGCGTCAACTCGATTTCCTCCGGGCCGCCGAATGCATTCTGCACACACATGGCAGGTCGGCAACATTCTTCATGGTGGGCAAGGTGCATTGTCAGGAGTATCGTCAGGAAGCACTCGATTTTATCCGTGCAAATGATTTGGGCGACCGTGTGGTTCTCACCGGAGCGCGCGATGACATGGCCCGGGTGCTAAACTCGCTCGACATGCTGGTCAGTTTGTCCGGCGGCTCGGTCATGTTCGAGGCCATGTCCTGCGGAAAACCCGTCCTGTCCGCAGGATTCAGCACGAAGGAAAACTCGGTGCACATCCAGGACGGCAAAACCGGCCTCCTGGTCACCTCGAAGAAAACCGACGACCTGATAGATGCGATGCTGCGGCTGATGGACAATGCTGACCTGCGGAGATATCTCGGCAAGGAAGCAAAGAAGTGGGCTCAGGACAACTTTTCTCATGTCAGCATGGCCATAAAAACGCAGGCGCTCTATGACAAAGTACTTACCCGGTACAGCGAGCAGTATCGCACACGTGCCGTGCCGAGTCTTCAGCCGGTCCCTGCCGCAGCCCAAACCGCCTCAGCCGCTGCAGCGCAGTACTGACACAAAGTCAAGGCAGGTGTTTCGATTACGCCCTGGGCGAGTCCGAACACAGTGTCTCGAGTAATCGGTCCATGCACTTGTGCTGGTTGGGCGGATTCCACCAGATGTTTCCCTCGAGCACCACAGGCCCGTCACCGGTCAGCGCAACATCCCACCCGATGGTTCGGATGGGTGAGAACTTCAACGCCGCACACTTCACGAGACGACAGGCCTCCGCCCAGAACGGAAGCTGGAAGCCCGCAAGGCAAATGTCTGTTTGCGGGTGGGCGGCAACAGTTTTTATCCCCGAACCGTCCGGTGCGATCGTAATGGCATGGGACAATTTGCCGTCGGCAACTGACACCTGCGCCTGGATGTTACCCGTCAGGCCGTACTCGAAATTGTCCGTCACGTTGTCGCCCGTGATAAGTTTCAGTTGGGCCTGAAGAATATCCGCCCCGCCGGCCATATCGACAAAAGATATCATTCGTACCGTCTGCAGATTGTCATTGCCACTCAAACGCACCAATTCCGGATGATTCCGCAGCCGCTCCTGAATGACAAAGCAACTGAATTCACAGTTACCCCACATCAGATCGCAGATGCCGGATGCCGAGTAGCTCTTTCCCTCGGCATCGATAAAATCATTTTCACTCCGACGAAACGCCATGATCCCCTTGCCCAGCGCCGACCGGGCGGGCTTTATTACGAACTCACGCGGCAGTTCATCATTTATGAATCTCCCCCAGCCGGAACGACCCTCGATAAAAGACCCTGTATTCGACCAGCCCGGCATGTCCTGGAAATAAATCGCGTACAACTCAGGAATGGGAATATCCACGGCCCGGCAATAACGGTACAGCAGGCTCTTGTCCTTCAGAAGAGGCGCCCATGACACAGGGTTGAGCGATTCCTGCACGCGGGTCAGCTTCTTTCGGCTGACAAAACAGGCTGATTCCTCTTCGCTCAGCTCAGGATCGAACAAGCCTAATCGTAAAGCCTCGTCGGGCAGGAAACGCTCCTGTCGGCAAAGCTGAACAGCCCGACAAAACCCACGTCGATAGTCTCGACTGAGCAACGGCCGAACCCGCCCACACAAACGCCCAATGCGGATGAGCCGCCGAATCCGGTTTGCCGGCTGAATGAACAACTTAACCACAGAGCCCATAGAACACCCCCTGAATATTCGTCTAAAAACCCGCGTTCACAGCAGACTCAGCTTCGTGCCAAGAGAAACGTCCACGGCCGCCGAATGTTTCCTCAGAAAACCACATCGTCAAGCCGCCTCTTGATTCTCGCAAACATCATTCCAGCCAATCCTTCACTCGTCTAAACTGCCGCCGGAGAACATTCAAAACACTCTCTCACGCGATCCATCGTCTGATGGTGATTGTGAGGATCCCACCAGATATTCCCTTCGATGATCACCGGTCCCGTCGGCGAAACTGCAACATCCCACCCGATCATTCTCACCGGCACAAACTGCTTCGCCGTCTCGCTGACAAGCTCGCAAAGCTCCCTCCAGAAAGGCAGTTCGTACCCCTTGAAAGCAATACCAGTCTCAGGATGCCTCTCCATAACCATTATCCCCGTCCCGTCCGCGGCAAGTCTGACCGGCGGCTCCAGCCTTCCGGAAGTCAAATCCACCCTCCCCTGAAGATTCCCGTTAAGCCCGTCGCCGAAGTTGTCTGTCACATTCTCCCCTAACGTCAGCTTCAGATGAGCATGAAGAATCTGCAAAGAACCGTCGACCGCCGCATAAGTAACAACCCTGATCGTCTGCAAAAACTCCGAGCCCGTAAGCTCCCGTATCCGCGGATGATTGGCTATTCTCTCCTGAATCACATAACCGTCGTCATTGCAGTTGTCCCAAAGAAAACGCCACACACCCCGGGCATCGTAACCGCGACCACCCGCCTCCATGTATCCGCCGCAATTGCGAACAAAGATGCCAACCCCAACGGAATGTGCGCCAATCGACGGCTTCACAACGAATTCACACGGCAGTTCCCTGGCGATATATCGTATCCAATCCTCCCGGCCGTTGACAACGTTCGGCGCACAACTGCACCACCCCGCTATATCCCTGAAGAACACCGCATACAACGCCGGCGTTGGAATCCTATGCAGCATGCAATATCTGTAGAAGATGCTCTTGTTCTTCAGCAGCGGCGCCCAGGAAGCCGGATTCACCGACTTCTGCAGTTTCGTAAGCTTCTTTCGGCTCAGGATTTTCCGCCGGTCTGCTTCGTCAATATCGTTCCTGAACAGACCCAGCAAAAACGCCTCGTCCGGCGTTAATCTTTCCTGATCGCAAATCCTCACCGCCCGTGCGAATGCAGCAAAATATTCGCGACACAAAAACGGCGCCACCCTGCGGCAAAGTCCCGCAATCCGCGCGTCACGCCGCAGCCTTCTCAAAATCTTCCGCATTCATGGGCCCCCTGATTGCGTCCTTGCCGCTCACGGCTTAAGCGTCAATGCCCCCGCTGCAAACGCCGCCCCATATCACCACCCCTGCCCACAGCGCCGGACCATACCGGCCTCGGCGCGTCCTGTCAAGATACTTTATCGGAACCTGCGGCCTTTTTCATTAAATTTTCCCAAGGCATAGAATCGATCCCTCGGACACGCCGGCCCCCGCCTGCATAAGGATTATGGCTCTGCCGTATGGGTGTGTCAGGCACTTGATCGCACCTCGCCGGAAAGCAAAACTCCACCGGCCCAAATGAAGTAGGGTGGGGTTTACCCCACCAAAGTTGCTGCTCCGCACAAGTTTGTAGGGTGGGCTCTTAGCCCACCGCTAACCGCTCCCGGAAAGTCAAACTTCAACGCACCAGCCAGTCTCCCTGATGCCCGCTGCTCATTTCCGCCGCTCATCCAGCAGGTCGACGAGCACACCGGCGGCATGTTCGTTGTTCTGGGCCAATGCAGCCCTGGCAAGATAGGTTCGAGCCTCGTCCGCTCGGTCGACACCCAGCAGGTGATAGCCTAACAGCAGACTCAGATCATAGTCGCCCGGCCGTTGCGAAAGGGCATGGCTGAGACGCTCAATTTGAGTTTTCAGCATCGCCTCGTCGGCATACAGGCCTCGCGGGTAAAAAACCGTCGGCTGATCGGCCGGCAGATTCGTCAATGCCCGGCGAACGACACTGACAGCAGCCAAATACCGACCGTCGGCGAACAGCGCCTGGGCATAAGCAAACGGCAGGATGATATCGGCGGGCGCAAGCTCCATGGCATAGCCGAATTTCTCGGCGGAAAGAGCGTATTGAGCCCTCTCGAAAGCCTGCACACCTGCTTCGAAGTAAATATCCGCTGACGTCACGTCATCCGGGGGCTCGGACTCGGCGCCATAGAGCCTGTCGCGGACGTCCGCAAAATCGTCATACACCCCGGAAGGCTCGTAGCTGTAGTAGCCGACGCCATAGTTGCCTGACGAGTATATCGTCGGGTATCTGCCATACCAGTAATACGGGTGATAGCCGTACCAGTAGTAACGCCGATACAGGTAATCGACAGGCCAGTATCCGCCAAAACTGAAGAAGATGTACTTGCGATGATAGAACGGATAATGACCGACGAATTTGTGCCGGCGATTGTGATGATAATTGATGCGCCTGCGATCATGCCTGCTTATCGTGTACCTCGCAGGGATGTGCCTGCGCCTGTTCAGATGCTGCCGAGTATCATGCCCGCTGCCGGGATAAACCCGGTTGCGCAGATGGTCACGCGCACCGATTCGACCGCTGTTTTGCCTGCCGCGGGTGATGCTCGTTTGCGTCCTCCGTCCGGTGCGGTCAATAGCGCGCCGCTCGCCCGAACCTCTATCGGACAAACGACGGCCAACACCGGTTCTGCCGGTCGTTGCCCGATGCCCAGGGCTCCTTACGCCCGTGCTTCGTCGTTGAACGCCTGTCGCCCTCTTGCCGACCGTGGTCTTTCCGGAGCGGAACGAAGCACCGCTCCGACTCTGGATTTCACGGCTTCTTCTGAGGTGGGAAGGCGCCCGAACCGCTGCCGGGGCGCGATGACTCGATCTTGGTTTATATGCTCTTCCGGCTGCTTTGGGCCGACTCCTGTGTGAATGTTTTGCGCCGCTGGACCGCCGTTGGCTCCTGACTCCGGCCCCGCCGGACCGGCGTTGAGGTCTCGCTGAACTTCTCCTGACAGATTGAGTTCCACGGCTACTGCGACTGCGCCCTCCGGAACCTTTGGACCCTTTCCGTGCAGCACCGCTCTCAGCTAAAACCCCTGCCATCAGAAAGACCGCTATTATCCAGACAAGCGCTCTTTTGGACTTATTCATGATACACCTCTAATCACGATATATCTTAAACCCGCCCGCAAAAACCGCCCATACCATAATATATACGCATTCGGCGCCATCTCGTTTCGTGGATAAGTACACCGATGTGCAAGTCCGCGCCCGCCGAACCCGTACAGTCAAACGGACCTGTAAATGCCCGCAATCTGTTCGACCGTGGGCACAACAGGGCTATTTGCCGTGCTGCCGGCCCTGGAAGCATCCAGCGACATCTTTTCGATCGCGTCTTGATAACAGGACTTGTCAACGCCGTATGCAGCAGGCGTCGGAATATTCAAATCGCGGTTCAATCTGCCTAACTCCTCGACAAGCATTTGACAGCACCGCTCGTCCGAAGCGCTTTCGTCGGCAAGATTCATGCAGCGGGCAAGAGCGGCGTATCTGTCGGAGGCGCCTTCGATGGAGAATCTCGTCACAGCCGGCAAAAGCATAGCGTTGCTCAGCCCGTGCGGAACATGGAAACAAGCGCCAAGCGGCTCACTCATACTGTGCACCAGACCAACCGAAGCATTCGAAAAGGCGATACCGGCAAGGAACGACCCGGTCAGCATATCTTGTCGGGCGTCTTCATCGTCACCGTTTTCGACCGCCCTTCGAATCGACCGCCAGATAAGTCCGACCGCATTCAGCGCCATCGCATCGGTAAATGTGTTCGCCTCTTTTGACACATAGGCTTCTATCGCGTGCGTCAGTGCGTCGATTCCTACCGCACCCGTCAGCGCAGGCGGCATTGACACCGTGAGTTTGCAGTCAAGAACGGCAACGGCACAAACAAAAGCCCGGTCCCGCCCGGTCATCTTCACCGCGTTTTCAGAGTCGGCGATCACCACCACTTTTGTGGCTTCGGAACCCGTCCCAGCCGTAGTGGGTATCGCAACAATCCCGGTACAGGACGCGCTTACATTATTAACACCCATCAACTGTTTGACGCCGCAGGGATTATGCGCCCTGACATTGATCGTCTTTGCCGCATCGATAACACTCCCGCCCCCCAGCGCAACAACACCGTCGCAGCCGTCGGTCTGATACTGCTTGAATCCACTCTCAACGATCTTCGTATCAGGCTCGCAGTTTACCCCGGCATACACCGAGACGCCGATACGAGCCTCCTCAAGAAGCCGCCCCATCTCTTCCACACGACCCGCGGCCTCATGAAACTCATCCGACACTAACAGCACGCGCGACCACCCAAGCCGACGCACCTCTTGGCCAACGCAAAGTCGCGCATCCGCGGCAATAATCGACCGCGCAGGCATATCCAGTTCGTAACGCATCTCTTCCAAATCTCCCAAACCAGCCGGCGCTCGAACATACCGCTACCGGCACCGCAACGATTGTAACGGCTGCGTATGCAACGTGCAACCACCGACACGACCGATAACGGAATCAGGCTCTTTTTCCTGCCCGATTAAAGTAGTTACACCACCCCCGGAAAATGCCGAAACAACAGCGGCGAAACTACTGAAAGAAAAGGGCAAATCCATTGATATGAGCGAAATGCGTTTTTGGACGAAAATCGCCAAGAGGAGATGAATATGCCAACTGGACACAGAAAAAGTGCAAAATCCGTAATGCTGCAATGGCTGCAGGGAACCTCTATCATAATCGGCCTGATAGCGGCGATAGCGATCGTGGTGTGGCATAATCACCGCAGTGCTGAGGCGAAACATTATTTGTGGGAACATGTTGAACACGAGATGACAAGGAGCGGAGAGAATATCAACAGATACTTCGATAATATATACACCATGCTGCGTTTTATGAGCCTTGAGGATGAAGTAAAAGAAATGACCACGAATTCATACGACGAACTCGAAAGAATCTACAAAGACCAATATCAAAAGCACTATCTCTCCGAATTATATGTCATCCAACGGGATTTTGACGGCACGCGCAAGCCCATTATGACCTTCGAGTACGAAGAAGGAGACCCCGAGGTTGAAACAGAGCACGACCCGACCGACGAGCAGTACGAGTACCAGGCCCACATGGCCCAGATACAACAATTCATCCAGGACCCTGCAATCAGATTCCAGATCACCTTTGTGTCCCAGCTTTGCGTTGACAAGCCCGGACTGGTCGTTTCGGTTCCCGTTCGTTCAGGCGGGCATCTCGTCGGCATTGTGGCGGGGATGATACCTCTTGAAAACATTTCAGAGCTTCTGGAAGAATCCGGCCCTGAAGAGATGATCCTCATTGCCAATACACGGGGCGAAGTTCTCACGTGCGATGACCTGGAAGAAGAAAATGTCGCATGGTTCAGGGCACAACTTCAAACCCAGGGTGTTGACGGTTTTTTCAAAAACAATAGAGAGTTATTCGAACTGGGCAATTATATAGTATCTGTGTCTGACCTTGACATTCCAGATGACCAGAACTGGTATATGGCATATATGTACAATCTGGAAACTCATTTTGGTTCAGGTATAGCGATGATTATGCTGACGGGATACGGAATCGCAGGTACTGTCATTGCATTAGGCCTTGCGTTCAACCTCCTGTGTCGCAATCTGCGCAAGCGCCTTCTGGCCGAAGATGCACTGCAAGAAGCTCACAACATACTCGAAGCAAAGGTACAAGAGCGAACAAGCGACCTGGCGGAGGCTAACAGCAATTGGAAAGAGAGCTTCGACAGTATCAACGATGCGATAACCATACACGACGAAGATTATAACATTACACGCGCAAACAAGGCTGCCGAGCAAATACTGGGTCTGCCTCTCAACCGGATAGTCGGCCAAAAATGCTATGATATCTACCACGGTCTGGCCTCTCCCCCCGAGGGATGCCCAAGCTGCGACGTCTTGAATACGGGCAAAGCATGCGTGTTTGAGGCATTTGAGCCGAATCTCAATAAGTTCATAGAGATAAAAGCCACACCTCGATTCGACGAACAGGACCAGGTTGTCGGCATAGTCCATGTAGTACAGGACATCAGCGAACGAAAAAAGGCAGAGGAGGAAAAAAAGCAACTGCAGGACCAGCTTCGCCAGACACAGAAGCTCGAAGCTGTCGGCACATTAGCCGGCGGCATTGCCCATGATTTCAACAATCTACTGGCAGCTATAGTCGGATATGCAGACCTTGCTCTTGAGGATATCCCCGATGGAACTGTGGCTCGGAGCAATATCGAGCAGGTGCTGATAGCCGGCAGCCGTGCAAAGGAGCTGGTAAGACAGATTCTCACCTTCAGCCGCAAGGCAGAGCAAAAGCAGGAACCGATGGAAGTTGCTCCCATTGTCAAGGAAGCCCTTAAAATGCTTCGGGCATCGATACCGACAAGCATTGAGATTCGCCGGAATATCGAGGCTGACCTCAGTGTGATCATGGCCGATCCGACAGAAATTCACCAGATATTGATGAATCTCTGTACCAACGCTTCACACGCGATGGATGACGATGGCGGTGTTCTGGAAGTCAGTCTGACGGATTTCGATACAAAATCTGCTGTTGTGACCGATTACGGAACTTTGCAGCCGGGTTCGTACGTCAAGCTTACTGTAAAGGATACGGGATGTGGAATGGGCAGCACAATCACAGAGCGGATATTCGAGCCGTTCTTCACTACAAAGCCGGTTGACAAAGGAACCGGAATGGGGCTTTCGGTCGTCCACGGGATCGTCGAAGACCATCGCGGGGTCATCACTGTACAAAGCCAGTTGGGCAAGGGCACGACTTTTGACATATACTTGCCCAGGATAGAAAGTCCCGACACACATCAAACCCAAACGGTACAGATCCCCCGCGGAAAGGGAGAACTGATACTTGTGGTTGACGATGAAAAGCCTCTGGTTGACATGATGACACAGATGTTGGAGCGGCTGGGATATACGGTAGTCGGCAAGACCGCCAGCATGGACGCACTCGAGGCTTTCAGCGCCGAACCAGGCAGGTTCGACCTTGTCATCACAGATTACGCAATGCCGAATATGACCGGCAAAGAGTTAGCCGAAGCATTGATGGCCGTCAAGCCTGATATCCCCGTGATACTCTGCACGGGCTTCAGTGAGAATATCGATGCCGAAAGCGCCAAAAGTATGGGAATAAAAGAGTTTCTTATGAAGCCTGTTGTCAGGAGCGAGTTAGCTGCGACTATTAGGAACGTATTGGATAAAAAGGAGATAACGGTATGAAACGCATTCTTGTTATAGATGACGATATCCAGGTCAGGCAGATGCTCAAACAGATGCTCGAACGGGAAGGATACGAGATCGTTGATGCGGCAGACGGCGCCAAAGGGATAAGACTCTATCGTGATGAACCGACCGACCTGGTAATCACCGACATTATTATGCCGGAGAAGGAAGGTCTCGAGACAATAATGGAACTCAAGCGCGACTTTCCTGACATCAAAATCATTGCTGTCTCCGGTGGCGGACGCGTCGATGCGGGGAATTATCTTGAAATAGCCCGCCGGTGGGGCGTCGATCGGACGTTCACCAAGCCCTTTGACAGAACAGAACTGCTTGAGGCGATACAACAACTGCTCGATGACGTTACTGTTTCCTGAACCGCCCAATCGCCTATTTCTTCTTGAAAGACCGGTCCGCGACGTCCATGTATCGCTGCCAGTCGTATTCGGTCACGTCATGTCCGCCGCTGCGAATGTGATACGAAATCGTTCCCATCACTGCCCTGTCGAGAGCGGGCATATCTTCGGCGTCCAGTCCGC
>SDBS01008004.1_pt1 | contig 10244 bp, 4 predicted proteins | sample 2277091 | NCBI WGS metagenome assembly SDBS01 (sample SAMN10404972, study PRJNA504765) | marine sediment metagenome | isolation source: marine sediment core GS10_PC15, 163 cmbsf | place: Arctic Ocean: Southern Knipovich Ridge | collected 2010 | reverse complement strand
AATAGCTTGCCCATTGATGGTTCCTTTCACTCTCAGTTACTGAACTCTCAGTCTCTACCTCTTCAACAAAAACCACATTATTCTTTCTATCTACAACAATGATATCAGGATACAAACCATATATATGTGCATTTCTTATGACATCAGGATCAGCCAGCACACGGTAAAACATACCAAGCTGTTTTGCACGAGCTGCTACAATCTGCTCATGCTCAGTATGTTCATAAGCATTCATTCTATATGTAATTGATGTAATTACAGGTTATTATGAAAAAGAAGGGCAACCCACATTTGTTGGGTTGCCCTTTATAAAAAGCTATCGTACGAACAAAATTTTGCCCGTCTCGTTCCCCCATGATGACTTCAAGGCATAGAAATAGACACCAGCATTTGTCTTTGGGGTCCAGGTAATTTCATATGTACCAGCAGATCTCTTACCCGTTATTGGTGTATCAATCAGTCTACCCGAGACATCGTAGATGCGGAGCATTATTAATGCAGCCTGGGGAAGCGCTAAATTAAATACTGCTTTACCTTTGGCTGGATTGCTTTTTAAACCAAAAGTGAAGAATGCAGGCTGGTCTTCTGACTCCATTATCCCAGGATCATAGTTTGCAATAAACCAGTAATAATTCGTCGGCGCTCCTTCAGGATCTGTTGCACCATTCCCAGGCTGAGACGCATCGAGCGCCTCAACATAATAACGCACTGTATCATCGGGATTGGAAACTGATGGTATCGAATCCAAATACCAATCAGGTGAACCTGATGGATTCATTACTACAGAAAGCCATTCAGGATCTTCATTTCTCTTATAATAAAGAATCACAGAATCAACCCCTGATAGGTCATCAGTAACCTTTGTCCTGATCTCAAAGGGACCAACAAAACTCGTATCACTCCATACTGTTGTCGACTCAATCAATGGTGCTGTTATATCCACTCCAAAGGACTCTGGGTTAGCATAGGGTCCCTGATTACCTGCCAGATCATATGCCTTCACCCGCCAGTAAAATGGGGAGTTCTCATAGAGAGAAAGAGTAGTTGAGGTCGTGTTCAAGGTATCAGTAATTAAGGGAGAGGTAAAACCAAGGAGTGTGTCTATCTGGAGAATGTACATGACCTGAGAATCTAATATCCACTCTGATCTATTATTATTGTTTACCTTCTGAATTCGTCCAATAGAAAATGGAAGATTCGTTACCTCAGTCCATTCAAAGGTTACAAGAATATCGCTTAAATATATTCCGTCTATTGGTGAAATAAGTATTGGCGCGTTGGGTGTCTGAGTGTCAATCTCAAAGCTCCAGACCGATGACCAGTTACCTTGATTGGTTGCCCTATCCACTGCCTTAACCCGCCAGTAATAAAGGGAATCCGGTAAATAAGATGTATAAATTGTGTCAGATATCGAAGTTGTAATAGGATTTGAGAATGAACCATCAGTATCATACTGAAGTAGATAATGGTCAATTCCACTCAGGTTATCTATGGACTTATGCCAGATAAATGTAGGATTATTAGTGTTCAGTAGAGTCCCATTACCCGGAGAAATTAACACTGGTGCTGAAGGTGCTGTTAAATCTACACCAAAACTATCTGGAGCAGAGAATGGACTCTCATTACCTGCAAAATCATAAGCCCTTACCCGCCAGAAATAATTATCCTCACTCAGGACTAAGGTGTCATAGGTATTGGTCACTGTATCTACTGCTACAGGCATAGAGAAAGAGATAGAAGTGTCGACCTGAAGAACATATTTTATGGGCGACCTGTCTCTTCCAAATCCAAAACCAAACATCTGCACTCCTGACCATTCAAATCCAATCACAGAGTTGTTAAGATAAACTCCTCCAACAGGAGAGATAAGCATTGGCGTGCTCGGTGCCTGGGTGTCAATCTCAAAGCTCCAGACCGATGACCAGTTACTTTGATTGGTTGCCCTATCTCTTGCTTTCACCCGCCAGTAATAAGTAGTATCAGACAAGGCAGTCGTGAAGGTAGTATCGACCAGGGTAGTCTCGACAACTCCAGATGAGAAACTGCTGTTCACAGTATACTGGAGCACATAATAATCAATACCACTCAGCGCATCATTTGCCTTATTCCAGACAAAGTCAATCGTGCTCTCATTTAGATAAGCACCATCTGAAGGTGAAATTAAAGTAACTGCAGAAGGAGCTGTTAAATCGACACCAAAACTATCTGAAGCAGAAAATGGACTCTCATTCCCACTCAGGTCATATGCCTTAACACGCCAGTAATATCTATCTTCATCCAAGGTTAAGGTATCATAGGTATTAGCTCCTGTATCCACAACCACAGGATTAGAAAAAGAAATGGAAGTATCTATCTGAAGCACATACTTTATTGGAGATCTACTCCCTTTAGGTCCCAAACCTAACATCTGCACTGCTGACCACTCAAATACAACCTCATGATTATTGAAATAGATTCCACCAACAGGAGAAATAAGTGTTGGCGCATTGGGTATCTGAGTGTCAATCTCAAAACTCCAGACTGATGACCAATCACTCTGATTGGTCGCCTTATCTATTGCTCGTACCTTCCAATAATAGGTAGTATCAGTAAGTATTGTCGTGAATGTAGTGTCGACCAAAGTGGTCTCAACAACTCCGGACGAAAAAGTGTTGTCCGAACTATACTGGAGCACATAATAATCAATACCACTCAGGTTATCTATAGAGCTATTCCAGACAAAGTTAACGGTACTGTTATTTAAGTAAGCTTCATCAAAAGGTAAAATCAAGACAACCACTGAAGGAGATGTGGTATCAATAAGCACTGGCCAGGTCTCAGTCGACTGTCGCGCGTTTCCTGCACTGTCATAAGCGACTACATACCATTTGTGCCAGCCTTCTGGTAAATCATAATCTGCTAGCCAGGTCGTATCAGTCACAGTATGTCTCAGTATATCATCGATATAAACCTCATATTCTTTGAGCCCACTTAAAGTGTCACTCGATGCCTCCCATATAAAAGTTGGTCTGGTATTTGCAAGTATCGCAGAATCTGATGGTGAGATGAGACTAAAAGGAGTTGGTGGTATTACATCTTCTGATAATCCTATACCTGTTAACGAGACATCAACCACGGGTTGGTTGCGATCACTCGAATAGACCCTCACGGTTCCGTTTATCGTATCATTAATAGAAGGTTTGAATCTTATCGTTACAACGATTGAATCAACATAATTCACTGACCGTATTGAATCAGGAAACAACGGGTCTACAATTATAAAGGCAGCAGTATCAGATATCAGGCTGTCAATAACCAGTGTTTCCCAACCTTTGTTCTTAATAACGAGCCCTTGCCAGTCAAGAGAATCACCAATCGCAACCTCTCCAAAATCGTGAGTAGTATCTGAGAGCACTATATCAGGTAGTGTATCACAATTTCCTGCGAGTATAATATATAATATAGTTTCATCCGGGTCATTTGAATAGATCCCAAGTGGCGAATTTATAATTAGTCCTACACCTAATGGTTTGAACCTTACAGTGACGAGTATCGAATCATCCGGCAGTATTGTATTAGGGAACGATGGGTCTATAACTATAAAGGCAGTAGTATCAGGTATAATGCTATCGACAAATAGTGTATCGACTCCCATATTCTTGATAACGAGATCTTCCCAGTCGAGTGAATCACCTAAAAGAACCGTGCCGAAATAGTAAGAGGTACGAGATAATGTTATATCAGGTGCAAAAGCTGGCTTGAACTGGAATATTTTATTTTCAATACTTGCACCGTATACTTCCATTTCACCATCTTCATTGCCATCGCCTACCGCAACTCCAAACATACCTGTAAATATATTACCACCTCCGAGAGAACCCATATCTGTTTTGTCCCAGTCTGAACCATTCCACTCGAATTGGTAAATCATACGGCGGTCATAATTTGCCCCATAAACCTTCACTCCACCATCACCATTACCATCGCCTACGCAAACATCCGTCATATAGTGTTGGCCAGAAGGTAAATCTTCTATAAGCCAATTTGAACCATTCCACTTGAATTGGAATATGTTGTGGGTGTAATGTGCACCATAAACCTCCATTTCGCCGTCGCCATTACCATCGCCTACAGCTACTCCATACTTTCCGCCAATACCCATACCAGGACTTACAGGTGTTGTATTCCAGGATGAACCATTCCACTTGTGTTGGTAAACATTGCCATCCCAATGTGAACTGTATACCTCCATCTCTTCATCACCATTGCCATCGCCTATGGCAACTGCATATGTGCCAGGACCTACAACTGTCTTGTCCCAAGAAGAACCATTCCACTTGAACTGGTAAACAGAGTTGTCGTAATTTGCACCATAGACCTCTATTTCGCCATCGCCATCGCCATCACCCACAGCAACCGCAGTCATATAGTCTGTGCCAAAACCCATATCTGTCCTGTCCCAGGAAGAACCATTCCACTTGAACTGGTACATATGAGAGTCCCAATTTGCACCGTATACCTCTATTTCTCCATCGCCATTACCATCGCCAACAGCAACTCCATTCATCGCATCTCCCCCAAAACCCATATCTGTCCTGTCCCAGGAAGAACCATTCCACTTGAACTGGTACATATGGTTGTCCTTATTTGCCGCATAGACCTCTATTTCGCCATCGCCATCACCATCGCCAACAGCAACTCCAAACATATCATCATCACCAGAACCCACGGTTGTCTTTACCCAGGGATATGGAGGGTCAGAACGTGCATAGACCGTAAAGCATCTGGGTAGAGTGTCTTCTCCAGAAGTGTTTGTTACTACAAGGTCATAGAGACCAGTTGAACCACCAGTAAGATCGAATGAACAGGTTAGATACACCTGTGATACTACATTTATTGAAGTTCCGCTTATATCAGGATAACCAGTTTTAACAAGTTTTACCGATGATATGGCAGAAACTTCAAAGTCATCACCGTATATACGAGCAGTAATGGATTGTTCATTTATTCCTGCACCTGGATAGATATGTGTAACCTCAGGTGCTTGTGCCATCACTTGAGTAGCACTGAGAAACAAGGTCACAATTATCAATAGCCATATCCTATTCATATTCATAACGCACCTCCTTTACTCCCCTTCAGCCCTTGGGCACAGACGCTAATCTGTACAAACAGTACTTAAAGTATGTTATTCCACGAGCAAAAACTTTTTAATGATGTTTTCACCCGATGCAGTCTTCAGATTGTAAAAATAAACACCACTGGGAAGATTGAAATTAACATTTATACTATGGGCTCCAGATGAGAGTTTTTTGGAAACAAGCGTCTTCGATAGCCTACCAAGTACATCATAAACCAGAAGTTCAACCTTTGTTGCTTCAGGAAGTGAAAACTTAATTTCAGCTCTACCTCTGTTAATTGTAGGTGCACTGAAACTAAATGTTTCAGGTGTATCTGCTCCCTCTTCAGCAATGCCTGTTGTTGTATTTATCACTTTCTCTAAGGTATCGTTTGCAGGATTTTTATCGTCTGTGAGTTTGGTATAAACAGTTACTGTATAGATGCCAGGTTTAAAGGTAAAGTCAGGGAAAAAAGTAACCTGCGTGCTATCACCTGATGATAGATCAGTAACTTTCTTGGTTGACTTATAAGCACCCGGGCCGACTTCTGAGACGATTTCGCAGTTAACGTCAAAGCTTGCAGTGTTTGTGCCAAAGTTTTTCACGGTCGCATGGGGATAGAGTACGGTGTCAGCGGGAAGAGTGTCTGGGATATCAATCGAAATTGTGCCGACATCGTAGTCGGCAATGATAACGATAGTATACTCATCCCACCTCAGTAGTTGGGCAAACAGAGCAACTGGCATAGCCAGTGCTAACATTGTAACAAAGATTAAACGCTTCATTGAAACCTCCTTTTTACAAGATAACCTCACTCCCTAAGATTGCCGTGAAAGAATCAGATTGCTTCAGGACTCTGTCCTTCGCAATGACGGGAAGAATTATGATGCGGACTCCTCGCAATGACTTTTTCAGAGCTCTCACACATTACTCTACAAGTAAGAATTTCTTAATGATGTTTCTACCTGTTCCAGTCTTCAGATTGTAGAAATAGACACCAGCAGGCAGATCGAGATTAACATTTAATTTATGGGTACCGGCTGAAAACCTTCTGGAAACAAGGGTCTCTGATAATCTGCCAATTGCATCATAAACCAAAAGATCGACCTCGGTCTCTACCGGGAGTGCAAGCTTAATGTGGACCTTTCCTCGGTTAATTGTAGGTGCGATGAAACTAAATGTTTCAGGTGTATCTGCTCCCCCTTCAGCAATGCCTGTTGTTGTATTTATCACCTTTACTAAGGTATCATTGGCAAGACTATCATCCCCTTCAAGCCTGGTGTAAACAGTTACTGTATAAGGGCCACTTTCAAAGGTGAATTCAGATAAGAAAGTAACCGGTATGCTATCACCAGGTGCCAGACTTACGATTCCCTCCGTTTGCATGTATCCACCAGGTTCGATTTTACAGGTAACAGCAAAGAAGGTTTCGGTATTTGTGCCAAGGTTTGTCACGGTCGCCTGGGGATTAAGTGTGGTGCCTTCAAGAAGAATTGACGGAATGTCAATAGAGACTAGCGCCACATCATTTATGGTCAAGAGATCGCTCTCCCACCAGGTAATTTCCCCTGCATAAGGAGCAGCTCCCAGAACATCTACATCTCCATCGCCATCTAAATCAATGGCAAAGACAGAATTGGCACCGTCAAAGTTACCAGCGATGGTATACTCAGTAAAATTCTGGCTTCCGTCATTCTCCCACCAGGTGATCTCATCTGCGGTCCCAGCAGCTCCCAAGACATCCACGTCATTATCACCATCCAGGTCAATGGCATAGACAGAAACGGCACCGTCAAAGAGAGTATCGATCGTGTGTTCAGTCCAGCTGGTGCCAGTGCCGTCCAAGTTCTCCCACCAGGTGATCTCATCTGCGGTCCCAGCAGTTCCCAAGACATCCACATCTAAATCGCCATCCATGTCGATGGCATAGACAGAATTGGCGTAGTCGAAGTTATCAGTGATAGTATGTTCAGTAAAATTCTCGTTTCCGTCATTTTCCCACCAGGTGATGCTATGATCGGGCCAACCAGCAGCACCCAAAACATCTATATCATTGTCACCATTTATGTCAATGGCAAAGACGCCACTGGCACCCTCGAAGGTGCTATCGATAGTGTGTTCAGTGAGATTTTCATTCCCGTCGTTCTCCCACCAGGTAATTTCATCAGCATAAAAAGCAGCTCCCAAGACATCCACATCACCATCATCATCCAGGTCAATGGCAAAGACAGAATTGGCACCGTCAAAGAGAGTATCGATCGTGTGTTCAGTCCAGCTGGTGCCAGTGTCGTCCATGTTCTCCCACCAGATGATATCATCGGCAGTAAAAGCAGTACCCAAGACATCCACATCACCATCATCATCCAGGTCAATGGCAAAGACAGAATTGGCAGCGTCAAAGTTACCAGCGATGGTATACTCAGTAAAATTCTGGCTTCCGTCATTCTCCCACCAGGTGATCTCATCGGCAGTAAAACCAGCTCCCAAGACATCCACATCACCATCACCATCCATGTCGATGGCATAGACGGCATAGGCGAAGCCTAAGTCGCCCACGATATGTTCTGTCCAGCCGATCTGGGCAGACAGCACTGCTGGCAGTGCTAGCGCTAATATTGTAATCAGGATTAAACGTTTCATAATTACTTCCTCCTTTTTATTTAGTGTACAAATACTATGTGAAAAATGCTCTACTTGTTTATAACGTTAGAATGCACCGTATGAAATTCTAACGGGTTTTACTGACACTGCATAAGGAAATCAATTTCATCTACGATCATCACCTTATAGAATGTCCGTTTTGATCGGAAAAACTGTTTATTCATTATGTATCTAAGAAATGCAATCTATCTTCTTTTTGATTCGAAACTGTTTCCGATTACTAGTTTCTTTCTCAATCACCTCCTTTCATTCTGGCATATTGATACAATGCACTACCGAATCACTGTGGAGGGGAGACAGAACTCTAAAAAAGCTCTACCTCCACCTCAGAAGGATGGAGTGATGAAAGGGCGAAAGTCGGGAATCCCTCTCAAAATTCACTTTATTATGATAGGCAAGTTCCGTGCCAGAAGTAATAAATCCTTTGGAACTAGTTTTGACTAAACTAAATTCTAGGATTAACTTCTACAATTTCATAGTGTTATAAAAACTGAGGGTATTGTCTTTGTCTTGATTATGTGGTTCCTGAGTTTTAGGAATTAGGAATAATTGGTATAGTTCCGCCCATTAAATACACTAATTTACATAAATTATGTTTGGAATATTTACCTAAGTTATTGAAATTTCGATGGATTGTGTTAGTTTATAAGATTACAAGAAATTGGTATAGTTCCGCCCATCAAATTCAATAATCTACAAATATTATTATTGGAATATTTACTTAAGTTATTGAAATTTGGATAGATTGTGTTAGTTTGTGAGACTGTAAGAAATTGGTATATTTCCGCCCATCTAATTCAATAATTTACAAAATGCTACAGATTTTCAGGGATTTCGCCAGTAGTTTTTCATCCATCGGTGTCTATTTATCCGGTCTCTCAATATTATGCTTCTTTATTAAGTCCCTCAGTCTCTTACGGCTTATACCCAGTTCTTTTGAAGTATGGGTTATATTCCAACGATTACAATTAAGAGCATAAATAAGGGATTCTTTTTCTACCTGATCCTTTGATTCCCTCAATGGCTTTACCTTTCTTAATTTCTGCATCGTTAAACCAAGATTTCTCTCATCGAGATATTGACCCGTACCCATGATAATTGCCCTCTCAATACGATGAATCAATTCACGAACATTACCAGGCCAGGAATGGTGCATCATTGCCTCCATTGCACCCCTGGTAAAACCCTCAAACTTCCTTCGATATATCCTATTCATCTGATTCAAATAATATTCACTGAGCACTTCGATATCCTCGACTCGCTCCTTTAATGGAGGTAGATATACTGTTGCAACATTCAGTCTATAAAAAAGGTCCTTGCGAAAATTACCTTTCTTTACCTCTTCCTCTAAATCTCTGTTCGAAGCGGCAATCACCCTAATGTCTACCTTTATCGGAGATGTACTTCCAATCCTGTCTATCACCTTCTGCTCAATCGCTCGTAATATCTTCACCTGAAGATGAGGTGGAAGTTCACCAATCTCATCAAGGAAAATTGTCCCTTGCTGTGCAGCTTCAAACTTCCCCTTGTGTTGTCTATATGCACCAGTAAATGCTCCCTTCTCATATCCAAATAATTCACTCTCTACTAAATTATCAGGTATCGCTCCACAGTTCACTACTACAAGTGCTTTATCTGACCTCGAACTCTGTTGATGGGTTAAATTTGTGACAAGCTCTTTACCCGTACCTGTCTCACCAATAATCAGTATGGTTGCATCTGTTTTAGCAAGCCTTGATATGGTCTTCCTTACCTCATCGAGCGCTTTGGATTTTCCAATAAGTTCATAACCACGTCTCTTTTTATCCTTTCGCAAGCCAAACGCAACAATCTGATTCCCTCCTTTACTCTTTGAAACAAAAAGGGCATGATCAGCCTCAACAATTATGTTCTCGCCATCAATAATCTTCTCAACTGGAAATGTCGATATCCCAACACTTGAAGTTATTGATATGGTCTCTTTACCAATCGAAAACCTAAAATCTGCAATCTTCTTTTGCAACCTCCCCGCAAGATATCTCGCCTCTTGCACATCAGCATCTGGCACTAAAACAGCAAACTCATCACCACCATATCGGGCTGGGACATCGCATTTCCTCACAGACTCCTTGATTAATTTCGCCACCTTTACAAGAATCGAATTACCAAATAGATGACCATACGAATCATTAACTGACTTAAAATTATCCAAATCAAGCATGATAAATGAAATACTATTTTTCATATGTCTAGAGCTACGACTAATTTCCTCTTCAAGACGTGCACGAAGATAACCATAATTATAAAGCCCAGTTAGGGAATCGTGTACACTCAAATCATAAAGATGATTGTTCTCAATCGCAATACTCGCCTGTGCAGCAAATGCCTCAAACATCCTCTCCTCTAGTTTCGTAAAACTCTCGGTTTCTGAGTGAGAATCTACATATATTAAACCTAAGAAGTTGTCCTTTACCTTAAGAGGAACGCACATTACCATATGTAACC
>SDBS01008003.1_pt1 | contig 10244 bp, 9 predicted proteins | sample 2277091 | NCBI WGS metagenome assembly SDBS01 (sample SAMN10404972, study PRJNA504765) | marine sediment metagenome | isolation source: marine sediment core GS10_PC15, 163 cmbsf | place: Arctic Ocean: Southern Knipovich Ridge | collected 2010 | reverse complement strand
CCTGCCGTACCTCATCGGCGCCGGACTGGATGCCATCAATCAGGTCCAGGGCAATGCAAGAGGCATGGAGACCGCAGGCAGCAAGCGGGATTTCGGCCGAGACATCACCGTCTGGGGCGGCGGCTGCGACACCCGGGATGTCCGCCCCCGCGGCACCCCGGAAGAGGTCGGGCGCCATGTCGCCGAGCAGGTGCGGGCCCTGCGGCCGGGCGGCGGTTTCGTGTTCCAGCAGGTCCACAACATCCTGGCCGATGTCCCGCCCGCCAACATCACGGCCATGTTCGAGGCTGTACACGAGGCTTGAGACGCGCATTGTTAGATCAGTCTGGTAAGCTGATAAGGAAGCCGTCTGGAGGCTAGGAATTAGGTGAGTTCCCTCGCTGGGGGAAATCACCGGGCTGACGTTTCAGCTTGTCATACCTGGCAGCGGGGGCAGAAGTGGGTGCCGCGCTGGGCCACCACGGATTTTTGGATCAGCCCCCCGCAGCGGAAGCAGCGCTCCCCCTGCCGGCCGTAGACATGGAGCTTCCTTTGGAACGTCCCCCTGCGGTCCCGGGGGTCCAGGTAGTCGGAAAACGTCGTGCCCCCGCTGTGGATGGCCTCACGCAAGACCCTGCGGATGGCACGGAGCAGCTTCCGGGCCTGCTCCGGCGTAAGATCTCCCGCCGGTGTCTCGGGAAGGATCCCGGCCCGGAACAGGGATTCATCCGCGTAGATATTCCCCACGCCGGCCACCGCCCTCTGATCGAGCAGGAGCGCCTTGATCGAGGTACGCCGTCCCCGGGTCCGCTCGAATAACTCCCTGGCCGTGAACCTTGTCCCCAGCGGTTCGGGCCCGAGCCGGCGGAAGAGTGCCTGTTCCTCCTCCGCATCGATGAGGGCATAGCGGCCGAACATACGCGCATCCCGGAAGTAGAGCTGCAGCCCGTGCGTGAGCTTCATCCGCAGATGGGTGTGTTTGTCCGGAAGGCCCGGACGGAGTGTGGGGACAGACGCGCCGTCGTCGTCGGAGCAGGCGAAGATCTGACCGGTCATCCCAAGATGGACCAGGAGGGTCTTCCGGTCAAGGCGTATGAGCAGGAACTTGCCGCGCCGGTCCACGGCTTCCACCCTGCGGCCTACCAACCCGTCCTCAAAGGCCTGGGGGGCCTGCCCCCGCAGCATCCTGGGCTGGCAGGAGCTAACGGCCGTGATACAGCGTCCGGGCAGGACATCCTGGAGGACCCGCCGGATGGTCTCGACCTCAGGGAGTTCAGGCATCGGGAGGATCCTTTCTCAGTGAAAAACGGCATCCGCAGTATCCTTGGCGGTAAAGTCCGAGGTCCCGAGAAAGCTCGAGGCTTCGCTTGAAGCCGTCTCTTTTTTTGAAGTTCTCTCCCAGGAAGCCCACACCGAACTCCAAGCCGGCCTCACGGCCGATTCTCAGGATGCGTTCCGAATCCTTGTGCGGAGATATGGTCAGGGTGGTGGTGAAGAACGGGATTCCCAGCTCCTGAGCCTTGCGGGCCGTGGCCCGCAGGTTCACGCTGAAGCAGACCGCACAACGGTCCCCTCCCTCGGGCTCGTCTTCCAGCCCCTGCACGGCCCGTCTCCATAATTCCGGATCGAATGCAGGGACGATCAGAGTAAATCCCAGCTCCTGGGCCACCTTCCGGGCCTCCGCCAGTCTCTTGTGGTATTCGTTCGCCGGATCGATGTTGGGATTGTGGAAAAAACCGAATACCTCAAAGTCGGGCGAAAGTCTTTCGAAGACGGCCGTAGAGTCCGGGGCGCAGCAGACGTGAAGCAGGACGCCTGGTTTTTTCTTCCAGTTCATATTTTTATGAAGATCCGTCGTTGGTACATAAAATACAGGATAAGCCACACCACCGCAAACCCGGCCAAACCCCGGACAAAGTCGAAGCCGGACCCCAGATATCGTTCCAGGCCCCCTACGAAAATATCGCTCATGATCCGGAAGTCGAACAGCCGGGTCGCCATGTACACGGCGATGGCGTTCATGCCGATCACCTTGAACACGAAGGCCCAGCGCCTTTTTCCCCAGACATCGATGACCAGGTAAAAGGCTGCCAGGAGCAGCAGACACAACCCGCCGGAAAAGAGCACGAAGGAGCTGGTCCAGAGGTGTTTGATGATGGGAAAGGCCAGGCCCCACAGCCAGCCGGCCAGGACACATCCCACTCCGGATACGGCCAGGCACAGAACCTTCCTATAAGGCTTCCGGGTAGACCGCAGTAAATGACCCGCCAGGACCCCCATCAAGACCGTGGCCGCAAAGCCCAAGCTGCTCAGGATCCAGGTGTAATTGGTGCCGTCCCGGAAGGGCCCCAGGATGAGCCTGTCGATATACATGGCCAGGTTACCCTGGGGAGTCAGGCTGCCCGCCCCGTGACCGGGGACGGGTACCCAAGCCATGAGCGCCCAGAAGACAAGCAGGAGGCCTCCCGTCAGGGACGCTTGGCCTCTAATATCGAGATACAGCAGCGCCAGGGAGGCGACCAGATATCCGGCCGCGATGGACTGCAGCGTGTTGCTGAAGAGGTGGATCTGGGACAGGTCGTATTGGAGCAGTTGCCCTTGGGCCATCATCCCCAGGATGAAGAGAATCACGAACCGCTTCATGACATGGCCGAGGACCCTCCCCCGGGAATCTCCCAGCGCCGAGCGCTTGGCGAAGGAAAAGGGCATGGCCGTACCCACGATGAACAGGAAGAGCGGCATGACGATGTCCCAGAACCGGAAGCCCTCCCATTCCACATGGGTCATCTGGACCCGGATCCAATCCGTGACCGGGCTTTGGAAGATGCCGTGCAGGCTGTAAAAGATCCAGGAACCGCCGATGATCCAGAACATGTCGAAACCGCGCAGGGCATCCAGGGATTCCAGCCGCCGGTCAAGGCCCCGCTCCGTCATCGCCATTTTCCTCGTTTCTTCAGATAGGCCCGCCAGGTGATGGCCCAGGTCTCCGGATCGTCGAGCAGGTGGTTCTCCGCCCTGTGCGCCACGCTTCTGTGGGGCGCGGTTTTTACCTTTTCCGGCTCTGTATAGGCCTCCTCGACCACCTGTTCCAGGCCGGCCAGGTACTCGTCCAGCTCGGTCTTGGAATAGGCTTCGGTGGGTTCGATGGAGAAGGGCTGAGGCACGATAAAGGGGTGGTGGCTGGACCATAGATGGAACCCGAAATCCGCCATCCTCAGGGCCACATCCTCGGTCGTGACACCCGTGTCCCGGTGGAGCTGTTCCCAGGAGTAGCGCACCTGCTCGATGCGGTGGTGGCCCCTTGCATAGGGAGCGTCCGCCCCCCGGATCTGCTTGATCTTTTCCAGCAGGTAATTGTTGTTCAGGACGGCGATCCGGGCCACCTCCCTCAGCCCCTCCTCACCCAGGCTCATGATCCAGGCATAGGCGCGCAGGACCACCGGAAACACACCCTGGAAACCCCTCACCTTGCCGATGGAATGGGTCAAGTCGTATCTCAGGCGGTACTGCCCGCCTTCCTCTTCCACCACCGGGACCGGCAGGTACTCAGCCAGCTCGTCCCGCACCCCCAGGGCCCCGATGGCCGGCCCGCCGCAGCCGTGGGGCGACGCGAAGGTCTTGTGCAGGTTGAAGAAACAGAGATCGAAATCCGCCTCCCTGGCCCGTGTGATCCCCAGGATGCCGTTGGCATTGGCCTGGTCGTAGCCGCAGAGCCCGCCGGCTTCGTGCACCATCTCGGTGAACCGCGTTATGTGCGGATTGAAAATCCCCGTGTCCTCGGGATTGGTGATCAGGAGCCCGGCGGTTCTCTCCGACACGGCTTCCCGGACTGCCTCCTCCTCCACGTAGCCGTCCTCGTTGGTGTAGAGTGTTATGATCTTGTAGCCCTTGACCGCGGCCGCGGCCGCGTCAGAGGGGTGGGAAAAGATCGTGGTGATGATCTCGTCCCGGTTGCCGGACTCACCCCGGGTTTCATGATACTTATGGATGATCGACGCCATGGCCAGGATGGCTGCCGCCCCACCGCCAGGCTGCAGTGAGAAGCGGTCCATGCCCGATATCTCGCGCAGGAAGAGATCCACCGAGTGCATGATCTCGAGCGCCCCCTGCACCGTGCCCTCATCCTGAAGCGGGTGCAGGTCGGCCACCTGGGGCGAGGCGGCCAGCACCTCGTTGATCTTGGGGTTGTACTTGATGGTGCATGTGCCCTGGCCGATGTCCACGTTGAGATCCGCACCCAGGCATTGCTGCGAGAGCCTGAGGAAGTGCTTGAGTACCCGCATCTGCCCGACCTCAGGAAGGGCCGGAGGCTCTTTGCGCCTCATGTGCTCCGGGATAGCTGAGATCCCATCCCCTGCTCGATCTGCGACTTCCTGCTCGACCGGGGGGACCACGATTCCCTGTTCTCCCGGCGTGTGCAGCTCGAAGATCACGGGCTCATCCCACTTCGCCTGATGGAAGTTCCTCACCTTTGCGTCTTTTTTTCCGGTCATGATCAGCCCCTCCCCTCTTCCACAAGGAACTCCGCCAGCGCATCCACCAGCGTGTCCAGGTCCTCCTGAGTGTGAACCTCTGTCACGCAGTACAGGGCTGACTGCCCTAGGTCGGGAAACTCGGAGCTCAGGCCTCTCCCCCCGAAGATTTTCCTGTCCAGGAGGAACGTGTTGATCTCTTCCACCGTCTTCCCGGTCCCGTTGAAATCCACCACACATTCCTTGAAATGGGCGTTCCGAAAATGCGGAGCCCGGACGCCGGGAAGCCCTGAAAGGCGCTGCATCAGGTACTGAGATCTCTGCAGGATGACCTGCCCCAGGTCCCGCATACCTTGAGGCCCCATGAGCGAGAGATAGACCGCGGCCGTGATTCCCCAGAGTGCGGCGTGCGTGCCCACGAACTCCCTGCCCTTTTCCCGGCCATCGAAGGACGTGCGCTCGTAGGCCACATCTCCGAAGCCGTACTCCCCCTTGACTCTGGTCCGCGTGATGCCGAAGAGCCGGGAAGGGTACTCCATGACAAAGCGCGGGTCGTCGTGGGTGGCGATGAAGCCGGCCAGCCCCCCTCCGTAGCTTAGGTGCATGCCCAGGCCCTGGATTTCGCCGCACACGATGTCGGCCCCATATTGGGCGGGCGGGATCAGGACACCCAGGGAGGTGGGGTCCGCGCCCACCAGGAACAGGGCCCCCCGTGCGTGCAGCAGGTCGGCCATCTCCTGCCCCCGGCTCTCTATGAACCCGAGATAAGACGGATTTTCGACATACAGCCCGGCCGACTCGGGCGTGAGTTTTTTCTCTAGGTCACCCAGGTCGATCAGGCCAGTCTCCGGATCGTGACCGACCGGCCGGATGGCCATGACCGGCCGGCAGTAGTTCCGGATCACGGCCATCCGGTCAGGCGATACATGGTCCGAGACCAGGATCTCCCTGCGTCCCGTGATGCGGCCCGCCATGCGGACGGCCGTGGAGGCGGCCTGGGCCCAGTCATAGGTGGGGACATTGACCACATCCATGTCCAGCAGCTCCCCCATCAGGCTCTCGTATTCGAAGAGTGCCTGGAAGCGGCCGTGGTCCTCGTAGGGCTCCCCGGCATAGGCGGTCAGGAACTCCGACCGGCGGTTTATTTCATCACAGATGGCGGGCACATAGTGCTGCCAGCACCCGCCCCCCAGGAAGCTGATGTTTTCCGAGCACGTACGGTTTTTAGCCAGGATGCCTTCCACATGCCGCTTGAGCGCATATTCCGAGGTCAGGGGATCGGGCAGGCCCATGCGGCCCACGAACCGCAGCGATTCCGGGATATCTTCGTACAGCTCCTCGATGTCCGTGACACCGATCTCCGCGAGCATTTGGGCCTTGACCTCGGGCACGGAATTCGGGATGTAAGGATGGACAAAATCTCGTTTTTTTTCTTTCATTATCGCATTTCCTAGACAGGCTCCAGTGGTCAGGCCAGCCCACCCCCGTCGACGACCAGAAACGCACCGGTCACCCATGAGGATATCTCGCCGGCAAAGAACAGCACGGCCCGCGCCACATCCTCCGGCGTGCCTAAGCGGCCGAGCGGCCTGTCCGCGGCCTCCCGGGCGAACTCCTCCCAGGGCTGGCCGAGCTGTCTGGCTTCATCCCGCAGCAGCGGCGTGTCGATGTCTCCCGGACACACGCAGTTGACACGGATGTTCTGCGGCCCGTGGTCGATGGCCATAGCCCGGGTCAGGTTCAGCACACCACCCTTGGCCGCGCAGTAAGAGGCTGCCTCAGGCCCTCCCTTGAGAGACCAGCCGGAGCCGGTGTTGATAATGCTGCCTCCGCCGCCTTTGACCATGTGAGGGATGACAAAACGGGACATCAGGTACACACCCTTGAGCGTGACGTCCAGGGCGCGGTCCCACTCTGCCTCTGCGAGCCCGACTGCATCCTTCCGCACGATGACTCCTGCGTTGTTTAACAGGATGTCGAGGCGGCCGAATTCTTCGACCACGGCCGCCACGGCCCTGCGGCAGTCCGATTCGCTGGACACATCACACAGGAAAAAGGAGGCTGTGCCGCCGTTTTCCCTTATGATCCGGGCCGCTGTTTCGCCTCTTTCCGGATCCACATCCAGCAGTTCCACGGCCGCCCCGGCCTCCGCCAGGAGCTCCGCTGCGGCGCGGCCGATGCCGGAAGCGGCCCCTGTGACGACCGCAACCTTTCCACTCAAACCCACCAGATTGGCGATAGGCTTCTTGTTCGCCATGATCCGCTCCTCCTCCAATGATCAGCCTGATTTTTGGTATGGCCCTGACGTCTCTCCCCCGTCGATGGGGATGGCCTGACCCGTGATGTAGGCTGCCTCCTGGGAGGCCAGGAACGCAAACAGGCCGGCCACTTCCTCAGGAGAGGCATGCCGGTTGAGGGGGAGCCCTGCGTTCACCTCCTCCAGCATCTCGGGTGTATATTCCGCCTCCTGCATGGTAGTCAGGACATAGCCGGGGCAAACGGCATTGACGCGCAGCCAGGGTGCGAACTCCAGGGCCAAGGTCTTGGCCAACAGGATGACCCCGGCCTTGGAGGCGTTGTAATCCGCGTACAGGGGATGCCCTTCCATGCCGTTGGTAGAGGCGGTCAGGAGGACCACGCCGGCTCCTTGGGCTTCCATGCGGCGTATGGCCTCCTGGGTACACAGGAACATGCCGTCCAGGTTGACGCGCAGGACCTGGGACCACTCCTCATAGGAGATGTCCAGGAAGGGACGGCGGAAGCTGATCCCCGCGTTGGAGATGAGGATGTCGATCCCGCCCAGAAGATCGTCCATGCGAAGGAATGCCCGCTGAACGGCCTCCGGATCGCTGACATCGGCGGCCACTCCACCCTTGAGTGCGCTGTTTTCCCGGAGCGTCCTCCTGAGAGCTTCCTCATCCCAATCCAATATGAAGACTGCAGCCTCTTCGTCGATGAATCTCTGAGCCGCAGCCAGGCCGATCCCGCTGGCCGCGCCCGTGATCATAATCCGTTTATCCTTGAGATCTGGATACAGGTTCATCCCCTCATCTCCTTGTAATGACCCTAACCATACATGGAGCTTGTAATCCATGTCAACCCGATAGAACAGGGATGGTTTTGACGGGCCGCATTCGCTCCCACGCAGGCTCCTTTTCGGCTTTGACAATGGGAGGAGGCGGGGATATTATGGAGAGACAAATCGGAAGGAGAGAGCGATGGCCGCGACATTCATGGACCTCGTGGGAGAGCGTGTGGTACTCCTGGATGGAGGCATCGGTACCGAGCTCATCAAGAGAGGCTTCAAGCCCGGGGCCTGTCCGGAGTCGTGGAACCTGGTGCTGGCGGAGGTGGTCAAGGAGATATACCAAAACTATTTTGACGCCGGATCAGATGCAGTATCCACCAACAGTTTCGGCGGGAGCGCCATAAAACTGGCCGCCTATGGCCAGGAAGACCGCTGCCATGAATTCAACCGGGCCGCCGCCGAGCTGGCCTGCGCGGTCCGCCCGGAGGGGAAATTCGTGGTGGGCAGCATGGGCCCCACAGGTAAGTTTTTACAGCCGCAAGGTGAGTTCACTCCGGAGCAGTTCGAAGAAAGCTTCTACGAACAGGCCCGCGGCCTGGCAGACGGCGGGGTGGACATCTTCCTGCTCGAGACCCACTACGATCTTCAGGAGGCGCTCAGTGCCTTGAAGGGCGTTCGGAAAGCCTCTGGGCAGCCGGTCTTCATCACCATGACCTTCAACCAAACCCCACGGGGCTATTTCACCATTATGGGGAACAGCATCGCCCAATTCGTGGAAGAGATGGAGAAGAACCAGGTCCAGGGTGTGGGGGCCAACTGCACCCTGGACAGCGGACAGATGGTGGATCTGGTCGCCGAGCTGCGCGCCGCCACCGTACTGCCGCTTGTCATCCAGGCCAACGCCGGCCAGCCCGAGATCTCAGAGGACGGAAGTGTTGTGTATTCCCAGCCGCTGGAAGACTACGTCAAGCACATCCCGGATATCGTTGCGAACGGCGCCAACATCGTGGGCGGCTGCTGCGGTACCGATCCCGACTACATCCGCGCCATGGCGAAATACATCCGGTGAGAATCCGCAGTTCTTTGAGCTTTTACTTTTTTAAAGTCAATGGTTGTTTCAGGCTGATCTCGATTTGATAGTCGGGTGGGATCTGGATGTGATTCCTTCTGCTTCCAAGAATAGCAAGGGCTCCTCCGACAGCAGCTCCTTTCCCAGCTCCTGATCTGCCACCAAACGCAGCTCCAACAAGGGCACCCGCACCAACCTTTTTAATCGTACCGCCTCTTCCGGCTTCTGCACCGATTTGATCCGTAACAATCGGGACCAGCTGCGCGTTGATCTCCAGGTCTGTAAAGGTCATTACGAGCCTCGAGCCTCCGACAACTCTTCCGCCGCGACTTTCCAGGACTTTCCCGTGAATCTTGGTCCCTGGCGGCACAATCACCTGTCCATTTACGGCCAGGCCGGTCGCAAGCACACCGCTGAATGACGTTCCCGCCTTGTGTGAAGCCGTGCTCACCGTCTCTGTCAGCTTGACCAATATGCGCGATCCTGCGGGTATAGTCACAGCACCGGATGCTTGTTGTTCAGTCGAGGCTTGCTCTTCTGGACTTTTTCGAGGAAAAAAGGTAATCGTGGAGATCTCAAAGAGTGGGATCGTCTGAAGTTCTCCTTCCACTTCAAAAAAGACACTTTCTGAATCTCCTCCCCTGAAAGTACCCTGCAACACCTGCCCGTCTTTGAGAACCAGCGTATCTGCGAGCACTAATGAAACGAGCGTGAAGAAGGCCAAGACAACCAACAGACTTTTTTTCGTGAGTCTAATCATTGTTTCCTCCCTTCGATAACGAAAGATTTTTTGAATTTATTAATCATAAGACTATTCCACCCAGCGCAGCACATCCCTGATTACAGACCAACGAGGGCCTCTTTCTTCAGCTTCAATCCCCAAGATCCAGTAATCGTAAAACCTGGCGATGGTGTTATCTTTCTTTTTGAGTTCAATCCAACTATTGACGAGCCTCAATAGATCAGGATCATCTCTGGCAATGGGGTAGCCCAGGGGTTGAATCTTGGTTATAGGCTCAGGAATGACGATCTGGAATTCAGGATGAATAAGAGTCCATGCAGATCCACCCTCAGCGCCAATTATGAGGGCGTCCAGGTCCTCCCGCTTCCCCTGGAAAAATTCCCGTACCGATCCAACAGCGAATATGTCTGCGTTCGGAAGTACAGATCCGAGTTGTCCGACAAAGGACCTGTCTCCTATGGGAATCCCGATTCTCAAACTTTTCATTTTCTTAATCTTTTCTATGCTCATGAATTCTCTTCGGCGATGATCTTTCACTGCAACAGCCAGAGTCACATCCATGTAAGAATCTGAAACCGTCTTTCTTTCAACCAGGCTGGTTGTAATCGGGATACCGGCCATGATGATGTCCAGAGAGCCGCTGTTAAGCTGGCCATCCATGGTTTCAAATTCTATGGGGATAAGCTCCAGATCGACACTTAATTCATCAGCCAATGCATGGGCCATTTCAATATCAAAGCCAACCAGATCTCCATTCTGATTGAAGTAGCAAAAAGGGAGCCTGTCCTTATGGTATCCCACACGGATAGTGCCTTCCGCCCGAATGCGATCAAGTCCCGACTGATCCGTGGCGGTTTCAGGAGGAGGATCAGGTAAAGATGCGTGTACGACTGTTTGCGCATGTTCACTCAGGAGATGCATGCCGGTGATGATTTTGTCTTTTGTGTATTCATT
>SDBS01008001.1_pt1 | contig 10247 bp, 9 predicted proteins | sample 2277091 | NCBI WGS metagenome assembly SDBS01 (sample SAMN10404972, study PRJNA504765) | marine sediment metagenome | isolation source: marine sediment core GS10_PC15, 163 cmbsf | place: Arctic Ocean: Southern Knipovich Ridge | collected 2010 | reverse complement strand
ATCAGATAAAGGTCTCCGAAGTTTATTATAAATTAACGCTTGAACAAAATCATCGATATCGGAAAATTTCTTTTCTTTTAATAACTGCTCTACAGATTTTGGTGGAATAAATTCTTCAAGAGAATCTTCGGGATAATAAGGACTTGGTTGACTGGGATCAACAGAAATGGGGTAAAGTAATTTACCTTTTGCTTCTCTGGGCTCACCATCTACAATACCTATCTTATTACCCCATGCCTTTATTATAACTTTATCACCTTTAGAAAATTGTGGAATCATAATCCACATCCTTTTTCAATATAGTCATTAATTAAATAGGAACATCCTATTTTTTCTATAGTTTAACTTCCCCTTTTACGAGGTCTTGCTTTAGAACGTCTATCTATAATAATACCTAATGCCTCAACCATCCGGTTAAGAAACTCCTCGGGTCCTATAGGTTTCCCGCTAAAAGTTACCGAATTATTGAGCTGGTACAACTCCTGGTGTATTATATAAATACATCATCTGCTTTCGAAATGTTAAGATGTATATTTGAAAAAAAACACTCATTACTATAAGGTTCATTCATTAATTCTTTTATGGTTAAGAAGGAAATATACTTGTAGATTTTATTATGGTTATATTTATACAGAGTAATATTGGATAATGTTTTTAGCAAATCGGTTTGATTGGTTATTTTCCAATTAATTTTTATCTTAAACGTTCTTATTAGCTTATTTATTTCTTTTTCATTATTAAAAGACAAGACATTAATATTTTTTTCTTTCCCCACAACAATACAATCGATTTCTTTCTGATTTTTTTCATTTTCAACAATCAAAAAAATAGGATTACTGGTAACAAAATTTTGCTTTATCCATTGGATGGCAATAGAACCCAACTTATTTTTTCTTAATTTTATATTATTTAATTTGAATTTTTTTATTTTTTCATCAATTGACTTAAGCTCTTCTTCCCGTTTTATCCAATACTTATGAGCACCAATTAGAACTTCCTCTTCAAATCTTTCTTTATACTTTTTATTAATATCAATACCAACTGAATTCCTATTCATGGCATATGCAATAGCAATTGCCGATCCTGAACCTGCAAATGGATCAAAAATTAAATCTTTTTCATCTGTAGAAATAGATATTATCCTCTCAACAAGAGGAAAAGGAAAGGGACAAACGTGATTAAGATACCCATTACCCCAACCGCGAATTGGCGTAATAAATTCCCAAATATTTGATGGAGGTTTACCTTTGGGGTTGTATCGTTCTGGATATGTTAACCACCATTTTTTCAGGTTTGCTACTTCCCGAATTTTATCTATATTAAATTTATATTTTCCAGTCTTAACGTAAAAAAAGATATATTCAAAGTGATTTTTAAATCTTCCTTTTGCATTCCAAGGAATATTTTTTGTTTTATTCCAAATAATTAAATCCTTCAATTTCCACGTTGATGAAAAACTATCAGTGAGCTCTCGATGTAAATCAAAAGGTAGTGGGATAGTAATGCCATCTTTTTTTATAGTGTCAGAAATCATCCAAAAAGTAGCATTTGGCGAAGATAACTCATAACATTTTTGAAAGATTGTTATTGTATCTTTTAAATATTCACTGTAATCTTGTCCAAAGCCAATTTGTTTTTTAGCTTCCTCATAATTTTTTACATCAAAATATGGAGGTGAAGTAATAATTAGCTGAGGTTTCTCAATCTTATGTTTTTTAAATATTTTCTCAATATTTCTTGAATCTCCAATAATATAACTATGTGTTTTCATATAATTCCCTCGTAATACTGAGGGTAATATCTATAAAACTCGATGTAATTCTTTAAATCATAAAACGAACCTAACTCAAAGGGAAGGGCTTTATTTATCATCTCAGTCATTTCTTCCTCTATTAAACAAAGATCGCCGTCTTTATTTTTATTCTCTATTTTTTTAATTTTTCGTTTTAGTTTTTCTATGTGGGAATCAATATGAAATTTCTCACAATAGGTAAGGATTGGAACATTAATATCTTTAACCTCTTCATCCGTAGAGATAAACTTGTTATCCCACTTTCTACTGCATAACTTCTTATCATCGTCAAAAATACCTCCTATTGTGAACATTGGAGAGCCGTCTTTATAGCTAAAAGAAAATAATTTATAGAAATTTATATCTCGATATTCAGACATTGTCATTAAATAATTTAATATTACTTCTTGTAACAGGTAAGGAAAACATTTAGGCGTATAATATTTTTTATCATGATATTTTGGAGACATATACATTCTAAACTTATTATAGAAATGTTCTCGAGCTTGATCTCGTTCATCCCCAACATTTCCACAATACGCGTTTACGGTAATTATTAAAAAATCTTTCTTCTTGCAATTTTTAGCAATTATCTTAATATCCGATAAAACAATATCTTTTAATTTATTATCATAATCCAACCATAACACAGAATTTTTTTTCCAACCATATTCATTCAGGAAATCAGTAGAAATCTCATTGTTAAAAGTTATAAAATCGTATGGCCTATTAAAATTAAATCTTTTTATCGTAGATTTATCGTCAATGGATAGCAATCTATTTATGTTCAACATTTTATGAAATAATATAAAATCGTAGTAGTATATTGACCCAAATCCAATGTATAAATATTTACTTAATGAAATCTCTTTTTCTAGCTCTTGAAGAATTTCTATTATAATTTTTCTTTCAATTTGTTTTTTCGGTCTAAACATATAGTTAATGTATTCGAAACTTCGTTTTTCGTTCTGTTTATTCATTCTCTATTTCCTCTAAATCAACGTAATAATCAAATGTTTTTTCACCGACTTCCTTTAAGCTATCTGCCTTAAGATTTTGTTTTACTTTTTTCACCAATTTTTCAGGTCTTTTATAATATATATTTGACATTTTTATTTTTGGCTTTTGCTCCTCCGGTGCTTTAAATTCTGAGCCAACCTCAATTTCGTCTAAAGGAACATAATTGGCTTCAACGGATTCCTCTTTCTCAACAGTTTTGCTTTCTTCTTCTGCCACTACTTTTTCTTCTATCTCATCGAGAGTGTCCTTTTCTTCATTATATTTTCTAGAGAGATAGTCGATTAGAGGCCTAGAGGTTTTAATCATCTTATTTCGAATATAATCGTAGATGGAAGTTTCAGTATCCAATCCTGTCTTTGAAGTGTTAAGTGGGAGTTTCGACGGATCTTTAGAACTAATAAAAACGGTACCTCGAAATGCATTATATATTGGATGGTATTTCGGCAAATCCGGGGCTCCAGACCAACCTGTTATCCCGGTAGTATCTTCAGCTAATATCAAACGTTTATTAAAAAAGATGTTCCAACCCCTTTTACCTAATTCCTTCGTTGTTCGCCCTTCTTTTGGATCAATAAAGCATATTATTTCAAAATCAACATCTTCAAAAAGCCCTTGATACTTTGATGGTTTATAAAGTTCGTCAGAGCGAGCTTTAATAACAAACGGTGGTATTTTAATATCATTATTAAGATAAAAATCAATGTGCTCAGTTATAAAAAATGCATAGGTTATATGAATAGCTTCCTCGATGCTGCTAATAAAGGAAGTTAAATTAAATTTATCTTTTATATTGTCATATAAGTCTGTTACAACAATCTTTGTATAAGATTTTTCCCCGGAGGACAGCCTAGAATTTTCAAAATGTTCAAAAGGAATTTCCCAATTATCGGAATTGTTCCATTCATTTACATCCAAAGAAATTTTAGAAAAACTTTTCCCATCATCAGTTTCCATCAATATTTTCTTTCCCATCTTTAATATTGCCCTCTTCATTCCTATTCCATATATTCCTAATGTCGGTTTATCTCTTTTTATATCTGCTCCAAATCGGAAAACGGTATTCTTAAGAAAATTATATTCAATACCACCACAGTTATCCAATATTTCAAACTCATCTTTTGATATGTTTAACCGGATTTCCCTTCTGTCGGTTATTTCATTTCTAATATATGCATCCACAGAATTATCGATCAAATCTAAAATGCAAGCTTTGACTGAGATATCTCGAGTTAAGATTTTAATAAAAAGTCTTTTCGTAGGTGTAGCATCGATTACATCATGCTTTCCGTGTTCGATAGTCATTTTCATCCCTCATTTCATCATAATATTGTATGTCCATCCGTTTTAGGTTTATATATTTTTTACCATTAGGTATTAATTAAAATAGGGACATATCCTATTTTTTCTATGGTTTAGCTTTCCATTCTACGATATCTTCCTTTGGGACCTCTGCCTATAATAATACCTAAAGCCTCAACCATCTGGTTAAGAAACTCCTCAGATCCTATAGGTTTTCCGCTAAAAGTTACCGAATTATTGACTTGGTACACCTTCCCTATTTAAGAAAATGGGATGTGTCCCTGTTTATGATGTGTCCCTGTTTATTGTTATAATATTCACGGTTTACATTTTTTACAAGGTCTTCTACCAGAAGCAATCGCCTCTTCGCGAGTCTTAAATAGAATCAAATTTTCAGGCTTTATACTTGCAACATAGGAACAGCTAATATAGTGAAATACTTCTGACTTTTTTGAGGCAGCATATTTATATTCTTGGGTTTCGGTAGTCTTGGTTTCGGTTTTTACTACTGGTGGTGCTCTAATACTTTCTTTTTCTGTAAAGATCTGATAATCCATGCCATCTGTTTTTATTAAAATAGTTCCGTTTAAATCTGTCCGATATATTTCTATCCCTAAACTTTGTAAAAGAGATATAGTCTCTTGATGTGGATGTCCGTATTTATTACCTTGACCGCAACAAATAACTGCTATTTTTGGCCCTACTGATTTAATAAAGAGAGGGGAAGAACTACTGGAAGATCCGTGATGGCCTACTTTTAGAATATCTACATTAAGATTACTTCTCGATTCAGCTAAAAGTTGCCCTTCTCTCCTTTTTTCAATATCTCCGGTAAATAAACAAGAAAAATCTTTGAAATCTAATCGCACTACTACAGAATTGTTATTAAGTTCAGAATCCCTGATAAGAGGGTTAGCCGGAGGAAGAATAGTAAAGGTTAAAAAACCTAAATTAATCTTCCGGGAAATGCCTTCATAATAATTAATATTATATTTATCAATAGCGGTAATCATCCTCTGATAAGTAGCGGTAGTATGAGGTATTCCTGGATCAATAAAAGCCTTAGGTTTATATTTTGTAATAATCTTATCCATACCGGTAATGTGGTCAGCATGGGCATGAGTGGCAATTAGAAGATCAATTTGGGAAATTCCAAGATTTTGCAGGTAGCTTAGAATTAAACTTTCATTGGGACCGGAATCAATCATCACTACTTTATCATCAGGAGTAATTATTATAGAAGAATCGCCTTGTCCTACATCGAGAAAATAGATTGATACAGTATCCTGAGCAAAGAGACCAGCAGTAAAAGACAGGAGAAAGAGGAGTATAAGAATAGGTAAAAAATATTTTTTTACGTTATTCATAATTGGATATCTCCACCTTTATCCTGCTCCTTTAGCTTATTAAGCAAGTTTTGTATTTTATCCTTTCTTCTTTTTGTTTCTTCTTGATCAATGCTAATATTAATGTTAAGCACGGTTCCTTCTTTTGCTTCTTTGGGCAATAAATGGAGTGGGAAATTAAAAATGAGGGAATCTTTATTTTGGGATTCTAATATGGCATATTTACCTTCAAAACGATCTATTATTAGCTTGATAATCATTATATTTGACTCTTTTCCTTCATCTTCAAATTAAACAAGTATCATATAGGTAATAAAGCTTATAATAATTCTCTTTTTTATTTAATAAACATTTAACGACTAAATAGGTTAATAAAATCTATATTTAAATAATTTTCTGTAACGTATTTGGTTCTCTTTAAGTTCTTTGCTTACTAATTTTTTAAATACTGCAGAAATTCTTCAATAGTATCATCAACAGTTTTATTATTAGTTAAAATTGTAGGTTTTTCCTTTACATCATTATTTGTAACTTTAAAAACATCATCGATTAAATATTCATCAATATCCAATACACCAATACTTTTTTCACCTTCCAAACTTACTTTTAAATTGCCATATCGATTATCCCAAGACTGAACCTTACAATCATCATCAAAATAAATAGTAGAATTGCGGTATTTGTAAGTATTGGAAGATATTTGAACAGATTCAGGAAGTCCCATAACCTTAATAACATCTTCTATGGATGAACCAATGGTAATTGGAGGAGCATTACTAACTTTTCCAATATTATTAATAGTTACAGCAATCGCAACATTATCAACTGAAGAGAATCCAATTTTTCTCCTATAACCTATTGAATATTTATAATAATTCTTCAAGTATGTTTCTGGGTTTCCAGTTGCAATTCTTCCAGTATATGGATTAATGTTACCGGGGAAACTCCAATTATTGTAAGGGTTACCATCAGGGCTACTTCTCCAATGTCCCATGACATAAGTTCCATCTTTACGATAATAGCCACTAACCCAAACATCAGTAGAAGAAGTATAACTATCTGAACCATAATAATTTTTTAAATATGTCTCCGGATTTCCAGATGCAACTTTTCCAGTGTAAGGATTTACATTGCCAGGGAAGCTCCAGTTGTTCGTGGGATCACTATCGGGGCTACTTCTGTAATGCCCTTGTACATAAGTTCCATCTTTTCGAGAATATGGTTTAACCCAAACATCAGCAGAAACAAATGACAAAAATAACGAGAAAATAATAAAAATAAGAATTGCCGAAATAATAATTCGTTTATTTCTCATAATATTCCTCCCAAAATAATATTTTTAATTTATACCAACAAAAAATTATATTTCTCTTATAAAATAAATAATCTTTCCAAATATATCACAAAAATATTTCTTATGAGACAACTATATTAATAATTCTACATAACTTTTAAAAATCCTTCTTTTTGCCAAAAATAAAGAATCAAAACTTTTACTAAAGAAAAAAGTTAAAAAAAATAGGGTCTATTTATTATTACTGTCGAGCTATGGTTCTATAAGAACAATAATTCCAGGGGTAAACTTTATAGCTTGCCAAGGTGTAGGAGTCTCCCAAGAAATCTATATAAGAATTTACACAGGCTTCAATGCTGTCTAGAGCCGGAGAAACTGAGGAAAACAAACACGACACATCAATAACGCCATATTTGTCCATCCTAGAACCCCAATACCAATCAGCGTCCGTATCTTTATATTCAAAAATAGTTAAGAGATGTCCTGCAGATTCATTAAGGAAAAATATGGGTACGGAATATACATTGTAATCATGGTAATGTAGAACATAACAACTAAAAATACTAAAATCGACACAGTCTCCTTCTTTCCCAATATAAAATTCATAGGGAGTGTACGCGCCATCATGTTTTTTATAGTGGCAGGTTGATAAAAAAGTAATTAACTCTAGGGGAGTATTTAATCTATCTAATAAAGATATGAATTGAGAATCATATTCATCCATCCCGCCATTATCTGGAATAACTGGTGGTGTTGCTACCCAGCTGCAACCTACAAAAAATAAACAAAAAAATAGTGCAATTCCTAAAACAAATAATTTCTTCATAGTTACCTTTATCGTATAAAATTTATTGAAAATAGGGTGCCTCTATTTTATTCTAATTTCAAAAAAACAGGTATTGTCCCGTTTTTATGTAGTTCCCAATATTTTTTATTTTCCGGGATTAACTTGCCATTTTTATTAGAAAACTTGAATATTTCAGATTCAATTTCTTTAAGAAGCAATACTTTTTTGTAAGATATTTTTTCTAATTTTATTCGTTGGACTTCTATGTTTTGGTTTAGATGATGATAGTCATCTCGGTTTTTCCATATTTCAAGGAATTTATTTTTCAATTTTCTTGAAATAAAATTTCTTTTCAAAAGTTTATTTATATTTTTTTCAAAATCCTTTTCTGGTTTCCAAGAATTTTTTTGACAAAGAAATCGAACAATGGCCTCAGCAACAGATTGCGTGAGAGTGATACACCCATAATAATGACCATCACGGAAAAGTAGATTACACTCTGCTGAAACAGAGGCAAATTGTGTATCGGGAACTATTCCATGTGGTTTTACTTTAAGGTATCGCTGAGCACGCAATGAGAGTGTTTGTTCAATCTCTTGTTTAATTGACTCTTCCATTAATTTCTGTTGTATAAGATTATTTAGTACCATATCTTTTCCTCATAACATTGTTTATATTAATCTGTTCGGTTAAAGGACGGTCCTCAGTTAGCTTTGATCCTTCCGAACTCAATCCACTCTTTTATTATCCCTCTTCTCTTTTCTTCCAGGACAACCCAAAAGTTACCGGACTATTGACTTGGTACGCCTTCCTTATTTAAGAAAATAGGATGTGTCCCTGTTTATTGTTTATTGTTATAATTGAAAAAGTATTTTATATCTATAGAATAATCTGAAAGATGAGGATAGTCAAATAACTTTCCTTTTACTGGTCGAAAAATGGGTGTCTGTCCCTATTATTACCAAAAATGAATGGGTGTCTGTCCTTATTATTACCCCTATTATTACCCCAAGAAAATATAAAACGCCAAAAGATAAAAAAAGATAAGATTAATGAGCAAATAGTGAAATGTCTAAGTGAAAATAAATCTATTGAACAGATAGGCCACCACATATTATATATATAATATCCATTAGAAGTGTTTGCTTTGTAGCGCATAAAATTTTTTTCTTTTGGGCTTTACTCTATGGTATAATATTTTTAGTTGAAAAGTACACAATGATTTGAAGGTGTTAGATAATATGAAACCAATGATAAAATATAGAGGTGGTAAATCAAAAGAACTTAATTATTATATTAATCATATACAAAATGAAGATTATGAAATCTATTATGAGCCTTTTATTGGAGGAGGAGCAACATATTTTGCCTTAGAACCCCAAAGAGCAGTTATTAATGACATTAATGGTAAACTTATAAACTTTTATTTAGATGTTAGAAACAATTTTGATTTACTAAAAGAACAGCTTTCGAATTTAGAAAAAAATTATATTAAAAATCAAAAGCAGTATGAAGAAATTAAAAGACTTACTCCGGAAAAAAGAGTACCTAATAATAATGAATATTTATATTATAAGCTAAGAGATGAATTTAATTATCCAACAGGAAAATATTTAGAGGGCACACTATACTTCTACATTAATAAAACTGCTTACTCTGGAATGATTCGATATAATAATAATGGTGAATACAATGTACCTTTTGGTAGATATAAAAATTTTAATACTGATTTAATTAGTAGAAAACATAATCTTTTATTGCAAAATGCAGAAATATTCAACTTAGATTATTTAGAAATATTTAATCGTGCTACCCCTAGAGATATTATGTTTATAGATCCTCCATATGATTGCGTCTTTAATGATTATGGAAATTTAAACAATAAATATGGATTTAATGAAAGCGAGCATAGACGATTAGCAAAAGATTTTAGAAATCTTAACACAAGAACTTTAATGGTCATAGGCAAAACACCTTTAACCGAAGAACTTTATAAAGATTTTATTGTAGATGAATATGGAAAGAATTACTCTGTAAATATAAGAAACAGATTTAAAAATTCAGCGATACATATAATTGTAAAAAATTATTAAGGCTCATTCAGCTTTATTTTTTTATATACTTAACCAATTTGATGTAGTTTCTTGAATATAACTAAACCATTCTTCTTCATCTTCTGCCTCAAGTGCTTTTTTAGACAAGTTTTCTAAATATGACTTTAATTTTTTAGAATTTAACTTGCTTTGATTTTTTCTTGCACAAAGAAGCATACCGATAAAATCCTTTAAACTTATAGGTATTATTTTAGATCTGCCACCATAATATTTTACTTTACTGTAGTGAAGGGTAAAGAAATAAGCCAATGTAGCCTTATTTATAGTTGATGCAATAAATATGCAATAAGCTTCTCTTTCTTTTGGCCTTCCTTCTTTAGTTTTTAGCTCTCCTAAGTGTCTTGCTACTGGTTCGCCTTCAATTTCATACTGTCGTTTTCCAGAAGACATAGTAACTTCTATTACTATATCGAAATTCCTATAATTACATTCTATATCGGGCATATTGCCTAAAGCAGTATTCAATGGCATACCTTCACTATCTATTTTAAAATTACCATTAATTTTACCATCATTTAACATTGTAAAGGCCCTCCAAGTATTCCATTCTAACATTAAAGGCTGATCCACAACTTCTTTTTTTATAATGTTCTTA
>SDBS01008000.1_pt1 | contig 10249 bp, 18 predicted proteins | sample 2277091 | NCBI WGS metagenome assembly SDBS01 (sample SAMN10404972, study PRJNA504765) | marine sediment metagenome | isolation source: marine sediment core GS10_PC15, 163 cmbsf | place: Arctic Ocean: Southern Knipovich Ridge | collected 2010 | reverse complement strand
TCTCGAGGCAGTTTCACCACTTTTGTCCGTTTCCGCAATATTGCCGCCAGCATTTGTCCTGTCCGCTGCTTTGATATCAGGGGAAGGAACATACCGCTAGCTAGTTGATAACCTTTATACTCCTCGCCGAAGACCTTGATGAGGAGCTTCTCCTCTGATTTTGCCTGAATATACATCAGGGGTATTGAGAAGAGGAAGACCAGTAAAAAAAGGAAGTCCTTGAAGAATAGGAAAAGCCCGAGGTAGACGAGCATTTTTGATGCGTATTGAGGGTGTCTGATGTAGCGATATATGCCTGTCTTGATGACGGCATGACCTTGCTTTAAGTGGGACCATCGTGGCTGGTTAAACTCGCCCAGGGAGGCAATTGCCCACCATGCCCCACACATTCCTAAGCCCAGTAGCCCTATGCCGGCTAACTGGAGGGGGAAATCAAGGTAGCAAGAAAAGGGCAGAAACATGTCAGGATACCCCCGCAGGAGGAAAAGGGAGCTGAATCCTAATGAGAAAAGGATGAACCCCCGGTCAATCCCCCCGGTGGTGAGCGACAGCAGCCTGAATGGCGCCAGCGCTTCAGCGCTGGATTTGCGAATTCTGCTGAGTCTTATATACTTTATCCAGATGACAAGGAACGCCGCTATCCCTAGCACTATGAAAAACTTCATTAACAGTATATCTAACATTTGGTCACTGTCCCTTTCTGCATGATTGCCTTAAGTTTGGCTATGTTCCGTGACGCGTCTCTGTGGGCACGACTTTCTAGCAATTTATCAATGAATCGACCTAGCAATGAGCCCGGCAGTGTATAATCTGCAGTATAGGTTGCCTTCGTTCCACTACCTTGGGAATTTAACTCAAAAGCCAGCACCATTCTTTCCCCAAGGCCTGTCATCTCCCAGACGATTCTCTGTGGACGCTCGTATTTGAGTACACGGCGACGAAATTCAATAGTTCTGCCCCCTATTTTGGAGACTTGTGTCCAGCTTGTTCCAACGGCTATAGGTCCTTCAGGCAGGCCCTTATTGGCAACAAAGTTGCTATTCCACGCCGCCATGTTATCTGGCTGGGCAACATAATCAAAGACATATTCCGCTGCTGCTTTAGTGTAGAAGCTTATCTTGATATGAGCCATTATTCTCCCCTGAATTTAAAGGATACTTGAAGCTCTGTTACTGCCCCTTTCCCTTTCGGTCTCTATATTTTGTTAAGCAGCCATGGCAGCAGAAGGTAAAGCTGTTCTCCACGAATCGTAGCCAGCCGGTAGCTTTCTTGCTACATATTGCGCAGTAACTTGACCTCCCCACCTCCCGGTCTTCATATTCACGAACACAACCCTGGCTACAGAACTCAAGCTCACCCTTGCTATATGTTAGTCTGCCTAGCTTCTTCCCACAGAGGGCACACTTTTTCATCTTATCCTCTCGACCCAGTGGTTAAATCAGTGCTTTCTTCTGACTTTACCCCTTATTCTGATGCCCAGGACATCACTTAGAAGATGCTCACCATACCAAAAAGCATCATTAACAACTTGCTTGCCCAGGGGAAAGATTCCAAGAGGGTCAATGGATTTTTCATCAAAGCTGAGGCCGAATTCTTTAGCCAATTCCTTTATATCATATAGGATGTCCTCAATAGTAAGAGCTGAGAGGGGTTCATCCTCTGCATTTCCCCCAGCGGATGCATCCTGGTCAGACCGTTCATATTCTCGCCTTTTCGCCTTATCTTTCAGCATGGTGTAGGCTTTATATACCTTCTTAAGTCTGTCCTCATTATCTCTACCGAGATTTAGAACAAAATGATATCGGATTGCCAGTTTTGTGAATGCCTTGTTAATGTCCTGTTCAGAGGCGTCCTTAGCTACCCCCAATATCTCGTATAAGATACTCTCAAGACTAAGGTCTCGGCAAGTCTCCTCCCCCGCATATACCTGACTAAATGCATCCTGACCAATCTGGTCATACTCTCGCCTTTTTGCCCCGTCTTTCAACACAGCGTAGGCTTCGTATATCTCCCTAAATTTCGCCTCATTCTCTCTACCGGGATTTAATTCAGGATGATATTGGAGGGCTAGCTCTGTGAACGCCTCTCTGACCTTCTCCTCACTAGCACCCCTATTCACCCCTAATATCTCGTAATAACCTTGCTTATACATGCCGTCTCCCGGGGCATTTGTAGACATTCCTCTCCAATTTTGCCACTTGACTCCAATTATACCAAAAAGAGGATGGTGAGGCAATTGAAAATAGCTTAATTTTAGGGTAAAATAGAGACTACTGGCAAATTTGGTGCCTATAATGGTCAGGAAGAAGATTTTAAGGGTAAGGGATAATGGGGGTGAGGACAAACTGACATGCGCATAAACCCGATGCTATTCGCGTTCGTCGGAACATATCGCCGCTACAAAACGTTGCAAAGATTTGTGCAGATATTTTCTGTGGTGCTGAAATTTATGCTTCGCCTCTTATTTCACCGCTTATTTGGCTGGATGATTCCTAAACGCCTTAAAGCCGGTAACCCAACAGGTGGCGGCATATGGGATGGAGTGCGCCGTTTAATGGAGGAATTGGGGCCTACATTTATCAAATTCGGGCAGATTCTATCTACCAGGACCGAGATTCCACTGGCAATGAGGAATGAACTTAAGAAGCTACAAGAGGCAGTGCCCCCCTTCAGCTATAAGGAGGTAAACGATATTATTGAGCAGGAACTTGCCGCACCAATAGAGGAGTTATTTGTCTCCTTTGAGAAGGAGCCTATTGCTGCTGCCTCTCTGGCACAGGTGCATAGAGCCTGGCTGAGGGAGGGGGAGGAAGGGGAGGGTCCGGTAGAAGTGGCGGTGAAGGTGCAACGCCCTAATCTGGGGGCGATAATAGTGGTAGATTCAGTAGTTCTGGAGGTTATCGCCCGACTGGTGGATAAACTTCTGCCCCGGGCCAGAATAATGCATGCCCCGCATATAATTGAGTCCTTTACCATTGCCTTGAAGAGGGAAATGGACTTTGTCCTCGAGGGGCGCAATGCCGATAAACTGGCTAGGCTGCATAAGAATGATGGGTATGTGAAGATACCAAAGATATACTGGGATTATACCACCAGCCGGGTAGTAACCATGGAATTCATTCATGGTGTTAGGATAAATGATTTCAAGAAGCTGGACGAGCTGGGCTGGGATAGGTGGACTATAGCCAACAATCAGATGAAAGCCTATCTCGACCAGATTTTCAAATATGGCTTTTTGCACGCTGACCCCCACCCGGGGAACCTGTATATCCAGGATGAGGATGTTATATGCTTTTTAGATTTCGGTATGACCGAATATGTGGATGATGACATTCTGGATAAGCTAACCGACCTGTTAATAGCCCTTGTCCACGACAATAGTGGACTTAAAACGGCACAAGCATTTATGAATTTGCATATTGGCAAACCGGAGGAGGTCAATTTTGACAGGATGGTGCTTGGCTTTAACTCCTTTATGGATCGGCGCTTTGTCGAGGGCAAGGTAGCCATCGGCGAGAGGGGGGTGGGCTTCGTCTTGAACGAACTGCTCTATGTAGCTTTTGGGTATGGGGTGAGCCTGCCACTGCCCAGCACATTAATAATCAAAACATTACTCTATGTAGAGATGCTGGCCACCGAATTATGCCCAGGTTTTGACATACAGGACAATCTTGAAAAACATTCTAGAAAAAGGTTGAGGAGGAAACTTTACCACCGGCTAGACCCCACTGACCTCAGGCATCCCAAGCGGACGGGAGCTGATATAGGAGACGCTCTTATTGAGGCTGCTGATTATGCCAAGGATTTGCCCAAGCAGGTATCCAGTATAATGGGTAAGATGGAGAGGGGTGAACTGGAACTTAGAACCAGAGAGGTCGGAGGGAGGGAACATACCAATCAAACGCTGTTTAATATCCTTATTGTAATGCTGATTATTGGGTTAATAATAATTGTGGTGATGAAGTTTTAGCCTGGTGTTAACCCAGCTTCCACACCGCCTTGAAGGTCATGTCTACCGGTCCTTCAGGAGTAGCAATGTCAGCAACGCCTTCAAAGTCAAGTGTAGTCTGTGCCTTTTCCATCTGGTGGATTAGCATCCTGGCTAGGTCACCGCCCAGGGGAGTTTTGACCTCTGATTTAGCATACTCGGCGACACATGCCGGGATATAGACGCTCCCGTCAATCGAGCCATCACCAATCTTTACATTACCACCCTCCCTGAAATATATCTTGTATTTACCTCTGTCCATAGCCACCGGAAATTGGTTAGGATTAAAGATATGGAACACTATCTCCAGGGTAAGTAACCTTTCTCCAAGGTTGAGACCGGCGAATTTGGCGCCGTGTCCCCTGATGGCAAACCGTAACTGCTTAATATCAATCCCCTTTTTTAGCGCTTCAAGGCTCTCGGCCATATGCACACCTGCGTCCACACACTACATATTTTACAGGCAAATATGGGAAAGAGCAACCAAGTCGGCTACTGGGGAACATTGATTAATGTTTCCTCTGACTAAGCTCGTCAAGTCGAGCTCTCCCCTTCTTTTTCCCCCAACCTATCCTCAGGTTATCCAAACTCAATTTCCCATCTAATCTGACCTTTTTCCCTGAGATAGGAAGCATGAATTCTACATTATCAAAATCCAGCACAATATGACTTGCCTTATCGCTAATCTTATCCCTCAAATCATCCCAGAAGCCCATATTTTAATCTCCCTTATTGCTCTTTCCCATTTGGGGCTTTTTGAGTAGCTTAAATTCCCAATTTATTCCTGTTTTTTCCACTTTAGGTAGTTGCCCAACCACCTTGATTTTCTTAGGCGGTTTGAATCCTCCGAGGTCTAATTTCACCTTCCCTCTGGCTTTGAATATTTTGTCTAGTAATCCACCAGCTATATTCTCCATATCTATCTCATAATCCGTTCCTCTATCAATAATCTTGTCCACTAAGTCAAGGAATGCTGACTGCTCTTCTTTCTTAGCCATTATTCCCTCTATCTCGGGTTTCTCAGGGTTCCCAGGTCGATGCTTATCTTCCCTAGTATCCTGAGCGAGCGTCCCAATAACCTACCACCCACATCTTCAATGCTGATTTTAATCGTGGTATCCTTATCGGTAATCTTGTCAATCAGGTCGAGGATTGGTCCCTGCTCCTTCTCCGCTAGCGCCTTTACCTCCTCGACTATTTCTTTCTCTTCCTCTATCATCTTTTGCTCTTTTTCCTTTCCCATTTTTCCCTACCCCATCCTATCCTTAGCCCCTCCAGCTTCAAGTCTCCACCCAGTCGAATCTTCTCCAAGAAAGGAAGCTTAATTTCTATATCACTAGCAGTTACGGAAATGTTACTCTCCCTGTCACTGATTTTGTCCTTTATATCGTCCAGAATCCCCACATCTTGTCTCCTTTTTCTCAGCTACCTTTTCAAGCTTCCCGGTCAAGCTTTATGAACTGCGCTCTGGCGCTCCAATGCAGAAAGGGCATACCTTAGGATATCAACCTCAACCCCACAGTTGGGGCAGTCTTCGGTGATTGAACCCCTTAGCGGTGTCTCAAACATATCGATGTCGGTGGTAACCGGCTGCCCGCAATAAGGACACTTTAACTCTACCTTTATGACATACTTCATACTCTACCTCCTCAGTATGGTCACCCCATCATTGCCCCTCTTATCCGAGGTAAAGGGCTCTAGCCGATGGGCTACCTTACTGGCAATTCCCTTGAAATAACTAAAGAGTCCTTTATGCTCTGGCTAGTAGCTTGCCGTCGACGTATAGGTCTATTTTTTGCCCTGAGAGACCCTTACTAAATTTCACCCTAAGCTCGTGCCTCTCTTCATCTCCCACGTTGAGTCTCATCGTCTTACTGAGGGAAAGAATCTCCCACTTGTCTATGATATCGTCTCCGTCAACTATCACCTTCCTTTTGCCCAGCCAGCCTTGCTCTGCCTCAACCTCATGTTTTTCTGTATCTCCAACTAGAGTTCTGAGTTTCATTGTCTCCTCCTTCTTTCTATGTTCCCTTGTCTAGCCAACCTTGCTCTGTCCCGAGTCAGGGTGGGAATTATAACATTACCCCCTACAGAGGGGACTTTGAGATTTATCTCTATCCTGCCGGTTAGCCGGGGTATTGGTCCCACAAATTCTATTTCTATCTCATCTATATCTATACAAAAGTCTCTTTCCACAAATCTTGCCTTACCTATCTCCATCAACAAGCCCAGCGCTTCACCCCCGAACTCATCGGTTAAGGTATATATCTTCTGCTCATTTTCTGCTGACATTACCGTCACCTCCCTGCCTATCTTCCGCCTTTTTCATTGGCTCCATGTGAAACTTTACCTTTCCCGTCAGGTTGAAAACACCTCGGAATAATTTGGGGTTTACCTCCTTCATATTTATCTCATCATTTATCCCCTTATCAACAGCCTCATCTATGTGCTTAATCAATGAGTGCAGTCCCTTGCTTTCTTTTGCCATTATTTACCTCTCGATATTTATTCCTTCAGCGATTGTGACCCGGGTCACAATCGCCAAAGGAGCTGCCCGAGAAGGCAACCCTTTTCCCAGTACTTACTTCGCTTTCTTTAAGGTTCCCAGGTCGAATTTTACCTTCCCCATCAGTCTCAGTGAGCGTCCAAAGAGCCTACCGCCAACATCTTCCATGTCGATGTGGAGTGTAGTCTCTTTATCGGTAATCTTATCAATCAGGTCAAGGAATGGTCCCTGTTCCTTTCCTAGTTCTTCTGCCATTATTCTTACCTCCTTGAATGTTTCTACCTTGGGCAGGCTTACAAGCTGCGCCCCGGGGCGCAATGGTTAGAGGGTTAATCTCGGAAGTTAACCCTTTCCCACTGTTTATTTTGCCGGCTTCAAGGTTCCTAGGTCGAATTTTACCTTCCCCATCAGTCTCAGTGAGCGTCCAAAGAGCCTACCGCCAACATCTTCCACGTTGATGTGGAGTGTAGTCTCTTTATCGGTAATCTTGTCAATCAGGTCGAGGATTGGTCCCTGTTCCTTTCCTAGTTCTTCTGCCATTACTATCACCTCCTCTGGCTCTCTTATTGGCTCTACTGTCACCTCTTCTACCGCTGGTATCTTTTCTTCTGCTACTGCGCTCACCTCCTCTGGCTCTTTCATTGGAATCCTTTCTTCATCCACTATTGTCATCACCCCCTTCCTTAATTAGTAGGTCTTCTTTAATGTTCCTAGACCAATGTTTACCCTTCCCAGTAAGCTGAGATGGCGTCCAAAGAGCTTAACGCCGGCATCTTCAATGTTAACGCTGATGCTAGTTTCTCTATCGGTAATTTTGTCAATCAGGTCGAGGAATGGTCCCTGTTCCTTTTCTACCCCTGCCGTTATCATTACCTTTCTTTGGTAACGGCGAAGTAAAGCGTTTACCCTGGCTTCCAGCTCACGGGAGCTAAATGGTTTAAATATGTAGGTATCAACTCCTTGATTTATCGCCCTGGCTACAGCTTGCCCACTTCGGTCTTCACTGAGTAAAATGATAGGGATGTCAGATATTTGGCGAAGACGGGAGCAAGCCTCCCAGCCGCCTACTGCGGGTAGTATCTCATCGATAATGACTAGGTCGGGAGGGGTCTCATCTAGCTTCTGTAGCCCCTGGGGGTAGTTTTGAGCGGTCGTTACCTCAAGGTCAGCTGCTTCCAAAGCTAGAATATCGTCACCTGAAATTGTCTCACCCATAATTAAAACCCTCTTTTTCAACCTTGTTCCCCCTCTAATCAGGCAGGTGTAAAGAGAACTGCTATTAAAGATAGCACAGGGAGGTAAAAATTGGGGTAAATAAGGTGAATAGCTGGTTAGAAATAGGTAAAAATGGAGTTAAAAAGGGAGGGATGTAGCCAAAGGGTTTAGCCAGATTTTACCAGCTTATAGCCGACTCTCCGCTCAGTAAGGATTAGCTGAGGAGCACTAAGGTTATCACAAAGCTTAGCTCTAAGCCGCTGGATATATACCTTAAGATAATCGGTGGCAGTGGTATACTCTGCACCCCATACCTTTTCTAGGAGGGTGTGATGAGGCATCACATGCCCGGCATTTTTTGCCAAGTGCTGCAGCAGGTTATACTCGATGGGGGTCAGCGTTACTTTTTCCCCGTCGAGGCTGACCTCCCGGGTATCAAAATCGATCCGTAGTTTGCCACTTTGGAAAGGTTCAGTGTTTGCTTTGAGCTGGGGCATGCTAGTGCGGCGCAACACTGCCTTCACCCTGGCCAAAAACTCAATGTGGTCAAAGGGCTTGGTAATATAATCATCGGCACCTAACTCCAAACCCTTAACAATGTCCATCTTCTGGTTTCTTACAGTAACGATGATGATGGGCATATCGGAGAACTGGCGAACCTGGCGCAAGAGTTCAAAGCCGTCTATATCAGGCAGTCCCAAGTCCAGGATGACTACATCGGGCAACTCAGCCTCTATTAGTTCCAGCCCCTTGTTTCCCTCACCAGTGGAAAGGATAGTGACATCAGGCCACCTCAGCTCAAAGCACATGGAAACAGCCTCCACTATCTCACCTTGGTCCTCAATTATTACTACTTTCATTGCTCTTGCTTAGTCTTTTTCAGGTTTTCCCTCTTGCCATGCCGAGAGGCAAAGAGATGCTAAAAGTGCTCCCTTTATTAGGTTTACTTTGTACCCAGACCTTGCCCTGGTGTAGCTCTACTAGCTGTTTAACGATAGCCAGCCCTAACCCCAGTCCGGCGCTGCTTAGCTTGCTGGCATTACCGCGATAATACGGCTCAAAAATCCGCTCCAGTTCACTACTAGAGATGCCTGTTCCAGAGTCCCTTACTTCCACTATCAGGCTATCATCCTCGGCTCTTGCCTTTAACTCTATTATGCCACCCTCGTATGTAAATTTACTGGCGTTGGTGAGTAGATTAGTGATGATACGCTCGAATCGTAGCTGGTCAAGCATGGCCCGGGGTAATGGTTCCAGCACCTCAACCGTTAGAGTCTGTTTTTTACTTAAGGTAAAGGGGAGGCAGAGGCTGACCGCTTCCTCGATCGCAGATTTAACATTCGTCGGCTGTAATTGGAGCTCTATGGCGGTTTGCATGCTGGCAAAATCCAGTAGCTCTGCCAACCTTTTTTCTATCTTGTTAACACTGCGCCTAATATTATTCACCATTTTTGTCTGGGGACTTTGAGCATTAGCAGCCTCCAGTTCTTCGGCAAGCAAGCTCCCCATGGTTTTAATTGAGGTCAGGGGTACCTTGAATTCGTGACCGATGGCAAGCAATAATGAGTTTCTTTGCTGTTTCTCCTCAATCAAATCCAGCTGCATTGTCTCCAGTTCTTGATAAGCCTGCTCTAGCTTCCTAAACAGCCGGGCGTTCTCAATAGCTATCCCGGCTTGATTAGCAAAAGCAGTCAGGGAGTCTATTTCTGCTTCAGTTATCCTGTCTCGCCCTGTGCCAACAAGCATGGTTCCTATCACACCTTGCTTAGATGACAAAGGAACAGCGGCAATGGTTTCGACATCAAGGATTTTCTGTATCTTGGAGCAGAGATCCTGGCTGAGTTGGGGGGCACCCACTTCCTGGAGGTGGTGCGTAATATAGACCTTGTTACTGAGTATTGTGTCGCACGCCGGGCTGTAGCCATTCCTTACCGGGATTCTAATATCACTTATCTCTAGTTGCGTTCCACTTTCCAGGGCTTGTTCCGCCTGTTTGACTAATGCCAGCCCGTCCCTGGGAGAAAGCACGGTTCCCGTAAAAAACTTGCCTTCATCATCCACCACGAGTATGAATGAATGGCTGTAGCCTAGCCTTTGAAGAACACCATCGGCTATTTGTTGCAGCGTCTGCTCAAGCTCTAAGCTGCTTTGCATGGATGCTGTTATCCTCTGTCTAGCAGGCAAAATATCATTGACTGGTGCTACTTCGTCGGCTATCTTTGTTTTCTGTCTGCCCTCTTTTTTTTCCTCCATCCCCTTCTTAACCTGTCCAGCTTAAAATTTCCGCCCAGCCGAATGATTGTTGTTTTAGAAAAGGGAAACCTAATTTCTCTGCTACCCGCTTTGCCAGGAAGTGCCAAGTGACTATATTATAACCATAAATATGCCTATTGTCAATATCAGGCAACATGCCTCAGGTTAAGAACTTAAACAGGATTTAATAGTGGCTTCAAGAGCTGTTCATTGGCTGCTTAATTTTGTGCTATACTTAAGTATAGCCAGCGTAGCTCAGGGGTAGAGCAGCGGTTTCGTAAACCGCT